>Ga0207688_10001246_pt1 | contig 13211 bp, 9 predicted proteins | sample KBSMiscanthusM4_FD_184296 | JGI IMG/M metagenome (GOLD analysis project Ga0207688, IMG submission 184296) | Miscanthus rhizosphere microbial communities from Kellogg Biological Station, Michigan, USA - M4 (SPAdes) (version 2) | ecosystem: Host-associated > Plants > Roots > Rhizosphere ...
AGCGCGGGCGAGGTATGGATCGACCGGACCGCGCTGTCGACGCTCGGTGACGCCGAGCTCACCCGGCTGCGACGCGAGCACATCGGCTTCGTCTTTCAGTTCTTCAACCTGCTTCCGATGCTGACGGCGGAGGAGAACATCCGCCTCCCGCTCGAGCTCGCCGGCCGCACCCCGCCGCGCGAGTGGGTCGACGAGCTGATCGCCGCGGTCGGCCTCGGCGACCGGCGGCGGCACCGTCCGTCCGAGCTCTCCGGCGGCCAGCAGCAGCGCGTGGCGATCGCCCGTGCGCTGGTCTCCCGGCCGACCGTCGTGTTCGCCGACGAGCCGACCGGCAACCTCGACTCGCGGGCCGGCGGCGAGATCCTCGATCTCCTCCGCGACTCGGTCTCGCGCTACGGCCAGACGACCGTGATGGTCACCCACGACGCGCACGCCGCGGCGATCGCCGACCGCGTCCTGTTCCTGGCCGACGGCCGCATCGCCCGCGACCTCGGCCCGTCGACCGCCCACACGATCCTCGACACGTTGCAGGAGGTGACGGGGCGATGATGCGCGTCGCGCTCAAGGGGCTCGTCCGGCGCAGGACCCGCGCCGGTCTGACGTCGCTGGCCGTCGTGCTCGGCGTCGCGATGATCAGCGGGACGTTCGTCCTCACGGACACGATCCAAAGGGCGTTCACCAACGTCTTCGACAGCGCCTACGCGAAGACGAGCGTCATCGTCAGCGCGAGGCAGGTCGTCCGCGAGTCCGCCGCCCATCCGACCGTGCCGGCGTCGATGCTCGAGCAGGTTCGCTCGCAGCCCGGCGTCGCGGCGGCCGCGGGCAGCGTCGGTGACACGGTCCGGCTGATCGCGCGCGACGGCACGGTGATCGGCGGCGGCAACGGCGAGGGCATCGGCTTCGGCATCGACCCGGCTCAGCCCCGCTTCAGCCCGATCGCGCTGACGTCGGGCACCTGGGCGCGGGGCCCGCGCCAGGTCGTGATCGACAGCGGAACGGCGAAGGAGCACCACTACGCCGTCGGGGACGTGATCGCCGCGAAGGCCGACGGGCCGGTCCGCCGCTTCACGATCACGGGGATCGGAGAGCTCGGCGGCGCGACGATCGGCGCCCTGACGATCGCCGCCTTCGACGTCCCGACCGCGCAGGCCGTGCTCAACAAGCCCGGCCGCCTGGACGAGATCGACATCGCCGCCCGACAGGGCGTCACGCCCGCGCAGCTCGCCCGCCGGCTGACCCGGGCGCTGCCCCCCGACACCGAGATCAGGACCGCGGGCGCGCAGGCCCGCGAGGGCGCCCGGGAGGTCGCCTCGAGCATCGGCACCGTGCGCACGTTCCTGCTCGTGTTCGGCGGGATCGCCCTCTTCGTCGGCGCGTTCGTCATCTTCAACACGATCTCGATCACGGTCGCCCAGCGCGCTCGCGAGCTGGCGACACTCCGCACGCTCGGCGCGTCGCGGCGGCAGGTGCTCCGTTCTGTGCTGCTCGAGACGCTCGTGATCGGCGTGCTGGCGTCGGTGATCGGCCTGCTCGCGGGGCTCGGCATCGCCAAGGGGCTCGACGCGCTGTTCGCCGCGCTCGGCGCCGACCTGCCGAAGGCGAACATGGTCCTCGCGGGGCGCACGGTGGCCATCTCCGTGGTCACCGGAACGCTCGTGACGATCCTCGCCGGGCTGATCCCCGCGATCCGCGCCACTCGTGTGCCGCCGATCTCGGCGGTCCGCGAGGGCGCGCTTCCGCCCCCGTCGCGGCTCGCCCCGGCTCGGCCGTACGCCGCCGGCGCGATGATCGTGCTCGGAGTCGCGGGGATCGCCGACGGCGTCCTGGCCGGCGGCTCCGCGAGCGCCGTGCTCGCGCCGATGGGGGCCGGCACGGTGCTGCTGTTCCTGGGCGTGGCGCTGATCGCGCGCCATCTCGTGCGGCCGCTCGCCGCGCTGGTCGGCCGGCCCGCTCGCAGCCTCGGCGGCGCGGCCGGACGCCTGGCGGCGCAGAACGCCGTCCGCAATCCCGGTCGCACCGCGTCGACCGCGGCGGCGCTCATGATCGGCCTCGCGCTGGTGACGTTCGTGGCGACGCTCGGCGCCGGCATGCGGCACTCGTTCGCCGACTCGCTGAACCGGCAGATCCGCGCCGGCCACGTCGTGTCGCCGAGCGGCGACGCGGACGCCGGCGTCTTCCCCGCGGCGGCCGGGCGAGCGATCGCCGAGACGCCGGGCGTGACGGTCGCCTCGAGCGTGCGCAGCGACAAGGCCCGCGTGCTCGGCGCGACCACCGACGTGTTCGGGGTCGACCCCGCGACGATCGGCCGCGTCTACCGGTTCGAGCTCAGGCGTGGGTCCGGCCTACGAGGCCTCGGAACGGGCGCGATGGTGCCCGACAGCTATGCCGAGGACCACGGCCTGACGATCGGCAGCCGGTTGACGTTGCAGACGGCGAACGGCGCGACACGACGGATCCCGGTCACGGCGACCTACAAGGCCGCGCTGGTCGAAGGCCTGATCAGCGGCATCGTGATCGGCCAGGCCGCGTTCGACCGGACGTTCCCGCAGCCCCGCAACGCGTACACGTTCGTCGCGGGCACGGCCTCGACGGCGCGTCTCGCCGGCGCCCTCGCGCCGTTCCCCGACGCCCGGCTCGACACGAAGGCCGCGTGGATCGCGAACGACCAGAGGGAGCTCGACAAGACCCTCGTGCTCCTCTACGTCCTGCTGGCGCTGTCGGTCGTCGTGAGCCTGTTCGGCATGGTCAACACGATGATCCTGTCCGTCCTCGAGCGCACCCGCGAGCTCGGCATGCTGCGCGCCATCGGGATGAGCCGGCGCCAGGCGCGGCGCATGATCCGCCACGAGAGCGTGATCACCGCGCTCATCGGCGCGGCACTCGGGCTGCCGCTCGGCGTGCTCCTGGCCGCGATCGTCACCGGCGGGCTCGCCGACCAGGGGCTCGGCCTGCACCTGCCGGCCGGAGCGCTCCTCGCCTGCACGGCGGTCGCCGCGCTCGCGGGCGCGCTCGCAGCCATCCCGCCCGCCCGCCGCGCGTCACGTCTCGACGTCCTGCACGCCCTGCAGTACGAGTGACGCGGCGCGCTCCCCAAGGACACCCCAAGGAGAACGCGTCATGACCCTCACCAGGAGCATCGCACTGCCGCTGGCGCTGCTCGCGCTCGCTGCCGCGCCCTGCGCGGCGGCAAGCGCGGCGGGCGACCAAGGGCGGCACCCACGCGACGCCGAGCTTCAGCGCACCCTCGACCGGGTCGTCGCCGCCGGGGTGCCGGGCGCGGTGGCGCTCGTCCGCGCGGGCGGCCGGACGACCCGCCTCACCGCCGGCTACGGCGCCCTGCGGTCGAAGCGGCCGATGCGAGCGGGAGACCGCTTTCGCGTCGGCAGCATCACCAAGTCGTTCGTCGCCACCGTCGTCCTGCAGCTCGTCGCCGAGCACAGTCTCACGCTTGAGGACCCGGTCGCGCGCCGGCTCCCCGGGCTCGTCCCGGACGGCGAGCGGATCACGGTGCGCCAGCTGCTCAACCACACCAGCGGGCTGTTCGCCTTCGGCGCCGACCGCGACTTCGTCACCCAGGCCTCACGCGATCCGCTCCGGGTGTGGGCGCCGCGCGAGATCATCGCGATCGCCACCGCGCACCCGCCGATGTTCGCCCCCGGAGCGGGCTGGTCGTACTCGGACACGAACTACTTCGTGCTTGGCCTCATCGTCGAGCGCGTCACGGGACGCCCGCTTGCCGCCGAGATCGAACGGCGCATCCTCGCGCCCCTGCGCCTACGCGCGACGACCCTCCCGGCCGGCCCTGACATCGCCGGCCCGCACGCGCACGGGTACTTCCTGCGGCCGCTGCAGGACGTCACCGTCGGCAGTCCGTCGGTGCAGTGGGCGGCCGGCGCGCTCGTCTCCGACGCCGACGACGTCGCCCGCTTCTTCCGCGCCCTGCTCGGCGGCCGGCTCGTCCGTCCGGACCTGCTCGCGCTGATGCAGACGACGGTCGCCGCCCCGCAGCTCGGGCCCGGTACCGGGTACGGGCTCGGCCTGCTGAGGGTGCGCGAGCCGTGCGGGGCGCTCTGGGGCCACACCGGCGCCAGCCCCGGCTACGTGGCCGACGCGCTCAACAGCCGCAGCGGAAAGCGTCAGGTCGTCGTGCTCGCCAACGCCACCGGGTCGCTCTCCGGAGCGGGGCTGTTCGGCCTGCCCCCGCGGGCCGCGCGCGCCGTCGACCGCCTCACGCGCATCGCGACCTGCCCCTAGCACCCAACCGACCGAGCGAACCACCATGCCACGACTCCACGCCACCATCGCGCGCATCAGCGCGCTCACGCTCACCGTGACCGCCGTGCTCGCGCTGACCGCAGTGACGGCAAGCCGCGCGTCAACGCCGTACCGTCCGGACCGCGCCGAGCTGCAACGCGCGCTCGATGCCGTCGTGCGCAGCGGCGCGCCCGGCGCGATCGTGCTCGTCCGCGACGACCGCCACGCGGTGCGGCTCGCGAGCGGCCTTGGCAACCTGGTAGCCCGGCGGCCGATGCGCGCCGGCGACCGCGTCCGGGTCGGCAGCGTGACAAAGACGTTCGTCGCCACCGTCGTCCTGCAGCTCGCCGCCGAGGGCAGGCTCGGCCTCGACGACCCGATCGAGCGCCGGCTGCCCGGGCTCGTCCCGGGCGGCGCGGTCATCACGATCCGGCAGCTGCTGAGCCACACGAGCGGCCTCCCCGACTACGCCGACGACGTGTTCGTCCGCGGCCTGTTCGACGACCCGCGCCGTACCTGGGCTCCGCGCGAATTGGTCTCCCGCGCGACGACCCACCCGCCGCTGTTCGCGCCGGGGGCCGGCTTCGCCTACTCGAGCACCGGCTACATCGCGCTGGGCCTCATCGTCGAGGCGGCGACCGGACGGCCGCTCGCCGACGAGGTGCGCCGGCGCATCGTCGCGCCCTTGCACCTCAGGGCCACCAGCCTCGACGCCGGGCCGCGCATCGCCGGACGCCACGCACACGGTTACACGCGCTACCACGGCGCCCGGAAGCCGCTCGACATCAGCGACATCGGGCAGTCGTTCGCCTGGGCGGCCGGCGCGCTCGTCTCGACCGCCGACGACCTCGCGAGCTTCTATCGCGCGCTGCTCGGAGGGCGGCTCCTGCCCCCGCGACTCCTCGCCGCGATGCGTCCCGCGCTCCCGTTCGACGGGCAGCGATGGGGTCTCGGACTCGTCGAGACGCCCCATGGCTGCGGTCCCTCGTGGGGGCACGGCGGCGAGACGCTCGGCTACGAGACGGAGGCCGACTCCAGCCGGAACGGCGCGCGCCAGGCGATCGTCGCGATCAACGCCGACCAGAGCGTGCTGGGGACACGGCGAGCCCAGATCGCGATCTCGCGGCTGGAGGAGCTCGCCTACTGCGGTTCGCTCGGGCGCACCGGGCCGGTCCCGGGCGGATCAGCCCGCGGGCGCAGCGTTGCCGCCCCGCGCCGCTTCGTGTGCGCCGGTGCCGCACAGCTGTGGCGCCGCCCCGGGGACGGGCCGATCGGCGTCCTGCACCGGGGCGACGCGTTCGACATCGAGCGCGACAGCGCGTCCGGACGGTGGGCATTCGGCATCGGCCGCATCCACCGCGCCACGCTCCATCCGCGCGGCTGGATCCGGCGGTCCGCGCTCTGCCGCAACCGACCCGTCGGAAGGCACGCATGACCGCGCTTGTACGCCGCGATCGCGAGCGCGAGAGGACGACGCGCCGGCATCGACTGCTCGCGCTCGTCGCGGCGTCGGCCCTCGCGGTGTCGTGCGGCGACCACGGCCAGACGGGCCGGAGCAGCGAGCGCACGACGACCGCGCCGGCTGCGGCAGCCGTCCTCGGCCCGGGCAGGCTCGTCGCCATCGGCGCCCACCGGACCCTCTACCTGACCTGCGTGGGCTCGGGCACGCCGACGGTGGTCCTCGAGGCCGGCTTCCCGGGTGACAGCCAGACCTGGCGCGACGTCCAGCCCCAGCTGGGCCGCTCGGCGAGGACGTGCGCGTATGACCGCGCGGGCCTGGGCTACAGCGTGGCCAGGCGCGGCATCCATGACGCGGGCGACGAGGTCGACGACCTGCAGCGACTGCTGCACGCCGCGCGCCTGCCGGGGCCCTACGTGCTCGTCGGGCATTCCTACGGCGGGATGCTCGCCGAGTTGTTCGCCCACGAGCACGCCGACGAGACGGCCGGCCTCGTCCTCGTCGATGCCCGCGGACGCGACGCGACGCGACGTCAGCTGGCGATCTGGCCGCGGTCCGTCGCGCCCTCGGTGCGCCGCGCGGTGTTCCGGCCGGTCCAGGACGGGGTCGACCTCGCGGCCGGCGCGGCGCTCGCGCGCGGCGTGCGGACGCTCGGTGACACGCCGCTGGCCGTCGTCACGGCCGGAACACACGAGGACTGGCATCGCGTCGTGCCGCCGACGCCGGCACGGGCCCTGGACCGCCTGTGGACGACGATGCAGGACGAGCTCGCCGAGCTGTCCAGCGACCATGTCCACGTGGTCGCTGCGCGCAGCGATCACTTCGTCCAGCGGCGCGACGGACGGCCCGACGTCGTCGTCCGCGCGGTGGGCGCCATCGTGCGCGCAGCACGCATCCACGGTCGGCTCCCGCCGTGTCGGCGGCTGTTCAGCGGCGACGCGCAGGTCCGCTGCCGCGAATCGCACGCGGAAGCGCCTCGCGATCCGTCGACCCGGAGCGGGAGGACGGTCAGGTGACGGCCGTCAACTCGTACCGCGGTCGGGTTGCACCGGATGCATCGGTCCGGCCGGAGCCGCTCGACGATCACCAGACCTTCATGCCGCCATCGACCACGATGTCGGTGCCGGTCACGTAGGAGCTCTCGTCGGAGGCCAGGAACAGCGCGACGTTCGCGACTTCCTCAGCGCGGCCGAGGCGACCCAGCAGCGTCTTGCCGAGCATGGCGCTCGCCCACTCCGGGTCCTCGAGCTGGTGTCGCGTCGCGTTGCTCTCGATCAGGCCCGGGGAGATCGAGTTGACGCGGATCCCGTGCTCGCGCCCCTCCATCGCCAGCTGACGGGTCATCCCGATGATCCCGGCCTTGTTCGTCGTGTGGGCCAGCGACGGGAGGGTCTTGAAGCTGAGCGACGCGTTCAGCGACGCCATGTTGACGACCACGCCGCGGCTGGCTTTGAGATGCGGCCACGCCGCGCGGGTGAGATAGAAGACGAGGTCGACCTCGTTTCGGCGCGCGCGATCCCACTCCTCGTCCGTGATGTCCTCGAGCCAGTTGAAGTACTGCATCCCGGCGAGGTTGAACAGCACGTCGACCCTGCCGTACGTGTGGAGCGCGAGCTCGATGAGCGCCTCGCAGTCGGCCGGATCGTCGAGGCGGCACGGCTGCTTGGAGACCATCTCTCCGCCCGCGGCGCGCACCATCTCGACGGTTGCCGCCGCGGCCTCGACGGACACGTCGCAACCGACGACTGACGCGCCCTCTCGAGCGAACCTCAGGGCAGTCGCGCCGCCCATGCTGCCGCCCGTGCCCGTGATGACGCACACCTTCCCCGACAGCCGGCGGCCTGAGGTCTCCATTGTTGGAGCGTGGCGATGCTGTCACGCATTTCGCATCCTTGAAACCAATAGTGGTGAACCGAGCCCGGCCAACGGTCATCGGCGGCCGGATGATCGGAGCTGCACCACGAGCCCCACGGCCGGCGCGCCGGTCGCGATCGCGCGCTCGTGACGCCGAGGGGCTGCGCGCGAGTCCGCCCGGCACCAAGCTAGAACCTGTGCTGCGCGAGCTGCGTCCGCGACTTGACGCCTACCTTGCGGAACACCTTACGCAAGTGGTACTCGACGGTGCTCGCGCTGATGAAAAGCCGAGCGGCGATTTCTCGATTGGTGTGTCCGTCCGCTGCAAGGCGCGCGATCTGGCTCTCCTGGGGCGTGAGTTGGTCGAGTGTGTCCACGGTGCGTTTACGGGCCCGCTCACCTGTCGCCAGCAGCTCGCGTTCGGCGCGGCGCGCGAAGGCCTCCACGCCCATGCCGGTGAACGCCTCGAGTGCGGTGCGCAGATGCTCCCGGGCGTCGCGGCGGCGACGTTCGCGTCGCAGCCACTCCCCGTACACAAGGTGAGTCCGGGCGAGCTCGACTCGCACGCGGGTACCAGTGAGGTAGTCGATCGACTGGAGGTAGAGGCTGTCGGCGACCTCGCCGTCGCTCAGCAGCGCCCGCACTCGCGCTTCGATTCCACTCGCCCACCCGGAGCGAAGCACGCGGGTTCGCTCCGAGAGCCACTCGAGGGCGGACTCGAGCAGCGCTCGGTCAGCGGTCCGGGAGGCCGCCTCGGCCAGCTCGGGCACCAGGTACACGCCGTATCCGATCGGATCGTGTTGGAACGCGTCCCGGGCCGCGTCGCGCGCTTCCTCGTGACGGCCGAGGCCGTTGTAGAGCACGGATCTCGCGTAGTTGTTGGACGTCCACCGCCGTGAGGCCGCCTCCTCCGAGGTGGCTTCGATCAGCTCGAGCGCGTGCGACTCGTCTCCACGCCAGGCGGCGAGAATCATCGGCGCGTTCACCAGCGGCGGATTTCCGGTCGCCTCGGCGATCGAGCGGGCTTCGCCGATCGTCAGAGCGGCCGCGCTCAAGTCGCCGGCGAGCATGTGGCTCCTCGCCAGGAAGCTGAGCGCGAACTGCAAGTGCACGAGTGCGCCCGCGTCGCGGGCGACCTGCACCTGGCGAGCGGCGAGGCGATGTGATGCTTCGTCGTCCCACATCTCATGGGCAACGATGTCGCCGTTCCTGGTGCTGGAGACCGAGAGCCACCGGCTCACATCTTCGTCGGGAACCTCGGTCGCGAGCAGAAGCTCGAGCGCCCGAGCGAGTGTCGGCGCTGCGGCCGGGTACCCGTCGGTCAGGCGGATCGCGAACGCGTCGAGCAGCACGTCAACCGCGCGGGGGGGAACGCTGCCGGGTGGCGCGGCCCGCGCGGCGGCCGCGACTGCGGGGGCGCCGCCGACGACTTCGACGTCGCTGGACATGGCGCCGGCGAGCGCCTCGAGGTACGTCTCACGGGCGAGCTCGGGGTCGAGTCGCTCGAGGCGGCGCGCCGCGCTCAGAAGCAGCCGGCCCGCTTCTCCGCCGCGCCTCTGCTCCAACGCGATCTGGCCACGCAAGAGTTCGACGCGCGCGGGCGTGAGCTCGTCGGACGCTCCGGCATCGATGTCGACCAGCAGCTCGAGCGCACCCTCGAGATCGCCGGCATCGCGCTTGGCACCGGCGGCCGCGAGCCGCCGCTGCGCGCGCTGCGCGGACCCGGGCGTAAGTGCGGCAGCGCGCTCGAGGAAGGCGGCGACCGCCGCCAATCCGCCCCGCGCCTGCGCCCGTCCAGCGGAACGCTCGAGCTCGGCGGCGACGTCCTCGTCGGGCGTGGAGGCCGCCTGCGCCCGGTGCCACGCGCGCCGATCCGGGTCGACTTCGGGGTCGGTCACGTCCGCCAGAGCGCGGTGGACCTCGCGTCGCTCGGTCAGATCAGCGGATCCGTAGACGGCCGAGCGAACGAGTGGGTGGCGGAACACCACGCGGGGAGACAGCGCCAGCAAGTGTTCCGATTCGACGGTGTGGGCAGCGGACTCCGGGATCCCGAGCGGTTCGGCGGCCCGCCATACCAGCGAAGGATCGCCCACGGGGTCAGCGGCCGCGACGAGCAACAGGCGTCGCGCATCGGACGGCAGCTTCGCCAGCCGTCGCGTATAGCGGTCCTCGATACCGGCGGAGAGCGGCGCGGTTGTCGGCAAGCCAAATCCCCCCGCGAGCTGCGTCGGGCTCAGCCCGCGGGGCAGCTCCAACAGGGCCAGCGGGTTCCCGCGCGTCTCGGCGACGATTCGCTCCTCCACGCGTTCATCCAGCCGGGCCGGCAATACCGACTCCAACAGCGCGCGCGCGTCGCGACGACTCAGGGGTCCCACCTGGAGGTCCGGCAAACCGGCGAGCGCCTCGCCGAGATCCCGTGTGGCGAAGACGAGCGCGATCTTCTCCGCCAACAGGCGGCGAGCCACGAACGCCAGGGTCCGCGCCGACGCACTATCGAGCCACTGTCCGTCGTCAACGAGACACACGAGCGGCTGCTCCTCTGCGGCCTCGGCCAGCAGGCCCAGGATCGCCAGGCCGACCAGGAACGGGTTCGGCGCGGGCCCGGTGCTCAACCCGAACGCGACGTCAAGCCCGTGCTGCTGAGGATCCGGCAGCCGCTCCCGGAGCTCGAAGAACGGGGAACAGAGCTGCTGGACCGCCGCGAACGGGAGTTCCATCTCCGCCTCGACCCCGGAGGTCCTGGCGATCCGAAACCGGCGTGCAGCCGCGACCGTGTATTCGAGCAGCGCGGTCTTTCCGACGCCCGGTTCGCCATGCACGACCAGCACGCCGCCGCGGCGCTCCTCGACCACACCGTCGAGTAGCCGGTCGAGCGCCTCGCGCTCGCGTGCCCGGCCGAGCAACGGCGCTCCAGACGAAAGGACCGGTGGCGTCGCTGCGCTCATCCCGTCCAAGCATGACTCATGACCGCGTCTCGACTAAGGAGTTCAAGGATTCGAATGCGTTGCGGTGGAGCGACGCTTGACGTCGGTGGACCGCAAGCGACCAAGCGAGCATTCGGACCGTGCGCCGATTCCCGCGTCGGCGTTCGGTCCAGCGGTCAATGAGCAGGGATACTTCGTCGGGCGAGTCGAGGGGAACCTCTACTGGGTCACGGACGGGGCGTACCAGTGCGCGTTCCTCACCACATGCGACGGTGTCGTCCTGTTCGACGCGCCGCCGTCCCTCGGTCACAACATCCGGCGGGCCGTCGATGAGATCGCCGCGGTCAACGGGGTGAGCAACGAGGTGACCCATCTCATCTATTCCCACCACCACGCCGACCACGCTGGGGCTTCCTCGCTGTTCGGTCGGGACATCACGCGCATCGGGCATGAGGACACGCGGAAGCTGCTCCTCCGTGATGACGATCCAGCACGGCCCCCACCGGACGAGACCTTCCGTGACCGTCGCAACCTCGAGATCGGCGGGGAGCGCATCGAGCTGGCCTGGCACGGCTCCAACCACTCGCCGGACAACATCTTCATCCATCTGCCCGACTCTGACGCGCTCATGCTCGTCGACATCGTGAGCCCGGGCTGGGCGCCCGTCTGCCAGAGCCCCGTTGCCGAGGACGTGCCCGGCTGCATCGAGGCCCCGGCTATCGCGCTCACCTACCGATGGAGGCATTTCATCGGCGGCCACATGGGCCGGCTCGGGAAACGCGACGACGTCGTAACCCACCGGCAGTACATGGCCGACATCGCGGCGAGCTCACGGAACGCGCTGGACACCATCGATCGCGCGCCGTACCTCGCCAAGCACGGTGAGAACACATGGGCCGAGACGAGAGGCAGCCTGGAGGCGATTGCGGCCGCCGCTGCGGCGCCCGTCATCGAGAAGTACACCGGTGTTCTGGCGGGCGCCGACGTCTTCACGGCGAGCACCGCGTTTCACGTCATGCAATCGATCCGTCTCGACCTTGGCTATGGGTCACAGGTTCACCCGTGAGCCCTCGATCATCTCGTCGGTTACAGGCCAAGAAGTGGACTGGGCACTGTGGAGAAGGGCACCTGATGCCTTCGGCGACCGAGCCGCTCAACGGACCGGAGCCGTGGGGGGCGGGTGCGCTCGGCGTTTCGCTCGGCGGCTGAACGGGTTCGACGTAGGCGGCGAAGGCCGTCTCGAACTCGGCCCACCAGGTCGGCTCGCGTGGTCCGCCAGATGGGCTGGCCGGGGGACGATCCGGTCCGCCGCCGGGGCGGGGACCGCCTCCGCGACCGGGTCCGGGGCCGCCCGAGTCGTCCCCTCCCGGGCCCCCGTCGTGGTCCGGAAAGCTCCGCAGCAGCGCCCAGACCAGCACCGCTGCCGCCCCGAACGACGCGACCAGGAGGATGACCGTGAGGGCCAGTTGCTCCACGATCACGACGTGACCGAGCCGGCGGTCGGCGGCAGTAGCAGGATCCCGCGCTCGCGATCGGAGAGGGTCCGCATGATGGACGTCGTGTGTCGTGGTCGGGTCAGGGCCCGGGTGTGCGGGCGGCGCGCTCGGCCCAGTACGAGTGGATGCTCGCTGTGTGCTCCTCGCGGTCGAGCGCGGCGCGATACACCGCGAAGGCAAGGTCGCGGTGTCGTATTGCGCACTCGCTCCAGCACCGGTAGGCCGTGCGCACGTCCTCACTCGCCTCCCGCCAGGACACCCAGCTGTCGAGGAACGCGTCGGCGACCGCCGACGCTCGTCCGTCGCCGGGGCGGGCCGGTTTCGATGCGAGGTATCCCCCCACCCGGCTCATCGCGAGCCCCGATTGATGGCCGCAGATGCCGCGGCATCGCCCCGGATCACGCATGTCGGGCAATCGAGCAGTGACACGCGACGAATGCTGCACCCACGTAGGGCGGCTGTCGTCGCCCGGCAGGCGACTCTTCGGCCTACCGCGCCAGGCGTACCGCCTGCCCGGCGGCCGCTTCAGCGGCGAACGCGTTCGCGAGGCGATCGGGGATTGCGCGGAGACGTTTTCCAGCGGCTCGGGCTCTGGACGCCGAGCTAAGGCCTGGCGAGCGCAGAGCGCAGGTCCTCGCACGCCCGCTCGCACCGCCGGCACTCCTCCGCCGAGAGGCGGCAGTGCTCGTGGTGGTCCGCGTGGCGCTCGCACTCGTCGGCGCAGGCACGGCACGCTGCCAGGCACGCCTCCAGCGTGTTCAGCTGCGTTGGGGGATGAGGATCGGTCTGGCGTCCCAGGATGCGCATGGCGGCGGCGCACGCGTCCGCGCAGTCGAGGCAGAGGCGAATGCAGCGGACCAGCTCGCGGACGTCGTCCTCGGCGAGACACGCGTCGGCGCAGCCGGTGCATGTCGCGGCGCACTCGAAGCAGTCCTCGATGCAGCGCACGAGGACCTCGCGATCGGTGCTGGTTGGATGCGGATGTGTCTCGATCAACTCTCTGACGGTCATGTCGTCTCCTTTCCGGCGAGCATCACGGGCGCTCGCGTCGAACCGCCCTGTGCAGGCTCTCCGCCGCGGCGGCCACCACGGCCACTGGCAGCAGCCACCAGGCGGGGATCCCTGCCTGGACCAAGCCCCACGTCGCCAGCAGGGCGACGCCGATCAGGGCGGCGACGGTCCAGTCGTCGCCGACGATGCAGTCGACCCAGAAGAGAACGAACG
>Ga0207688_10001247_pt1 | contig 13211 bp, 13 predicted proteins | sample KBSMiscanthusM4_FD_184296 | JGI IMG/M metagenome (GOLD analysis project Ga0207688, IMG submission 184296) | Miscanthus rhizosphere microbial communities from Kellogg Biological Station, Michigan, USA - M4 (SPAdes) (version 2) | ecosystem: Host-associated > Plants > Roots > Rhizosphere ...
GGCGCTGGCCGGACGAGGTATCGCCGGACGCTGCCGTCGCCCCTTGGGGCGTGTTCCGGGCGCCGACCGGGATCACGACGGTGGGATCCTCGGCCGCGGTCTCCTGATGCTGTGACTCCCCGGAGTCCTCCGGCTCGTCCTCGAAGATGGACAGTCCCCGAACTTCGGTCATGCGCTGATTCCGCCTTCCGGATGCGGCCTCGGGGCCGCGGTTTGGGTGCATGGTGAGGTGTTCCCCACCAGTGTTGCCGATGCAGGCGCTGGGGCAACCCGCGGCTCGCGGGTGAACCGGTGGTCAGTGGGACGGGGTCCGCGTGTCTAGACGCCCCGGAACCTGTTGATCGCGTCGAGATGCCGGCCGCGCTTCTCGTGGTCGCTCACGCCGAGACCCTCCTCGGGCGCCAGGCAGAGCACCCCGACCTTGCCCTGGTGGGCGTTGCGGTGCACGTCGAGCGCGGCCTGGCCGACGTCCTCGAGCGCGTAGCTCCGCGACAGGGTCGGGTGGATCATCCCCTTGTCGATCAGCCGGTTGGCCTCCCACGACTCGCGGTAGTTCGCGAAGTGCGAGCCGACGATCCGCTTGAGGTTCATCCACAGATAGCGGTTGTCGTACTGGTGCATGAAGCCGCTGGTCGAGGCGCAGGTCACGATCGTGCCTCCCTTGCGTGCGGCGTACACGGAGGCGCCGAACGTCTCGCGACCCGGGTGCTCGAAGACGATGTCGACGTCCTCGCCACCGGTGAGCTCGCGGATCCTGTTGCCGAGGCGGCGCCACTCCTTGGGGTCCTGGGTGTTCTCGTCCTTCCAGAACTGCCAGTTCTCCTCCGAGCGGTTGATGATCAGCTCCGCCCCCATGGCCCGACAGATCGACGCCTTCTCCTCGTTGGAGACGACGCAGACCGGCGTCGCCCCGCCGTTGATGGCGTACTGCGTCGCGAAGCCGCCGAGCCCGCCCGAGGCGCCCCAGATCAGCACGTTGTCGCCCTGCTTCATGCCGGCGCCGTTGCGGCTGACCAGCTGGCGGTACGCGGTGGAGTTGACCAGGCCCGGGGCCGCGGCCTCCTCCCAGGTGAGGTGCCGCGGCTTGGGCATCAGCTGGTTGGACTTGACCAGCGCCACCTCGGCCAGTCCGCCGAAGTTGGTCTCGAAGCCCCAGATCCGCTGCTCGGGGTCGAGCATCGTGTCGTTGTGGCCGTCGGGGCTCTCCAGCTCGACCGAGAGGCAGTGCGCGACCACCTCGTCACCGGGCGCCCAGAGGTGGACGCCGGGGCCGATCTTGAGCACCACGCCGGAGAGGTCGGAGCCGACGATGTGGTACGGCAGGTCGTGGCGAGCCGAGAGTGGCGAGAGCCGGCCATAGCGCTCGAGGAAGCCGAACGTCGGCACCGGCTCGAAGATCGAGGTCCAGACGGTGTTGTAGTTGATCGCACTCGCCATCACGGCCACCAGCGCCTCGCCGGGGCCGAGCTCTGGCAGCGGCACCTCGTCGAGGTGGAGCGACCTCCGTGGGTCCTTGTCCTGGCTCTCCATGCCCTCGAAGAGGTCGACCTCGTCCTTGTGCACGGTCACCGCCCGATAGGAGTCGGGGGCGTCGAGGGCCGCGAAGTCGTCCGCTGACGTGTCGCCGGCCAGGATGGCGTCGAGGATCTGATTCACGGGGTGAACCCTTCCGGCGGCCGTCAGCGGTCGCAAGGTCTAGCCCAGTGGAGTTGGTCACGCTCGCGACGACCGGCCCTTCGCGTCCGTTTTCCCGGCATATGCCTCATGGGCCAAGGATTTCCCAAGGCGGCGGCTGGCTAGATATGTACTCCTACCCGGCTTAGTAGCTGGGGGTGATGAGGGGGCTCATCTGTATGTACGACAGCACGGTCGTCGCGCACGTGCCGACCGGGCCGAGGAGCACGGGCTGACGTTCGTCAGTGAAGCCCACTCTTCGCCGGTGCTGTCGGTGATCGGGACGGTGCCGTAGGCAGCGTGGCGCGACCGGGGGGTCACTGGTCGCGCCCGAGAACACGAAGGGACGAGCGCCGGAAGGGCCGGCGGTCGTAAAGCAATAACTGGGGGGACACCCAAATGTCGTTGAATCGTCGTGATGTGCTCAAGATCGGTGCGGTCGCGGGGGCGGCCGTCACCTTGCCGCTGGCTCGATCGGGCTTCACCGGGACCACCGCGGTCCGCATGGCCACGAGCAAGATGCCCGCCAAGTTCACACTCCCGTTCGTCCGCCCGAGCGAGCTCGCTCCTGTGGGCGAGGCCAGCATCCTCTGCCCGGACGGCGCGGCCCGGGACTACCCGAGGTACGAGATCACCCAGCGCTTCACGGTCGCCGAGATCATGCCCGGGTACAAGACCCCGGTCTTCGGCTACAACGGCGAGGTCCCGGGGCCGACCCTGCGGATGACCCGGGGCGCTCCGGCCGTCGTGCGGCAGACGAACGCGCTGCAGCAGCCGCCGGCGGCGCCCTACCAGAGCAAGCCGATGCCGTCGAAGTACACCTCCGACCCCTGGCAGCGCTCGACCTCGACCCACCTGCACGGGTCGGCCTCGCTCCCGCAGTACGACGGGTACGCCTCGGACCTGACGTTCCCGGGCCAGGTGAAGAAGTACTTCTACCCGAACAGCCAGGACGCCCGGACCCTCTGGTACCACGACCACGGCGTGCACCACACGTCCCAGAATGCCTACAACGGTCTCGCGGGGCTCTACATCCTCCACGACGAGGAGGAGGCGAGCCTCGGCATCCCGACCGGCGCACCGGGATCGCCCTCCGCGCCCTACGACGTGCCGATGATCGTGCGGGACGCGATGTTCGCCACGGACGGGACCTTGATCTACGACGACAACTCCGAGTCAGGGGTCTACGGCGACGTACCCCTCATCAACGGCGTGCCCTGGCCGCTGATGGAGGTCGAGCCGCGGATCTACCGCTTCCGGATCCTCAACGCGTCGGTCTCCCGCTCGTACGAGTGGTCGCTCAGCGACGGCAGGTCGACCGTGCCGATGACCGTGATCGGCACCGACGGCGGCTTGATGCCCCAGCCGAAGGTGGTCTCCAAGCTCCGGCACGGCATGGCGGAGCGCTACGAGATCATCATCGACTTCAGCAAGTACAAGGGCGCCCGGATCACGCTGAAGAACACGAACCCGAAGAACAACATCGGTTACGACTCGATGAGTCAGGTCATGCAGTTCAAGGTCGGGAACGCCGTCACCAACGACGCAGGCAACGCGATCCCCGCGGACTGGTCGGAGAAGCTGACGACCCCCGAGTGCATGACCTGGACCGAGTCGCAGCTGCTGGCACAGGGCACGCTGAAGAGGGAGTTCAAGTTCATCCGCAGCAACAGTCGGTGGACGATCAACGGGGAGACCTGGGAGAACGTCATCGACAGTGACTACAAGCACTGCATGGCGGAGCCGACACTCGGGTCGGTGGAGATCTGGGACCTGACCAACACCTCCGGTGGCTGGTTCCACCCGGTCCACATCCACCTCGTCGACTTCCAGGTGCTCTCCCGCAACGGCTCGGCCGCCAACGTCCAGGCGTACGAGCGGGGTCCGAAGGACGTGGTCTACGTCGGCGAGAACGAGTCGGTGCGGGTGGCGATGCGCTTCTCCGGTCCGAGCGCCGGAGAAGGCTGGAACGAGCCCCGTGGCCGCTACATGATGCACTGCCACAACCTCGTCCACGAGGACCACGACATGATGATGCAGTTCAGCGTCGGTGACCGCGACTACGCGCCCGACCTGGACCCGATCACGGCGGACGGCGCCCGGCCCCTCTAAGCCGGAAAGAACGAGATGACCACGACCGCCACTGACCGACCCGCCACACGGCCGCACGAGACCGGGGACCAGCGACCCGGTCGCGCGCGGCTGGTGCGGGCGCTGCGGGCTGCGGGCACCCTGGTGCTCGTGCTGCTCGTCCTCCAGCTGCCGGTGCGGATGTTCGTCGCGGAGCCACTGGCAGTCCGGAGCGAGAGCATGGTGCCGACGTTCGAGGTCGGCGACCGCATGCTGAGCTGGAAGGCCGGAGCGGACGGGCACGCGTGGCAGCGCGGCGACGTCGTGGCGTTCCACCACCGCGGGCAGGTCTGGGTCAAGCGCGTGGTTGCGCTTGGCGGCGACTCGGTCTCCCTGCGTGACGGCCGACTCTTCGTGGACGGGAACCGGGTGCGGGAGGCGTACGCCGACCCGCGTCTCATCGACAGCGTCTACTTCGGCCCGGTCCGGGTGCCGGAGGGCACCGTGTTCGTGCTGGGCGACAACCGGGGTGACTCGGTTGACTCGCGCCGGTTCGGTCCGGTGCCGGTCGACCAGATCGAGGGCCGGGTCGTGGCCACGGTCTGGCCGTGGCATCGCGTCGCGACGGGAGTCGGACGATGACCCGCGGACCCGCCCGGTACGCGCGCGCGCTGGTGCTGCTGTTCATCGGCCTGAGCCTGCTAGTCGTGTCACCGGCGTCCGCCCACACCGAGCTCGTCCGCGCCAACCCGGTGGCCGGGGCGACCGTCGGGCCGCTGACCCGGGTCCAGCTCGAGTTCGCGACCCCCGTCCTGCAGCGGCTCGCGGAGATCGAGGTGCTCGACGACGCGGGCGAGGACCACGTGGCCGGCAAGGCGGCGACGTTCGGCACGAAGGTGGTCACCCCGGTCCGCTCGGTCGACCGCTCCGCACGCTACGAGGTGCGCTACCGGGTGGTCGCCGTCGACGGTCACCCCGTGGTCGGCAGCTACCACTTCACGGTCGCCGCGTCGGCGGCGGCCGTGGACGAGGGCGGGGCGGACTCCGCGTTCGCAGCGGACGCGGACGCCTCCGGCGGCACGCCGCCCTGGCTGGTTCCGCTCCTCGCCGGGTTGGCCGTCCTCGCCGTCGCCGTCGCCCGCGTCGTCCAGTACCGGCGGAAGGCCGACTCATGACCATCATCGCGACCCGCGTCGAGCCGAGCTCGACGATCCCGGCCGGTCCCACCCCTCCCGGCCTCGCCCGCGGACTGCTCGCGGTCCTCACGCTGCTGCTCCTCACGTTGGTCGCCGGGCTGGCCGTGACCGGCAGCTCCGCCGCCACCGGCAGCGCCTCGGGACTCTCGGACGCGGGCGCCCTCACCACCCGGCTGCTCCCGGTGACCCGCGGCCTGTTCGACCTCGCCGCCATCGGTGCCATCGGCAGCACCACCGCGCTGGCCTGGCTCGTGCCCTGGGACAGGCCGGATGCGACTCGCCGGCTCCGCGCCGCCTCCGCCGGATGGGCGTCGGCCTGGTGCGTGGCCGCGCTGGCGTACCTCGTGTGTTCGGCCGCCCAGGTCGTCGGTGTCCCGGTCACCCGGGTCTTCGCCGCGCCCGACCTGCTCCTGTACGGCGTCGACCTGCCGCAGGGACGCGCGCTGCTGCTGGTCGTGGTCGGGTCGCTGTCCCTGGCCCTGTGGATCAGCGCCGCGCGCACCAAAGCGGTGGCCCGCGCCTGGGCGCTGCTCGCGCCGGCGCTGCTCGCGCCGCTGCTGGCGACCGGACACGCCGCGACGGCCTCCAACCACTTCCTCGCGACGCAGACGCTGCTCGTGCACGTGCTCGCCGTCTCCCTGTGGATGGGCGGACTGCTGGCCGTCGTCCTGCACCTGCGCGGAGACCGCCGGGCGCTCGTGGTGGCCGTGACCCGGTTCAGCCGGCTCGCGCTCCTGTGCTTCCTCGCGGTCGCGGCCAGCGGCCTGGTCGGTGCCTGGACAAGGCTCGGGCTCGACCCGGACGTGTGGCGTTCGGACTACGGCATGCTGATGGTCGCCAAGACCGCCCTGTTCGGGGCGCTCGCCGCGCTCGGGTGGGCGCACCGGAGGTACAGCCTCCCGGCGCTCGCGACGGGTCAACGCCGGGTCTTCGCCCGGATCGCGGCCGTCGAGGTGTCCCTGATGACGGCCGCGCTCGGCCTCGCCGTGGTCCTGGGCCGCACCGCGCCGCCGATCGCGGCCTCGCTGCGCGCGGCCCCGCCGCACGCGGCCGCCTTCCCGACGGTCGACCCGACCCTGCCCCCCTTGCGCCCACTGTCGGCGCTGCTCGAGACCCGGCCCGACGCCCTCGTCGCCACGTTCCTGGTGGCCGCCGCCGCGCTGCTCGTGATCTGGGCCCGACGAGGACCGGCCGACGCACGGCCGACCCCGTCCCAGGGGATCTGCCTGGCGGCGGGCTTCGGGCTCGCCGCGTGGGCGCTGGTGGGCGGGCTCGGCGCCTACTCCACCGCCCTGCTGAGCGCACAGGTGGCGCAGGTGCTCGTCCTGATGGTCCTGGTGCCGGCACTGCTGGCCAGGGGCCTGCCGTCGCCGCGGCTGACGGCGCTCGTCGACCGCGGCCGTCGGCTTCGGGTCGGGGTGCTGCTGCAGCCGACCAACGCCGCGGTGCTGGCGGTGGTCGTGCTCGGCGTGACGTTCCAGACCCCGCTGCTGGAGCTCTCCCTGAGCAGCGAGCTCGGTCACCTGCTGGTCGGCCTGGCTGCCCTTGCCGCCGGCTGCCTGGTGGTGCTGCCCCTGGTGGCCGAACGCTCGCGTCCCGCGCGACCGGTCTCCGGCCTGTTGCTGATCGCGGCCGTGCTCGCGTGGTACGGCGGGCGGATGTGGCTCACCACCGTCCCGATGGCGGGTGGCTGGTTCCGCGACCTGGACCTGGTGTGGGCCGACGCCGCCGTCGACCAGCGGTTCGCCGGTGCGGTGGCGCTGGCCTTCGCGGTCGGCCTGCTCGCGCTCGCCGCCGCTCAGCGCGCCGCGGGCTCGACCAGCTCGACGAGCACGCCGCCGGTGTCCCTGGGGTGAACGAAGTTGATCCGGCTGCCGGCGGTGCCGCGGCGCGGCTCGTCGTACAGGAGCCGAAGTCCGCGATGGCGCAGGACGGAGGACACCCTCTCCAGGTCGGTCACCCGGTAGGCGAGCTGCTGGAGGCCCGGGCCCTTGCGGTCGAGGAACTTCGCGATCGTCGATGACTCGTCGAGTGGAGCCAGCAGCTGGATGCTCGACCCGGAGTCGCCGACCGCGACCATCGCCTCGCGAACGCCCTGGTCCTCGTTGGTCTCCTGGTGCGTCACGTGCATGCCGAAGGCGTCGCGGTACATCGTGATCGCCTCGTCCAGGTCGGGCACCGCCACACCGACGTGGTCGATACAGACAAACAGGTCGTCAGGCAGGTCGAGCGGGGCACCGGTCGTGTCGTCGGTCATGCCGGTCATCGTGGCGCGTGCCGCGCCGGGGTGCCAACGAGTGTGACCTGTCCGACAGGAGGGGGAGCCTCGCCGCCCTCCCGGTCGACGTGCCTGGATGGGTAGGGTCGACAGCAGTCCCGACCCCGTTCCAGGAGGCTCCACATGTCCGGATCCGTGATCGTCGCCGGTGCCCGCACCCCGATCGGCCGTCTGCTCGGAGGGTTCAAGACGCTGTCCGCCGCCGACCTCGGAGGCGTGGCGATCAAGGGCGCGCTCGAGAAGGCCGGGGTCTCCGGCGACCAGGTCGACTACCTGATCATGGGCCAGGTGATCCTGGCGGGTGCAGGACAGAACCCGGCTCGCACCGCCGGCGTCGCCGCGGGACTGCCGATGTCGCTGCCCTCGATCACGATCAACAAGGTGTGCCTGTCGGGCATCAACGCGATCGCCACGGCCGACCAGCTGATCCGCGCCGGCGAGGCGGAGATCATCGTGGCCGGCGGGATGGAGTCGATGACGAACGCCCCCCACCTGCTGCCGAAGTCGCGTGAGGGCTTCAAGTACGGCGACACGGCCCTCGTCGACTCGATGGCATACGACGCCCTCTACGACCAGGCCACGCAGCAGGCGATGGGCGCGCTCACCGAGCAGTACAACGCGGACCAGGGCCGGCTGACCCGTGAGGAGCAGGACGCGTTCGCGGCCGGCTCGCACCAGAAGGCGGCCAATGCCTGGAAGAACGGGCTCTTCGACGACGAGGTCGTGCCGGTCTCGATCCCGCAGCGCAAGGGTGACCCGGTCGTGATCAGCCAGGACGAGGGTGTCCGTGGCGACACCACCGCCGAGTCGCTGTCCGGCCTGCGTCCGGCGTTCTCCAGGGACGGCACGATCACCGCCGCCTCGTCCTCGCAGATCTCCGACGGCGCCTGCGCCGTGGTCGTGATGAGCAAGGCGAAGGCCGAGGAGCTGGGCCTGACCTGGCTGGCCGAGATCGGCGCGCACGGCATGGTCGCCGGGCCCGACTCCACGCTCCAGATGCAGCCCGCGCGGGCCACCGCCAAGGCCCTGGAGAAGGAGGGCATTGCCGCCTCCGACCTCGACCTGGTGGAGTTCAACGAGGCGTTCGCCGCGGTCGGAATCCAGTCCACGCGTGAGCTCGGCATCGACGAGGAGCGGGTCAACGTCAACGGCGGCGCAATCGCGCTCGGCCACCCGGTCGGCATGTCGGGCGCCCGGATCGTGCTGCACCTCGCCCTCGAGCTCAAGCGCCGTGGCGGCGGTGTCGGCGCCGCCGCGCTCTGCGGGGGCGGCGGCCAGGGTGACGCGCTGATCATCCGCGTGCCCGCCTGAGGTGGCGGGGCGGCGCTCGTCCGGGGACGTTCCCCAGCTGGTCGAGAGGGCACGCGAGGGTGACGCGCGCTCGGTCGCCAGACTGATCTCGCTGGTCGAGGACGCCTCGCCGTTGCTCCGCGACGTGATGGCCGGCCTGGCGCCATACGCCGGGCATGCCCAGACCGTCGGCATCACCGGCTCCCCGGGGGTCGGCAAGTCCACCTCCACCAGCGCGCTCGTCGGCGCGCTCCGCAAGGCGGGCAAGCGGGTGGGCGTGCTCGCGGTCGACCCTTCGTCGCCGTTCTCCGGCGGTGCCCTGCTGGGCGACCGGGTGCGGATGCAGGACCACGCCCTGGACCGCGACGTCTACATTCGCTCGATGGCCTCCCGCGGTCACCTCGGCGGACTGTCCTGGGCCACCCCGCAGGCGCTGCGCGTGCTCGACGCGGCCGGCTGCGACGTGATCCTGGTCGAGACCGTGGGCGTCGGGCAGAGCGAGGTCGAGATCGCCGGCATGGCCGACACCACGATGGTCCTGATCGCGCCGGGCATGGGTGACGGCATCCAGGCCGCGAAGGCCGGGATCCTCGAGATCGGCGACATGTACGTCATTAACAAGGCCGACCGTGACGGGGCCGACCAGGTGCGCCGTGAGCTGCGATCGGTGCTCGCCCTGGGCGAGCACCCCGAGGGTGCATGGAGCCAGCCGATCATCAAGACCGTTGCCAGCAAGGGTGAAGGCGTCGACGAGGTTGTCGAGGCGATCAACCAGCACCGGGCGTGGCTCGAGAGCAGCGGTGAGCGGGAGCTGCGTCGGCTCCGGCGCGCGCGCGACGAGATCGAGGCGATCGCGGTGACCGCGCTCCGGGAGCAGTGGCGCAGTGTGCACGAGCACACCGAGCTGGACGGGCTGGCCGTCAAGGTCGTGGCCGGCGAGACAGACCCCTACACCGCGGCGGACCGGTTGCTGGAGACGACCGAGTGAGGGGCTAGGCGTAGTACGTCGGCTCCGAGCCCGGCTGGGAATACTTGAGTCCGGGACGGCGGGCGAACCAGTCGTTGGCGCCGCCGACGAACAGCAGCACGACCGCGGCGACCGCGAGCACCAGCGTGACCACGGTGACGACGGACAGGATCGTCAGCAGGCTGACCAGGGCGGCCATCACCGCGGAGACCGTGAGCACGATGCGGGCCCAGCCGTGCCGCTTGACGGTGAGGAGCGCCAGCACCGAGGCGACGACCGACCACACGAAGCCCACCACGCCGATGCCGAGCAGGATCCCCTGTGCCTCGTCGCGCGTGAACTGGCCCTCGCTCCCGTCCTGGAAGCTCTGCATGAAGGTGTCCGCGCCGGACAGTGCCATCAGAAGCACGCACCCGGCTCCCGCGAGCCCGCAGCCCACCCAGGTGAGTACCGCGGCCGCCGTGACCGTGCCCGGGCGCTTGTCGGTGCTGGCCTCGAAGGGGTCGGACGGCTGCTGGTACTGCTGGTACTGCTGGTGCTGGGGTTCCCCCTGCGGGGGCTGCCACTCGCTCATGCGGCACACCCTAAGGTCCGGCGGTGTGGTCCGGGTGGCCGTGCGTCCGCCGATCCTCCTTCATCTGCGCCTCGTGCAGGTGGGGGCGACCCTCGGCCAGCGTCTGGCGAGCCTCGCGCTCCAGGTCGCGGAACAGCGACCAGTAGCCGTCGTCGTAGTCCTCGACGATCTGGAAGGTCCAGCGGTCAGCGATCACGTTGCGGCCCACCAGCTCGGTGGCGATCCGGTCCGCGAGTCCGGTGTGTCCGGCCGCGCGCAGGGCGTCGACGGCCTCGCCCAGGGCCAGGTCGGCGCTGCCGGTGAGCTGGTGGAACGAGTAGAGGTGCCCGCGCGCCCGCTCGGTGGTCTCCAGCGCCTCGGTGAGCTTGCCGACCGCCTCGACGGTGGCCTCGTCGACACCGTCGGGGACACGGTGGCGCTCGCTGGGACGGTCGCTCACGCCGCCTCCCGGACCATCGCGGCCGCCAGCAGGGCGGTGGCATGGGGGGCGAACAGGATCGTGTAGTGGTTCACGCCGGGCACCGTCTCGACTTCCACGTGGTCGACGTCGTCGTACGCCGCCAGCCGGTCCACCGGAAGCAGTCCGCCGGGCTCTCCGAACATGCCGTACGGCGCGGTCAGGATCTGCACCGGCAACCTCGTCGACCGGACCTCGGGCTCGTACTCCCTCCCCGAGACGAGCAGGTCGCGGCCGTCGGCCCGCACCGCGTCCTCCCTGGCCCGGGGGCGCACGCCGCCGGCGGTCTCGAGCGTGTCGTACCGGGCGTAGGCCTCCATCGTCTCGTCCCAGGTGGGGGCCATCGCCGGGTGCTGGCGGAAGACGTCGACGTAGGTGTCGACCGAGGGATAGGTGCGGCCCAGCCGGTCGATGGCGGGCCCGAGCGTCCGGTCGAGCACCTCGTCCGGGTCGGCCCCGTCCGGGAAGGGCAGCGCGACGCCGCCGTCGACGAGCACGACGTGCGAGAACAGGTCCGGCCGGTCGTGGGCGGCGTGCACCGCCACGAAGGCGCCCATCGAGTGCCCGGCCAGCACCACCGGCTGCCCGATCGCCTCGGCGACCGCGCACACGTCCGCGGCATGCGTGCGCAGGCCGTAGGGGCCGGGCAGGTCGCGTGAATGGCCGCGACCGCGCAGGTCGAGCGCGACCATCGACCAGTCGTCGGGCAGTTCCGCGGCGACGGCCGGCCATGCCATCGCGGTGGACGTGATGCCGTGCGCGGCGAGCACCACTCGTGGTCCGGCGCCGAAGCGCAGGGCGTGCAGCGCGCCGCCGGACACGTCGTACGAGACTCGGGTCGGATCCATGGGGTCGATCCTTGCACCCACCCGGTGCGCAGCGCGCCTCCCGCCACAGCGGCCGGGTGCTTGCTAGAAAAGATTCACCGTCGCCGCGCGACGGTGGGGTCAGAGAGGAGCTGTGGGATGGAAGCCACGCTGAAGAAGGGTGTTGGCCTGCTCCTGCTCGTCTTCATCGGCTACTACCTGGTCACCGACCCGAACGGGGCCGCGGGTGCGGCCAAGGACGTGCTCGGGTCGGTCTGGGATGGCCTGCAGAACCTGTTCGCGGCGATGATCAACTTCATCAACGCGCTGTTCGCCTGACGGCCGTGATCGCCTGGTTCTGGCGCACCTTCGCCACACCCCGGATCTCCGGGCGGCTGCTGCGACACCTCGACGAGACCCTGGTCGAGGACGTCCGGCACCACTGGGTGGTCTACGTCGTGCCCGGGCTGATCGCCCTCGCCGGCGGCGTGTTCCTGGTCCTCGGGTTCTTCGTCAGCGTCGACGCCGGCTGGTTCTGCTTCCTGCTCGGCATGTTGCTGGTGCTCTGGGCGGGCTGGAGGGCCCTCAACCACCACATGGACCGGTTCGTGGTCACCAACATGCGGGTGTTCCGCGTGCGCGGCGTGGTCGCCGAGTCGGCCGCCACCATGCCGCTCGCCCGGGTGCTCGACATCACGGTGCGCAAGACGATGCTGGGCCGGCTCCTCGGCTACGGGCACTTCGTGTTCGAGTCCGCCGCGCAGGAGCAGGGGCTGCGCGACATCCGGTTCGTGCCCCGGCCCGACCGGCTCGACCTGACGATCCAGGAGCAGGTGCAGCAGGCCGGGCTCCGCGGGCGCACCGGCGCCACAGCCGGCCAGGGTCTCGACCCTCCCGACGGCTCGTAGGGGCGAGACGTCAGATCGGCCGCTGCATCCAGTAGCTGCCGGACACCTTGGCGTAGCCGAGCGCCTCGTTGACGTGACGGATGCCGCTGTTGTGCTCCTCGTTGTCGGTCGCACAGGTGCGGGCGCCCGCGTCGTACGCGAGCCGGTGCATCTCCTGCTTCACCAGGTAGCCCAGCCCGCGCCCGCGGAAGGCGGGGTCGACCCCGGTGTAGCCGATGTGGGCCTGGTCGCCGAACGCCGAGCCCCAGGAGATCGCGGCGGGGCGCCCGCGGACCCGCAGCAGGACCCCGAGCGGCCGCTCCTTGCCCGTGATGAAGTCGAGCAGCATCGCCCGGTCGAAGACGAACTGGTCGCGCTCGGGATTGGTCTGGCTGGCGTCCAGCATCGCGTCGAACGCGTCCTGGTCGGGGAACTCCAGGTTCGTCGACGCCTCGATCGTGACGTCGTCGGGGAGCGCCCGCTCGGGCACCGGTGAGGGCAGCGGCAGCCGCGAGCTGATCGAGTGCTGCAGGATCCCGAATCCCCAGTGCTGCGCGACCTCGAGCGCGCGAGGTTCGTCGTCGAAGACCCCGCTCCTCAGCACGAGGTCGTCGTCGATCCCGTCGACCAGCACGGCGTGCAGCGCACTGCCTACCCCGGCCCCCTCCTGCTCGGCGTCGACAACGACCCGCAGGGAACGCCAGCCGGGTGGGAACGGTGCCAGCTTGGCCAGCCCGCCCCACCCGAGCATCCGGTCTCCGTCGAGCGCGACCACGAACCGGCTCTCCAGCGTGAAGTCCGGATCGTGGAACAGGGGTTCGACGAACGCGCGGATCAGGGCCGGAGAGCGACGCATGGCCAGGTCGATCATCTCGTCGTACCGCTCGGCCGGCGCCTTTGGCTGGACGATGAACGCGCCGAGCAGGCCACGGCCGACCTGGTCGGTGGCGTTGTGGTGAGAGTGGTACATGTGCGAGCCGACGGTCTTCGCAGTGAACTCGTACGTGAAGCT
>Ga0207688_10001259_pt1 | contig 13157 bp, 12 predicted proteins | sample KBSMiscanthusM4_FD_184296 | JGI IMG/M metagenome (GOLD analysis project Ga0207688, IMG submission 184296) | Miscanthus rhizosphere microbial communities from Kellogg Biological Station, Michigan, USA - M4 (SPAdes) (version 2) | ecosystem: Host-associated > Plants > Roots > Rhizosphere ...
CCCGGCTCCGGACGCGCATCCATCTCCGCAATGGTGCCAGAATCGGTGCTGGGATAGAGGCGGCTTCTGCCCGGGGGCTTTGTGGCGTCGGTCGCGGCTTACAGAGTTGGCGGCGCTGCGGCCGGGCGACGTGGTCGCGGTCGACGGTGTCCTGGCGTCGCCGAGCTTGCGCACGATCATCGACGAGCTTGACTTCGCGTTTTGGTGGTCGACCGAGATCGTTACTCAGATCACGCGGCACACAAGACCCGCGAACAGTTGAAAGTAGTCCGGGAAGACTGCGGCGCTGGCGCTGATCAGATTACGCCCGATCAGCGCCACAACCCACCGTGCAAGGAAGTCGACACTGTGCTACGTGCATCAAAAGGTGTTTCCCATCAACCATATTGGCGCATTACGATTCCGCGCGATCTCGACGACGAACTTGCGTCGCGCGAGTCTCAGCCTCTGGGCGGATGGGAATCTCGACCGTAGGAATCTCTTCTGGGCGATGTAAGACAAGCTGGCCGCCGCGATCAACATCAGTCCGACGGCGATGAGTCTCGCAGTGATTCCCAGTCTGTACCTACACCTGACCGCCCTCGAGGAGAACGATATGACCGCTACCTACACCTTCGATGTCTTTTCCAGCCTCGACGGCTACGGCGCCGCCAGCGCCAACTGGACCGGCTACTGGGGTAAGCAAGGCCCCGAATTGCTCGACCACCGCCTTGCTTTATACGACACGGAGCAGCGGATGGTGTTCGGGGCCAACACGTATCGCGAATTTTCGCGAATGCTGGCCTCGAGCACCGAGGAGTCCGAAGTGCGTGACCCATGGGTCACTCGGATGTGGAACATGCCGGCCACGGTGGTGTCGACGACGCTGGAAGAGCCCCTCAACTGGCCGAACGCGACCGTCGTGAGCGGTGACGCCGTCGACGTCGTCGCCTGGCTCAAGGAGGAGTCCGAGGTGCCGTTGCGCTCGCACGGCAGCCTGTCGTTGAACCGGGCACTGATGGCCGCCGGCCTCGTCGACCGCGTGCAGGTGACGCTCTTCCCTGTCATCACCGGTCAGACCGGGCTGAGCGCGATCTTCCAGGGTGCGGCCGACTTCGACCTGGAGCTGGTCGAGAACCGGACGCTCGACGGTCACATTCAAGAGCTTATCTACCGACCCACCCTCCATTGACGCCGTCGCAGGGAAGCGACGACGTGGCAGCGCTGAAGGTTACGGCCACCGACCCGGCGAGTGCCGACACTCGGCAACTGGTGTCGTGCGTTACCCGGCGACCTCTGAGGGCTCGTCGAGCGCGAGGCCTCCTGCGGGTTGAATGAAGCTCTCTTCACGCGCCAAGCTGATCCCGCATGGCCTCAAACGTTGGCTGTCGGTCCCGCTCGATGTGCGCGTAGGCCACCGACTCGGCGACCCGCTCATTGCCCGACGCGATCGCGTCGCGCAACAACACATGATCGTGGAGCGCCTCGTCGGCGGGCAGGCCGCTGGTGAGGTAGAACAGCCAGGTGATCCGGCCGGAGATCGTCCGCATCAACCTGACCATCAGCTCGTTAGACGACGTCTCGACCACGGCCTCGTGATATGCCGTACTGCTCCGGGCGATCGCATACGCGTCACCGGCGGCGACCATCCGCTGCGCCTTGTCCAGCGCGTGGTTCAACGAATCCATCGACCCGCCGCGCGCAACCTGCCGCGCCGCATAGCGGGCCGCCCCCACCTCGAGCGACAGTCGCGCGTCGAACAGGTCGTCGATGGCCCTTGCGTCCCAGCGGGCCACGACCGCACCTCGCCGTGGATAGGAGTGCACGAAACCGTCACGCTCCAGCAACGGCACCGCCTCACGCAACGGCACCCGCGAGACATCGAGCTCCTCCCCGATGCGTTTCTCGGGAAGCCGGCTGCCTTGCGGGTACTGGCCGAGGATGATCCGCTCCCGGACCGTGGCGTAAATGCGCCGGGACAACGAAAGTCGCGACTCGGCGGTGCTTGCAACGACGGTGCGCAACATATTCTCGCTTTTCCTGAAAGGACGATAGAACCGTTGGGCCGCAAGCGGTTACGTGCGGCCCAATCGTGTCATTTGGCGATACCGAGCAATGAGAAGTTCAACTCGTTGGCGCCGATGTTCTGACTCTCCGGCACGCCGGTGAGCCACTTCTGGGCCACCACCCAGTCCTGGTTGTAGGACAGGTTCAGGAAGCACCCGGTCTGCCCGTAGACATCGCCGGCCTTGACGAACGTAGCCATGTCGCCGGTGCCGAGCCCCTGGTTCAACAGATTGTTGACCTCCTCCGACTGGCAGCCGAAATAGTTGATCCCGCCGGAGGCATCCCAGAAGACGTGTCCCCACATGTACGGGTTCCCGCCATCCGGGCCGTTGTTCCCGTCGATGAACGCGTCCGGCCCACTCGGCGGATTGTTGATCCAACCGAACACCGTCGAGGTGTCATAGCCCTGCGCGGACGCGCTGAGCCCGATGGTCTGCAGGTTCGCCACCACGATGTTGGCCATCGACTGCGCATTGACGTTGCCGTTGGCATACCCGATCACAAGCGTCTTGTTCGCGTTGGCGGGCAACGCATCGACATAGGCCTTCAAAGCGGCCGCGTCGTAGGTGATCGCCTGCTTGTCGACAACACCGGGGTTATCAGCGGGGATCATTCCCTTGGCGTACATGGTGGTGGCCACTTCGGATCGCTTGCCCAACACCTGATTCACCAACGTCGCCTGGTCGATCGACTTGAGAAACGCGACCCTGGCGTCGGTGTTCTTGAAGAACTCGTGGCTGGGATTCACGGTCACCAACGCCCCCTGCAGCGTCGGCAGGAAGTAGTTCGAGACACCTTCCTTGTCTGCGTACTTTTTCAGGCTGGATGACGGCAACGCCGCGGCGATCACATCAACGGTGCCGTTGTCGAACGCCAATTCCAGTGCCGACTCGTCGGTGTAGACCGGCAGCTCGACCTTCTTGAACGGCGACTTGGGTCCCCAGTACCCGTCGTACTGGGTCAGCTCGTACTTGACCCCGGTCTGCGCTGTCGTCAGCTGATACGGACCGGTGCCCAAATCATGTGAGGACAAGTAGGTTTGGGCGTCGTCAGAGCCGGCATTGGCCTTGAGGCCCTCCGGCGATTCCATCTTCGGACCGAACGGCGACGCAAGGTAACTCAGGAACGCGGTGTTCGGCTGCTTCAAGGTGATTACCGCCGTCAAGTCGTCGGGCGTCTCGACGCTCTTGACCACGTCGACCATATACGCCGCACCACCTTTCACCGCTATGCGGCGCTTGAACGCGACATCGACGGCGGTGGCGGTGAACGGCGTGCCGTCGTGGAAGGTCACGCCCTTGCGGAGGTGGAACGTGTACACATCATTGGTGGGGTTGACCTCCCACGTCTCGGCCAGCCGTGGCGCGATCTCGACTTTGTCGGTGTTGTTCTTGTACTGGACCAAGCCTTCGTAGGCGTTGATCATGATCGCGGTGCCGTTGTTGGCGTAGTAGATATCGGGGTCGGGCGGCTGCCCGATGTCGCCGAGCAGGCCGACGGTCAGGGTGCCGTCGGTGGGTGCGACGGACGTGCCTCCGCCACCTCCGGTGGGTGTGCCGGAACTACACGCGGCCAGCGCCACGGTCAGCGCGGCGCATACCGCGACTCCGCGCAGCAGTCGGGTGTGCATAGGAGACTCCTTTGTTCGGTTGGGCAAACGAAAAGTGTTGCGACGCTTCATTCGGCGGCCACCCTCGGATCGGCGAGCGCCTGCAGCAGGTCGACAACGAGGTTGGACAGGACGTAGATCGCCCCGAGCACGAGCGTGACCCCGGCAATCGCCGGGAAGTCGGCGACCGGGATCGAAGCGGCCAGGTAGTTGCCGATGCCGGGCCAGGAGAAGACCTGTTCGACGACAACCACGCCGGCGAACATGAATCCGAGTTGCAGACCGCCCATCGACAAGGCAGGCCCGATGGCGTTCCGCACGACGTGATGGGCGACCACCTGCTGCTCGGTCAGGCCCTTGGAGCGGGCGGTGCGCACATAGTCGACGCCCAGGACCGCCTGCAGCGACGACCGGAACACCCTGCCGATAGCGACCGCCGGTGCGACCGACAGCACGACCGCAGGCAGCACCAGGTGCTGCAGCGCATTGACGAACGCGTCGGTCTGGCCGTGCAGCAGGGTGTCGAGCGCCTGCATGCCGAACGGTCCCGGATCTTGGAAATCCCCGACGCCCCTCGCGGGCAGCCACCCGAGCTGGCCGAAGAACACGATGATGCCGACGATCGCCAGCAGGAACGGCGGCGCCGTCGCGAGCAGCAGCAGGACGCCCCGGCCGATCGAGGCCCCCGGCCACCGAAGCGCGCCGGACATCGCATACAACGCCGCCAGCAGTAGCGCGATGAGGAACGCCGTGACGACGAGTTCAACGGTGCTCGGCAGATAGGTGGCGATGTCGGAGATCACCGGTTGGCGGGTGCGCAGCGACCGGCCCAGATCACCGGTGAACAGCCCGCCGAGGAAGCGAAAGTACCGGGTGAAGAACGGGTCGTTCAGGCCGAGCCGCTGCCGCTCCGCCGCGACCATTTCCGGGGACGCGTTGGCCCCGACATACGCGCGTGCCGGGTCACCGGGCGAAACGGCTTGCAGCACAAAGATAACCAGCGATAAGACGAGCAGGATGAGCACGGCGGCCGAGAGCCGGCGGGTCACAAAGCGCAGCATCAACTCACCTCCGCACCGGCATCAGGTTGCGGATGGCGTCGCCACCGAGGTTGGCGATCAGGCTCAGCATCAGCACCGCGATGCCCGGGATGCCGGGCACCCACCACTGACTGAGCAGCTGACTCAATGAGCGTGCGGTGTCGGCGCCCAGCTCGGGGGCGGGCGCCTTTTGCCCGAGCCCCAGGAAGGACAGCGCGGCGAGCAGCAGCACGACGTTGCCGACATCCAGGCTGGCACTGACAACCGCGGTCGGCACGACGCCGGGCAGCAGGTGGCGGGTCAGGATCCGCGGCCGGCTGACCTCGGCCAGCCGGGCGGCCTCGACGTGTGGGCGGGCGGCAAGCGCCTTGACCTCGCCGCGCACGATGCGGGCGTAGTAGGGCCACCAGACGATCGCGACGCCGATCAGGGTGTTGACCAGCCCGGACCCCAGCGCGGCGACGATGGCGATGGCGACCAGTGCACCGGGGAGCGCGAGAAACAAATCGGTGACGCGCATCAGCAGAATCGCGTCGACCCAGCCGCCGGTCGCGCCGGCGATCAACCCGATGGTGCCCCCGATGAGCAGGCCGCTCGCCACCACCACTAGTGCGCTGAGCCAGCTCACCTGAATACCGATCAGGGTGCGGGACAACAGATCTCGACCGATCCCGTCGGTGCCGAGCAAGTGCCCGGGACTCAGCGGGGGCAGGTTGAGGGGTCCGACGGGTTGGATCGGGTTGTACGGGGCGAGCTGTCGCGCGAAGACGGCGACAAGGGTCACCAGGCCAAGCAGCCCGACCAGGGCCCACGCTACCGGCCTAGCCAGCCGCGCACCCCCGACCGACACCGGCCGCAGCCGGCCGCGGGGCACCAGCGTGGCGGTCACCTCGCAGCTCCCTCGACGATCTCGGGCACCGCGGCGAGCAGGGTGCGGGTGTAGGCCTCGCGGGGTTGCGAGATCACCTGCTCGGCAGGACCCAGCTCGACGACGCGGCCGGCCTGCATCACGGCGATGCGGTCCCCCATCAACCGGGCGACCGCCAGGTCGTGCGTGACGAACAACACCGTCATCCCGATCCGCGCCCGCAGATCGCGGATGAGGGCCAGCATGCTCTTGGCCAGCGAGGCGTCCAGGGCGCTGGTGGGTTCGTCGCACAACAACACCGCGGGCGGGATCATCGTGGCGCGGGCCAGGCCGACACGCTGCCGCTGCCCGCCGGACAACTCACCGGGGTGGGCCTTAACAACCTCCGGAGGCAGATCGACCGCGGCCAGCGCCGCGATCACGCGGTCCTTGACATCCGCCCGCGACAGCTTGAGCCGACGCAATCGCTCCCCCAGCATTTCACCGACGCTCATCCATGGGGTGAGCGACGAGCCGGCGTCCTGGAACACCATCTGCGGTCCGCCGGTGCCGGTGAGCGTGACCGACCCGGACGTCGGCTGGTCGAGCCCCGCGACGATCCGTAACAGAGTCGACTTGCCGGACCCGCTCTCCCCGACGATCGCCAGCGCCTCGCCCAGCGCGATATCCAGGTCGATCCCGTCGACAGCGTTGATCTCACCGGAGTCGCCTCGAAACCGGCCGCCGCCGCGGCGCACGGTGAACGTACGGCGCAGGTCGCGGATCCGCACGGCCGGCTCGGCTGGCTCGGCGGCCCCGGTGAATCGCTCGTCGCGGGGCATCGTCAGGCTGAGCCGGGACGCCAGCAACGAGCGGGTGTACTCGTGCTGCGGGTTGCGTACCACGTCAGCGGCCGGGCCGATTTCGACCAGCACGCCGTCGTGCAGAACGGCGAGCCGGTCCGCGATCTGGTCGGCGACTCCGAGGTCGTGGGTGATCAGCAGGACCGAGCAGCCGAAGTCGGCACGCAGCTCGCGCAGCAGGTCCAGCAGCTGTGCCTGCACTGTGACATCGAGCGCGGTCGTGGGTTCGTCGGCGACGATCAGACCCGGGCGGCCGCCGACTGCGATCGCCGCCATCACCCGTTGCCGCAGCCCCCCCGAGAGCTCGTGCGGATAGACCCGCAGGCGCAGTTCGGCGTCGCGGACCCCGACCGTTTCCAGCAGCCGCACGGATTCGGCGTCGTCGTCGGTGACCTCGCCGATCTGCTTGCCGATCCGCATCGTCGGGTTCAGCGACGTCATCGGGTCCTGGAAGATCGCGCCGAGCACCTCGCGGCGCACCCGGCGCAGCTCGGCCGGCTTCGCGCGCAGCATGTCCACCCCACCGACGGTGACCTCGCCGTCGGCCTGCGGATAGGAACTGTGCGGAAGCAACCCGAGCAGGCTCAACGCGAGAACGCTTTTGCCGGACCCGGACTCGCCGACCAGGCCGAGGATTTCGCCCGGCCGGATCTGCAGGTCGATGTGCTTGAGGACCTGGCTCCGAATTCCGTTGCGCACCAGGGACAGCGAGTAGTCACTGACAATGGCGACCGGTGTCGCCAATCCGCTCACGACGACACCTCCGCTACAGCTCCCGGCGGCGGGAAGAGCGCGCGCGAATCCACCACGGCCCGGTGGATCTCGCTCGGCGTCGTCAGCCACACGCCGTCGGCGGTGGCGATGCGTTCTAGTGCCCGTGCGACCGCCCGGAGCCGGAACGGCACCCCGGTGATGAACGAATGCAGCACGATGCTCATCACCAGCGGGTGCTGCGTCGCCGAGAGTTCGGCGAACTCATCGACGATCATCTCCTCGAATTCGCGGGCGGACGCGAGCCGGCCGATCATGGTCGACGAGTCGTTGAGCTCCGCGTTGTACGGAATTGCCAGCAAGGGACCGGATTCCGTGGTCAGCCAGACGGGCTGATCGTCCAGGCGCAGATCGAGCAGGTAGCGGTACCCGGTTTCGGCCAACAGGGCCAAGGTCGCAGAGGTGTGGCTGAGCCAGGGGCTCGACCAGCCGCCCGGTGCCACCCCCTCCTCGGCGCGGATGCGGTCGGCGACGTCCGTGAGATAGGCGCGCTCGGCGTCGGGAGTCATCCCGGACAGCGAGTCGGAGTTGGACCGGCCGTGCCCCATGATCTCGGCCCCGGCCCGGCGAGCCGCCGCCATGACGGCCGGGGCTTCGTCGTACACGTCGGTGTTTAGCAACACCGCCGGCGGGATGCCAAGTCCGCGAAGCAATTCGAAGATCCGGAAGGCGCCGACCCGGTTGCCGTAGTCCCGCCAGGCCGTATTCACGAGGTCTGGGGCCGGCACGCCGGGCAGCACGTCCTCGGTGTGGCCGTCGCCGAACCGGTAGGACTCGACGCCGACACACACGACGACGGCGAGCTGCGCGCCGTTCGGCCACGTACCCGTCTGCCGGGCGGGCAGAGGGGTGTAAGAGTAGCCGGCGGGGTTAATCATGACGCCACCCAACGGCTGAAGCCGACATCCGTTGCGGCCGCCCTGCGCACGATGTGCTGGTACGCCGGGAACAGCCGATTGGCGCTCTCGCGGGCGGCCCGGATCGCCGGCAGCTTCGCAGCGAACAGCTCCCGCGCTTCGTCGAGCAACGCCGACTCCGCCACGCTGGTGACGTGGCCGCGTTCGGCGACCACGCGACCGGCCACCATGGTCAGCACGACGTCCCTGCCGTCCTCGCAATGCACCAACTGCTCCCTTAAGTCGTTGAGTGGTGTGAACGTGACGGCATGCATGTCCACCAGAGCCAGGTCGGCCAGCGCGCCGGGCGCGATCGTCCCGAGGTCGTCGGCCCGCCGGGTGGCACGGGCACCGCCCCGCCACAGCGCGTCGAGAATCTCTGTCGGGGTAGGCCATTCGTCGCTGTCCAGCCCGGCGACGTTGTGGATCAGACCGGCGGTCTTGGCGACAGTCCAGACGTTGATGGTGTCGTCGCAGATCGCCTCGTCGGTGCCGAGCGCGACAGGGATGCCGTGATCCAGCATCGCGCGCCAGGGCAGCACACCGCTGCCGAGCCGCAGGTTGCTGACCGGATTGTGCACAACGGTTGAACCGGCGTCGGCGATCACGTCGAGGTCGGCGTCGTCGACCCACACCGCGTGGATCACGTTGGTGTGCGCCTTGAGAAGGCCTGCAGCAGCGCTGTATTGGACCAGAGACCGCCCGGCGAACCGCGGCTGCTCGGTCATCAGGGTGCGCTGGACCTTGGTCTCCAGCATGTGCGCGTACAACGGCAGACCGTAACGCTCGGCGAGATCGTCCAGCGCCGCGAAGTAGTCCAGGCTGACGCGTTGCGGTGCGGAGATCGACACGGCCGCCCGGATCCGGTCGTCGGCGGCGCCGTGCCAGGTGCTGATCAGGTGGTCGTAGGCCTCGAGCAGCTGTGCGGCGGAAGCGCCTGCCGGTTGGTGGAAGGTAGCGCGGGTGGGGTCGTCGAGATCGTCCAGGAATGGCAGCTTTTCGGCCTCGGTCAGCTCCGGCTGGTCCAGTGCGAGGAAGGCCCGGATCCCGCTGTCGCGGTACGCCGAAGCGACCGCGTCGATGATGTCCGGGTTTGGGAACGGCATCAGGAACGCGTCGTCCTGCACGCAGGTGATGCCGCGTTGCAGCATCTCGATGGCGCCGAGCATGGTCCGCAGGTAGGCCTCCCGCGGGCTGGCCGTCAGGGCCGGGTCGGCGGGTGACTCGAACAGCATGAACAGCTCGAGCGGCAGACTCCGAACCGAGCCCTTGAGATGGTTGGCCGGCGAGTGGAAGTGCGCGTTGATCAGCCCGGGCACCAACAGGTGTCGACCGCCGCCGTCGATGATCCGAGCTTCGGGTGAGGCGGGCAGGTGGTCGCCGACGGCGCTGATCCGATCGCCGTCGACCAGGACGTCGCGGGGACCGGTCATCGCGCCCGGGGCGGCGGTGTCGTAGATCAACACATGACGGAACAGCACGGTCATGGGCGCTCCAGAGGCAGACCGGGAACGGCGGCAAAGGTGTTGGCCCGTGACGTATTGAGCCGCATCGCCACCAGGCCGGCCGCGATACCGACGGCCGCCGCGACACCGTCGATGACGGGCACGCCCAGCGTGTCCGACAGCGGGTCGACGAGGTCGGCCAGGCCGGCGCAGCCGAGGACGACCGCCTCGGCATGGTCCGCCGCGATCGCCCTGCAAGCGGCCTCGGCGAACGCGTCGAGCAGGTGGGTCGAGCCGTCGACCAGCTCCGCCACCCGCACGTCAACCGCGATCACGCTGCAGCGGTGCTCCAGCCCGAGCGCGCGGACAACACGCTCGCTGTGCGCGATGGTGCGGGCCGGCAGCGTGATCACGACGAACCTGTGCGCCACCAGGCAGGCTGTCTGCAGCGCGGCCTCGGTCATCCCGACGACCGGACAGGTGGCGACCTCGCGGGCCGCCAGCACCCCGGTGTCGCCGAAGCAGGCGACGACGAACGCGTCGCTGTCGGCCCTGTGTTGATGTACCTGCTCGAGCACCCCGAGGGCGGCGATCGCCTCCTCGGCATGGCTTTCGACACTGGGCATGCCCACCGGAGGGTTGACGCCGGTAACCATCACGCCGGCGCCCGCGACCGCCCGTGCGGCCGCGGTGATGGTGGCCGTCAGCTCGGCGGAGGTGTTCGGGTTGATCACCGTGATCCGAGTCATCGAACCACCCTCGCCGAATTGGTAACGGCGGCAAGCAATCCGCTGATGCCTGGCGCGCCGACCGCGATGCGCGCCGCTGCCGCGCCTGCGGCGGCCGCGGCGTAAGGGTCACCGCTGCGTAGATGCTCGGCCGCAAACGCCCCGCAGAAGGCATCTCCTGCACCGGTGCTATCCACCGGTTCGACTACATCCGCTGACACCACAGTAGGTTCGGGGCGCTCTGAGGTCGCCACCAGGCATCCGGCCGCGGCGAGTTTGATGACGACCACCTGAGGCCCTAGCCCCAGGAAGGTTTCGGCGGCTGCGTTCAGCTCAGCGGTGCCGGCCAGGGTGATCGCTTCAATTTCGCTCGGCAGGAAGACATCACACGCTCGCACCGCATCCAGCAGCGCGGCCTCATGGCCGGCGATGTAATCCTCCTGCGGATCGAAGTAGACGGTCGCTGGGGTGCGCGCGCGCAGCCACGCGGCCAGCTCGAGCTGAGCATGCAGAGCCATCCCACACAGCAGCAGCCCGGGCGCGGCCAGGACGGCGTCGGACACGTCGGCGGGGTGCACCGAGAGCTCCTCGAAGTGCGCATCGCCCAGGACCAGATCCCAGACTCGTCCGCCGGCCTCGTCGTAACGGACGACATTGCGCACCGTGGGCAGGTCGCGTCGGGGCAGGGCCGTGGGATCCGTACCGGCCGAACGGATTGCGGCTAGCAAAGCCGGGACAGCGTCATTACCCAGCGGGGCAAGAATCGTGGGGTTGCCGCCGGAAACCCGGGCGGCGAGCGCGGCGAAAAGCGCATCCCCACCGACGGATTCGACCCGCTCCCCCGCCGGGGACACGGCCTCGTCGATGGTGAGATTGCCGATGCAGACCAGGCTGGATGCGTCAGTCATTGGCCACCGCCGCGGCGTAACAACTCAGGCCGAGGTGGTAGCCGGCCAACTGGGCCGGCAGCAGATAGAGCATGGGCGACAGCGGCTCCGGAATCGCCGGCAGGGTGATCACCTGGCCGGTGAGGTCGTCGAACGCACCCTCGCCATCGGTCGTGACGACATAGAGTCGACCGCCCCAGCGCAGCGCGTCCCTGCCGGTATCGACGGCACGCGGCACCGAAGGACCGGAGGGAGCGAGCAGGAACAGCGGCTCGCCCGCCTTCTGCGAGTTGTAGTGGTGGTACTCCTCCACCTGGATCTCGATCGCGTGCAGCGTCGTACATTCCTTGACCTTGGCCGCGCCGACGATGGCGGACGCAAGATTCGGTCCGCCGGCCGAGAACAGAACGGTATGCACCCCGGCCTCGACCTCGTCCTCGGCGATCTTGGCGATCAGCGGGTCGATCCGGCTCAACACCCTCGCCATAACATCGGGAACCTCATCGAAGGCCTCACGCAGCGGCGCAGCCGTGGTGGGAACGCGCCGCTCGCCCACCCGGATGGCCAATTCCAACAGCAACGCCAGCGCCGCGGTGGACGACTGGGTCGGCCAACCGACACGGGTCGCCTTGATCTCGAGCGATGTGTCGGCCTCGGATTGCAGCGTCGAGCCGGCCGTGTTGGTCAGGGCAACGGTATACGATCGGCGATGCTGAGCCAGCAGGAGCGCTTCGACGGTCCGCGTGGTCTCGCCGGAACTGGACAGGGCGACAACCGCCGTGCCGGTGTCGACGAGGTTCGTGTGGTAGTACGCGAACTCCAGGCTCTGCATGGGTTCACAGGGCACCCCGAGCGTGCTCTCGAGCGCCTGCCGCGCAGCGATCATGACGGCCAGCGAGTCCCCGCAGCCGACCAGCACGACACGGCGGACGCCGGCGGTGAGCCGGTCGGCAATCTCGTCCAGAGTGGACGTATTGAGCTGCAGTGTTGCCTGTATCGCCGCCGGCTGGCCAAAGAGTTCCGGTCCGGTCGCTTCGACGCGAGAGTGCAGTTTCGGGTCCAGCGGATCATTGCTCGGCAGGGCGAGGACGTGGGCACGCTCAGCGTCGGAGACCCGCTGTACGACGGCGCGCTGGCGGACATCGAGCGGGCTGGTACCCGGATCGAGAAGGGGGCTCGCGGGAGCGCTCATCGTCGGGTACACACCGCTTTCGTTCATCGGCCATGGTGCGAGGCACCCTCACCTGGCGTTGGCCAAACGGTATACCGTTTCCGTTTCTTCCGTATCACGTTTCGTCACGCTCCGGTTAAGGGCATACCGTCGGTCGATTTCTGGAGGCCAACTGTTGTCCGATGCCAGACGCATGTATGACCGCTGGTCCGAGCTATCGGCAGGCTGGGTGAACGGCAGATCACCCTCTGCCGCAACGCGGTTCATGAACTCCTCGGCGTCATCGACATCGAACTCCCCAATTCAATGCCGTTGATGTAGAGGAACGTCCACGCGCCAGCCCAGGCGGTTTGTGTACGCTTTCGGCCTCGACGGCGGCGGCGTGCACGACGGCGCGAAGAGAGGTGTTCCCGCTATGGGCGAGGCGCTGCCAGGTGAGCCGGAGACGGGAACCATCGCCGGTGTAGTCGATGTCGTTCGCGCGGAAGCGGATTCGTGGATACCGATCAGCGTCGAGCGACTTCAACGCATTCGATCGCGCCAACGCCTTCTCCGGCAGTGCACCACTGACGGACGCGCGGAACGACGCCGTCGGCCAGTGACATGGTTGCGTGCATGTGCATGCTGCGGCCAGCCCGAGTGTGCGACTCGGATCTGCCGCAGGTCAGCGGGACGAGCGTGGCCACAGACCGCGGGACAGGTCGCGATCGAGAAAGTGAGAGCTGACATCGCCACTGTAGAAGAGGCTCGGGTCGAAAGCATCGCCGAAGTGCTCACTCAGCAACGACGAGAACAGCAGGGCGGCCGACTGCGGCCGGTGGTTCATGACTAGTTGACTGGTCTCGCCCGCGTCG
>Ga0207688_10001263_pt1 | contig 13116 bp, 9 predicted proteins | sample KBSMiscanthusM4_FD_184296 | JGI IMG/M metagenome (GOLD analysis project Ga0207688, IMG submission 184296) | Miscanthus rhizosphere microbial communities from Kellogg Biological Station, Michigan, USA - M4 (SPAdes) (version 2) | ecosystem: Host-associated > Plants > Roots > Rhizosphere ...
TCGGCTCGTTCAAGGCCGGCCCGGGGCGGATGCGGCTGCGCGACCTGATCGAAGCGCTGAAGGACACGTACACGCGCACGTTCGGCGCGGAGTACATGTACATCTCCGACACGCCGACGAAGCGGTTCGTACAGGAACGCCTCGAGCCGATCCGCTCGCGGCCGAACTACAGCGTCGACGAGCGCAAGCACATCCTCGAACGGCTCACCGCCGCCGAGACGCTCGAGCGCTACCTGCACACGAAATACGTCGGGCAGAAACGTTTCTCGGGCGAGGGCGGTGACTCGATGATCCCGATGCTCGACCTGATGATCCAGCGCGCGGGTGCCGCCGGTGTCCAGGAAATCGTGCTCGGCATGGCGCATCGCGGCCGGCTCAACGTGCTCGTCAACACGCTCGGGAAGATGCCGAGCGACCTGTTCTCCGAATTCGAAGGCAAGGCCCCGCAGGATCTGCCGGCGGGCGACGTCAAGTATCACCAGGGCTTCTCGTCGGACATCTCGACGCCCGGCGGGCCCGTGCACGTGACGCTCGCGTTCAATCCGTCGCACCTGGAGATCGTCAATCCCGTCGTCGAAGGCAGCGTTCGCGCGCGCCAGCACCGGCGCCACGACCGGCGCGGCGACCAGGTGCTGCCGGTGCTGATCCACGGCGATGCGGCAATCGCCGGCCAGGGTGTGGTGCAGGAATGCCTGAACATGGCCCAGACCCGTGGCTATTACACGGGCGGCACGATCCATGTCGTCATCAACAACCAGATCGGGTTCACCACGTCCGATCCGCGCGACGTTCGCGGCACCCTCTACTGCACCGACGTCGCGAAGATGGTCGAAGCGCCGATCTTCCACGTCAACGGCGATGACCCCGAGGCGTGCCTGCTCGCCACCGAGCTTGCATTCGACTACCGGCAGCGCTTCCACAAGGACGTGTTCATCGACCTCGTCTGCTTTCGTCGCCTCGGCCACAACGAAGCCGACGAGCCGATGATCACCCAGCCGCTGATGTACAAGAAGATCAACCAGCATCCGGGCACACGCAAGCTCTACGCCGATCGCCTCGTCGCGGAGGGTGTGCTGAGCGCCGAGGACGCCGACGCGATGATCGCGACGTACCGCGCGGCAATGGACAAGGGCTATCACACGAACACGACGGTGCTGTCGAACTACAAGCCGCCGTTCATCGTCGACTGGTCGGCGTACAAGGGCCGCCACTGGACCGATCCTGCCGACACGACGGTGCCGATGGCGCGCCTCACCGAGCTCGGCATCAAGGCGACGACGGTGCCGTCCGATTTCAAGCTGCATTCGCGTGTCGAGAAGCTGATGGCCGACCGGCGTGCGATGGTCGAAGGCAAGGTGCCGATCGACTGGGGGATGGGCGAGATCTTCGCGTACGCATCGCTGCTCGACCAGGACTACGGCGTGCGCATTTCGGGTGAGGATGTGGGCCGGGGCACGTTCTCGCATCGGCACGCGGTGCTGCACGACCAGAACCGCGAGAAATGGGATTCGGGAACCTGGGTGCCGCTGCAGCACATCAAGGAGGGGCAGCCCGATTTCGAGATCATCGATTCGGTGCTAACCGAGAACGCGGTCCTCGGCTTCGAGTACGGCTACACGACGTCCGAGCCCAACCAGCTCGTCATCTGGGAAGCGCAGTTCGGTGATTTCGCGAACGGTGCGCAGGTTGTCATCGACCAGTTCATCAGCGCCGGTGAAGTGAAGTGGGGGCGCATCTGCGATCTGGTCCTGTTCCTACCCCATGGGTACGAAGGGCAGGGGCCTGAGCATTCGTCGGCGCGGCCCGAACGCTATCTGCAACTCTGCGCGCAGCACAACATGCAAGTGGTCGTCCCCACGACGCCTGCGCAGACGTTCCATCTGCTGCGCCGGCAGATGATCCGGCTGTTTCGCAAGCCGCTGATCGTCATCACGCCGAAGAGCCTGCTACGCCACAAGGAAGCGGTGTCGACGCTCGACGACCTTGCGAACGGCCACTTCCAGAACGTCATTCCCGAAGTGGACAAGCTCGATCCGAAGAAGGTGCGTCGCGTCATCGTATGTTCCGGCAAGGTCTACTTCGAGCTGCTGAACTATCGCCGGCAGAGCGGCATCGACGACGTTGCGATCATCCGGCTCGAGCAGCAATATCCGTTTCCGCACGCGGACTACAAGCGCGAGATCGCGACGTACGCGAAGGCGAAGGAAGTGGTCTGGTGCCAGGAGGAGCCGCAGAACCAGGGCGCCTGGTATCGACTCAACTACTACCTGCGCGCCGACATCGACGAGAAGAAGATGCTGGCGTATGCCGGCCGCCCGGTATCCGCATCGCCGGCCGTCGGCTACGCCGCGAAACACAACGCCGAGCAGAAGCAGCTGATCGAGGATGCGTTCGCCGACAAGCTCAAATCCGGTGAGATGGTGCTCGCGCGGTGACCGGCGAACGCGTGCACGCGCGCCCTTTCTAAGGCCACCGACGTCTACGGTTCGTTAAGAGAGTCGCACGATGAGAATCGAAGTGAAGGTTCCACAGTTGCCCGAGTCGGTCGCCGAAGCGACGCTCGTCAACTGGCACAAAAAGGCCGGTGAGGCCGTCAAGCGCGACGAGAACCTCATCGACATCGAGACGGACAAGGTCGTGCTGGAATTGCCGGCGCCCGGAGATGGCGTGCTGGTGGAGATCACGCGGCCCGACGGATCCACCGTCACCTCCAACGACGTCATCGCAGTCATCGACACGGACGGCAAGTCCGACGGCGTTGCCGGTGCGAAGTCGGCCGCGGCGGCGGTGGCGGCACCCGCGCCCGCCGTAGCGGCGGCGAAGCCCGCCGACAGCGCGACGGCGTTGCCCGCGGCGCGCAAGATGATGGCCGATCAGGGTGTCGTTGCCGCGTCGGTTGCAGGAACCGGGCGCGGCGGGCGCATCACGAAGGGCGACGTCGCGCAAGCGGTCACCGCACGCGCACAGCCCGCGGCGCCGGCCGCACAGCCTGCGGCGCCGGCCGCGCAGCCTGCCGAGCCCAAGCCGCCTGCGCCCAAGCCTGCACCGGCGGTGCCAACGAATGCGAGCCGCGGCGCGCGTCCCGAGCAGCGCGTGCCGATGTCGCGGCTCCGCGCGCGAATCGCCGAACGCCTCGTGCAGTCGCAGTCGACGGCCGCGATCCTCACGACGTTCAACGAAGTGAACATGCAGCCGGTCATCGACTTGCGCAACCGCTACAAGGATCGCTTCGAGAAGGAGCACGGCGTCAAGCTCGGCTTCATGGGGTTTTTCGTGAAGGCGGCCGTGCACGCGCTGAAGAAGTATCCGCTCGTCAACGCGTCGATCGACGGCGCCGACATCGTCTATCACGGTTACTACGACATCGGCATTGCTGTCGGCAGCCCGCGCGGACTTGTCGTGCCGATCATTCGCGACGCCGACCAACTGTCCGTCGCCGACATCGAGAAGGTGATCGCCGACTTCGGCAAGCGCGCGCAGGAAGGCAAGCTCACCGTCGAGGAACTGACCGGCGGCACGTACACGATCAGCAACGGCGGCGTGTTCGGCTCGATGCTATCGACGCCGATCATCAACCCGCCGCAGTCGGCGATCCTCGGCGTGCACGCGACGCGCGAGCGCGCGGTCGTCGAGAACGGCCAGGTCGTCGTGCGGCCGATCAACTACCTCGCGCAGTCGTACGACCATCGGATCATCGACGGACGGGAGGCCGTGCTGTCGCTCGTGGCAATCAAGGAAGCGCTCGAGGATCCGGCGCGGTTGCTGCTCGACCTCTAGGCGATGGACGCCCAACCGTCATTCGACGTCGTCGTCATTGGGGGTGGCCCAGGCGGCTATGTCGCCGCCATCCGCTGCGCGCAACTCGGGTTTGCGACCGCGTGCGTCGACGACTGGACGCGCGCAGGCGGCAAGCCGGCGCTCGGCGGCACGTGCACGAACGTCGGCTGCATCCCGTCGAAGGCGCTGCTGCAATCGTCGGAGAACTATGCGCACGCGGGGCACGCATTTGCCGACCACGGCATCGAGATCGAAGGCCTGTCGATCGACGTTGCGAAGATGCTTGCCCGCAAGGATAAGGTCGTCGCACAGAACAACGACGGCATCGCCTACCTGTTCAAGAAGAACAAGATTGCCTTCTTCCACGGACGCGGCGCGTTCACCGGCAAGGATGGCGAGCGGTGGCGGATCGCGATCGAAGGGCCCGGTGCTGCCACGATCGTCGGCAGGAACGTGATCATTGCCACGGGGTCGATGCCACGCGCGTTGCCCGGCGTCGCGTTCGACAACGTGCGCATCCTGGACAATGCGGGCGCGCTCGCCATCCCGGTCGCGCCGAAACGGCTTGGCGTCGTCGGCGCGGGCGTCGTCGGGCTCGAGATGGGCAGTGTCTGGCGGCGTCTTGGCGCGGACGTGACGGTCCTCGAAGCGCTGCCGGCGTTCCTCGGCGCCGCCGACGAGGCGGTTGCGAAGGAGGCCGCGAAGCAGTTTGCGAAGCAGGGTCTCGCGATCAAGCTCGGCGTCAAGATCAATGCCGTGCACGTCGGCAAGGACGACGTCACCGTTGAGTACGCCGATGGCGCCGGCGCTGCGCAGACCGCCGTGTTCGACCGGCTGATCGTCTCGATCGGCCGCGTGCCGCTGACGGCCGGGCTTGGCGCCGACGTGGTGGGCCTGGCACTCGATGCACGCGGCTTCGTGGCCGTCGACGACCTGTGCCGGACCAATCTCGCGAACGTCTGGGCGATCGGTGACGTCGTGCGCGGACCGATGCTCGCGCACAAGGCCGAGGACGAGGGGGTTGCGGTTGCCGAGCGCATCGCCGGTCAGCACGGCCACGTCGACTTCAATACGATACCGTGGGTCATCTACACGTCCCCCGAGATCGCGTGGGTGGGCAAGACCGAGCAGCAATTGAAGCAGGACGGCGTTGCTTATCGCGCCGGGATGTTTCCGTTCGCCGCGAACGGCCGCGCGCGCGCGCTCGGCGATACGACGGGCTTCGTCAAATTCGTCGCCGATGCCGCCACGGACCGGATCCTCGGCATGCATATCATCGGACCCCAGGCGAGCGAGCTGATCGCCGAAGGTGTCGTCGCGATGGAGTTCGGCGCATCGAGCGAGGACATCGCGCGGATCTGCCATGCGCATCCGACGCTGTCCGAGGTGACGCGCGAAGCCGCGCTCGCCGTCGACAAGCGCACCCTCAATCTCTGATACGTGCCGCGGACTGAAACGGCCGACCGCTTGACCGAGAAATGATCGGGGCCGATTACCCCGGCCAGATCTCGCGCCGCCATGGCGGCCTCATCGAGTATCTCGAACCGCTGCTCGATCAGCGGCACGCGACGCTCGACCATGCGCAGATCGCAGCACTCGAACGGCTGCAGCAGCTTGCCGACGAGCTGACGGCCTTCGCCGCCGCGCGGAAGTCGACGCTGCGGCGGCTGTTCGCGGCCCCGGAGATCCCGCGCGGCATCTACCTGTGGGGCGGCGTGGGCCGCGGCAAGAGCCTGCTGATGGACAGCTTCTTCGCCGCCGTCGCGATCCGGCGCAAGGCGCGCGTGCATTTCCACGCGTTCATGCGCGACGTGCACGCGTCGCTTGCGGAACTGAAGGACGAGCCCGATCCGCTGGTGAAGGTCGCGCTGCAGATCGCGCAACGCAACCGGCTGTTGTGCTTCGACGAATTCCACGTCAATGACATCGCCGACGCGATGATCCTGGGCCGGCTGCTGTCCGCCCTGTTCGACAACGGCGTCGTCCTCGTGACGACGTCGAACTATCCGCCCGACGAATTGTGGCCGCACGGCCTCCTGCGCGACCGCTTCCTGCCGACCATCGCGCTGATCAAGCAGTGGCTGGACATCGTCGAAGTCGACGCCGGCGTCGACTACAGGCTGCGCGCGCTCGAGCACGTCGAGGCGTTCCACGTGCCTTGCGGCGCAGCGGCCGATGCGGCGATGACCCGGTCGTTCGAAGCGATGCGGGGCGGCCCCGACGAAGACCCGCAACTGATGATCGACGGCCGCCCGCTCTCGGCACGCCGGCGGGCGGGTAGCGTGGTCTGGTTCGACTTCGCCGCGCTCTGCGACGGGCCGCGGTCGCAGCGGGATTACCTGGAGATCGCCCGCCGGTTCGCCGTCGTCCTGGTATCGGATATCCCGCGGATGGGCGTGGAAACCGCCGATCAGGCCCGGCGCTTCACGTTGCTGATCGACATCCTGTACGATCATCGCGTGAAGCTCATCGCGTCCGCGTCCGCCCCGGCCGACGCGCTATACAGGGAGGGCCACAACGCGCGCGAGTTTCCGCGCACGGTGAGCCGCCTGATGGAGATGCGCACGCACGACTACATCGCGCTGCCGCACGTCACCGATGGTGATGCCGGAGCGCCCGCCGGCTGACTGGAACCGTCCCGCCTTCACGCACAGGAGACTCCGATGCAGACATTCAAGGCCTATCGCACGTTCGAGCAGGACAAGGTCGTGTCGAGTCGTTTCGTCGATTTGTCGCTCGACGATCTCGATGCGGGCGACGTCGTCATCCGCACGAAGTACTCGACGATCAATTACAAGGATGCGCTGTCGTACGGCGGGGCCGGCAAGATCATGCGCAAATTTCCCACCGTCGCCGGCATCGACATGGCGGGCACGGTGGAATCGAGCAACGATCCGCGGTGGAAGCGCGGCGACAAGGTCATCGTCACCGGCTACGACCTCGGCGTCTCGCACGACGGCGGCTACTCCGAATACTGCCGGGTGCCGGCCGACTGGATCGTGCGCCGCCCGGAGAGCATGACGGCGTTCGACGCGATGACGCTCGGCACGGCCGGTTTCACGGCGGCACTGGCGATTCACCTGATGCAGCTCAATGGCCTCGTGCCCGAAAACGGCCCGGTCGCGGTTACCGGCGCAACCGGCGGCGTGGGCTCGGTCGCGATCGAGATCCTCGCGAAACAGGGCCACGACGTCGTCGCGATCACCGGCAAGGCGCGTGAATCCGACTATCTGCGGCGCATCGGCGCGCGCGACGTGATGCTGCGCTCGTCGATCGAGCTCGGCGGCGCCCGGCCGCTCGAAAAGGCGACGTGGGCCGGCGCGGTCGACAACCTGGGCGGCGATCTGCTGGCCTGGCTGCTCGCCACGTCGAAGATCGCCGGGACGGTTGCCGCCGTGGGCCTTGCCGCCGACATGAAGCTCAATACGAGCGTCGCCCCGTTCATCCTGCGCGGCGTGCGGCTGCTGGGCACCGACAGCGCCAATACGCCGATGTCGCTGCGACAGACGCTGTGGAACAAGCTGGCGGTCGAATGGCGCCCCGATCGCGTCCATGACGAAGTGCGGACGATCGATTTCGACGAGTTGCCGACGCACTTCGATGCCTACCTGAAGGGAATGGTGCGCGGCCGCACGGTCGTGCGCGTCGCCGCCGACACGCATCCTTGACGCGGATCGGGGTTTTGCGCCGCAGAAGCCGGTATGGCGCCCGATCGCGCGCCGACCGGCGCACCTTCCGGCCGACACCATGACGAACTACGCCGAGTTTCACCGCCGATCGATCGAGGACCGCGACGCGTTCTGGCGTGACGAGGCCGCGCTGATCGACTGGCAGACGCCGTTCGAGACCGTCCTCGATCACTCGCAGCCGCCGTTCAGCAGATGGTTCGTCGGCGGACGGACGAATCTCTGCCACAACGCTGTCGACCGGCATCTGGCGCAGCGTGCCGAGCAGCCCGCGCTCATCTTCATCTCCACCGAGACCGACCGGACGGCGCAGTACACCTATCGGCAGTTGCACGACGAGGTGAACTGCGTCGCGGCGATGCTGAAGGCGAGCGGCGTGGGCCGCGGCGATCGCGTGCTGATCTACATGCCGATGATCGAAGAGGCGGTGTTCGCGATGCTCGCCTGCGCGCGCATCGGCGCCGTTCATTCGGTCGTGTTCGGCGGCTTCGCGGCGGCGAGCCTCGCCACGCGGATCGACGATGCGCGGCCCGTGCTGCTCGTAACCGCTGACGCGGGAATGCGCAGCGGCAAGGTCATCCCGTACAAGCCGCTGGTCGACGAAGCGCTGCGGATCGCCCGCCATCCGCCGCGGCGCGTCATCATCGTCAACCGCGGGCTCGACCGCGATCTCGACATGCAGCGGGGCCGCGACGTCGATTACGCGACGCTGCGTGCCGCGCACGCAGGCGCGCGCGTGCCGTGCGAATGGATGGAATCGTCGGCGCCGTCGTACATCCTGTTCACGTCCGGCACGACCGGACTGCCGAAGGGCGTCCAGCGCGACACCGGCGGTTATGCGGTCGCGCTCGCGTCGTCGTTGCGACGGATCTTCTGCCTGGCAGCCGGCGAGCCGATGTTCTGCACGAGCGACATCGGCTGGGTGGTGGGCCATTCGTACATCGTCTACGGACCGCTGATCAACGGCTCGCCAACGATCATGTACGAAGGGCTGCCCATCCGCCCCGATGCGGGCATCTGGTGGAAGATCGTCGAACAGCACAAGGTGAAGACGATGTTCAGCTCGCCGACGGCGATCCGCGTTCTGAAAAAGCAGGACGTCGCGTTCATGCGCCGCCACGACCTCTCGTCGCTGCGCTACCTGTTCCTCGCCGGTGAGCCGCTCGACGAGCCGACGGCGCGCTGGGCGTCGGACGCGCTCGGTGTGGCGATCGTCGACAATTACTGGCAGACGGAATCGGGCTGGCCGATCCTGTCCGCGCAGCTCGGCGTCGAAGACACGCCGCGCAAGTTCGGATCGCCGTCGTTTCCCGTCTACGGCTTCGACGTCAAACTCGTCGATGGCACCACCGGGCACGACGTCGCCGCCGGCGAGAAGGGCGTGCTGACGATCGCGCCGCCGCTGCCGCCGGGGTGCATGACGACCGTCTGGGGCAATGACGCGCGGTTCGTCTCGACGTACTTCGAGACGATTCCCGGCCGGCAGCTTTATTCGACGTTCGACTGGGCGACCCGCGACGCCGATGGGTATTACTTCGTGCTCGGGCGCACCGACGACGTCATCAACGTCGCCGGCCACCGGATTGGCACGCGCGAGATCGAGGAGGCGGTGCAGGCGCACGCAGGCATTGCCGAGGTTGCCGTCGTCGGGATTCACGACGAGCTCAAGGGACAGGTGCCGATCGCGTTTTGCGTCGTCAAGGACGCCTCGCGCGTCGCTGACACAGCGGCCGCCGAGACGATGCGCCGCGAGGTGATGCAGACGGTCGATCGCGAGCTTGGCGCGATCGCGCGGCCGTCGACGGTTTACTTCGTGTCGCTGCTGCCGAAGACGCGCTCCGGAAAGCTGCTGCGCCGGTCGATCCAGGCGCTCGCCGAGGCGCGGGACCCGGGCGACCTGACGACGATCGAGGATCCGGCCGCGCTCGAGCAGATCCGCGTGGCGCTTGCGCCGGACGCCGGCTGACAGTCGGCCACCACCCGGCGGAAGACCGGGCATGCCCGATAGGCGATAATGCGGGTTTGCCCGCGATTGCTCTCGTGCCCCAAGTCACCGTTCCCGCCGCCTATGTACCTCTGGCCGAAGCCACGCGCGGTGGCGTCGTCGAGAGCGTCCATGCGGGCGCCGTGGCCGTCGTCGATCGGAAAGGTCGCGTGTTGCACGCGGCCGGCGATCCGTACACGCTGACGTTTACCCGCAGCGCGCTGAAGCCGCTGCAGGCGCTGCCGTTCGCGGCCGGCGACGGTGTGGCGCGATTCGGCTACTCGGCCGCACAGGTGGCGCTGATGTGCGCCAGTCATTCCGGCGAGCCGCGCCACGTCGAAGCGGTGGCGGACATGCTCGCGCGTGCCGGCTGCTCGGCGGCGGACCTGCAATGCGGCACGCACGCGCCGGGGTTCTACGAGGCGCGGGGCGAGGTGCCGCCGCCACCGCCCTATTCGACGCTGCAGCACAACTGCTCGGGCAAGCACAGCGCGATGCTCGCCTATTGCGTGCAATGCGGTCACGACAAGGCCGACTATCTGGCGTTCGACCATCCGCTGCAGCAGGCGATCCGCCGCGCGGTCGCGTGCTTTACCGGCGTTGCCGAGGCGAGGCTCATCGCCGGCATCGACGGCTGCTCGGCACCGAACTACGCCGTACCGCTGGCGTCGCTGGCGGGGGCGTTCGCCCGGCTCGCGAGCGCCGAGGTCGACGCCGACTACGGCACGGCGCCGCGTGCGCTGGCGAACGCGATGATCGCCCACCCGGAAATGGTGTCGGGCGAGCGCCGCAGCGATCTCGCGCTGATGCAGGCGGGCCGCGGCGATTGGGTCACCAAGATCGGCGCCGAAGGCGTCCAGGCGATCGGCATCCGCAGCCAGGGTATCGGCATTGCCATCAAGGTCGCCGACGGACAGAAGCGCGGCCTGTATCCGGCGATCGTTGCCGTGCTCGACGCGCTCGGCGTGCTCGACGCCACGGCCCGTACGGCTCTGGCGCCATGGGCCCGGCGGCCGCTTCGCAACTATCGAGGCATCGAAACGGGCGAAGTGCGTCCGGCCGTGGCTTTGTCGCCACAATCGTCGCTTTCCGCGATTTCCCGCACCTAAAGACGCTGAACTTGGAACGCGCCAAATGGTCTGTTGCTGCAAGTGTGCGCCACGTGGCTTCCACGGCACCCTCCCGGGGGTCGTGGCGGCGCCGCCGGCAGCCGCGCCCGCCGTTCGGCGGGCATAACAACGAAATGAATCAGGGACTGCCCGCGGATGGGTGATCGCGAAGTCGATCATGAGCTCGTGCTGCGAGCGCAACGGGGTGATAAGCGCGCTTTCGAGCTGCTGGTGGCGAAGTACCAGCGAAAGCTCGGACGGCTGTTGTCGCGGCTGGTACGCGACCCGGCGGAGGTCGAGGACGTGACGCAGGAGGCTTTTATCAAGGCTTACCGCGCGCTGCCGAGCTTTCGGGGCGACAGCGCGTTCTACACGTGGCTGTACCGGATTGCGATCAACACGGCGAAGAACTACCTCGTCGCCATGGGAAGGCGGGCGCCGACGTCGACGGGTTTCGACCACGAGGATGCCGAAAGCTTCGAGGATGCCGAGCAGTTGCGGGATTCGGCGACCCCGGAAGCGGAATTGCTGGGAAAGCAGATTGCCGCGACGGTGAATCGCGCGATGGAGCGGTTGCCCGACGACCTGCGCACGGCGATCACGCTGCGTGAGATAGAGGGTTTGAGCTACGAGGAAATTGCAAGCGTCATGAATTGTCCGATCGGCACCGTGCGGTCGCGGATCTTTCGCGCACGGGAATCGATTGCGGCCGATCTGCGGCCGCTGCTCGGCACCGATGAAAACCGGAGATGGTGATGAACGAGAGAATTTCGCGTCTGATGGATGGCGATGTCGACGCGGCGGAAATGGACAGCCTCTGGGTGACGCTGAAAAGCGATGCCGCGATGGCGACGTGGAGTTGCTACCACACGATCGGCGATGCGCTGCGCGGCGAGCCCGCCGTGACGCGAGGCATCGGGATGGCGGTGGCGCGGCAACTCGTCGCCGAGCCGACCGTACTGGCGCCGCGTGGGTCGTCCGCTTCGCGCGCGGCGTCTTGGGCCTGGGCGGCCGCGGCATCGGTCGCAGCGGTTACCGTCGTTGGCTGGACCGCCTACTCGCTGATCGACGCGACGCCGGCTGGCTTTGCGAAGGCCGGCGAAGCGGGTGGAGTGCGCGCGGCGCAGGCCCGGCAGATCACCGTTCCCGCCGACTACCTGCTGGCGCATCAGGAATACGCACCGGCGAATGCGTTGCAGAGCGTCGGGCCCTACCTGCGCGACGTGGCGGCGACGGCACCGCCGCTCCGTTCTGCCGTCCCCGAATGAACGCGCGCGCCTACTGACCCTTCGACGATCGATGCAGCGCGCGTTGCGCAGTACGTGGTTCCTCGCCGGCCGGTTCGCACCGGCCGTATTTGTGCTGGCGCTCGTCGCGACCGGTGCGCGCGCCGACGACGCGATGCAGTGGCTCGCGCGCGCCTCGCAGGCGGCGCGCCAGCTCGACTACGTCGGCACGATCGTCTACCAGATCGGTCCTCGCGTGGAGTCGTCGCGGATCACTCATCTATACCTGGATAACCGCGAGTTCGCGAAGCTCGTCAACCTCGACGGACCGGCGCGCGAGGTCGTGCGCAACGACGGCGAGGTCCGCTGCTATTACCCCGATGCAAAGCTGGTCCGCGTCGAACCTGGAACGTTCCGCAACGTGTTCCCCTCGTTATCGGCCGAGCAGCAGCAGTCGTTGTCGCGCTATTACGCGTTTCGCGTCGTCGGCGAGGATCGCGTGGGTGGCCGGCCCGTGCAGGTGGTCGTGTTCGAACCGAAGGATGGGCTGCGCTATGGCCACCGTTTCTGGTCCGACGGTGCCACCGGCCTCCTGCTGAAGGCGCGCGTGCTGAACGAACGCGGCGAGCCCATCGAGCAGTTCGCGTTTTCCGACCTGACGATCAATGCACGCATCGAGCGCGCGATGGTCGAGCCGTCGTGGCCGGTCGTTCCGCCCGACTGGAAAACGCTCGAAAGCGCGGCGGGCGACGTCGTTCAGCAGGCCACCGGCTGGATGGTCGCGCGGATGCCGCCCGGATTCGAGAAGATCATGGAAGGCTTCCGCAAGCTGCGCGGACGCCGCGAGCGCGTTGCCCATCTCGTCTACTCCGACGGCCTCGTCTCCATCAGCGTGTTCATCGAGCCGCTCGCAAGCGGCGCCGCGCCCGCGGGCTTCCTGCAGAAAGGCGGGCTCAACGTGTACAGCGTCAAGCAGGACGACTACCTGATCACCGTGATGGGCGAGACGCCCGGCGCGACCGTGCGCCAGATCGCCCATTCCGTCACCCGGCGCTGACTGTTCACCGCACCGTCCATCACCTGACCGACAAGAGGAACGTCATGTTCTCGCCCGCAAAACCGCTCGTCACCGCGTTTGGTGCCGCGCTCGTCGCGCTGCTGCCGCTCGTGGCGCCGTCACTCGCGCTCGCGCAGGGGCGCCCGGGCCTGTTGCCCGATTTCACCGAGCTTTACGAACGCCAGGGCCCGGCCGTGGTGTCGATCGACGTCACGCAGAAGGCGCGCCGGCAGCGCGCACCCGATATCTCGGAGGACGATCCGTTCTATGAATTCTT
>Ga0207688_10001266_pt1 | contig 13113 bp, 15 predicted proteins | sample KBSMiscanthusM4_FD_184296 | JGI IMG/M metagenome (GOLD analysis project Ga0207688, IMG submission 184296) | Miscanthus rhizosphere microbial communities from Kellogg Biological Station, Michigan, USA - M4 (SPAdes) (version 2) | ecosystem: Host-associated > Plants > Roots > Rhizosphere ...
TGCGCGGGCGCTCGACTCTCTGTCGGCGAGCACGACAGGGGCGGAGATTCGACCCGCCGACACACAGCAGCTAGCAGCCGATCTGCAGATTTTCGTTCGCGACACCGTGAGGACGGTGCGCTCAGGGCGGCGGCTTCTGCGAGGGACGGCTAGGCGCGCGAGCTCGAGGCGCACGACGATTCTCCGGGCTCAAGGCGCGTACTACGTCGTCAGCGGTCTATGGGCGGTGGTCGATCGCCGGGGATTCGAGACGGTGACAGGTCGGAAGACGGACTATTGGCTTGTCCGAACGGTCGGTCTCTTGGCGGCGGCAATCGGAGCGAGCCTGCTGACGGGAGCCCGAGGCGCTCGCCCGTCAGCTGAGACGACGGTACTCGCGGTCTCGGCAGGCGCGTCGTTCACGGCCGTCGACCTCGTGTTCGTCGCTAAGCGGCGAATCAGACCTGTATATCTCGCTGATGCCGCCGTCCACGGGCTGCTCGCCGGATGCGCACTGCTCCCGTCACGCGAACGTGCCGCATAGATACGCCAGCGTGGTCGAGCGTGACCAGCGTGTTCGACAGCGCCCGCGGCGTCCTCGTACAGCAGGCATGGCGAGACACGCGGGTATCCAACAGATGGATTCGCATCGCCCGGAGTACGACGGCGGGGAGTGGGCTGGGCCGATAGGGCACGCTGGACGCAGGCCGTTGCACGGACGATCGTCGCGGAGCACGACGACACGCCGGGCTGACGGCGCGTGCTATGTCTCCGTGCTCCTCCGGGTTACTCGGCTGCGCTTTCGTCAGGCGGTGTCGGCGCTCGCGAGTCCGCTGCTGGCGGTTCGGGCAGCCTCCAGCACGAGCGCCGGGTCTGGCCCCTGACCGTGTCGCCAAAGATCGAGGAGCCGATCGGTGAGCAACGCCCGCCTTGCGATGAAGTCATCCGTCGCCAGCGGGGAAGGGTGGAGCTCGGCAAGTGCCAGAACGCAGTCTCGGCAACGCGTGGAGCAGAAGCTGCTGGATGTGGTTCGGTGACGCTGCTTCTCGAACCCGTGGGTTGTCAATCCGATGCCCTCGCCGAGCCCGACCTGACAAAAGGAGCAGCGCAACTGCTGCCCGGCGTGATCGCGCACCGGATCCGTCGGAGTGTCCGGGTCGAATTCGACCGCCTGGTCCCGAGGTGGACGGAGACGAGAAACTGCTTCGGCCATGCTGACCTTCCTCCAAACGTTGATGGCGAGGAGGTCGGATAGCGAAGCCAGTCCCCCCGAATGCTGCAACACCCGCCATCGAACGGTAGCCCCGATACGTTCGGCTGGCCCCGGTCGTTCGACTAGTTCGGGCTACTCCTCTCGTCCGAGAGACATGGCGGAGAAGGGTGGAACCCGGAGAGACCGAAGAGCTGTGCGGGCGTACTGGGGATCGCTAGCGCGCAGCCGGGGATAAACACGTTTGTAGTAGCTGGCCGGATGCTCGGAGCCGGCGCGAGGCGGCTCCCGGCTCTCAGCCCTCCGCCCTGCCTTTGTGCCTGTCTCCACGGATCCAGCGCAGGCGGACGGGTCGTCCACTCTGTTTCGTCGACGATTTCCACCTCGGACACAAGAGTTTCTTCATCAGGCGAGCCCTCGGCCGCGCTCTTCAGATGCCAGTTGCAGATGCGCGCCCCAAGCTCCCCTGCTCATCACCTCGGTCGAGATCGCGTCGTGTTCGACATGCCCCAAGACGGTGGTCGGCCGCTCGCAAGCGGCATGCTCGACCCGTTCGCGGCGGCCCGTGACCGGCAAGCAGGATCGCGTGACGGGCTTGATCGGAGACTCCTCCCTGTTCCAGCCATCTCGTCAGACGACGACGAAACTCCCGAAGCAGGACTGGTTCCGGCTGCTCATAACCCATTGTCAAGGTCGAAAACCGTCCGTCGCTTTCCAAATCACGAGATGACGGTCGAATGCCCTTCCCGGTCGGCTGCAATTCACTCGCCCGTACGCCGGCGGATGATGACGATGGCGTAGCCGGCCCCTCCGTGTTTCGCCGTGGCTGCCTCGGGTACCCCGCTTGTCCCCGGACTTCGACCGGGGCCGTGCAAACCGCATCCAGGAGGTCAACTGTGAGCAGTACTGAGGTCGGGTCGACCGGCCAGCAGGAGGGAAACGCGAGTGTTGCCGAGACGGTGTCAGAGCAGGCGACGCAGGTGAAGAAGAAGGGCCGCGCCGAGCTGCGCGAGCAGCTCGACCAGCGGACGAACGACGTCGGCCGGCAGGCGAGTTCGCTCGCGAGCGCGCTTCGGCGAGCCGGAAGCGAGGCGGGTCAAGATGCGAGCGGCATGGGTGTCGAGCGCGTGACCTCGGGCCTTGCCGAGCGTCTCGAGCAGGCCGGCAGCTACCTCGAGCAAGCGCGGGGCGAGGAGATTCTGCGCGATGCCGAGCGCTTCGTCCGCACGCGTCCCTGGGTCGTCGCCGGTGCCGCCGCGACGCTTGGCTTCGCCGTCTCGCGGATTCTCAGGGCATCGTCGGAGCAGCGATACGACCGCACGAGTACGACAGCGAGCGGCTCGCGGGACTCGCAGGAATGGCGTGCCCCGGCGACGAGTGGCTACGAGGCACGCGAGCCGGTGGCCTCTCGGGCGTCCGAAGCGACCGCCGTCGCGTCGTGAGGTGACCGGGATGTCGACACCCCAGATGGACGATCTGCACGAGCGTCCGATCGGCGAGGTCGCGTCGGCGTTGACGCGGGATCTCTCGCTGCTGATCCGCCAGGAGCTGGAGCTCGCCAAGGCCGAGATGCGACAGAAGGGCCGGATTGCACTTCCCGGGCTCGGGATGATGGGCGCCGCGGGCGTCGTTGGCCTCCTCGCGGCCGGCGCGCTCACCGCGTTCGTCATCTTGCTGCTCAGCCTCTTCCTTGACGGGTGGCTCGCCGCGCTGCTCACGGCATTGGCTCTCGCCGGGGTTGCCGCTGCGCTCGCGTTGGCCGGAAAGGAACGGGTCGAGGAGGTCGGATCGCCGTTGCCCGAGCAAACCATCGAAACCATGAAGGAGGACGCCGAATGGATGAAAGAACAGGCGAGATCCGCCAGGCGATAGAGGAGACCCGCGCCCGCGTGGGGGACGAGGTCGAGGCGCTCTCATACAAGACTGACGTCGGCGCACGGCTCGACGACTATGTCGACGAAAAGAAGGAGGCCGTCGCGTCCACGGTGCGCGGCGCGAAGGAGTCGATCACGGGCGCGGTCGGCTCGGTCGTCCCGACCAAGCGGCGGCTGCGCTCGGTGAAGGACACCGCCGAGCGAAACCCCATGGGGCTGGTTGTCGGCGGTGTCGCGGTCGGTTTCGTAGCGGGGCTGCTCCTCCCCTCGACACGCGTCGAGGAGGAGCACATCGGTGAAATGGGCGCGCGTCTCAAGCAGACAGCCCGAGACACCGGCCAGGAGGCACTCGAACGCGGCAAAGACGTCGCGGAGTCGGCAATGGAGACGGTCAAGCAGGAAGGCGAACAGCACGGCCGCGAGCTTGCGTCCGAGCTGAAGGACCGCGTCCAGCCGGACACCGCGACCCAGGACGAGCCACTCCGCCAGCAGGCGCTCTCCTGAGCCCCTGAACCAATGGTGGCCGGGGGGCACCGCGATGCTCCCCGGCCACCACCCGTCCCGGCGCGGCCGGCGAGAGCGACGCGACGATTTCGCCTCGACGGGATCACGTCCCACCACTAGCTCCGTTGCGTCCCGCGCGGCCAGCGGGGCGACGCACCCCGAGGCTTGATGTGACGGGTTCCTGAAGTCCACTGCTACCCGTGACCTGGTCTAGTGCGGGCGGCATCGGCTAACGGAAACGACCGTGGTCACTTCCAGCAGCCGTCCCCCCGACTGCCGCCCGCATGCAGATGGTGCCTCCGTGCCTGAACCAGTGGGCTAGACGGACCGCCAGGGATTTCCTGCGGCAGGGCTGGTCCGATCGCGCGACGCGCCCATAGATTGCCGTGCCCGATCGTCGCGGGATGGCGTGAAAGGCGGCGCCTTGTTCGTCACCGACACGATCCGAACGTCATCGTGATTGGGGCCCTTCGGTGCGCGCCGAATGCTGCCACGGCAACTCCCGGGGTCCTCACCCTGCAGCGGTCAGTTGCCGGTGCGTCGAGTCTCGAGTACGTGATCCAGGTCGAGCTGCTCCGCTGCGTCCAGCGCCTTCTCCGCTGCCCTGCGGGTGTCGCGGCCGAAGACGCCGCGGAGCAGCCACCTCCGTGCGAGCTTTGCAAGAGGCAAGTCGAGCCTTGCGACGTCGGGCTTTCGCTTCGGCGCCAGGTACAGCTCGACCGCGAGCTTCTTCACGAGTGCCGGATCCGCTGGCGCACCGTTCACCTGCTCCAGCCGGAACGCGAGCAGCGATCCAAGCACCCGCACCTCGCGCACGCCGGCGCGCACCGTCGTGGTCAGCGAAACGGCCGTCGAGGCGACGAGCACCCACGGCACGCGGGTGAAGCGGGCGCCGCGGGCGAGCACCCGTACGGTCGGCGTCGCGACCGCGACAAAGCGTTGGACACGGTCTGCGACCTCTTCCATCCCGTCGTCCGCGGCGATCAGGAGCTTGCCCTCGGCGGCCGTGGCGACGCGCTCCTCGTTGCGCAGGACCCGGTCGACCAAGTCGTCGAGCAGATTGCCTGCGGCGCGAACCAGCGCGGACGTCATGATCTCGTCTTGGACGGACTGACGGTAGGGCGCGATGCTCACAATGCTGTCCTACCCCATCCCGCCCGAATACCACCTCTCGACTCGGCACCCGACCCCGGCATGGATGTGAATCCCAGCGTTCGTGTGCTCGCCGGCTGCATGGTCTGGGAGCCCGCTGAGTGCAGATACCGCAGTGCGGACCAGCCTCAGGCGAGTCGTCCTAGCACCAGGCCGAAAATGGTGTGCCGCCAGGTCGCTTGCGCGAACGCTCGCGGGTTTTCCAGAAGCGGCGGAATTCCTCGCGTCCCCCGCCGCGGATGGAAGCGGTCGACGAAATAGCTGAGGGGATAGAGCGCCACGTGCTCGCCCAGAGCCATCGACATCGCAAGCCGACGAGGCCGCTGCGGCCATCTTCGGCGTGCTTCGCAATAGACGAGCCCGAAGACCGCACCGTTCACGAGATGGAGTGCAAGTCCCGCCGGCCACCAAGCTCGCCCACCGATAGCGACCTTCCCGAGCACCGCCACGTCGGAGTAGTGGCTACGGAATACCCACTGGTCAAACGGCTCCTGAACCGCCCAGACAGCAGCCCCCGCGGACCCCGCGAGCACACACCGCAACCGGGCGCCCTCGCACCTCGAGGTTCTCCCACTCTCTACCGGCGACACCCCGTCTTTGTTCTCAGCCGCGCGCCGAACGAAACCTGAGGGCCGCGCGGCAACGATCGCTCGTCTCCTCACCAAGGTCATTGAACCTCCGTCGCGATCCGACACTCCTCTGACGCGACGCCGCGACGCGCCTATTCATCGGCGATCCGGTGCGACCCCTCATGGTGACTGGGGGCCGCAGCGGCCCCGCGCCTCGGGGGCCGGGGGGAGGGCGTCCCCGTTGGCGAAGGGGCAGGGCGGCTGCGGACGGAGACCATCGTGGCCTCCGATGTGGGCAAGTCGTGTTCGCTAAGACCTGGGCTCCGGTGGAGGAAGTGACCCTTGGCGGGCGCTGGGGTGAGTCCCGGATCTCACTGATTCGAAAGTCACCGCCCGGTGCTGAACGCAAGTTGCATTCAAGCCCGTCCGGCGGCCACTCGCCCGATGCCTCGCCGCGGGAGCCTGTCGTACTTCTCCAGGTCATGCCTGCGCAAGTCGTGAAGCGGACAAGAATCCTCATGCTGTCCTCCTCGTGGGGATGGAGCCGACGCCATCGCAGGGCTCTGCAGCAAGGTCAACCGCGCTGCCGAGCTGGCCGGCGTCGTCGTGGGGACGCACGGTGCGTCCCCACGACGATGACGTGTTTCAGCCGAGCTGGGCGCGGATTGCGCCGGCAGGGTGTTCCGTCGTGTGCACGTTGACGTAGAAGCCGGCCGGGTTGCCGATGATCTCGTCGATCAACGTCGCGGGAGAGGCTGTGACGCAGCCGCTGGAGTTCCCGTCCGCGCCTGGGGCTGTGAACGGTACGACGACCGGTCCGTTGACCGTGGAGGCACCGCGGTGGATGTGTGCGGCGGTCGTCGGCAGAGTGACGTTCGCTGCGTGGAGCCGGTAGCAGACGAGGCCGGCGTCCTTGCGGATGCGGATCACCGCGGTGCCGGTCGCGTTCGGCTCGCTGGTGCCCTTTAGGTCGAGCGCCACGGACGATCCGAAGGACGCCGTCGACGTGCCCGTCAGCTGTCCGCGAACAGCGCCGGCCTGGAACTCGGATGTGTGGATGTTCAGGTAGTACGAGCCGGGGTTGCCGAGGATCGCCGCCACGAGCGTCCGCGCGGCCGGCGCACACCCGCTTGATGAGCCGGCGGCGTTGGGTGTTTGCAGCGGCACGACCACGGGTCCTGCTACCCCGGTCGCACCCTTGTGGATGTGCATCGCGACGGCCGCCGGAAGGTTCCTCGTCGCCACCTGATAGCAGAGCTGGCCCTGGCCGGCGCGAAGCCGGACAGTTGCCGTCGCGGTGCCGACGGGATCGCCGGCAGGGCTCTCGGCCTCACCGGTCAACGCGATCGGGAACGCACGGCCGCCCGTGGCCGCGGTGAGCAGTCTGCGGGGACACCCGCCGCCCGGCGCGGGAATGATGTCTGCGGCGTGCTTGAGATGTGCTCTCAGCTGCTTGGCCGAGACTCGAAGCTTGACGTACGCGTTCTTCGCGGACGACGTTCGGTGGCACATCGTTCGAGTCGGAGCCGCATGCGCTGTAGTGAGCGCACCTCCAGTGAGACCGACGATTACGAGCAGCAACAAGAGTCGTTTCACGCGCCCTCCTCGTAGTTGTGTCAACCGCGTCTACGAGGGCACACGCACAACGGATTTCGTTGCACTTGTCCGAGCGCGCTTTCAGTCGTTCGGGCCGGAGCCGAAACCAGAGCGCCGTCCGGCGGGCTTGCCGGGGGTGCCATCTCATCGAGGGATCAGAAATCCTGGTGATTACGGTCTCGAGGCCGCGGGTATGCCGCCGCACTGTTTGGTGTCTCGACCGAATTGAGGGGATGCGATGGAATCCGGATTGAGAAGGATGACGCTCGCCGGGGCAGTGGGAGCCTTGACGCTGTTTGCGACGGCGCTTCTTGTCGGGAGCGGTAGTGCTGCGACCGAGGCTGCTCCGACGAACACCCAGCCACCGACGATTGGCGGAACGCCGGAGGTGGGGAAGACGCTGACGGCGCGGGAAGGTACGTGGACGGGCGACCCGACCGACTATGACTACGCGTGGCGACGCTGCGACGCCGATGGCGGCAGCTGTCTTTTGATCAACGACGCCGAGCAGCGCACGTACGTTCTGAGGGCGTCGGATCAGGGCCACACGATTCGGGTGCGTGTGACCGCGCAGAACGCCGACGGGCGTCGGACGGCAACGTCGGTTCCGAGCGCGGTGATCCGGGCCGCGACCAAGCCCAGTCCACCACCGCCACCACCCACCGATAACCCGTGTGACAAGACACCCGTCGCGGCGAACCAGTTGAAGCCTCCCGAGCGGCTGTTGATCGCGGGCCAGCAGGTGTCGCCGGGTGTGATCGGCGGCTCGACGCAAACGATTGTTGCCCGGTTCCGGATCACGGCCTGCAACGGGAAGCCCGTGCAGGGTGCGCTCGTCTACGTGACCGCGGTCCCGTACAACATGTTCTCAGTCCCGCCGGAGGCCCAGACCGGTGCCGACGGATGGGCCGAGCTGCGGATGAACCGGCAGCGTGGCTTCCCAGCAACGCCGCGCCAGCAGCTGCTCGTCATGTTCGTCCGTGGTCGCGAACCGGGCGGAAACCTGCTTGGCGGCATCTCGACTCGCCGCCTTGTCTCCTTCCCCGTCAAACTGAACAGCTGACAGTCGGGCAACAAGCTGAGTCGGACGGTGCACCGCATCGAGGCGCCGTCCGACTCGCGTCTCCCTCGACGCTCGCGGCTCGTCCCTCCTGCGAGGCCGCATCCAACGGTTGCCGCAATTCGCCCTTGCGTTCCCAGGGAGACGACGACCGGCGCCTGGTTGGACACAGCGGGAGCCACGGCAGCTGCGCCGCACCCGGGTCGTGCGGTGACGTGGTTGCACACTCGGACGTCGACTCAGTTTGGCACCCCGGCAGCATGACGACCAGCTGGGATGATCGCGCGGATGAGCGAGCACCTCGGGCCGGTCGAGTCGCTGCCGTTACGTAGTCCTTTGGTGCGTTGTCCAATGCCTCGTACACGCCTGGTTTTGGTTACGCGTCTACGGGAAAGCGCGAGCCGGGGCGCATTTCCGATGAAGGCTCCCGCAGGGCGGGAGGTGAGCGGACGCCCCGCCAAGGCCGGTCGTCCGCTCACCCTCCACCCTGATGAGGCTGCCCCGGTTCCGTTGACATGGTTTTCCTAGGCGGCGACTGCCGCTGTGTTGTCCTCCCAGTATCGAGCCTCGTAGTCGTTGGGGCTCAGCATCGTGAGGCTCGAGTGACGTCTGAGCGGGTTGTAGAAGCTCTCGATGTAACGGAAGAGCGCGAGCCGCGCTTGGTCGCGCGTGGTGAAGGTGCGACGCTTGACGAGCTCGTTCTTGATCGTCGAGATGCAGCTCTCGGCGCAGGCATTGTCCCAGGGGTCGCCCTTCGAGCCCATGCTGGCCATGATCCTCGAGACGCGCAACGTCCCGCCCATCGCGATCGAGGTGTACTGCGAGCCACGGTCCGAGTGGTGCACGAGGCCCGGCTTGGGCTTGCGGCGAGCGATCGCCGTCGAGATCGCGTCGACGACGTCCGTCACGAGGCGCTCAGAGCGTGATCGTCGTCCCGACGGCGCTTTGTACGAATGCGTCGGGGAAGCGTGCAGCGAGGCGATGGACTGCCTTCCAGCCGGTGCAATGCGCGGGCATCAACAGCTCGGGCTGGAGGTCATCGAAGGCCGCGACCGTTGGCTCGATGATGGGCTCGAACATCGGGCCGCTGAGGTGGAACCCGCCGATGACGGCGGCGATGGCCGTCTCCCCGGTGAGCACCTGCGCGTGTCTCACGACGTTGACGATCCCGGCGTGACCACATCCGGTCAGCACCACAAGGCCGCGACCCGCTAGGCGCATCACGATCGCTTGGTCGTCGAGGATCAGCGGGTCGGGCTCCCAGCTGCCGTGTACCTCGGCTTCGTGTCCCTTAAAGCCTGTCTCGAACGGTGTCGTGCGATCAACCTCGCCGGTCACGAGTACGGAGCCGTCGAGCAGGAACGACGGCTGTTGTTCCTCGACGATCTCGAACCCGGCGCCCTCCAATGCTGAGCGGCTTGTCGCGGGCAGTTCGGCCGGATCGAGGCCGGGAATCGCGATGCGCCGACGCCGCCAGAACTCGGGGTGGATCAGCACAGGCAGGTTCCCACGCCCGACCTCCCTGGCGATCCCCTCCATCCCGGCGACGTGGTCCCAGTGACCGTGGCTGAGCACGATCGTCTCGATCTCTCCCGGCAGGATCTCGAGCCGACGCATGTTCTCGATCACGCCGTTTGGCGTCACGCCTGCGTCGAAGAGGATCGTCCGCTCGCGCCCCGCGCTCGTCACGCGAACGAGCGCTGAGAAGCCGGGCTGGGCGATCAAAGCATCAGGCAAGCCGTCCTCGGTGACGGCCGAGGCTGCGCGTGGCTTCGCCAACTGGTGAAACCAAGTCGTGCGCTCCACATGCTGCGTCGGGAACAGCAGGGGGTCGGTCACGTTGTCCATCACGATCGTGATCCGGACCGCGTCGACCGCCGTGAGCGGAATTGTGATCATGGCCGTGATCCAGCATGTCACCTCCCCGCTGCCACCGCGAGCCGGGAGATCGTGGACGGTAGCCAGCTGCGCGTTGCGAATTTGGCGTTTCCCACCCCCGCAGGTCGTGATGACGATAGGCCCGGTCGCGGGCAGCCCCAGATCTAGAGTCCCCGAGGGATGGCGAGTGGAGATATGAGGGATCGCAGGCGAATCTGGTTTGCCGTCGTGGGCGCGGCGGTTGGGGTGGCTGTTGGAATCCTCGTCAGCGTGACGACCGATGTTCCGCTCGCGCCGGAAATCGGGTCGGTGCTCGGTGCGGTGGCCGGCTGGTTCTCGGCGGGCGGACTACGTCGCTAACTGCCGCGGGGGTGGAGGCCGACATTGCGTGTCAGATTCGTGTCAGATCACGTCGACCACTAGCCACCAACTCTGACCTCGCGGCCTCCGCCCAAACCGCGTGGCTTCTCGATCAGACCAGCTCCGACTGACCGTGACCAACCTCGGACAGAACTGTCACGCCGGAGGTCGCGGGTTCGAGTCCCGTCGCTCCCGTTCCGTTTCGAGCCGTTTCTGGGACTTGGGAGGCCCGAGCGAGTGCCGGGCCTTCGCTCGGGTGAGTGCGCTGCATCTCCCGCGCCCCTGCATCGACGACACACGGGTTCGAGGGAGGCGGCTCGCCGTAGCTCGTCGAGGACCGGGGTTAGTCCGGCTCTCTGCGGGGCAAGACCAACACATCCACGAGGGCACGACACGAGAGGAGACCGAAGCCGTGAAGCCGGAGCTGCAGACGTTCTACGAGCTGATCGAGGAGCTCGAGGTGGCCATGATGACGACGAGACGGGCAGACGGTCACCTCGAGTCGCGCGCGATGGCGACCCAGCGGCACGCCGCCGGCGCCGATCTCTGGTTCGTCGCCGCGGAGGGAACCGGGAAGCTGGAGGACATCGAAGACGATCCGCACGTCAACCTCGCGTACTACAAGGATCGGACTCGCGAGTGGGTGTCGGTGTCCGGGCTGGCGACGCTCTCGCGCGACCGCGACAAGATCCAGGAGCTCTATGCCCCCGACTGGAAACTCTGGTTCGGTGGCGACGGCGATCCACGGAACGGCACGGCGGACGACCCGCGTCTGGTCCTCATCGGCGTGGACGTCCACGCGGCCTCGTTCCTCGAGATCTCGAAGCCCCAGCCGGTCGTCCTGTACGAGTTGGCGAAGGGATTCCTGACGGGCGACACGCCTGAGCTCGGAGAGACGCAGCGCATCGAGCGCTAGGACTGTTATCCCGTCGCGAGGTCATTGCTTGCCGTCTACGTCGAGGACCACCACGCGGCCGTCGTCGCGGGATCCCGGCTTGCCGCCCGCCTCGCGACGACGACTGCGAGCGAACGCTCCGAAGCGGCGGCTCAAAGTCTCAATCGCGTACGAGACGTCGAAGCTATCCGGAGCAAGGCCGTGGTCGTACCCGTCGCTCCCGTCTAGGGGCCTGGCCCCGTTCCCCCGACGAAGTGGCGCGCCGGCAACCGGACGGCTCGTGGCTCTACGTGTTCGGCCACGGCTCGCGGCCGACGATCGCGAGGCGTAGGCGCTCCACCCGCGAGCTCGGCCTGCTGGATCACTCGTGCATCGGTCTCGAGGGACCCACTCAATCGCCTCGCGACGATCGTGACGGTGAGACCTGATCGCGGGGGCCGCCGACTCCGCTGTCGTCGAGACGGTGAGCGCGGGTTGGCGGGCGTGAATCGACTACTAGGGTGGGGAGGCGCATGGCAGAGCAGGTGAGGGTCACGCTGTACAACGACGCGGGCTGCCCGTGGGGTTACTCCGCGAACCCGGCGTTTCGGGTGCTCGAGTGGCGCTACGGTGCGCAGCTCGGGTGGCGGCTGGTGCTGATCGGGCTCACGGACGTGGCGCAGGAGTATGTCGACCGGGGCTATACGCCGCTGCGCTCGGCCGAGGGGTATGCACGGCGATTCCGCCGGTTCGGCATGCCCTTGGCGCCGAACCCGCGGGCACGGATCGTCGGTACCGGTCGCTCCTGCAGAGCGGTCGTGGCGGTGCGCTTGCAAGCTCCGGGGCGGGAGTGGTCTGCCTTCCGGGCCCTGCAGTTCGGGTTCTTCACGACCACGCTGCTCCTTGACGAGGACGAGAGCATCGCGGCAGTGCTGCGAGGGGTCGACGGGATTGATGTCGACGCGGCGATCGCCGCGATCGACACGCCGGAAGTGGAGGACGCCTACCAGCGCGATCGGGCCGAAGCACGCAGCGCCGCAGGTTCGCCGACGCAACTGCAGGACAAGCATGCGACCACCGATGGCCCCGTTCGATACACCGCCCCGTCGCTGGTGTTCGAGGGCGCCGGGCGGCGCCTCGAGGCCGGTGGCTGGCAGACGATCGAGGCCTACGATGTGATCGTCGCGAACCTGATCCCGGAGGGCCAGCGCCGAGGAGTGCCGGACGACCCGCTTCAGCTGCTGACGGCATTCCCGGACGGACTCACGACCCAGGAGGTCGCACAGCTTCTCACGCGCGGCAACGACGCTCCCGACCGGGTCGCGGCCGAGGTGACAATGCTGGGGCTCGTCGCAGACGGAGCCGCGATACGCACCCCGCTGGGCGACGACGCGCTCTGGCAGCCGATATAGCTCGGCTACGCCGCACGGTTCGACTTGCGCGCCGGCTGATCGTCCGGCGGATCAGACCTGAGGGCGGAATGCCAGGAGCTCGGGTCCGTGGTCACGCAGCCAGTCGCGCTGCTGGCGCCAGTGCGGGCGATGTCCCTCGACGAGCGCCCAGAACGCTCGCGAATGGTTTGGGACGCGCAGGTGACAGAGCTCGTGCACCACCACGTAGTCGAGCACGTCGAGCGGCGCGAGTACGAGCCGCCAGTTGAAGGAAAGCGTGCCGCGCGGAGAGCACGAGCCCCAAAGTGTGCGTTGCCCTCCGATACGGATTCGGCGATACGCGACGCCGATCCGCTCGGCCTCCCTTTGGGCCAACATCGAAACGAGCTCTCGCGCGGCCGTACGCGCCTCCGACTCGCTGACCGAGGAAGGCTCGAGACAGAGTCGGGGCACCTGACGCCGCCGCTGGTCAACGATCCACGGGCGCTTCTCCTCGAGCACCCGCTCCACATCGGCCCGGCTTGCCCCTCGCGGCACGGTCAACCGCGGCGCCTCTCCCCACGGCACCTCCAGTCGCCAACGCCGCGCCCTCGCCGACCACCGCACTTCGACCTCGACCTCGACCTCGCCCAAGGCCGACGACGTTAGCTACCAGGTCGGGCGGCG
>Ga0207688_10001267_pt1 | contig 13109 bp, 14 predicted proteins | sample KBSMiscanthusM4_FD_184296 | JGI IMG/M metagenome (GOLD analysis project Ga0207688, IMG submission 184296) | Miscanthus rhizosphere microbial communities from Kellogg Biological Station, Michigan, USA - M4 (SPAdes) (version 2) | ecosystem: Host-associated > Plants > Roots > Rhizosphere ...
GTATTCCCCCTGTAGACAATCAAACAGGTGGTGGAGGTATTCCCCCTGGAGGTATTCCCCCTGTAGACAATCAAACAGGTGGTGGAGGTATTCCCCCTGTAGACAATCAAACAGGTGGTGGAGGTATTCCCCCTGTAGACAATCAAACAGGTGGTGGAGGTATTCCCCCTGGAGGTATTTCTCCTATAATTAATCAAACACGGCAGGCATCATAGTATCTCATAGTTCTGAAAAGAGTCGATTAGAAATTGGTCCTCAGGAATCTAATGAGATTACTGGATGGAATAGACATATCTCTGTTGATAGAATATTTATATTTAAAATAATCTTACCGCTGTATAATTATGAATGCTGCATTAATCGTGTCAGCTATAATAATGCTAGTTATTGAATTGACAGGAGCAGCGGCAGCATCGTCTGATTCGAATATAATACAACAACAGAATCACTCCTTTATTGCGTTATTGACTGGACATAACGTTATACCCGCTGTGGATACAAATGCAACAGGTACCGTTAAATTTCAGCCTAATAATTCTAATATCAATGAATTATACTATGAAATAAACCTAACAAATTTACAAAATGATGTGGCAAGGGTAGACCTTTATCTTGGTAACAAAACGGAAAACGGCCGCATTGTAGCTACATTATATCAAACAACCATAAATCCTTCAGAAATTTGTTGCAGATCAGCTGCTTCAGAATCTGAAAGGAGTAAATTCTTCTTCAATGGGACCATTTCTACTCAGAACTTAGAATTGGGGCCATTGGCAAGTAGTAAAAATATAACTGATTTAGTTAGGCTTTTTAATCGCGGTAATACGTATGTCGAAGTAGATACTTACCAACCCAAATCTTTAAGTTTCTCAGGTAGTGAAGGTGAAATTCGTGGCCAAATAATGCCATTTGCATCAAATTCCACAACTCTAAAAGCAGCTGTAGTCAAACCTACAATAAAATAAAATTATGAGCAGTATTATTTCATACGTTACTGGTAGTGTGATGGAGTCTAGAGATAAAGACCAAATAAATGTCAAAAACAATTTACAAACCTCCGAGTCCACATCCGCACTCCATTTAACTTTGTGACCCACCAAGTATAACCTAAGACTTCCAAGAAGAAAGGTTTAAAGCTGTAGTCCATCCTAATACCATGAAACCCTGCATTAGGAGTATTAACAATTGACCACACTCCAATTTTACAATGCGTCAATATTTTAGGAACCAAATAGTACTGTCAAATTTCTATATCTTATTAATAATGAGGTAGAACCAATAACGAGTATACAAACTATTGAGAAATAGAAATAATGGCTCTTGGGATGCACGTTCGTATGATCAAGTTTCACGTTTAGTTCAATATAGGTGGGGTCAACAGGTACTTGAATGGCGAAAATGGCGCGGAGACGAAATTGTTATGGATGCCGGTTGTGGATCGGGATTACTCACTAGACGACTAGCTAAACGAGTTCCAAGAGGAAAGGTCTATGCTGTAGATATTGATTCTAATATGATAAAACGAGCAAAAAATAATCTTCAATTCTGTGATAATGTTGAAATAATACAGTCTAGCTTTACAGATATTCGGATTCCAAGAAAATTAGACGTTGTTTTTTCCAATTCCGCTCTACATTGGATACAGGATCATAGAAAAGTATTTCAAAAATTTTGGGAGATGCTAAACCCAATGAATGTTAGTAGTAAAAATAATGATATAAGTATCAGCAATAATGATAACAACAATTCTGAGAGTAATGGGCAACTATTAATCCAATGTGGCGGGGATGGAAATTTACAACGAATAATCTCAATGTTAGAACGAATTACACACTTAGATCAATTCAAAGAATACTTTACTGATTGGATGCAACCATGGTATTTTGCCAAGCCTGACGATACATACAAGTTACTACAGGAAACAGGCTATGTAAATGCAAGGGTATTTTCAAGCAGTGATTGTGTAATTCTTCCAAACCGCCGAGTCTATTCTAAATTTGTAAAAACAGTAGTACTAAAATCTTATCTAGAACATCTATCGCGAGATAATGATCATCCCGACGTTGATAAATTAGAGAAACTATTTTTGGATGTGTTTTTGGGTGAGGTTGAAAAATGTGGTGATAATAATTCAAGTGGAAGCTGGTTCTTAGATTTCGTTAGGTTGAATATTATTGCTCAAAGATCATAACTGTATCTGACTATCTGAATCAGATCCATAGGGCATGGTCAAAATTCCATTTGGTATGCTAGATGAATACAAACAGTATGTGTCAGAATATATCAATCGAATAAAGTAAAAGATATAGGACGAGGGAACTTCTCGATTTGATTGGTTCATTACCCGCGATAAAAGAAGTCGAAATACTTGGGCGTATGAAAATTCTGGAGTTGCTTAAAAAATAATGAAGATCTTGAGGAATTACAAGTTCGCGATGTTTAAAAAATGAATAAATTTTTACTTGAAAACGGATGATAGGATGTTTCTATCTTTGCTATAATCTTTGATCTCGATTGTAACTCTAATAAATCATTAGTAATAATATAGAATATGTCGAATAATAATGCGACTGACAGACAGGGAATTATTGATGGACTAAATGAAGACCTCGCAAGGGAATACCAAGCAATCATTCAGTATGTTGTTTTCAGCTCAACGTTAAAAGGACCAGAATACGGAGACATTGCAGAAGAACTGAAATTACACGCCTCAGAAGAACTCGAACATGCACTGGAAGTGGCAAAGCAAATTGATTATTTGGGAGGCAATCCTACGGTGAAAAGTAAGGAAGCAGGTTACTCAGAGGACTCAAAAACAATGCTTGAAATAGATTTAAAGTCAGAGCGGGAAACTATAAAAAATTATAGGGAAAGAATTCTCCAAGCAGAAAGTGCGGGCGAATACGCACTGTCGGAAAAATTAAGGGGTATTATTGCTCAGGAACAAGACCATGAAATAGATCTCAAGGATGCCCTTGGCCTTCGGTAGCTCATGACATATGACAATTCTATCGACGCGGTGAATTTTTTTATAAAAAACTAGAAATTCTAAATCCAATCCATGATTCACCTTCCATCTAGGCAAAATTATCGCTATAATATGTGAGGTAAACGCGTGGCATGTTCATCTTTCTAGTAAATTTGAAGAGTATTCTCTGCTAGTTCCTTGTCACTTAACCGTTAAATGTTATTTGCGAATGGATTTTTACAAGAATGGCTTTTGCCAAAAGTGTCATTAATCCTAATCAGTCAAATAGATTATTTGGCAGAAAGTTAATTATTGGAATAATAATAGTGTTAGTTGCCACTTTAGCCGTGGGCGTCTGGTTCTTTTCTATTTCTAGTTTGGGTCTTGGTATCGGAAATACTGAAAAGTATCTACCGCCAAATTGTTACTCCATAAACGGAAACCAGATATGTCCTTCCCATAAGTCGTAAAAGTACACACAATAATTAGTCTGCATGTTCTCTCTCGTGGTGTTCGTGTAACTCCTGATCGGTATTAAATGACGCCCCACAATCACATGTGAACAACTTTACTTCAGACCTTTCAACTCTCTCTCTATACAGTTGCTGATACAGCTTCTTCTTTTTCTTCTTGTGTTGTTTTCCTCATTTTCTTCTTTCCCTGCTTTTTGTCCTCAATCTGTGTAGTCATTAACCTTTTTGCTATTTTTGGATTATTCTTCTCCAGCCAATCTCCAAAAGCTTCTTCTTCTTTTAAGCACTTCTCTAATTCTTTGATAGTCTTCTTGTCTACTTTTAGTAGCTGTAGAGCTTGAATTCCACCTCTATACATTTGGCTTCGGCTCTTTCTATTATCAAATCGTTTAAAGATTCCCAAACTTCCCTTTCCTTATCCGAACTGCTGCTTTCAATCATCATCTTTAATTTGTGCGGTGGTTCAGGTATGGCTAGTCTACCTTTTTCAGATGTAGGTGTCATTCCCGTTCCAAGTACTCTAATTCTCTCGCGTAGTCTCTCCTGTTGCTTTTTAGTTTGGTCAAGATGGTGCAAGATCTTTTGTTTGACTTCTGGCACGATGCATTCAGACAATCTCTTCTCCAGTCTTTCAACAGACGCGTTTTCAAAGGATAATGCAAGGTTTAGTCCAGCGACAGCTATGGCATTTGCTGATGAGTAACTATTATCATCTAATTGACGTGACATTTACTCTAGTTATGTATTACAATGCAAGATTAATAAGAGTTGTATTTCTTTACGAGACAATGCAAATATCTTTGATATGGTAAGGTTCTTTGCTCGTGTCTGGCTCTGGATAGTTGTTTTGCTTCTTACAGGATAACTTTTCAGATTTTAGGTACATTACTTCCATTGACAGATTGTGGAGGCAAGAGCTCTGGCAGCGTGCTGTTAAGAGTACTCGATTTGTTTGTGCTATTGGAGTTTAGTGTAGTCTCATTAATTGGAACATTTATTGTGGCATTTCCTGTTTGACTCAAGCTGGAATAAGATGCTCCAGTGTTCTGAAATAATAAAAGCACCCAATTGTTTTGAATTGCTTTAACGGGTTTGTACTCTATCTTAAAATTAGATCCATTTATCGTTTCTAGTATTGCACCTGTTTGTCCTCTGATCGCATTACCAAAACTTTGGAGCTTTCTAAATGAGACATCTCGAGTGGTGCTCTTTAACAGAGAAGATTTTTGTTTTGCGTCCGAATCTGCTATCTTTGTACCATTACTGTCTAGCAACACGACTCTTTCTTGGCCAGTCAAATTAAGTGACTGCAAGATTTTATTATAAGTTTTAAAGTTCAGTCCAGCAGACAAAATGCCTACCAGAGTACCATTTTGACCAGTGCCTGCCTGACTGAATACAGGAACTGCAAGTTGTGCTTGATTACGACCCGACGATGCAGATGTAATTACATTACTGAGAAAAATATGATTTGTATTTATTACTCCTTTGTAGTAATCTCTATGGGATAAATCATAAGTAGACAAATTCTGCTGGCGTGCAAATGGTTCTAATAGATACACAGAGCCATTTGGCATTTGAAGTAGAAAGGCAACGAACTCTTCGGGATATTTTGAAAGTATCTTTTGTCCGATTTGTCTTCGGTTCAAATCTGCATTTTCTGGTATTCCTTTGGAGAGTGGGCTGAATTGACCCAATAGGAGCGGTGCTCGCATATCAGGTAACTTAGATGTATTCTCAAGAATTGCTGCGGCCTTGTCAATCCTCTTCTCAATAATATTTGATATTAGATTTAGTTTATTCTCTGTTCCGTTAGCTGTTGGAACAATAGGTTTGGATTCGTTACTGAAAGAGCTTACTTGATTAAGTGTAAAGGTTGATAAAATAGTAATGATACCTAAAAAGAGGACAGCTCCAACTGTGATGAGACAAGCAACATTTAATCTGTTGTTGGTTTCCGTACCGACCGCGGTTAGCGTTGTCTTAGCCTTATTTGATTTTACCTTATTGTCGACTACCCTTTTTAGCTTTTTTTTAGTCACCAATATGAAATGCATCAATCCTGTCTTATCTCCATACCGTATTTAGTTACTAAATGAGAGAGCTTTTGGATTTGTTCTTTGGTATATGGAGGAGGCTTTACATCAATGTCCGACACTTCAATGCCTAAGTCTACGAAAAACTGCTCCATGCCTGGTGGGGATAGTATTGTTATTAGTTTTGCAATCTCATCAGTTTCATTTTTAAAAGTATGCAAAACATTTGGTGGAATATTAATGAATGTTCCGGGTTTGGCTTCAATTCTTTCTTTGTCCACCGTGAATGTTAATTGACCTTCAACTAGGTAAAAACCCTCATGTTCACGTGTTTGAATGTGTGGCACAGGACCAGCTCCCGGAAAAACTTTACACTCAATGAAGCTATATGTTCCACCTGTGTCTTCGTTTGATGCAACTATGGTATTAATTTGACCAGGTACAGCAATATGTTTACCCTTGTTGGGCTCAACGATTTTTATTTTATTATTATTATTATTATTCATATCTGTTACAACCTTCTAATCGTAAGAAGTAGATTTAAGCATTCAATTTAATGAATAGGAAATGCTAGTTCTTTTTCAATCCACGCATTGAATAAGATGCATTTCGATAAATTGGAAACAAAATAGAAATTGCCTTATCTGCTTTTTGTTAAAATCAAAAGACCCTGTTGGATGTCGAAAAGATATTGTTATATACTAGTTTAAAAGTAGCCAAATGATTGAGTATTAATGAATGCAAGACAGACACTGGCGGAAAAATTGCCGCTAAAGTCACGATATTTTCAATTTTACTTATCTCTTATCATACATTTGCGTTATAAACTTACATGATATATTTTTCAATCCTGTTAGCGCTCAAGAAGGTGTCAATACTAATAATAACACAACAGATACAAATAGCACTCAAAACAATATTTCGCTAATAACTAATATCCTGGCCAATAAACTTGAAAATCACATTCAAAAAGCAGGCGCCATTCTTGAAATAACAAGCAAGTTACCACAGGTAAGAAATCTTCCATATGCACACTTGCTTAATCTAACTTTAAACACATTACATGGAATACCTCAATATGCAGACATAGAAAAAAGACAGCTAGGTAGGAGTATAATATCTAGCAATAATGACTTGTATGAAATATTCTTTATTATGCCAAATGGAAATATGTATTTTGTTGAGCCTTATTCTATCCAAAAGACTCTTAGTAAGAACAATTATGCATTTAGAGATTATTTCCGAGAGGCGATTAAAGGAAATGATACCTATTTAGGAAATGGGCTTAATACTGCAGCAGCTTCTGGTATTAGAACAGCACAGATTGCCGTTCCAGTATATTCTTTAAAGGATAACTCTACTATTGCGGGAGTTTGGGCTGGTAGTATTGATTTCAATGTTTTAAATAAAGAACTTCAGTCACTTAATCTTACATCTTTGGGAGACAGCACGCGTATTGTCTATGTTGATAGTAAAGGGCAAAAGATTGCTGATTCTGATATATCTAAAAGTACTATTCCTGAGTCTTTTTCTAACCTAACGGGTTTTAGGGCAGCAGTAAGCGAACAAACTGGTTCAACCATTGAAAAGGTAGATAACACAAAGATGTTGGTAGCATATCAGCCAGTAAATAAATTTCATAATACTTGGGTTGTTCTTTCGATGCAATCATCACCACCATAATAATAAATCACAAACAAAATGCACCTTTTGGCAACCATCTGATTTCTAAAATTTAGAAAATTTCACGATTAAAAATAGCAAACACTTCATATTTCTAAAAACTAAGCTTTACTAGCCTTAATGTTCTTGGTTTGTGATATGCTAGGTATGAGCACAGATTGCATGGAGGTGAAAAAATGAGTATTTTGTTGCATGTTCCAGCACCGATCAAAGAGTTAGTTGCAAAATCAAAACATATAGAGCCAACAACATCTTCTATATTACTAATATCAGTAGCATTATTCCTTGCATTTACATTGTTAATGGGCATAGGAGTATTATTCCCAAATACAATGAATCAATATAACACGTGTAGAAATAAAGTAGTAGGATACGAGCAAAGTGGAATATATACTAATTCTGAACAGTTCAAACTAGCAGTGTCCTATTGTGGAACCAGTTAAGACAGATATTTTTTTTTAAATTCCCTTCTTTTAAAAAGATTGATGTTATACTTTAATTTAGAAATTCTAACCGATATTGTCTAGCATAACCAAGATTATTTTAAAATGTGAACAAATTTGAATTTACAATGTTATTCTACAATCCCAAATTGAATCTGATTGTGATTGGGCGTCTAGTCCTTGGTATGACTATTGTGATCCTAAGCGTTATTTGGTCGCAGTCATTTTGGGAGATATTCAATGAATAAACTTATTTGAACCTTGCCCAGAGTTACAATTAATTGGCCGACCTTCTGCACGAAATTCGAGAGGAATATCTACTATATACACTAGAACAGTTTCAGTATAAAAAAAAGGTGAATTCAATATCAGATATGTTTGGCTTAACAAAAAAAAACAGACTTAAAGCTGACTATTGCGCTGTATATTTAATTGGAAAATATGAAACCGCTCCTATCATCTTCTTCGGAGTAAATCCCGGTTATTCCAAAAAGAATAGTCCTATAGAAGAAAACGAAGCAAGTAAATCGTGGCAACACTATCAGAATCTCTACCTTAATTTTTTTCAATACTTTTCCCATTATAAATTTGAATCACCATACTATACTGCTTTGTGGTATCTCATTTCTGGGTTGACAGGAACCAACTATCCCAAAAAAAGAAAATGGGCATTATTTGATCAATATCTCTGCAATATGGAACTAGTACCATACCACTCAGAAGGTATAGTGTTTCCCACCATACTCGATGAGCAGCAACTCAACTATCTGCAGAATCGTCATAATAGTAACATTAAATTTATTAAGCAATTCAAACCTAAATTGTTGATTTTTAATGGCAAGATATGGAAGACCCTGTTTATCAATTATAAACTAACTGAACAGCATGTTAAGACCCCAACAACGAATCAATTCACAATGTATTCATTTGAAATAGATGGCATACCATCAGTGCTTTTTGATAGGTTCTTCCAAAGAAACTTCCAGGGAATAACGGATGATGATAGAATGTTTACGATACCAAAACTAATTCATGATAGATTTAAGGATTTAAGGGAAAATCTATCCGCAGTTGAAAATAAAACATTGGACTATTCATAACTGGAATTAAATCTAAAATTTGAACTTGTCTCATAGACTTGGCTAACTAATTTTCAAACAACACTATATCTTCTCTTCCTACCAACAATTATCTGCGAGGAATCTAGAGGGGTTTTATTCTTATACACGAATATCAACCTGATGACGACATTGACTGGCATTCATCAGATTTACTAACCATTGAGGCGTTATAATCGCGGTATGCTATATCTTTTGAATACAAATATGATACTTACCCTTACAAATTAAAGCAAGAATAGTTATACCTCGTTTCTTATAGTTACTGTATTGCGAAAAATAATCCCACATGGATTACCAGGAGAATTTAAGTGCAGAATATGTGAGATGATGTGGTCAAGTTTTATCCAGAATAATGTTCCGTGCATAACTACATCGATAAGACACGGCTTGCACGATTTCGATTTTGCTAATCCTATTCGTGGTGAACCAAAGTAGATAGCAATTTTGCGTTGTGCAAAACCCAGTCAATATCCTTACTTTTATTTTGTTTTCCATTAGTAGTTTACATGACCTTATCTAGTTCTACCAGCTCCAAATAAACTCAGAATACCACTTACCATCATTCCAATTGTATATGAAGATTCATATTCTTGTAAAAATGGAATGAAATGTGCAGTTAGCAATGCTCCCAATGCAACCATCGCTCCATATTCAGTTACCTTTTTTAAGATAGTTCGCTCCTTGTTAAACGGAGCAAGAAGCATGCCCAATATCCACACACCGAATAGCCAAATCATTACTTTTGAAGCAATAATTGAAGGAGCAGAAAAAGACGCTCCAAAATACATTGCTGTAACTATAAAGTCTCCCATCATTAGATGCGAAAATATTGAATCGAATGATTTGAGCTTTGTAATGTAATATCCAAAAAAAGCTCCAATAAGTGCAACAGCTGCTATACTGGCAGCTACAAATGGAACATTATCAATACAATGGAAAAATAGGACATAGGGGTTATTACTTCCACAAAACACATAACTAGAAACTATAGCCATTAGAAATGATTTTACTACTACACTAGCTAAAATAAGCAGAGCTTTATGGGACGGATCTAATTTATCCAAAGTAAAGTATTCCCCGTTTGATTTGACCTGATTATATAATTTGTGTGCCACCCTCTACTGTTTTGAAAACTTTCTATATTTGAAATATTGATCCAAGTTTTTGAACCTATCTCAATTAGAAAATCAAGCAACTTTGCAAATACAGTCATTCTTCACATAATTTGTTTTAAATAGTCAGTAATTAAGTTTAGCGAGATTTTCAGTTTGAATATGGCTCAATATAGGCCTTAATATCGTGTCTTTCAATCAGTGTCATTTTTCGTGTGAAGATTTTAGACTGAATAAGTCTAAATGCAACAAACAAAAAACGGGATTTAATTTATACTGTAACTATTTGTAAATAAAGGTATTATTCTAGGTCATTTCTGGGTTAATGCCTGCACTGTGGGATCAACCCTCTCTGCTTCCGACATGCTGAAGCAGTGGGTTGGAATGAATACGCCTGCACCTCCAAGTCTATTTTCCCACTTTGGTAATAGTAGTTGCGTGCATTTTTCATTTACTGCATCAATATATTTAGAATAAATCAACCATGGATTATCAAAGTGTCCGACTTGTTGTGCGACTTTACTAAAAATAACTTCTTGGTTCGCCTTCATAGCAGCATTTTCTAAATCGTCGATAAATTCCTTCTGTACTGCCACATCATTTCTGGTACCAAGTCTAGTAAGGTGTCCCCCAACGAATTTATCAAAATCATATTTATCTAAAGCAATGTCGTGGGCCTTGATGAAGCCAGTAACATTCTTTGCAATTGCCAAGTACGGAAAAGGTACCCATCCGGGAAACACTATATCAACTAACATTAGCACCTTTTGTTTGGGGGCATAGATGAAAATATTACCGGGAAGGTGATTAGAACCGTAGTAATCCAACTTTAGTGTCTGGTTACCTATAGTTAGATTATAATTCTTTGTAAAGGTAATCGTCGGTACAGGTGGAACCATGGTCGCATTTTTGGCTACAGCCTTGGCATTCTGTAATTCTCGAGCAGTCTCTTCTTGAGCTATGATAGTAACGTTCTTTGGGAATATTCCCGCAGCGCCTATATGATCAATATGAGCATGACTGTAAATGAGGTAGTTGACTGGCTTGCTAGTTACTTCAGCAATCGCATTAAGATATTTTTGCCCCAAAGAGGGAGGAGCATCAATTGCTATGACTCCCTTATCTGTCATCATGAACATGGTATTGTAAGAGCCATCCGTGACCGAATACAAACTGTCACCCAGTTTTTCTACAAGATATCCTTTAGAAGGAATGGAAGGACCCTTGGCTGAATCTGGCACCGCCGTAGCCCCAGTGCCATCGGTAATATTGGTTTTTGATTCATTTACTTTTGAAACAATAAATTTTACATATCCGTCTTCATCAAATGCAGAGACGTTCTTAAGATGAGAAAATGCTATTAATGATGACATGGCTAGAACCGCCATTGTAATTCCAATTAACAGGACATAACTTCCGTTTGATGCCGTTATCATTGAAGCAATTTGATATACTTGTCTTATATAAACAATCTCGACTGACCAGCCCCAAGTTGTTAATATAATAAAAAATCATATACAGAAAAACTACGAGTTGGAGGACTTTGATTTAATGTATTGGATGAACGCAAAATGTTATGTCATTTGTACTTTCTAATAGAATCTCTGTCAAGGACTAATTTTATCTCTCATCCCGAGTGGCCCGCTTCGACAGCGATGCATAAACGTTTTGCTACCAAAAAGGAATGGTCAGACCTAGACTAGTAGATAGCCCTAATATTATTAAGGCAATTCCAAAGAACCTTGCAATCCATATTCCTTTCCTCCACATTTTTTCTCCAAAAATTATTGCCGCAAACAAACTCATCCAAACAAGGTTCATCAGCCCTAAAGATAACATAATTAGAAAATAGGGCCAACAGCAACCAAGGCAATATAGTCCATGATATGCTCCCATTCTTATTGCGCCTGCCGTTCCACTTTTCCATCTTTTCATAAAAAAACTGAGTGGAGATTCGCAATATCCTATGCATTTATTCTTTAAGGGAGTAAACTGATAAATACCAGATATAATCAGAATGCTTCCAAATACTATGCTTACATTGCTACTTGAGTGATCGCTCATAAAAAAATTCATTGCGACAGACCACCCTAATAGTAGAGCTAGCCCTGTTAACGCCCAAATTATGAGATACATTCCAATAAAGAGTATCACGTTAAAAGTACGAGTGAATGTTGTCTGGATCATTACTGCGGGTACGTCTGACTGTTTATTATTGGTAATGAGTTTATCATAAAGCACCACCATTGGTATTATGGCAGGAAACATCATTGCAGCCATTCCTACCGTCCAGCTTGCAATAAACAATGAGATTAGCGTTGGATTGTAACCCATCATAGCGTTCATCATATCAGACTGCATTGTTGAAAAGTGCCAAGAGAGTGCCGTAGTCAGAAGAAGCGCGACGATGATGATTTTTTGCGGTTTATTCATAAGGATATCAAAATGATGAAAATACTGTCTCGCATATTATTTCCGCTTAAATACGTTATAAATTTTAGGACACGTATTTAAACCTTGAATAGAAACCATTTTTACCAGATGAATCCCATTCAAATCCATGGTCCTTATACATGTATTTCGTAGAGCGGGATATTACAGCATCATATCCTGGTACCATAGTAAAGGAAGGATTTACAATCAAACTATCCTTATTAGGATCGTTCCCCTTTATTCCTTCTATTTCTAAGGTCAAGTATTCTGGAATATGTAACCAACGACGTTTTCCCTCCACTCCAAACGTTATCGGAGCAGATTTAATTCCAACCACCTCTCCAACAAATTGCGCTGCTACAGCAAAAAAACCACCGGACTGGCCAGAAAATATATTTGATAAAGCATCACCCTGCTCTTGGTTTGCAGTATTGTCAACGTAGAAAGCTAGCTTCATTTTAGGGCCAGTAAACATATTACCAGGAGCCACAAATACAGCTACAGCATTTAATCCATCTAATTCGACAGCTCCATAGTGACCTTTTTCTATATGCCATGCTATAGTAAGGTTACAGTATCCTTCATCGGGGTCCTGTAAAAAAATACAGGGGCAGATTGAGTTACAATTACAACCCTCAAAATAATCACCTTCAAGGATCCAATCACTTGAATTGTTTTTAGTCATTTTATCTCTAGGTCCATACTATGAACTTCTAGATATTAAGATTTATTAGTTGATTATAGTTTATGCATTGCTATACTGAACGAATCTATCGGTATAACTCATGATACGTTTGAGGATTAAGAAGGGATCACCAAAGATAAAGATCTTGTTGGATA
>Ga0207688_10001270_pt1 | contig 13092 bp, 13 predicted proteins | sample KBSMiscanthusM4_FD_184296 | JGI IMG/M metagenome (GOLD analysis project Ga0207688, IMG submission 184296) | Miscanthus rhizosphere microbial communities from Kellogg Biological Station, Michigan, USA - M4 (SPAdes) (version 2) | ecosystem: Host-associated > Plants > Roots > Rhizosphere ...
AAGGTGCTCTTGCCGCAGCCGGACGGACCGACGACCGAGACGAACTCGCCCGCGTCCACGGTGAGGTCCACGTCGTGCAGCGCGTGCGTGCCGTCGGGGAAGGTCCGGCCGACGCCGGTGAACGCCAGCATCGGGGAAGTCACCCCTCGGATGGTAGTCGGCCCGGCTGGGACCGGTCAGCGGCCCAGCAGCCGGGACATCACCTCGTTGTCCTCGCCGTCCTCGCGGGCGCGACGCCGGCGGGGTGGGACCGATTCGCCCGCGGTGGGCGCTCTCGGCGCCGGCGGCGGACCGGATCGGGGTGACGACACAGGCGGCGCCGGCTCGGGCGCCGGGTACGGCGGGTGCGCCGGACCGGTGCGGTACGCCGGCCCGGACGGCGGCGCCGGGTCCCCGAACCCGCCCGGCTGCGGGTAGTTCGACCGGCCGCTCGGCCCTCCGGCGTCGACCCAGCCGCCGGCCGGGCCGTCGGCGGGCCCGAAGCCGGCCGGGCCGTCGGCCGTTCCATTCGCCGGGCCGTACCCGGCCGGGCCGAAGCCGGCCGGGCCACTGGCCGGGCCGAAGCCGGCCGGACCATTGGCCGGTCCGAAGCCGGCCGGGCCACTGGCCGGGCCGAAGCCGGCCGGGCTATTGGCCGGTGCGAAGCCGGCCGGGCCATTGGCCGGCCCGAAGGCGGCCGGGCCGTCGGCCGGTCCGAAACCGGCAGGGCCGTCGCGGGCCGGCTCGGGCGGGTAGTCGGCGGCGAGCTCGGGCGGGACCGGCAGGCCGATCCCCAGCCGCCTGGCCTCGTCCTGCAGCGCCCGCAGGCTCCCGCCGATCAGCCGGGTGGTCTCGATCCGCTCCATCCGCAGCTCACCGTCGAGCCGGTCGATCATCTCGCCGCGCATCCGGCCGACTTCCTCCCGCAGCGCCGCCACGTCCTCGGCCAGCCCGCGCTCCAGCTCCCGGCGCAGGTAGACCTCCAGCTGCAGCTCGTACTCGCGGCGGGCGGCGACCTCCTTCTCCAGCTCGATCTCGTACGTGCGGCGCAGCTCCAGCGCGGTGCCGGGATCACCGGCCGGGGCGTCCGGCTCCTGCCGGCGCGGGGCCGCGAACGCGGCGAGCACGAACGCCCAGAGCGCACCGACGACCGCCAGCCGCAGCGTCTGCGGGTCGTCGCTGAGCACCACCGCCGCGGTGGAGGCGAGCGCGATCGCCACCGCGGCGACCAGCGCGAGCGTGCGCAGGCCGCCCCGGCCGCCCGAGCTGGAGCGCGCCACGGGGCCAACCTTAGGGGACCCCCGGGCCGGCGACCCCGTGCGCCGACCGGACCTGCTCAGATCAGCCGGGCGTCCTGCAGGAACCGCTTGGCCAGCCCGTCCGGGTCCTGCCCGTCCAGGTCCTGGCGCTTGTTCAGCTCCTGCAGCTTCTCGGTCGTCAGCGCGCGGTTCACGCTGTCGACCACCGCCCGGGCCGAGGCCGGCAGCTGGCTGCGGTAGAGCGCGATGATGTTGCCTGCGGGCTCGAGCAGCTTGTCGTCGCGCAGCACGACCAGGCTCTCGGCGGCGATCTCGCCGTCCGAGGACTGCACGGAGCCGACGTCCGCGGTGCCCTTGCGCAGCGCGTCGAAGATCGGCTGGCCGGACACCTCGCCGAGCTCGTCCACCCGCTTGAACCGCAGCCCGTACCGGTCCTCCAGACCGACCAGGCAGTACGCGTCGGTGCTGCAGCCGGACGGGCCGCCGAGCACCAGCGTGCCGTTGAGCCGGCGCAGGTCGGAGACGTCGGTGAGGTTCTCGTCGTCGGCGAGCGTCTTGGACACCGCCAGCGCGGTCTGGTCGGTGGCCCGCGAGGGCCGGGTCACGCCCAGCGGCTGGTGGGCCAGTAGCTGGTCGAGCACGTACGCGGTGTGTTCGACGTCACCGCTCGCGGCCGGTGGCCGGTGCGTCACCGGCACCCCGATCCGGAGGTAGTTCATGACCGGCGCGAGGTAGTCGGGCACCAGGTCGAGGTCGCCGCGCTCCAGCGCCGGGACGTACGCGGAGCGGGCGCCGGCGTTGAGCTTCATGGTCACCTCGAAGCCGGCCTTGCGCAGCGCCTGCCCGTACATCCGGGCGATGATCTGCTGCTCGTCGGACAGGCCGGCGCCGACGGTGACCTCGGGCTTCGGCTTGGCCGCCGCCGGCTTCTCGTCGCCGGTGCAGCCGGCAACCAGCAGCACGGCCAGCGCCACCAGCAACGCGGACCTCACTGGTGCTCGACCACCCTCTCCGCGGCCGCGCCCGGATCCCGTCCCGTCCAGGGGCCCGGCCGGCGACCACTGTCGCCGGGATGACCAGACAATCACGCGCGCCGCACGACGCGCCGCCAGGGTAGGACATCAAGCCGTGACGACTTGCCCTATTTCACCGCCCGCAGCGGGGGCGTGGACCGGTGCGGCAGGTAGCTCTCGGCGTTCCGGGTCGCCTGCTTGACCTTGTACATGTTCGCGTCCGCGGCGCCGAGCAGCCGGGCGGCCGGGAAGTCGGGGTCGTCGGTCGAGGCCTGGCCGATGCTCGCCCGCACGTTGACGATCCCGCCCTCGAACGCGACCGGCGCGGCGACCGCCTGGGCCAGCCGGTGCGCGATCTCCTCGGCCGGCACCTCGTGCGGCAGGCTCTTGAGGATCACGACGAACTCGTCGCCGCCGAGCCGGCCGATCGTGTCGGTGGGCCGCAGCGCGCCGCGCATCCGCTCCGCCGCCGCGCGCAGCACCCGGTCTCCCACGGCGTGCCCGTGCACGTCGTTGACCTGCTTGAACCCGTCGAGGTCGGCGAACAGCACGTGCACCTGGCCCGGCTCCGCCCGCAGCGAGCGCAGCGCGGCGCCCAGCTTGTGCAGCACCAGCCCGCGGTTCGGCAGCCCGGTCAGCGGGTCGTGGGTGGCCTTGCGGTGCAGGTCGTACTCGGTGTTCTTCTGCTGGGTCACGTCGACCAGGTGCACGATGTAGGACTTCTGGCCGACCAGCGCGGACACCGACGCGTGCACCCAGCCGTCGCTGCCGGCGCCGGTGCGGTAGCGGAAGGTGCCGGAGACGTCGTCCTCGGTGCCCTCGACCACGCGGGCGAAGTCGCCCCGGACCCGCTCGGAGTCCTCCGGGTGCAAGTGGTGCCAGATCAGGTCGCCGTGCAGGGTCTCGACCCGGCGGCCGAACAACCGGGCCAGCGCGGCGTTCACGTCGAGGAACATGCCGGCCTTGTCGACGATCGCCATCCCGGTCGGCGCGTTCTGGAACGCGGCCCGGAACTTCTCCTCCGCCGCCTTGACCTTCGCCTCCGAGGTACGCCGGCCGCTGATGTCGCGGGCGACGACCAGCGCGCCGTTGCGGCCGCCGAAGGAGATCTGTCGGCCGGCCGCCTCGATGTGGACGACCTGCCCGTCCAGCCGGACCAGAGTCTCCTCGACGTACTCGAGGTTGTTGCCGGCCACCATGCCGGCCAGCCGCTGCTCGGCCTCCGCGCGGATCGACTCGTGCATGTAGTCCAGCGCCGGGCGGGTCTGCAGGTCGGAGATCTTGCTGGCGCCGAGCATCTGCAGGCCGCGCCAGTTGGCGAAGGCGTGGTAGCCGTCGACGATCACGAACACCGCATCCGGGGACAGCTCGATGAGCGCACGGAAGTGCTCGTCGGAGGGCCCGACGACAAGGCCACCGGCAGCCGGCTCGCCGCCGGATGCCAGCTCACCCTCCCGACTGTGCCTGCCCATCCCACCCCTAACAGGACCGGTTCGGACCCTCCGGTGATCCCTGTGAAGCTAACAGTCCGATCGCATTGCGTCCCGCGTTCCAGTGGACGCTTCGGAGCTACGACAACTAGTTACGACTCCACTGATCCGTCCGGCCTAGCATGCCGATCCCCGTCCGGCGGAGCAGGGGTCCGGCAGCAGTACTCGAGCCACAATGCCGCCGCGGTCAGCGCGACCGCGGCCACGACGCCGATCGCGCCCACGACGGTGTCGTTGCCGGCCGCGTTCAGCTGGCCGAGCCTGGGCACGACGTAGACCAGCAGGCCCGCCCAGATCCCGACCATCACGGCGCCGACGACCGCGCTCGCCTTGGCCAGCGCCAGCATCCGGGCCGCGACCAGCGGCTGCACCGGCAGCGCGCCGGGGCGGCGGCGGATCCGGTCGCGCAGCTGGTTCGCCGCGAGGACCTCGGCGATCGCCAGCAGGATCAGCGACAGCGGGACGAACCAGCGCAGCCGCGGGAGATCGCCGTACCACTGGCGCATCGCCAGCCAGGTGATCAGCGTGACCGCAGCCGCGTAGGCGATCAGGTCACGGATCCGGGTTGGGCCGATCACCGCAGCTCCAGGTCCGTCCGGCGCACGCCGGACCGGTCGACGGGGGCCAGCCCGGCGACCAGCTCGGCGACCCGGCCCTGGCCGGGCAGCACCGCGTCCGGGTCGGCGTCCGCCCACGGCACGAGCACGAACGCGCGCTCGTGCGCCCGCGGGTGCGGCAGCGTCAGCTCCGGATCGGCGTTGTCGCTGCCGTCCACGTCGATCACGTCGACGTCGAGCGTGCGCGGACCCCAGCGGACCTCCCGGGTCCGGCCGGCGGCCCGCTCCAGCTCGTGCGCCCTGGCCAGCCAGCCGTACGCGTCGGTGCCGGGGTCGTCGACGAGGACGATCGCGTTGAGGTAGTCGTCCTGCTCGACGCCGCCCCACGGTGCGGTCTCGTACACCGGGCTGATCGCGACCGGGTGCAGGGCGGCCACGACCGAACGCAGGTGCGCCAGCCGGTCGCCGAGGTTGGAGCCGATCGACAGCACGGCCCGGCTCACCGCTCGCTCCCTCCTGGGCTCATCGGCGGGACCGCCGGGCGGTGACCGCGACGTCGGCGAACTCGCGGGCGATCGGCGCCTGCGGCTTGTGCACGGTGACCTCGGCGGCGATCACCCGCTCGTCGGCCATGCACAGCTCGCAGAGCCGGGCGGCCAGGGTCTCGATGAGGTTCACCGGCTCGCCCTCGATGAGGGTGGCGAGCCGGTTCGCCAGCCCGCCGTAGTCGACGGTGTCGGCCAGGTCGTCGCTGGCCGCGGCCGGGCGGCTGTCGAGCCAGAGGGTCGCGTCGACGACGAAGTCCTGCCCGTCCCGGCGCTCGTGCTCGTACACGCCGTGGAACCCGCGGACCTTCAGCCCGGTCAGCGTGATCCGGTCAGCCACGGCCGGCCGCCTTCCACGCGCGGACGACCTTCACCGCGTCGAGGGTCGGGGCCACCTCGTGCACCCGCACCCCCCAGGCGCCCATCACCGCGGCCAGCACGCTGGTCGCGACCGTCGCGTGCTCGCGGGCGTCGACCGGGGCCGGCGTGCCGTCCGGACCGGCGAGCAGCCGGCCGAGGAACGCCTTGCGGGACGCGCCGACCAGCACCGGGAAGCCGAGCGCGGTCAGCTCGTCCAGCCGGGCCAGCAGCGCCCAGTTGTGCGCGGCGGTCTTGGCGAACCCGAGTCCCGGGTCGAGCACGATGTTGCCGGCGGCGACGCCGGCGGCGAGCGCGGTGTCGACCTGCCGGCCCAGCTCGGCGGTCACGTCCCGGACCACGTCGTCGTATCGGGCCAGCGCCTGCATGTCCCGGCTGTGCCCGCGCCAGTGCATGAGCACCCAGGGCACGCCGGCGGCGGCGATCGTCTTGGCCATCGCCGGGTCGGCCAGCCCGCCGCTGACGTCGTTGACGATCCGGGCCCCGGCGTCCAGCGCGGCCTCGGCGACCGCGGCCCTGGACGTGTCCACGCTGACCGCGACGCCGCTGCCGACCAGCGCCCGGATCGCCGGCACCACCCGGCGGGTCTCCTCCTCGGCGTCGACCCGCTCGGCGCCCGGCCGGGTCGACTCGCCGCCCACATCGACGATGTCGGCCCCGGCCGCCCACATCGCCAGCCCGTGCCCGACCGCAGCGTCGAAGTCGGCGTACCGGCCGCCGTCGCTGAACGAGTCGGGGGTCACGTTGAGCACGCCCATCACCACGCACCGGTCCGGGTGCGGCAGCCCGGCCGCCTCCGGCCGGCGGGTCGGTTCGGTCATCGACCCAGGATGAGGCTCATCGCCTCGGCGCGGGTGGACGGCTCGAACTGGAACAGGCCGCGGACCGCGGAGGTCACCGTGCGGGCGCCCGGCTTGCGGATGCCGCGCATCGACATGCACAGGTGCTCGGCCTCGATCACGACGATCGCGCCGCGCGGCTCCAGCCGGCGCACCAGCGCGTCGGCGATCTGCGAGGTGAGCCGCTCCTGCACCTGCGGCCGCTTCGCGTACAGGTCGACCAGCCGGGCGAGCTTGCTCAGCCCGGTGATCCGCCCGTCCACGTTCGGGATGTAGCCCACGTGCGCAACCCCGTGGAACGGGACCAGGTGATGCTCACAGGTCGAATACATCTCGATGTCCTTGACCAGGACCATTTCCTCGTGGCCCTCGTCGAAGGTGGTCTGCAGGACGTCGGACGGGTCGATGTGGAGGCCGGCGAACTGCTCGGCGTACGCGCGGGCGACCCGCTCCGGGGTACGCCGCAGGCCGTCCCGGTCGGGGTCCTCGCCGATGGCGACCAGCAGGTCGCGGACCGCGCGCTCCACCCCGGCCGCGTCGAACGACCCGGTCAACGCGATCCCGGCTGGCCGTCCCCGGGTGTCCAGCCCTGGCCGTAGCCGCCGGCCTGCCCGTTGTCACCGGACCCGCGGCTCGACTCCTCCGGCCCGTATCCGGGCTGCCCGCCGGCGTAGGGCGGCTGGGCCTGACCCGGATGCGGCTGGGCCTGGTGCGGCGGCTGACCGCCGGGCTGCGCCTGGTACGGCGGCGGAGCGGCGGGACCGCCGGCGAACTGGCCGGTCCCGTACGGCGGCTGTCCATAGCCCGGCTGCGCCGGATGCCCGTCCGGCGTCGTCGCGTGCCGGCCGGCGCCGTTCGCGCCGTACTGGGCCGGCGCCGGTGCCGGCCGCGGGCTGGGCGAGGGCATGCCGGGGGCGGCGGCCGCCCCGTTGACCGGGCCGCGGCCGGTACTGACCGCGCGCAACTCGGCCGGCGTCATCACCGGCGGCTTGTCCGACGGCGCCCGCCGGCCGAACCCCGCGTAGGTGTTGTGCGGCGGCCGCTTGGCCACGTGGGCGAAGATCCGGGCCAGGTCCTCCTTGCCCAGCGTCTCCTTCTCCATCAGCTCGAGCACCAGGTCGTCGAGGACGTCCCGGTATTCGACCAGGATCTCCCAGGCCTCGTCGTGCGCCATCTCGATCAGCTGCCTGACCTCGCTGTCGATGTCGGTGGCGACCGTCTCGGAGTAGTCCCGCTGGTGGCCGTAGTCGCGGCCGAGGAACGGCTCGGAGTCCTTCTGGCCGTATTTCACCGCCCCGAGCTTGGCGCTCATCCCGTATTCGGTGATCATCGCGCGGGCCAGCGCGGTGGCCTTCTCGATGTCGTTGCTGGCGCCGGTGGTCGGCTCGTGGAAGACCAGCTCCTCGGCGGCCCGGCCGCCGAGCGCGTAGACCAGCTGGTCGGTGATCTCGGACCGGATCTGCGTGTACCGGTCCTCGGTCGGCAGCACGAGCGTGTGCCCGAGCGACCGGCCGCGGGGCAGGATCGTCACCTTGTGCACGGGGTCGAGGTTGGGCAGCGCCCAGGCGACCAACGCGTGCCCACCTTCGTGGTAGGCGGTGACCTTCTTCTCCTTCTCGCTCATCGCCCTGGTCCGGCGCTCCGGCCCGGCGATGACCCGGTCGATCGCCTCCTCCAGCGCCTTCATGTGGATGAGGTTGCCGCTCTGCCGCGCGGTCAGCAGGGCCGCCTCGTTGATCACGTTGGCGAGGTCGGCGCCGGTGAAGCCGGGGGTGCGACGGGCGATCACGGACAGCTCGATGTCCGGGGCCAGCGGCTTGCCCTTGGCGTGCACGGCCAGCACCGCGCGCCGGCCCTCGAGGTCGGGCCGGTCGACTGCGATCTGCCGGTCGAACCGGCCGGGCCGCAGCAGCGCCGGGTCGAGGATGTCCGGCCGGTTGGTCGCCGCGATGAGGATGACCCCGCCCTTGACGTCGAAGCCGTCCATCTCGACCAGCAGCTGGTTGAGGGTCTGCTCACGCTCGTCGTGGCCGCCGCCGAGGCCGGCGCCGCGGTGCCGGCCGACCGCGTCGATCTCGTCCACGAAGATGATCGCCGGCGCGTTGGACTTGGCCTGCTCGAACAGGTCGCGCACCCGGGAGGCGCCGACGCCGACGAACATCTCGACGAAGTCGGAGCCGGAGATCGAGTAGAACGGCACGCCCGCCTCGCCGGCCACCGCGCGGGCCAGCAGCGTCTTGCCGGTGCCGGGCGGCCCGTACAGCAGGACGCCCTTGGGGATCTTGGCCCCGATCGCCTGGAACTTGGCCGGGTTCTCCAGGAACTCCTTGATCTCCTGGAGCTCCTCGATCGCCTCGTCGGCGCCGGCCACGTCGGCGAACGTCGTCTTGGGCGTGTCCTTGCTGACCAGCTTCGCCTTGGACTTCCCGAAGTTCATGACCCGGGAACCGCCGCCCTGCACCGAGTTCATGATGAAGAACAGCAGGAACACGACCAGCAGGATCGGCACCAGGCTGATCAGCAGGCTGACGAAGATGTTCTGCGAGCTGATCTTGGTCTCGAACGGCTGCTTCTTCTGGTCGAGCACCTCGCCGACCCGGTCGACCAGCCCGGTCGGGTACGCCGAGGTGATCTTCTCGTGCCCGTCGACCTCGTTCTTCAAGGTGATGTCGATGGTCTGCTCGCGGTCGTTGACCGTGGCGGTGGTGTAGTTGCCACTCTCCAGCTGGGCGAGCGCGACCGACGTCGGGACCTCCGAGTAGCCGCCGTTGCCCCGGAACAGGGTCGGCACGGCGAGCACGACCAGCAGGCCGAGGACGATCCAGAACCACGGCGACTTGAGGATGCGACGACGATCCATATCTCAGCGGAGACGCCGTGGCCGGCAGCTCCGGTCCTCCCGCTCCTGCTGGTGGGCGCACCCGGCGCGCACGGCGATCAGTCCCTGGTAGGAAAGGTACACCGGGCACTACGCAGACGCAGGCCACCAGGGTCGATGGCCTCGTCCGGGGCAACGGTCGAGCGGCCTGTAGCGTTCCTTTACCTGGTGTAGACCTCGGGCTTGAGCCTGGCGATGTACGGAAGGTCCCGGTAACGCTCCGCATAGTCGAGCCCGAAGCCGACCACGAACTCGTTCGGGATGTCGAAGCCGAGATAGCGGACCGGCACGTCGATCTTGACCGCGTCCGGCTTCCGCAGCAGCGCCATCACCTCGAGCGATGCGGGCTGCCGGGCCTCGAGGTTGCGCAGCAGCCAGGACAGCGTCAGCCCGGAGTCGACGATGTCCTCGACCACGAGCACGTGCCGGCCGGAGATGTCCCGGTCGAGGTCCTTGAGGATGCGGACGATCCCGGACGAGCTCGTCGACGACCCGTACGAGGAGATCGCCATGTATTCCATCGTCACCGGCCGGCTCAGCGCCCGGGCGAAATCGGCCATCACGATCGCGGCGCCCTTGAGCACGCCCACCAGCATCGGTTCGCGGTCGGAGTAGTCCGCCGACACCTCGTCGGCCACTTCCTGGATTCGGGTCGCGATCTGCTGCTCGGTCAGCAGGACCTCGTCGATGTCGCCGTCGTAGTTGTGCACCGCTCCCCGTTCTGGGTCTGCCCTCAGCTCAGCGATCAGGTCCGGCGAGATGCAGCATGCCAGACGCGCGCCGGACCGTACGGCCCGAGGGCAGGGCGACCGGACCCTGGCCGTGCCAGTCCGCGACCAGGGCGTCGAGCGCGCGAAGCTGGGCGGCGTTGAGCGGGATCCCGACCCAGTTCCTCAGCACCCGGGTGCGGATCGCGCGGGGCTGGGCGGCCAGGCCGTCCACCGGCAGGGTCGGGCTCGCGGGGGTGAGGGTGGCGGCAAGGCCGTCGAGCGCGTCGAGGTCGTCGCGCACCAGTTCGGCGGTGCGGGCCAGCGCCTCGGCGACGCCGCCGTGCAGGGCCTCCTCCAGCCGGGGCAGCACGTCGGTGCGCAGCCGTACCCGGGTGAAGCGCGGGTCGGCGTTGTGCGGGTCGTCCCGGTAGGGCAGGTGCCCGGCCGCGCAGGCGGCGCGGGTGGTCTCCCGGCGGATCCCGAGCAGCGGGCGCAGCCAGCGGCCGTCGACCGGGCGCATGCCGGCGATCGACCGCGGCCCGGAGCCGCGGCCGAGCCCGAGCAGCACGGTCTCGGCCTGGTCGTCGAGGGTGTGCGCGAGCAGGACGGCGCGGTCGCCGGCGGCCTCGGCGAGGGCGGCGTAGCGGGCGCTGCGGGCGGCCGCCTCCGGACCACCCGCGTCGCCCACTTCGACCCGGCGGACCAGCACCGGGTCGAGCCCGAGCCGCCGACCGAGCTCGGTGGTCTCGGCCGCCCAGGCCGCGGATCCCTCCTGCAGGCCGTGGTCGACGGTCACCAGCCCGGCCGGCACGTCGAGCCGGGGCGCCTCGAACGCGGTCGCCGCGGCGAGCGCGACCGAGTCGGCGCCGCCGCTGCACGCGACCAGCACGCCGGCCGGCCGCACCTCGCCGAGCAGCCGCCGCACGGCCACCCGCACGTCGGCCACCACCGGCGCCGGCCCATCGCCCACACCCCGCACGCTAGCCGGGCCGGCCGGCGAGGACGCCGGGGAGCTTCCCGCCGCGCGGCTCCCTACGTGCCGCGGCCGGCTACGTCTCTGCACCGCCAGCCGCAGCACCGACGTACGCACCCGGGCGGACCGCGCCGGCCACCAGCAGGTGCCGCGGCCGGCTACGCCTCTGCACCGCTGTCAACGCCGCTCGAAAATTGACCCTCTGTCGTCGGTTGAAGATTGACCCCCTGACGGCGTGATCGGTTGTCAGTCTTCGGTGGTGCTGGCCGCGGGGACGCGGCCGAGGTCGCGGTCCTTGAGTCGGTAGCTGTCTCCTTTCAGTGCGACGACTTCGGCGTGGTGCACGAGGCGGTCGATCATGGCTGCGGCGACGACGTCGTCGCCGAACACTTCGCCCCAGCGGCCGAAGACCTTGTTGCTGGTGACGATGAGGGATGCGCGCTCGTAGCGGGAGCTGACGAGTTGGAAGAACAGGTTGGCCGCTTCGGGTTCGAAGGGGATGTAGCCGACCTCGTCGATGACGAGCAGCGGGTAGCGGCCCAGCCGGGTGAGTTCGGTCTGCAGCCGGCCGGCGTGGTGGGCTTCGGCGAGGTGGGCGACCCAGTCGGCAGCGGTCGCGAACTGGACCCGGTGGCCGGCTTGGCAGGCGCGGATCGCCAGGCCGATGGCGAGATGGGTCTTGCCGGTGCCGGGCGGTCCGAGGAACACGACGTTCTCGCGGGCGGTGACGAAGTCGAGCGTGCCGAGGTGCGAGATCAGGTCCCGCTTCAGGCCGCGGGCGTGGTCGAAGTCGAACTCCTCCAAGCTCTTGCGGGCTGGGAAGCGGGCGGCGCGGATGCGGCCCTCGCCGCCGTGCGACTCGCGGGCGGAGACCTCGCGTTGCAGGCAGGCGACGAGGAACTCCAGGTGGGACCACGACTCGGCAATAGCGCGTTCGGCGAGTCGCTCGACGCTGTCGCGCAGGGTCGGTGCCTTGAGCGCTCGGGTGAGGTAGGTGATCTCGCTGGTCAGGTCGCGGGTCGTCTTGGCCGTGCTGGCGCGGGCAGCCATCACGCCACCCCGCCGTCAGCGGCATTGTCGAGGCCGAGTGCGGTGTCGTAGTCGGCCAGGCAGCGCTGCTCGACCTCGAGCTCGACTACCGGACGCAGCGCGCCGACGCGCTCGTTGCGCAGCAGCTTGCCGGCGGCGAGGTGGTCGGGATCGCTGATGGTCTGGTGCCAGGCCCACGCCCGCTCGTGGTCGGCGACGAGCTTGCCGTCGCAGAGCGCTCGGACGCGTTGCAGGTCGACGATCAGCTCGATGCGCCGGCCGATCACGGCCGGATGGATGGAGTAGTCGTTGGAGTCGATGCGCACGTAGTGATCGCGTGCCAGCCGGGTGCTGGCCCGCCATCCGGTCGCCGGCGCGACCGGCGGCAACGCCAGCATCGCCGCCTTGTCCGCGGCGATCCGCTCCGTCGGGGCGCAACCGAGCACCCGGCGACGGCGGGCGTTGACCAGGACGAACCACTGCTGCAGTTGGGTGTTGAAGTCAGCCGGGCCAGTGAAGCGGCGGCCGGGCAGGAACGAGGTCTCCAGGTAGTCGTGGGCCCGCTCGATGATGCCCTTGTGCTCCGGCTCGCGGGGCTTGAGCACGACCACCTTCGCCCCGAGGGTGCCGCGGAAGGCTTGGCACTCGCCGGTCAGTTCGGTCTTGCCATGACGCCAGCGGCCGATCGCGCCCTCGCCGTCCCAGACCAGCGTGCGCGGCACCGCGCCGAGCCGGGAGATGACCTGCCACCAGCCGGCGAACAGATCCGGCGCCGCCCTGGTCGGGATCAGCTGCCCAGACAGCCATCGGGAGTAGCCGGTGACCATCGTCAGCACCGGCAACTGCGTCGCTCGACGCTGCTGGCCGAACCCGACCGGCAGCTGGATCGGCGGGAACCACAGATCGCACTGCGCGATGTCTCCGGCCTCATAGCTCGTGCGCGAGGCCGGATCGGGCGGCAGGTATGCCGGGCGCAGCTCAGCGACCCGCTGCTTGAGCACCGTGATCCCACGGGTCCAGCCGATCCGCTCGGCGATCACCGTCGCCGGCATCCTCGCGTCGAGCTGGAGCTGCTCGCGGATCTGCGCCTCGACCGCGTCCACGATCGACCCGGCCGGCTTGCGCTCGTACTTCGGCGCGGCATCCGACGCGATCGCCGTGCGCACGGTGTTCCTCGAGACGCCCATCTTGCGGGCGATCGCCTTGATCGGCAGACCCTCCGCCCGATGCAGCCGGCGGATCTCGGCCCAATCCTCCACGGATAACACCCCTTCGTCCCCCTCGGCTCGATTGAGCCGAGAGTCAGCGCCAACGGGGTCAAAATTCAGGCGGCGCTCCGGGGTCAGTTTTCAGGCGGCGTCGACAGCGCAGAGGCGTAGCCGGCCGGGGATCGTCTGCCTGACCGGGTAGTCCGGCGTCGGACTACGTCTCTGCTCCGGCTC
>Ga0207688_10001271_pt1 | contig 13086 bp, 10 predicted proteins | sample KBSMiscanthusM4_FD_184296 | JGI IMG/M metagenome (GOLD analysis project Ga0207688, IMG submission 184296) | Miscanthus rhizosphere microbial communities from Kellogg Biological Station, Michigan, USA - M4 (SPAdes) (version 2) | ecosystem: Host-associated > Plants > Roots > Rhizosphere ...
GAGGCCGTTGGTCAGTCTGGCGCCGGGGCCCTTGAAGGGTTGCGCACTGTTGCTACGAGCACGCCGGTCAGATTCTGCGAGTCCCACCGGTCCCCTCGGGCAGCCCCGCCAGGCGAGGCGAGGCCCGAACAGGAGGACACAGCGATGCAACAGCCGGTCGAGGTGCACGTCGAGGAACATGAATCGATCGTGGAACGGGTCGCGGCGGTCGATGTGGCCAAGGCCAGCGGCATGGTGTGCCTGCGAACACCGCACGAGATGATCCCGGGACGGCGGGTCACCAAGATCTGGCCGGTAGCGGCGACCACCGCCGCGCTGGTCGAGCTCGGTGACCATCTGCGGTGTGAGCGGGTGACCCGGGTGGTGCTGGAGTCCACGTCGGACTACTGGCGGCCGTTCTACTACCTGCTGGAGGCGGCCGGGTTGACGGTGTGGCTGGTCAACGCCGCACAGGTCAAGAACGTGCCGGGGCGCCCGAAGACCGACAAACTCGACGCGGTGTGGCTGGCCAAGCTCGCCGAGCGCTCGATGCTGTCCCCGTCGCTGGTGCCCACCGAGCCGATGCGCCAGGTGCGCGACCTGGCCCGAGCCCGGTTCGACCTGGTCGAGGACCGCACCCGAGTCAAGCAGCGGATCGAGAAACTGCTCGAGGACGCCCTGATCAAGATCTCGTCGGTGCTCACCGACGTGCTCGGGGTCTCCGGCCGGACGATGATCGAGGCGCTGATCGCCGGGCAGCGCAACCCCACGGTGCTGGCCGAACTGGCCCGGGGCCGCGCCCGGCGTAACCGGGCCACCCTGCAACGGGCCCTGCACGGGCGGTTCACCGACCACCACGCCCGGCTGACCCGGTTGCTGCTGGGCCAACTCGACGAGCTGAGCGCCCGCATCGACGAGGTCACCGGACTGCTCGACGCCGCGATCCGCGCCCTACCCACCCCGGCTGCCGACGCCCAAGACAACCCGGCACCGGCCGGGTACGACTCGGCCGTCGCGCGGCTGTGCGCCGTCCCCGGCGGCGGCCCGGACTCCGTGCGCGCGGTCCTGGGCGAGATCGGGCTGGACATGCGCGTGTTCGGCACCTCCGCACGGTTGTGCTCCTGGGCCCGGGTCGCCCCGCGCACCGTGCAGTCCGGACGCAAGACCGGCCGGGCCCGCACCGGCAAAGGCAACCCCTACCTCAAGTCCGCGTTCGCCCAGATCGCCACCGGCGCCGCGAAGACCGACACCTTCCTCGGCGAACGCTACCGACGGTTGATCAAACGCATGCCCAAAGCCAAGGCCCTCGTCGCGCTGCAACGCTCCATCCTGGTGATCTTCTTCCACCTGCTCGCCGACCCCACCGCCGAGTTCACCGATCTCGGCTCCGACTTCTACGCCAAGCGCATCGACCGCGCCCGCCGCACCACCCACCTACTACGCCAGCTCCACGCCCTGGGCTACCAGGTGCAGCTCACCGAAACCGCCGCCGCCTAGCCCCGACCGGGGTCACCAGCGGTGGCCCAGTCAGCCCGTCCCCAACCAGCGCCCCCGACCCACGCCGCGCTGGCGGTCCCGTTCGCCCGTCCCCGGCTTGGCTTTCCGGTCAGAGCAAGGGCAGAGTCTGCTGCGCGCCCAGCCGAACCGTTAGAGCGCGAATGATCCTCGGACGGGTGGGGCCGACGTCCGTCCTTGGCCGCGGGCCGACGCGACCGTACGGCCTTCAGGGCTGCTCGATGCCCACCCACAGCTGCTGGCTGGCGAGACCACGGTGGAGTAGCCTGGTTCACCGATCGCCTGGACCCCGCGATGAGCACGCACATGTCCGTACCCTCAGATGGGTGTTGGGTGGTCCGCGATGTCATCTCGTCCAGTTCGACCGAGTCCGGCAGAACTCGTCCGCTCGTTCGCCGATGAAATGGCGCAGATTCCACATGCCCCGGAGATGCTGGACCGCCTCCGGCGAGATCATGATTCCGATCGGCACGGTTGGTGTAGCCACCCGACACATGCCTACCGCTGGGAACGGCACCCGTGCTCGACATTGCGGCTGGCAGCCCTGGTCGAGGGAAAGTTCGCGTCCCGGGTGGTGGAAGTCCGAAGTCTATTTGGCGTGCCTGATCAGGTTGAAGGGGCTGGCGCGTGACCCTTCGACTCTGGCTGGTTTCCGGCACCCACACCGCTCTGCATGCCCGCAGGCTGCCGCCGCGAGCAGCGTTATCGTGAAGCCATAGCCGAGAGCATCTGTGACGGCGCCGCCAGCCGTGACCGCATCGGGCAGTGTGCTGCCAACGAGCCCAAGCGCGCCAAGACTGCCAGCGACGGTGACAAGGGCAGCGATCGATCCGGCGATGAGCCCCGCTCCCCAGAGGCCAACCCCTCCGGTACTGGCCCGGCCCACACCGTCAGCCCTGGCACAACATCCGGACGGAGCCAGACGGGGATCGACCCACCGGTGATGGAGGAGCAGCGTCCGAGCGGGATCAGGCGGCGCGGAACGCGGCCAGACGCTCCGGCTGGGCCTCGGCCAGCGCCTTACGGGTCTTCTCGACGTCGTAGTCCTTGCCGTAGACCGGCGTTCCAGGCTGCTGACGCCACGACTCCTCGATCGGCCCCGCGTCCACCGCGTCGAAACCCAGGTCGTCGACCAACCGCAGCACCAGGTCCTTGGCGGGACCGTCCGCTCCGGCCACGGGCAGCGCGATCCGGCCAGCAGCGCCCGCAGGCTCGCCCCGCTCCAGCAGGTGCTTCCAGAAGATCCCGTTGAACACCTTGAAGACCGGCGAACCGAGTTGCTCGGCCACCCAAGCGCTCTCCGGCAGACCGCTCTCGATGGCCTCGATGCGCCCGTCCCGCTCGCGCGGGTAGTAGTTGTTCGTCTCGACGACCGGCGCCCCCGGCTTCGCCTTCGCGAGGATGCCGTCGGCGAGGCCGGGCACGTTCTTCTGCGGGATGCTGACGATCACCAGGTCTGCGTCGGTGGCGGCGTCGGCGGCCCACACCGCCGTCGCTCCCGTCTCCGCCGCGAGGTGGGCGAGCGTCTGCGGGTCGCGCGAGTTGGCCACGTGGACGTCGTGGCCGAGGGCGCTCAACCGCCGGGTGAGCGTGCCGCCGATCTTGCCTGCACCGATGATCCCGATCCTCATGTCGGCGCCAACACCCTCCGGGCGAGCGCGCATTCCCGGCACTGTTGCACCGGAAAGGTGACAGGCTCGGATCTTGATCTCATCGTGGGTCATCAGCAGAGTTGTTCCATGGGTCTGGCCCAACGGAGTTGGACGCCGTGGCCGGAGTGATCGCGCCGCGGCGCGTCCTCGTCGTGGTGATCGCCGTCGTCGTGGCGTTCAACGCCCTGGTGTTGGCTCTTCCCGAGGCGCTGATCCCGCATCGGACCGCTCTGACCGACTGGGCCAACCTGGCCGCCGCGGCGTTGGCGGCGGGGTGTGCGTCCTGGCGGGCGACCCGGTCGACCGACCGCTATCGCTGGTCGTGGGGCGCGCTGGCTGCCGGGTGCGCGTCGTGGACGGCCGGGCAGGTGGAATGGATCTACCTCAACACCGCCGGAACCTACGCCTACCCCTCTGCGGCCGACCCCGCCTTCTTGCTCTTCCCACCGTTGGCCAGCCTCGCCCTCCTACTGCACCCGACCGATGACGACGGTCAGCGGCTGCGCAGAGTGCTCGACGCGGTCATGACGGGGTTGGCGGCCGGCCTGGTGATCTGGGCTGTTGCGCTGCGCGCCGTCGTCCAGTCGGCAGGCGCAGGCGAGCCGCTGGCCGGCGCGGTCAGCATCGCCTACCCGACGCTGGACCTGCTCCTGCTGGTGCTCACCGTGCTCACACTGACGCATTCGCCCGCCGCGCGGCTTCCCCTTGGTCTGATGACCCTCGGCCTGACCGCCTTCGTCGTCGCCGACATCATCTTCATCTACCAGACGGCAGGCGGCTCGAATCCGCTCGACCTGGTCGACCTGGGGTGGAGCCTCGGATTCGGGTGCATCAGCATGGCCGCGCTCGTCGATCAACGACCGCCCCGCCAGCCCCTGACCACGCCGAGTGGTGTCCCGATCGTCAGCCTCGTGCCCTACCTCCCCACCCTCGTCGCGGTGACGGTCGCGGTCATCCCCCAACTGTCGGGGCAGGCGCTCCCCCTCGAGGAGTTGCTGATGGCCGCGGCGTTGGTCCTCGTGCTCCTCGGCAGGCAGTACCTGACGATGCGGCAAAACCAGCGACTGACCACCGCCCTGACCCAGCAGGAGGCGCAACTGCGCCACCAGGCCTTCCACGACGGACTGACCGGCCTGGCCAATCGCGCCCTGTTCCGCAACCGCCTCGAACACGCCGTCGACCTCCACGCGCGCGATCTGCGTCCCGTCTCGGTCCTGTTCCTCGACCTCGACGACTTCAAGGTCGTCAACGACACGTTGGGCCACGCCACCGGCGACGCCCTCCTGGTGCGCACGGCGGAACGCCTGCGAGGGGCGATGCGCGGCGGGGACACCATCGCCCGACTCGGTGGCGACGAGTTCGCGATGCTCCTGGAGGACGGGTCCGACCCGCTGGCATCGGCCGCCCGCATCACCGACGCCCTGCGCGCTCCGTTCGACCTGGACGGTCGCCGGATCGACGTCGCCGTCAGCATCGGGGTGGTCGAGCTGGCCCGAACCCACCAGCCCGCGGACGCGGACGAGCTGTTGGCGCGGGCCGACACCGCGATGTACGCCGCCAAGCGATCAGGTAAGAGTCGGACCGTCGCCTACCGTCCCGGGATGACCCTGTCGGAGCTCGAGGACCAGCGGCTGCGCACCGTCCTGCTCACGGCGATCGGCACGGGCGATATCCAGCTGGCCTACCAACCGATCGTCGAGCTCCCGAGCCGCCGCGTCGTGGCGGTCGAAGCGTTGGCCCGCTGGCAGCGCGCGGGCCACGACGTCTCAGCGGACGACCTCATCGCCGACGCCACGCGCACCGGCGTGCTGCCCGAGCTCACGGCTGCGCTGCTCGCCCAGGCCTGCGCCCAGATCGCCGAGTGGTCTCCGCGCGGTCGGCTGGCCGTGCACGTCAACGTGGCCCCGTCCCAGCTCGCCGACGGCCGCCTCCTCGACGACGTCCGGACATTGGCCCGCAGGCACGGACTGGTGCCGGGCCAGCTCATCCTGGAGATCACGGAGTCCGGCCTGCTCTCCGAAATGACGACCGCCTACGACAACGTACGGGCGCTGCGGCGCGACGGTATCGGTATCTCACTCGACGACTTCGGCGTCGGCCACTCTTCGCTCAGCCGCCTCCACGACATCGAGCTGGACTCGGTAAAGATCGACCGCTCGTTCGTGGAACGGATCGACTCCCACCCTCGACATGCGGTGTTCCTGAGCAACCTGCTCGGCCTCGCGCGCGACATATCCCTGCCCGTGATCGCCGAGGGTGTCGAACGGGTCACCCAGCTCACCGAGCTCGAACGCCTCGGCTGCCCCATGGCCCAGGGCTACATCTTCGGGCGACCTGCCCCGGCCGCCGACCTCGCCCTCACCGTCGAGCACCCGGTCACGTCCTCGTCCCAGACCGGGCGCCGACGACTCACGCGGACGGTGCGCCTTGCGGATCGAGAGGTCGGGACCACCGACGAGGATCGATGAGCCGCGGGGCCGAGCGATGGTGGGCACCCCCACGGCCGAATGACCTGCGAGAATGCTCTGCGCCAATTGGTCGGTTGAGGCCTGCCAAGGCACTGATCGACAAGGATTGCTGCACACCACACCCGTCCGCACCCGCGACGCCGTCCTACGCGAGTCTCGGCGCCGAGCCCACCTCCAGTCAGCAACGACTGCCGGGGGTCGACAAGCAGGACCACAATCGAACCCAAGATGGAGGACGCTGGGCACAGCGGCGCACGACGTGGGCCGAGATCCAACCCGCGACATCAGGGGGCAGGTGTGCAAGACGTGCATGTGCTGGCCATCGGCCTCGACACCCAACGCGGAACACCATTGCTGCTCGTGGCCGAGCAGACAGGCCGACGTCGAGCCCTCCCGCTGTCGATCGGCATCGCCGAAGCATTGGCGATCCAACTCGCGCTGCGCGGGATAAGGCCTCCGCGGCCACCCACCCATCAGCTCATCGCCGAGGTCATCACAGCTCTGGGCACGCAGCTCGACCACGTGGAGATCACGGCGCTACGCGACAACATCTTCTATGCCGATCTGGTGTTCACCGCCGACGTGCGGATCTCGGCCCGACCCAGCGACGCAATCGCACTCGCCCTACAAACGAACCGACCGATCCGCGCCACCGACGAACTGCTCGACCTCGTCGGGACGACGGCCTTCACACTCGACCCCGCCGTCGCCGACCCCGACGAGGCCGAAATCACCCAGTTCCGCCAGGAGCTCGACAGGATCGACCCCGATGACTTCACCCCGGGATGAAGTCGCCACCAGCAGCGCCGCGAGCGGCGCAGTTGAGCCCTCCGGTCAGACGATGTCGAGCGGGAGTCGGTAGGCGCCCGAGCAGTCAGAGCCGGTCGTCTGGTGTGGCCGTCTGGACCCCTGCCGCCCAGACCGGCAGCCGCGGCGGCGGCGTGCCGTCGTCCAACCGGTGATGCTGACCAGCGGGTAGGACCTGGTCCCGCTGGTGCAAGGCCAGGCTGCGGGCGTAGCGGCGGGCGATGTCGGGGACCACGGCGTCGCCGCCGGAGATCCCGAAAACCGTGCCCGCGTAGTCGAGGGGGCCCATCAACTCGCGGATCCGGTCCCACTCGCCGGGTGCCACGAGCTCGGCCGGGCTGCCGCCCGCGAACCAGTTCATCGGCACCGCGACGCCTGCGGGCACGACCGTGTTCACGTAGACGATCGCGTGGAACTCGACTTGCGCACCCCGCTCGAGGCGCGCCCCGTTGAAGACGACGGCTCCGGTGGCGATGCGGGTGTCACCCTCCACCACGCAGCCGGTCAGTGACGCATGCGGGCCGACGAGGACGTGGTCGCCGAGTTGGGTGGGGTGCTGCGGCACACCGCGGATGACGGCGTTCTCCATGACCACGCAGTGGGCGCCGATCTCGACGGGCCCGCCCTCCGCGGTGACGACCGCGCCGAACAGCACCCGGCTGTGCGGGCCGACCGTCACGTCGCCGCACAGCACCGCAGTCGGAGCGATGTAGGCCGAGTCCGCCACCTGTGGGCTCTTGAGCCGGTGGCGCACGAACACGGCGTCGCGGCCGACGACGCGCGGTGGGGTGAAGTAGTCCTCAGCGGTCATGCCGCCCTCCATCACCGTTGATGTCTCGGGCTGTTGATGTCTCGTGCCGCGGCACGACGCTACGCCCGCTGTTCTTGCCGGACAACGGACTCAGCTCAGGCTGCTGGTACGGCGCGGACGCGTTGTCCTCAGCCCACGGGCCCGGCGCCCGATCGGTCAAGTGCGACGCCCGACCGGGTACGCCTTGCCGTGAGGGTGGCGCTTGATGAGCGCTGCCGCGCCCACGCATACCTCGAGAGTGTCGAGGGCCGACTACAGCCTCGGCGGATACGTCATGTTCGACAGCGCCGATCGGCTCGGTCGGGTTGACAGCGCGCGCACTGCCGAGGGCAACAGCTCGCGCAATCAGCCGTGCTGTAACCCAACAGTTGGGAGGCAACGATCCTACTTGCGAGTCTCCCGCCGTCCAGCCGGATGCAGAACGGGCATGCGGTGCTCATGTGCGGCGATAGGCCAGCGGCGGCAACGCAGAGCGCGCGGCAACCAGCGCATGTGTGGCTAGGGCGCCGTGAGCACGACCGGTGCTGCATGAGGATCCCGTTCTCGGGCCACTCACGACGCTGCCGACGGTGCGTCGGGAATCCCGTACCACCGGTCACGGCCGGAACACCGCACGAACGCACCCGTCCTCCTTCCGCTTGAACATCCGATAGCCCGTCGGGCCATCGTCCAGCCGCATCGGGTGTGTCGCGAGATGGCGGGTGGGCAGCTCGCCCGTCGCGATGCGATCGAGCAACATCGGGATGTAGCGCTGCCCGTGCTGCTGGGCGCCGCGCAGGGTGAGCCCCTTGTTCATCACCGCGCCGAGCGGGAACTTGTCGACGGCGCCTGCGAAGACCCCCAGGCAGAACACCGAGCCGCCCTTTCGGCAGGCGTAGATGGCCTCCCGGATCGCGGTCGGCCGATCGGTCTGCAGTCGCAACTGCTGCTTGGCCTGGTCGTAGAGGAAGTCCGGACCCGCGCTGTGGGCTTCCATACCGACCGCCTCGATGCAGACGTCGGGGCCCCGGCCCCCCGAGCGCTCCTTCAGCTCCGCGGTCACGTCGGTCTTCGTGTAGTCGATCGTCTCGACGCCCATGTGCCTCTCGGCCTGCTGCAGCCGCTCAGGGATGCGGTCGATCGCGATGACGCGTTCGGCACCGAGCAGCAGGGCGGCGCGGGCAGCGACCTGGCCGACGCCACCGGCGCCCCACACGGCCACGACGTCGCCCGGCTTGACGCCACCCAGGTGCGCGCCCATCCAACCGGTCGGGCCCGCGTCGGAGGCGAAGACCGCGGCGAGGTCGTCCTCGATGGCCTCCGGGACGACGAACGTGCCGTAGTCCGCGAAGGGCACGCGGATGTACTCGGCGTGGCTTCCTGCGAAGCCGCCGAGGGCGTGGGAGTACCCGAAGCAGGCACCGATGCTCTGCCCCCACAGTGCCTCGGTGATGCCGGGATTGGTGTTGGCGTTGTCGCACAGCGACCACAGATCGTGCCTGCAGTACCAGCACCGGCCGCACGAGGTGAACGAGCACACCACCACGCGGTCACCCAGCTTGCGGTTCCGCACGCCCGGCCCGACTTCGACGACCTCGCCGAGGAACTCGTGGCCGAGCACGTCGCCCGCCTGCATTGCCGGGATGTAGCCGCCGAGGAGATGCAGGTCCGAGCCGCACACCGCGCTCGCCCGCACCTTCAGGATGACGTCCTCGCTGTTGCGTATCCGCGGCTCGGGGACCTCCTCGACCTTGACGTTGTTCGTGCCCTCCCAGCACAGCGCCTTCACAGCCGACCCTCCCCCTGGGCGACGCGGTCCGCGACAGCGACGAGTCGGCCGCCGGGACCGGGATGGGTGGTTCCCGGTGCGTCGGGCAGCACCACCTCGCCGACCTCGAGGATGGCCTTGGCCTGCCGCAGCGCCGTGCGGAGCTTCTGCAGCGGGTCGTTGCCGTGCAGCTTCGCCACCGGGCCTCGCTCACCGATCCGCGACGGGTCGCGCAGCCGGGCGGCCAGCTCGGCGCCCTTGTCACCAGGCGCGGGCCGGACCTGCACCTCGATCGCGTCACCCAGTTCGGCGAGGGGCGCCGGCGGACTCCCGTCGGCCAGCACGTCACTCGGCGCCCGGTTCACGGTCACGGCCAGCCACCGTCGGGGGTCGGCGCGACGCCGGGGGCCACGGCGAACCAACAGCCCACCGGCGACCGCCCCGGTCACCACCACCACTGCGCCGATCGTCTTCGGAATCAAAGATCCTCCCCACATCGTCGATGACCGATGCTCGCGGGACCGCACCGAGCGTGTCCTCGGCTTCGCAGGGCAGGCCGACCCGTTCCGCATCACCCCGGCAGAACAGGGCGCCCCCCGCTGTGATCGACTGGGAGGAACAGCTGTGGGGTGGCGTACGGCAGCAGCGGCATGGCATCGGACCACCGGCCGTTGCCAGCGAGCCCGATCAACCCTTTTGCCGCGTAGGCAATCAGTCAACCTCCACATCGCCACCAGTGCCTGGCAGATCCTGCGCGAACAGCCCTGAACACCCGTTCTGGCCGCACCCGCATCCGCTGATCATCGGTCGATCGGGCCGAGCGCGGGGTCCCCTACCGTTTGCCCGGAGAGGCGCTCCCGTTGCGGCACGACGACGTAGCGTGGGTCTTTCGTCGTCTGCACACCGGCCGCGAACACGCCGTAGCGTTGCAGGGCGCTGCCGGTCAGAAGAGCGAGGCCGGACAGCACCGCAGCTCGGCGGCTGCGGTGGGCGACAAGCACGGTTCCCGCGAGACCCGCTGCGGTGGCCAGCTCGGCCGCGCGTCGGGCGGGGCCCACCCGCCCGGTGCGGTACGCCTCCCCCACCAGGCCCATCCGGTGCTCCATCACCCGCGCGGCCACCAGCTCCTGGGCCGCGCCGACCGCCGCGAACACCCGTGCGGGCCCGGCCTCGGCCACGGGTGCGGCGAGCATGCCGAACCCACCGCCGCTGGCGGCCGCCGAACCGGTGAATACGAACGGCAGCTCGCGGTGCACCTCGTTCCAGCCCGGCACGGCGGTGTGGGAGAGGAGCACGGCGGTGTAGGAGGCCACACCGGGCGCGGTGAGGGCGGCCCACAGCCCGGCCGGTCGGGCCGAGGCACGCAGCAGGCGGGCCGCGCGGGTCCGGCCCCACCGCCGCGGTACCAGCTCGGCGAGCGCGGGCACGCCGACACCCGCGCCGAAGGCGGTGAGCAGCCAGGTGCCGACGCTCATCGGCGAGGTCGGCTTGGCCACCCGCAGCATGTGCAGAAAACGCTCCGGCCGACCGAGGTCGGAGACGAGGAACCACAGGCTCGCCAGGAGCGCAGCCAACGCACCCAACCATCCGCCGCGCCGCAACCGGCGCCGACCGGTGAGATCCGCCGCCGCGGCGACGACCGACGATCCCGCGGCGAGCCCGCCGGTGAACAGGTAGGCGGCGATCTTCCACTCCCACACCGGTGCCTTGAGCACGGGACGGCCGTAGTAGCTCGCGAATGTCGCCTCCGGCACGACCGTCGGCTCGCCGCGCCCGGGGCGGTGCCTCCCGCCCTGGAACAGCTGCGCGCGGTGGCCCGCGCCCTGGTCGGCGGCGCTTTTCGCGGCGCCCGCGCGGTCGCGGTCAGAGCGGGTCATCGGCGGGTTCCCCACAGCGCCGCGATACCTGCGAGCAGGAACGTCGCCGCCGCGGCCCCCGCACGCCGCCACATCGCGGGGGCGTCGCGGGTGGGCACGTGCGGGTCCGGGGGCAGCCCGTAGACCTCCGGCTCGTCGAGCAGCAGGAAGAAGGCGCCGTCGCCGCCGACGCCGTCGTCCGGGTCACGCCCGTAGAGCCGCGCCTCGCCCACCCCGAGTCCGTGCAGCTGCGCCAGCCGCCGGTCGGCGCGTTCGCGCAGCTCGTCGAGCGGGCCGAACTGGATCGACTGCGTGGGGCACGCCTTCGCGCAGGCGGGCTCCAGGCCGTCACCGAGACGGTCGTAGCACAACGTGCACTTCTGGGCGCGCCCGTCGTTCGGCCTGCGGTCGATCACCCCGTAGGGGCAGGCGGACACGCAGTACCCGCAGCCGTTGCACACGTCCTGCTGCACGACGACCGTGCCGAACTCGGTGCGGAACAGCGCGCCGGTGGGGCAGACGTCGAGGCAGCCCGCGTGGGTGCAGTGTTTGCACACGTCCGAGGCCATGAGCCACCGCAGGTCCGTGCGCGACCCCGTGTCCGCGGCGAAGGCGGGCATTCCCAGGTCCACCGGGACGGCGTCGTCGGGCAGGGGCGAGGTCCCCAGCTCCGATCCGCCCCGCGGCGCTCCCTGCAGCCTGCGCGCGACGGCGCTGTCGGTGGCCGGCAGGCCGGAAGGCCCCGTCGGCAGGCCGTCGAGGCCGGGCTGCTGGGCCCCCAGCGGCCGCGCCTGCTCGATGAACGCGACATGTCGCCACGTGTTCGCGCCGAGCATCCCGGAGTTGTCCATCGACATGCCGAGCAGGTCGAACCCGTCGTCGGGGACGGCGTTCCACTCCTTGCAGGCCACTTCGCAGGCCTTGCAGCCGATGCACACCGAGGTGTCGGTGAAGAACCCGACCCGTGCGGGGTGGTCGCGGTGGCCCGCGTCGCCCGCCACGTCCTCGAGCGGTCCTGACAGTCGGTTGGTCATGGCGCCTCCGGCCCGGCGGCCTCGGTATGGACGATGTCGTGCGCAGTGGCGACACGAGCCCCGGTGGCAGGCGTGATGCCCGCGCGGGCGCGCAGGTCGGCCAACATCCGCAGGAGGTCCGCGCCGCGCGGACGGGGCCCCGACCGGACGTCGCAGGTCGCCACCTTGCTCTCCTGGATGAAGACGTTGGGATCGACGACGACCCCGAAAAGGTCGTTCACGACATCGCCGCGCACCAGTCCCGAGCTCCCCCAGTGGTAAGGCATCCACACCTGGTGCACGATGCGGTCCTCGACCCGCAGCGGCGCCATGCGGTCGGTGACGACGACGCGCGCCTCCACCGCCGCCCGGCTCGTGACGACGTGCGCGAGCCCGAGATGGGCCAGTCCGCGTTCGCGGGCGAGCTCGGGCGAGACCTCCACGGTGAGCTCGGGCTGCAGCTCCGCGAGGTAGGGCAGCTGCCTGCTCATGCCACCCGCGGTGTGGTGCTCGGTGAGCCGCGCCGCCGTGAGCACGTAGGGGAAGACGTCGGCGTGCGCCTCCGGCGGCGCCGGGTTCGCGGGGTTGTCCTTCCGCGCGTACACCTTGCGGGTCGGGTTGCCCTGCTGTCCGTAGAGCGCATTGCGCACCGGCGACTCGTGGGGCTCGTAGTGGCTCGGCAGCGGGCCGTCGACCAGGCCGTTCGGCGCGAACAGCCACCCCTTGCCGTCGGCCTGCATGATGAACGGGTCGTCGCCGCGCAGCGCGTCGGCCCCGCAGGCTCCCGGTTCGGGCACGTGGTCGGGCGGCAGCGTGGGCGGGAAGTCCGGCACGTCGTCGCCGGTCCACTCGCCGTGTCCGGCGTCCCACCACACGAGCTTCTTGCGTTCACTCCACGGCCTGCCCTCGAGGTCGGCGGATGCCCTGTTGTAGAGAACGCGGCGGTTCGCGGGCCAGGTCCAGCCCCACTCCTTCTCGTACGGGCCCTGCTCGTCGTGCGGCTTCCGGCGGGCCGCCTGGTTCACTCCGTCGGCGTGCACCCCGCAGTAGATCCAGCAGCCGCAGGCGGTGCTGCCGTCGGCCTTCAGCTCGGTGTAGGCGGAGAGGTCGCGCCCGGTGGCGAGATCGACGCCGCCGATGCGCCGCAGCACGTCCTCGGCCGACGGCTCGTCGCCGTCCACGGCGTAGTCCCACGCCAGCTTCTGCACCGGCTCGTCGCGCGGGTCCGACGACGCCGC
>Ga0207688_10001276_pt1 | contig 13057 bp, 13 predicted proteins | sample KBSMiscanthusM4_FD_184296 | JGI IMG/M metagenome (GOLD analysis project Ga0207688, IMG submission 184296) | Miscanthus rhizosphere microbial communities from Kellogg Biological Station, Michigan, USA - M4 (SPAdes) (version 2) | ecosystem: Host-associated > Plants > Roots > Rhizosphere ...
GGCAGCTCCCGCTCGCGCAGCGCGGCGATCACCGCGACGCCGAAGCCGTCGTCGGAGAGGAACGTGTTGCCGATGCCCGCCACGAGGACCTTCACGTCGGCACCTCCAGCTCGTCGGGCCGGAAGTAGCGGAAGCGGCCGTGCGCGATCTGCAGCTCCGCGGCCGGGTCGCCGTCCACCGACACCGCGACGTGCACGCCGCCGTCCACGTCGTGCACCACCGCGTGGACGGTGGCCGAGGCGCCGTCGAGGAACTGGTCCTGCACGTCGCCGCCGCGCCCGGGGCGCAGCACCACGTGGCTGCCCTTCGCGACCGGGGTCGTCCCCACCAGCACGGAGTCGGTGTCCGGGTCGACCGCGTCCTCCTGCTCCCACCACGGCGGCCGTTCCGGGGGCTGCGCTGCGGGGCTGTCGGCGCCGATCGGGCGCAGCGACCGGATCGCCCCGTGCAGGCGCTCCAGGATCTCCGGCGGCATCGCGTCGACGGCGTCGATGATCCCGGCCGCGCGCGGGTCGGTGGCCCGCGCCTCGGCCTTCTCGTCGTCGGTCAGCGTGAGCGTGCGCAACGTCAGGATCTCGTCGTTCTCCAGCCCGTCGAAGAGGTTGATCGTGCTCTCCGGGGCGAGCTGGGGGTGGTCGTGCAGGATGATCGGCGACGACAGCAGCAGGTCGGACCGGTCGGGCGGCCCGGCGAGCACGGGCCAGGTGTGCTCGGACGTGCACCCGTCGACGAACGGCTGGGCCCACCGCGGCGGGTCGGTCGCCGAGACCCACGCCCCGGGCTCCGCGGCCAGCACGGTGTGCGCGGCGATCAGCGATGTGCGCAGCACCTCCTCGCGCGGCGCCCCCGGCGGGCACACGCCGTCGTTGATCACGTCGAGGCGCAGCCGGTGCACGAGGTAGGGGCCGGGCAGGTCCTCGGTCGACACGACCACCCGCCCGCGCACGGCCCAGCACTCGCGCCGGAAGGGGCCGTCGTCCACGACCGACGCGGGCAGCTCGACGGGGATCGTCTGCGGCAGGTCGGCGAGCGCCACCGTGGCGTCGACCTGCCGCGGCACCCCCTCCTCGAACGGGAAGTACTGCGGGTCCTCGACCAGGGGGGTGCGCGCCTGCAGCTGCAGGAACCGCAGCCGGATCCGCAGCACGCAGCCCGGCTTGGGCTCCAGCAGCACCTCGGTGCGGCTGCGCGTGGGTTCCGTGCCATCGGACGACGGGGTGAGCACGCCGAACTGCCAGCGCAGCCGGTTCTTCTGCGCCGACGCCCGGTACGGGTAGAGGAGGTAGCCCTCGAACAGCACGGCGTCGGCGACCGCGCCGACCTCGTCGAGCGGGTTCACGGCGCCTCCTTGAGGAGCCGTTCGAGGGTCTCGTCCCAGGTCGTGATCACGTGCTTCGACCGGTAGGCGGCCAACGCGTCGAGCGTGGCGGTGGAGATCCGGATGAAGGTGGAGCCGGGGTAGTGGTCGTCCATGGCCGCGCGCCAGGTGGCCACCGGCAGCCGGAACGGGGCCTCCTCGCTCCACGGCACCGGCCCGACCTGCACGCCGGTGTCGCCCTGGTAGTAGACGGTGCCCGCGAACAGCAGGAGCAGCGGGATCTCGCCGTCGGCCAGGCCGTGGCAGAACTTGGTGGCGGCGATGTCGAGGTCGTAGGTGAGCGGCACGGTGACGGTGGCCGTGATCGCATCGGTGAACCCGGCCACCGTGGTGGCCACGGTGGCGAGCTGCAGCGGGTTGAGCGTCTCGCCCCAGCGGGCGGGCTCGCCGAAGAGGTCGACCAGCCGCGCCTGCTCCTGCGGCGCGTACGTGCGCTGCCGCGGCTCGATGCGGATCTGGGTGCGCAGGGCGATCGAGTGCACGCGACGGCCGGAGTCCTCGGAGATGCGCAGGTCGAACAGCAGCGACGGCCCGGCCGCGAAGGGCTCGGGCCGCGCTCCGGTGCACGCGAACCGCACGCTAGAGCTCCCTCGCGAGGGCTTGCAGCTCCGCGAAGTAGGCGTCGATCGCCGTCCACGCCTCGCTGCCGCCGTCGAAGCCGCGCCAGTGCAGCTTGACCAGGCCGACGAGCCGGTAGCAGGCGTCGATCGGCACGAGCAGGCACGGCGCCCCGCGCCGCACGAGCACCGCCTCGACGTCGGGCTGCAGCTCGGCCGCCAGGCGCCCCGCCCCGATGCCGGTGCGCCAGGCGTCGAGGGTGAGCTCGCTCTCCGTGGCCCCGGCCGGGCTGGGGTAGCAGGCGATGATGCGGTCCTGCGCGGTGTTGTGCAGGAAGAACGCGATGCTGACGGGGATGGCGAGAGCGTCCCACTGCGCGTCGGTGACGGTGAAGCCGGGGTCGACGAGGTACCGGTCGGGCACGCGACGGTAGCTGCCGCCGCCCGCGCCGGGGTTGTCGAACAGGAACCCGCACGGCCCGCACGCGCAGACCATCCGCCGCTCCGCCACCTGCACGAGGTGCGGGTGCTGCGGCGGCACGGGCGTGGCGCACAGCTCGCACTTCTCCTGCGGGACCCTCGCGGGCTCCCGCAGGAAGCGGCGGAGAGCCGAGGTCACTTGCGGATCCCGATCTGCAGCAGCGGTGGACCCACCGGTTCGGCGTCGAACACGACCCCGGTGACCTCGGGCACCAGCTCGGTGATCGCCGCGGCCACCACGTCCTTGACGGTGTCGGCGCCGCAGCCGCCCCCCGCGAGCAGCACGTGGATCGCGCCGTCGTCGTCGACCTCGCCGAGCGTGATCCCCTCGCCGTGCGATCCGAGCCTGCGCCGCGCGGTCGCCAGCGCGTGGTCGAGCCGTTGCGCCACGGGCACGGGGTGCAGGTCGTGCAGCGCCAGCAGGCCCGCCACCAGCGGGTCGGCCGAGAGCCGGTGCACCATCGCGTCGCCCCCGCCCGCGCGGACGACCGACACCACCTGTTCGAGGCCCGCGCCGTAGAAGCGCATCAGCACCCGCACGAGCTCCTCGGCGTCGAACGCCACCCCCGGGCCGGCCTCGGCGGTGATCTTGTCGAGCAGCTCCTCGATGCGCTGCGCGAGCCCGGCCGCGTCCAGATCCGTGCTCGCCACGTCAGACCGTGTTGAGCATGCCGGGCGACGTGATCATGTGCAGCGGTTTGCCGTCGCCCTTGTAGATGTGCACGCCACAGGGCAGGCACGGGTCGAAGCTGCGAACCGCGCGCATGATGTCGATGCCCTTGAAGTTCTCGTTGCGGCTCTCCTCGAAGATCGGGGTGTTCTGCACGGCGTCCTCGTACGGGCCGGGGGTGCCGAAGCTGTCGCGCACGCTGCCGTTCCACGGCGTGGGCGGGTACGGGTGGTAGTTCGCGATCTTGCCGCCGCGGATGACCATGTGGTGGCTGAGCACGCCGCGCACGGCTTCGGTGAACCCGACGCTGATGGCCTCGTCGGGCACCGTGAACTTCTCCCACGTCTTCGAGTTGCCCGCGCGCACCTCGGCGAGGGCCTTCTCGATGAAGTGCAGCGCGCAGCCGGCCGCGTAGGCCTGGAAGTAGGTGCGCGCGCGGTTGCGCTCGATGGCGTTGGAGAGCGGGGCGCCCTTCTTGTCGACCGGGCACTTCCACTCGTAGCTCGCCTCGGGCTTGAGGATCGTCTTCGGCAGGTTGATCTGCACGGACGAGCCGGTGGCCTTGACGAACCCGATGTCGACGAGCCCGGCCAGCGCCGTGGCCCACAGGCGGGCCAGCGGGCCGCCGCCGGTGTCGAGCGCCAGGTGGTCCTTGCCGTCGAACCAGCGCGGCGACATCGTCCACGAGTACTTGTCGTCGAAGTCGCGCTTCTGCGGCGCGGGGATCGTGTGCTGGTTCCACGGGTGGCGGCGGTCGACCTTGTTGCCCAACGGATCCGTGTGGGCGAACATCTCCTGGTCTTCCCAGTCGCGGTAGAACGAGTGCCCGAGCAGGATCCGCAGGCCCAGGTTGATCTCGACCAGGTCGTTGGTCACGAGCTTGCCGTCGACGACGACGCCCGGCGTCACGAACATCTTGCGACCCCAGCCCGTCATCGTGCGGTACTGGAAGTCGCAGTGGTCCGGGTCGTTGAACGCGCCCCAGCAGCCCAGCAGCACGCGGCGCCGTCCGACCTCCTCGTAGCCGGGCAGGGCCTCGTACATGAAGTCCCACAGGTCGTCGTGCATCGGCAGGCAGCGCTTCATGAACTCCACGTAGCGCATGAGCCGGGTGTAGTAGTCGGTGAAGAGCTGGATCGTGGCCACCGTGCCGACGCCGCCCGGGTACAGCGTGGACGGGTGCACGTGGCGCCCCTCCATCAGGCAGAACATCTCGCGGGTGTACCGGCTGACCTGCAGCGCCTCGCGGTAGAACTCGCCGGTGAACGGGTTGAGCGCCCGCATGATGTCGCCGATGGTCCGGAAGCCGTGCTCGGCGGCGTGCGGGGCCTCGGTGCGGTTGGCCTGCTCCAGGACGCCCGGGTTGGTCTCCGCGATCATCTTCTCGCAGTAGTCCACCCCGACCAGGTTCTCCTGGAAGATGTTGTGGTCGAACATGTACTCGGCGGCCTCGCCGAGGTTGATGATCCACTCGCCGAGGTGCGGCGGGCGCACCCCGTAGGCCATGTTCTGGTTGTAGACCGAGCAGGTGGCGTGGTTGTCGCCGCAGATGCCGCAGATGCGGCTGGTGATGAAGTGCGCGTCGCGGGGGTCCTTGCCCTTCATGAAGATCGAGTAGCCCCGGAAGATCGACGACGTCGAGTGGCACTCGACGACCTTCTTCTGCGAGAAATCGATCTTCGTGTAGATCCCGAGGCTGCCGACGATGCGGGTGATCGGGTCCCACGCCATCTCGACGATGCCGGTCTTGTCCCCCGAGACGTCCGCGGGCTTCGGCTGGGTGGTCGTCACGGGGTCACCACACCTTCTCGTAGCCGGTGGTCAGCTCGCTGCCGGGCGTGCGCCACTTCGGCTCCGCGTCGAGCTTCTTCTCGGTGATCTTGCGGAGCCGCTTGATGACGGCGCCGACGGCCTTGCTGGTGGCCCCGGAGACGAGCGAGCCGGGCGGCGCGTCCATGAACGGTTGGAACTTGTCGGGGAAGCCCGGCATCGTGCAGCCGATGCAGATGCCCCCGACGTTGGGGCAGCCGCCCACGCCGTTGATCCAGCCGCGCTTGGGCACGTTGCACTTCACGACCGGGCCCCAGCAGCCCAGCTTGACCAGGCACTCGGGCTGGCCGTACTCGGTGGCGAAGTCGCCCTGCTCGTAGTAGCCGCCGCGGTCGCAGCCCTCGTGCACGGTCTTGCCGAAGAGCCACTTGGGCCGCAGCGCCTCGTCGAGCGGGATCATCGGCGCGGTGCCCGCGGCCTGGTAGAGCAGGTAGAGGATGGTCTCGGAGAGGTTGTCCGGGTGCGTCGGGCAGCCGGGCACGCAGACGATCGGGATGCCCGCCTTCGACTTCCACGACCAGCCGAGGTAGTCCGGCACACCCATCGCGCCGGTGGGGTTGCCCGCCATGGCGTGGATGCCGCCGTAGGTGGCGCAGGTGCCGACGGCGAGGATGGCCAGCGCCTTGGGGGCGAGGCGGTCCAGCCACTCGCTCGTGGTCATCGGCTGGCCGGTCTCGGGGTTGTTGCCGAAGCCGCACCAGTAGCCCTCGGGCTTGATCTTCTCGTTGGGGATCGAGCCCTCGACGACGAGCACGAACGGCTCCAGCTCGCCGCGCTCGGCCTGGAAGAAGTACTCGATGAAGTCGTTGTTGCTGCCGACGGGGCCGTTGTCGAAGTCGATCAACGGCCAGTGCACGGCGACCTTCGGGAGCCCCGGCAGCGCCCCCAGCGCGATCTCCTCGATGCTGGGCTGGGTGGCGGCGGTGAGGGCGACCGAGTCGCCGTCGCAACTCAAACCGGCGTTGATCCACAGGATGTGGATGACGGGATCCTCGGTCGGTGCAGACATAGGTCGGCTCCTCGCACTGTGGTGCCGATCACTTTGGCCCGCTGCGCCGTGCGGAGTAAGTGGTCGCGACACCTACCGCCGTGCTGCATTCGGCCTACTGTGCGCCGATGGGCACGCGGGTGGCGGGGGAGGTGGTCCGACGCCGCTACACCGTCACCGGGGTCGTGCAGGGCGTCGGCTTCCGCCCCTTCGTCCACCGCATCGCCGCTGAGCTGGCCCTTTCCGGTTTCGTCGGCAACGCGGCCGGTGCGGTGTTCGTCGAGGTGCAAGGGGACGCCGACGCGGTGGCCGTGTTCGCCGACCGGCTCGTGGCGCAGGCCCCGCCGCTCGCGCGCATCGCCGCCGTGGTCGAGTCGGCCCGGCCGCTCGGTGGCGAGGCGGGCTTCGCGATCGTGCCCAGCCGCGGCGGGGCGGGGGTCACGCCGATCCCGCCCGACGTCGCGTTGTGCGCCGACTGCCTGCGGGAGCTGTTCGACCCCACCGACCGCCGGTACCGCCACCCGTTCATCACGTGCACGAACTGCGGTCCGCGGTTCACGATCATCACCGGGCTGCCCTACGACCGCCCGGCCACCACGATGGCGGGCTTCCCGATGTGCGCGGCGTGCGCGGGGGAGTATTCGGACCCGGCCGACCGCCGCTTCCACGCCCAGCCGGTGTGCTGCCCCGACTGCGGCCCGACCCTGACCTTTCGGCGGTCGGCGCGGCCCCCAGGACGTCTGGAATGTCACCCTGCGGACACTGAGCGTCCGGAGTGTCACCCTGCTGACACGCGGGAGGGGGCGCTCGGCGCGGCGCGGGCCGCCCTTGCCGCCGGGCTCGTCGTCGCGATCAAGGGGATCGGGGGCTACCACCTCGCTTGTCTTGCGACGTCTGAGGCGGCCGTGGCCACCGTGCGAGCGCGCAAGGCGCGGGGCGGCAAGCCGTTCGCGGTGATGGTGCGCGACCTCGACGCCGCCCGCGCGCTCGCCGAGATCGACGACGCCGAGGCCGCGGTGCTCACCTCGCCCGCCCGGCCGGTGGTGTTGCTGCGCAGGCGCCCCGGCGCCGCGCTCGCCGAGGCCGTCGCGCCGGACAACCCGTGGCTGGGGGTGCTGCTGCCGTACACGCCGGTGCACCACCTGCTGCTGGCCGACGGCGGCGTGCTCGTGATGACCAGCGCCAACCGCTCCGACGAGCCCATCTGCTTCACGGCCGCCGACGCCGCGGAACGGCTGCCCGCCTTGGCCGACGCCGTGCTCGACCACGACCGCCCGATCCACGTGCCGTGCGACGACTCCGTGGTCCGCGTGGTGGACGGGCGCGAGCTGCCGATCCGCCGCTCCCGGGGGTTCGCGCCGCTGCCGGTCGACCTCGGGGTGAGCGGGCAGGCGGTGCTCGCCGTCGGCGGGGAGCTGAAGAACACGTTCTGCCTCACCGACGGCAGGCTCGCGCACGTCTCGGCGCACGTCGGCGACATGGGCACGCTGGAGACGCTGCGGGCGTTCGAGCGGGCCACCGGGCAGCTCACCACCCTGCGCGGGATGCCCGTCCGGCTGGCCGCCGACCTGCACCCCGCCTACCTGACGCGGGAGTGGGCCGAGCGCAACGCCGGGGACCGGCCGGTGGACCTCGTGCAGCACCACCACGCGCACGTCGTTGCGCTGCTCGCGGAGCACGGGCGGCTGCGCGAGCCGATCGTCGGGGTGGCGTTCGACGGCACCGGCTACGGACCGGATGGGACGATCTGGGGCGGCGAGATCCTGCTGCTGGGCCCGGACAGCCACCGCTTCACCCGGGCCGCCCACCTGGCGCCGGTGTCGCTGCCCGGCGGCGACGCGGCCGTCCGCCATCCCCGTCGCATGGCGCTCGCCCACCTGCACGCCGCCGGGATCGCGTGGGACGCCGATCTCCCGCCGGTCGCCGCGTGCCCGGACGCCGAGCGACGGCTGCTGGCCTCGCAGCTGGCCACCGGCACCGCCTGCGTGCCGACCACGAGCATGGGCCGCCTCTTCGACGCCGTCGCCAGCCTCCTGGGCATCCGCCACGAGTCCCGCTACGAGGCCGAGGCCGCCATGGCCCTGGAGTTCGCCGCCACCCGTGCCGCACCGGTCGCCGACGCCGCACCGGCCCCTGCGCCGGCGGCGGAGGAGGGTCGCCCGGCTGCGGTGGGGCAGGGTCGCCCGGCTGCGGTGGGGCAGGGTCGCCCGGCCGCGGTGGGCCAGGGGCGCTCGGCCGCGATGGAGTGGCGGGCGGGCGGCGTGCTCGACCCCGGGCCGGTGCTGCGCGCGCTCGTCGACGGGCTGCGCGACGGCGTCAGCCCGGGCGCGTTGGCGTACGCGTTCCACGTCGCCGTGGCCGACGCCGTCGCCGAAACGGTCGGCCGTGTGGCGGGGCCGGTGCGGCTGGTCGGGCTCACCGGCGGCGTATTCCAGAACGTGCTCCTGCTGCGCCTCACCCGCGACCGCCTCACCCGGGCGGGGTTCACGGTGTTGACCCACCGCACCGTGCCGCCCAACGATGGGGGCCTGGCGCTGGGGCAGGCCGCGGTCTCGGTGTTGCGCGCGCTCGACGAGGAGGGCCCGGATGGATGACGCCCTGGCCGCCGACCTCGCGAGCACCGCGCTGGCCACGGCCCGCCGCTTCCACGCGGGCGCCACCCTGTGGTGCCTCGCGCCGCGCTGGGAGCCGCACGCCCAGCACGTCGCGGTCGAGTTCGTGCACCCCGTGATCGTCGGCAAGCGCGCGCTGCCCGCGGTCGCGCTCACCGGGCCCGACCTCGTCGCCACCGCCCGCATCTCGATCCGGCCCGGCGACCTCGTGCTCGCCGTCGCCGAAGCGGCCGACCCGGACGTCCGCTCGATCATGCGGCGGGCCCCCGCCTGGGGCGCCACGACGATCTGGATCGGCAACGGCCCCCGGCCCGACGCGGGTGCCGCCGACCACGTGCTCTGGCTCGACGACCCCGACCCGCTGGTGCCCGCCACCGGCCGCTTCGTGCTGCTCTACCACCTGCTGTGGGAGCTCACCCACGTCTGCTTCGAGCACCCCGGCCTGCTGACCGAAGCGGAGTGCACCGACGAGGTCTGCATCACCTGCTCCGACGAGGGGCGGCTCGGCGAGGTGGTCGGGCCCGGCCGGGTGCGCACGGCGTCCGGCGTCGAAGACGTCGAGACGCTGCTGATCGGCCAGGTGCAGCCCGGCGACCTCCTGCTCGTGCACGCGGGCACCGCGATCGGCCGGGTGGACGCATGACGAACTTCTTGTACCCCTTCCTCGACGCCGAGGAGCGCGACCAGGACGCGCTGTTGCGCGACCTCACCGCCTCCGCCGCCGCCAAGGCCGCCGAGAGCGCCGCACTGCGCGCGTCCACCCTGGACGCCGACCGGGAGCTGATCGCGACGGCCGCCGCCGAGATGGCGCGCCGGTTCGCCGCGGGCGGGCGGATGTTCGCGTTCGGCAACGGTGGCAGTTCCACCGACGTCGCCACCCTCGTCGCGCTGTTCGCGCGGCCGCCGGTCGGCGAGCCCCTCCCGGCGTGGTCGCTCGCCGCCGACCAGGCGATCCTCACCGCGCTGGGCAACGACGTCGGCTTCGACCTCGTGTTCGCCCGCCAGCTCATCGCCCGCGCCGGGCCGGGCGACATCGCCGTCGCCATGTCCACCAGCGGCGCCTCCCGCGACCTCATGGCCGGTTTCCGCGAGGCCCGCGCCCGCGGGATGTACACGGTGGGGTTCGCCGGGTACGACGGCGGCGAGTTCGCGACATCGTCCGATGTGGACGTCTGCTTCACCGTGCGCAGCCAGAGCGTCCACCGGATCCAGGAGGCGCAGGCCCTCGTGGGTCATGCACTGTGGACCGCCGTCGGTGATCGTCTCAGGACCGAGGGAGCCTCATGACCGGGCCCGTCTTCTCCGAGGCCGAGGTCATCGGCCGGATCGACGCGTTCCGCCGCCGTCGGCCGCGGCTCAAGGACGAGATCATCACGCTCGCGCACGGGGCGGGCGGGAAGTCCTCGGCCGCGCTCGTGGACGCGGTGTTCGTGGAGGCGTTCGGCAACGAGCTCGGCGACGGCGCCGTGCTCACCGCCCCCGGCGGCAGGCTGGCCATGTCCACCGACTCCTTCGTGGTGCAACCCCTGCGCTTCCCCGGCGGCTCCATCGGCCACCTCGCCGTGCACGGCACCGTGAACGACCTCGCCATGGCGGGCGCGGTGCCGCGCTGGCTCTCGGCCGCGTTCGTGCTGGAGGAGGGCTTCCCGATCGCCGAGCTGCGGGCGATCGTCGCGGACATGGCCGACGCCGCGGAAGCCGCGGGCGTGCGGGTGGTCACCGGCGACACCAAGGTGGTGCCCCGCGGCGCCGCCGACGGCCTCTTCGTCACGACGGCGGGCGTCGGCCTCATCCCCGAGGACCGCGCGTTCGCGCCGGTGCGGCCCGGCGACCGCGTGCTGCTCTCGGGCACGATGGGCGACCACGGCATGGCCGTGATGCTCGCCCGCGGCGACCTCGACATCGAAGCCGACATCGCCTCCGACACCGCGGCCGTCAGCGGCATGGTCGAGCACCTCTGGGCGGCCGCGCCGTCCCTGAGGTTCCTGCGCGACCCCACCCGCGGCGGCGTCGGCACGGTGGCCAACGAGCTCGCCCAGGAGAGCGGTTTCGGCGTGGTGCTCGACGAGCCCTCGCTGCCGGTCGCCCCGATGGTCAACGGCGCCTGTGAGATGCTCGGCATCGACCCCCTCTACGTGGCCAACGAGGGCAAAGTGCTCGCCGTCGTCGCGCCGGAGGAGGCCGCAGCCGGGCTCGCCGCGCTGCGCGCGCACCCGTTGGGGCGGGGCGCCGTCGACATCGGGGAGATCGTCGCCGAGCCCGCCGCGACGGTCGTGCTGCGCACCGCGTTCGGCGGCACCCGGATCGTGGACATGCTCGTCGGCGACCCACTGCCCCGGATTTGCTAGGAGGACGCCATGTGCCTGGGGATACCGGGGCGGATCGTGGAGATCACCGACTTCGCCAACTGCCTGGCCAAGGTGGACGTCAGCGGCGTGCAGCGCACGATCAGCGTGAAGCTCCTGGAGCGCGACCTCCCGGAGCCCGACGAGTGGGTGCTCGTGCACGTCGGCTTCGCCATGGCCAAGATCGACGAGAAGGAAGCGCTGCTCACACTGGCCGCTGTGCAGAAGCTCGGCACCGCCTACACCGACGAGATGGACGCCTTCCGGGGGAGCACGGCATGAAGTTCGTCGACGAGTTCCGCGACCCCGCCGCCGCCCGCGCCCTGCTCGGCGCCATCGGACGGCTCGTCGAGGACGGCAGGCACTACAAGTTCATGGAGGTGTGCGGCGGCCACACGCACACCATCTACCGGCACGGCATCGAGCACCTCCTGCCGCCGCAGGTCGAGCTGGTGCACGGCCCCGGCTGCCCGGTCTGCGTGATCCCGATGGGCCGCGTGGACGACGCGATGTGGCTCGCCGAGCAGCCCGACGTGATCTTCACGTGCTTCGGCGACATGATGCGCGTGCCCGGCTCCAACGGCTCGCTGCTGGACGCCAAGGCGCGCGGCGCGGACGTCCGGTTCGTGTACTCGCCGCTCGACGCGCTGAAGCTCGCCCAGAAGCGGCCCGAGAAGCAGGTGGTGTTCTTCGCGCTCGGCTTCGAGACCACCGCGCCCTCCACGGCCGTGACGCTGGCCCGGGCCCGCGAGCTGGGCGTCACCAACTTCAGCGTGTTCTGCAACCACGTCACGATCGTGCCGCCGATCAAGGCCATCCTGGAGTCGCCCGACCTGCGCCTCGACGGGTTCCTCGGCCCGGGCCACGTCTCGACGGTGGTGGGCAACCGGCCCTACCGCTTCGTGCCGGAGGTGTACGGCAAGCCCCTCGTGGTGGCCGGGTTCGAGCCGCTGGACATCCTCGCCTCGGTCGCCATGCTGCTCACCCAGCTCCGCGAAGGCCGGTGCGAGGTGGAGAACCAGTACTCGCGCGTGGTCGCCGAGGAGGGCAACCCGGCGGCGCTCGCCCTCATGGCGCAGGTGTTCGCGCTGCGGCCGCACTTCGAGTGGCGGGGGCTGGGGTTCATCGCCCAGAGCGCCTTGAAGCTGTCGGACGCCTACGCCGAGTTCGACGCCGAGCTGCGCTGGTCGATGCCCGGAGTGCGGGTGGCCGACCCGAAGGCCTGCCAGTGCGGCGAGGTGCTCAAGGGCGTGCTCAAGCCGTGGGAGTGCAAGGTGTTCGGCACCGCGTGCACCCCGGAGACCCCGATCGGCACCTGCATGGTGTCGCCGGAGGGCGCGTGCGCGGCCTACTACAACTTCGGGCGGATGCACCGTGACGCCGCGCAGCTCGTCGGCCGGGCTCAGTAGCGGCGCGGCGCTCTTCGCCCGCTACGCCGACGCCCCCAACGCGCTGGGCTACTGCGGGCCCCCGGAGGGGATCGGCACGACCGAGGCCGAGATCCGGGCATCGGCGCGGCGGTTCTCCGGCGTCTGGCCCTACCTGGAGGTGCTGGCCCGGCTCACCGGCACGGCCGACCCGCTCGACTCCCGGCTGGTGGAGGCCTACTGGCTGGGCCGCGACCTGGGCGTCGACCGCGAGGCGTTCGGCCGGGAGCTGCTGGCCGTGCTCGGGTCGAAGGCGGGCGCGTACTGGACGCACCTCACGCCCGACCTGCTGACCGAGGCCGCCCCCGACCACGGGTTCCACGTGTTCGGCGTCTACCCCTGGTCGCGGCTGCTGGCCGCGGGCCCCCAGCCGCTGTTCGTGCTCGACTCCTGCCGCATCCGGTGGGGCACGGTGGTCGGCCTCGACCCGCTGACGGTCTCCTCGCCCCGGCTGACCTGGGACGGGCGCCTCGCGCTCGGCGAGCCCGTGGAAGGCCCGGTCGAGGGGGACGGGGTGGCGCTGGGCGACGTGGTGGCGGTGCACTGGGACCGCCTCGTCGACCGCCTCACCGGCGACCAAGCCGAGGTGCTGGAGGCGAGCACGCACACCCGACTGACCCTCACGAACCGCCGCCTGGCCTGACGGCCGCCCGCCGGACCACGCCGCGGAAAGGCCGCCAACCCGTGGCAGCGGGGTGACACTGCAGACGTTGAGTGGCTGCGGGGTGACATTGCAGACATGACGGGGACGGGGACGGGGGCCGGGGCGG
>Ga0207688_10001286_pt1 | contig 12995 bp, 20 predicted proteins | sample KBSMiscanthusM4_FD_184296 | JGI IMG/M metagenome (GOLD analysis project Ga0207688, IMG submission 184296) | Miscanthus rhizosphere microbial communities from Kellogg Biological Station, Michigan, USA - M4 (SPAdes) (version 2) | ecosystem: Host-associated > Plants > Roots > Rhizosphere ...
ATTGCCACACATCCACTGTCGGGACTACCGGGCGGCGCGTCGCGTGTTGGATCGAGGTCGGCGAAGCGGCCGGCGCTACGGTTGTCGACCGGACCGAGCAGCAGAAGACACTCCTCGCCGGGCTGCCCGCCGAGGGTGTGAAGCATCGAGCGTTTCGGGGAATCGGCGATAGAGGCCGTCGAGGAGTCGGTGCGCCTCGTAGAACTGACGCCGCAATACGGCGGCTCGTCTCACCCGCCGATGGTGGCCGTGCTCTGTTCGTCGATGGACGTCGCTGTCTGGCGCTTTGAGCTTGTCGGATATCTCGGCGATCTCGTCGCGCAACAACCCCACGAGCATCCGCGCCTGCGCCACCCCAGCATCCTCGGCCACTTCGGCATCCTCCCACCGCAGGCCGTACCGCGGGCGGCGAGCATTAGGCGACGGCGAGTGACGCACAGCTGACCACGGGTTGACGGTTGGTGCTCGCTGACGCAAGCTGTCCCCGTGGCCGAGATCAGCGAGGAACTGATGATCGCCGATGTCGAGCGCCGCCTGACCAGCAAGTATGGGCATCTTCCCCCTGAGCAGATCTCAGCTGCCGTTGAGAGGGCGCGCGCGAGATTCGAGCAGAGCCCGATTCGGGACTTTGTTCCGCTGCTAGTCGAGCGGCACGCCCGCGCTGAACTGACCAAACCCAGGCAGCCGGCTGCAGTATCCCAATAGACCGTCGCGTTCTCGTCGAGAGTCTGTTCAGGATCGTCCTCGATCGCTCCCGAATTGACTAGGGAAAAGAGAAGACGTCCCCCAGCGGTATCGGCGGGTTGCGGACCTGCTTGAGTTGAAGGCGGAGTCCGTACCTGGCAGCGTGAAGGGCAGCGAATCCTCCCAGCAGGTGCTGCGGACACTCGTCACCACGGTGCAGGCGTTGGCTGAGTTGCGCAACGAAATCGGCATTGGCCACGGACAATCAAACCGCTGCGTCGCCCTCACCAGACACGCTCGACTCGCCCTAAAAGCCACCGTCACCGTTGCCGAATTTGTGCCTGATACATGGGAATCGCGTGTATGCACGGGACGCCTCAAATTAAGGATTAGCGTTTGTGCAGGGATGCTGACGGGTCCCATCTCCCGGGACTCGTTAGTGCGGTTTGGGGCGCGCGGCGTGCACTGGTCGGTTGTTGCGGATCAGAACCGCGGCTGACGGGGCGGCGCATTCGTCGATGGGCGGAGCCGTGCGTTCGGCCAGTCGTTGCCGGAATGCGTCGGTCAGTGTGCGGCTGATGCCTAGTAGCCGCAGTTGGTCTTCGTCGGTGAGGCCGTCGAATGCGACGGAGACAGTGCGTTGATGCTGTTGCCATATCTTGCGCTGATGGGCCAGGCCGGCCTCGGTGATTTCGATGATGGTGCTGCGCCCGTCGGTGGGATGGGCGTACCTAGCCACGAGCCCGTCGTCGACCAGGGCGTCCACCAGCACGGTCACTCGCCTGCCGGTCACCCCGAGCGCTGCGGCTATTCCCGACATGGTCAACCCGTCTGGATTGCCTTCCAGCGCGGTGAGCACGCGTAACCGTGCGTAGCTCACCGCGTCATCGGGAACGCTGGCGTGTACCCAGCGGATCCACGCCTGCCCCATCTCGGAGAAGGCTTCGGCCAGCGCAATCTGCCGTGTGTCCCGGCCCACTCTTGACATGGAGTACCTCTCTGATATTTTGTGTACGGGTTCAGTAGTTGATGTACCTAACCTTATTTTACCTTGAGAGTGGGCATGAGGACACGGACTGATCGATACCAGCTGGCAGACACTGCGGTGTGGCGGGTCGGATACGGCGCGATGCAACTAGCCGGCCCGGGAATATTCGGTCCGCCAGATGACCACGATGAAGCGATCGCCGTGCTGAGGGAGGCCGTTGGAGCCGGTGTCGATCACATCGACACGTCCCATTACTACGGGCCCGCGGTGGTCAACGAGCTTATCCGGGAAGCGCTCTCCCCCTACCCTGACAGCCTGGCACTGGTCAGCAAGGTCGGTGGCCGGCGCGACGAGGTCGGCGCCTTCCTGCCCTATAACGATCCCGACCAGCTCCGCATAGGCATCGAGGACAATCTCCGAACGCTTGACATCGAACGACTGACCGCGGTCAATCTGCGCCTGCTCGACGACGCCCCGGTGGACGAACGATTCGTCGACCAACTCGGTGCCCTGATAGCCGCGCACGATGAGGGCTTGATCGCTGGAATCGGGATCAGCAACGTCACCCACCAGCATCTGCTGCGGGCCCTTGAAGTCACCGACATCGTCTGTGTCCAGAACGCCTACAACCTCGCGGATCGGTCCTCGCAGCCCGTGCTCGACGAATGCCGCACCCACGGAATCGCTTTCGTTCCGTTTTGCCCGCTCGGCGGGTCGAGACGCGAACACCAAGCGATTCGCGCCAACCCGGTTGTCACCGAGATCGCCGCCGGTCACGATGCCACACCCGCGCAGGTCGCGTTGGCATGGCTGCTCGCGATCGCCGACAACGTGCTACTGATCCCAGGCACGAGCTCTCGCAGCCATCTCGCCGAAAACATCGCCGCCGGCTCGCTCTCGCTCAGCGACGACGAAGTTGCCAGCCTCACCGCAACATTCGAAACCCAATAAGACATCGAAAGTAGCAACAATGACCAACATCAGCATCGAGACGCCCAACGGCAGCATCGGCGCTGTACTGGAGACTCCGCCCGGAAAAGGACCCTGGCCTGGTGTCGTCGTCATCCACGACGCGTTCGGCCTGCGCGAACCGCACCGCGCGATCGCGCGTCAGATCGCCGACAACGGATACCTGGCGATCGCGCCCAACCTGTTCGCCCGCGGCGGGGTCATTCGCTGTATGCGAGCGGTCATGAGCGACCTCATGGCCTTCGAGGGTCAAGCATTCGAGGACGTAACAGCGGCACGGCAACTGCTGTCAAAGCGATCCGACTGTACCGGCGCGATCGGCGTCGCGGGGTTCTGCATGGGCGGCGGGTTCGCGCTCATCGCCTCCACAAAGGGCTTCGACGCATCCGCACCCTTCTATCCCCCGCCCCTACAGAGTAAATACTCCGAAATCGTCGACGGCGCTTGCCCCATCGTCGCCAGCTTCGGCCAGCGCGATCCGCTCAACCGAGGCAGCGCACAACGACTTGCAGAAGTGTTGACCGAGAAGCACATTCCGCACGACGTCAAGACCTACCCCCATGCGGGGCACAGCTTCGCCGACCGTGCTCCCCTCCACGCATTGGCACGTATCACCGGATTCGGCGAGAACAAGGAGGCCGCCGCCGACGCATGGCAAAGGGTGCTCACCTTCTTCGGCCAACACCTCCAGTAGCATCATGACCAAGTCCCATGTAATCGGAGTCCCGAGCGGGTACGGGGTCAGCCCAGAAGTCACAACCGACGCCATAAAGGTTCTGCGCCAACGTTTTGGGACTCGCCTACTTCGGCGGCACCTTGAACCCGAACCGACCGAGGCGCCTCGCATGTACCGGCGGCTCTGGCAAGCGCTCATGCCGATTCTTCTGGAGGCGAAATGACCGATTCGACGCGAGCCGCGATCGTCACCGGAGCCAACTCCGGTTTGGGTCTCGAATGTGCACGCGCATTGCTGGCCACTGACCCGTCCTGGCATGTGGTCCTGGCGGTACACGACCCGCAGCGCGGCGCGGCCGCGGAACAGCGGCTCGGCGCCGAGCAACGATGCACGCCATGCAGCTGGACCTGGCATCGCTGGCGTCGGTACGCGGTTTCATCGACAATTCGCGTGCTGGCGTGCTGCCACCGATACAAGCCGTCATCTGCAACGCCGACGCGTGAAATGCGGCGGCCAACCAGTCCTACCAGTGGTTCACTAGCGTCCATGGCTGGCACCACTTCAACGGTTATCTAGGCAGCAAAGACATCAGGCACCACTGCTGATCTGCGCCATCGTGTCACCGGTCCAGTGGCCAACCCACACGAAAGGCTCAAAACGATCAAACTCAGGAATGCGGATGCACCCGGGTCGGCGCCAATCCGGGTGCCAGCCGTGAAGTCTGTTGGCATGGGCGACATGTCGCAGGACGTGGTCGTGTCGTCGACGCGCACCGCGGGACGGCACGGAGTCGGGGCGGTCGGTTTAGGAAGTCCCAGCGAATTCCTGGACCAGCACCACGCGCAGCGGCAACAGACTCTCGAGCTGATCACCGCCGCCGAAGCCCGCGGCCACGGACGCCTGGCCGAGATGAACCGCACCGTGCTCAGCAACCTCGACACCATCATCGACACCCTCGAAACCCCGGAAACCACCGAACATGCGCTCTGACAACAGCATTCACCTCAGCACCGCCGCCAAACAGCGGCACGAAGTTACCCGCGCCAAAGCCATGGCCGCCCTGCACGAACTTGACCGCACCGGAGCGAAGATCACTTCGAATCCGTAGCCGACTACGCTGGCGTCTCCCGCTCCTGGCTCTACACTCAAACCGATCTCAAAGACGAGATCCGGCGCCTGCGCATCCACAACCAGCCCCGACACGCCACCACGACACCGGTCCGGCAGCGCGCCACCGACGACTCTCTGCTGCAACGCCTCGACAGCGCTGCGCCGCAACCGTGAACTCGCCGACGAGAATCAACGCCTGCGACGCCAACTCGCCCACGCCCTCGGCCAGCTCCGCGACACCCCACCCCGAACACGTCGCGATTCGCTAACAATCGGCCCCTGCTAGACCCACGACCAACAACGCCCGTCGACACGTCGTGCACACCATCTACGACACGAATCACCAGGTCTGCACACCGAACCGGCGAGCGACTCAAGATAACGATTGAATCTACCTTCGCAACGATACGCAACCGGAGCAAGATCACCAAAGGCCCCGGCTCACGAGCCGCGCGGGAATCGCTATGGCCTACGAGCTGATCGAGGCTGCCCAGTCACGCTGGCGCGCGGTCAACGCGCCACACCTGGTCGCGCTCGTCCGCGCCGGCCCGAAATTCGAGAACGGCAAACTTATCGAACGCCCCGACCAAACGACCCCGAAGGAAGCCGCCGCATAATAGATCTTGATACACAGGTATTGCGATAGAAGGTCGAGCGCTGCTGCCGAATTGTCGGCGGACTCTGATCGGCGCCCGTCTCAACGCGATTCGCGTACCCCAGTTACATAAGGCGGCGATTCACTTCGAATGCCAGGCACAGCTCTGCGACGTCGCGTGGCCTCGATAAGGAACGCCCGGTGCGCTCTTCGATCCGGTTCAGCCGATAGCGCACCGTATTGGGGTGACAGAACAACGCCTTGCCGACGGCTCGCATCGAGGCGTCGGTATCCAGCCACACCCGAAACGTGTCGAATAATATCTCCCGCTCGTTATCGGCAAGGTCTCCGAAGCAGTCGATGATCGGGGTCGCCAGTTTGACCATTACCTCCGGGGCGCTGACTGCGGCGCAGCCAAGGATGGAGCCGTCGAACAGCGTGACCAGGTGCTCAGGGTCAAAGCGGCCGCGCAGCAGCACCCGCGCATAGCGTAACGCCTGGGCGGTTTCTCGTAGATCGTCGAAGCGAGGGCTGATCCCCACCCTGTTCTTGGCCATCCGAGACACCAGCGCCAACACCTCTGCAAAGTGTTTGTCGGTCTTGACGTGCACTATCCCGACGTGCAGGTCGGGAAGCAGCCGCCACGCGGAGTGCAGGTCCGCGCTGCGCAGCTTCGACTCGATTTGCGGCAGCGCTTGGGAGCCGACTCCCTCAACCTCGGCTGCGATCACCACGAACGGACCTCCGCTGGGCAATCGAAGATAATCGGCGGCCTCCCACACGCTCCATTGCTCGAACAGTCGGCCATGCAGAAGGGAGTCGATGAGAACGGAGTGATCATACTTGTCGGCGCGCAGCAGGCGGCGCTCTTCCTCCTTAAAAGCCATTGTCATTGCTGCGATGTATATGTCTTGAGCGGCAAGCGTTTTCTCGGTCAGTATGCGCAAGACCTCGCAGTTCAGATGGATCCTGATCGCCGCCTCGGCGGCAATCGCGTCCCACATGTCGCGGAAGCCGACGCGGTAGGCCTCCATCAGCGACGCCAGCGGCACACCGTCGCGGGCTAGCTCGATTCCCACATCGGTGGCCGGAGTCGGATCACATTGCATCCCAGAGGCGATGGCTTCGAAAAGCGAACGCGCGTGCGCCTTGCAACATTCGGCGACCACGTCGAACGGCACCGGAGGGGCTGAGCGGTACGGTCGCACTTCCCGGGTGATCGTGCGCGCCAGCCGGATCGCGAGTTCGTCCGATCGGGCGAGGAGAACCTCCGAGACCTCAGCGATCTGGTGCTGTGCGCCGTCGGCAGCCTCGTCGGATTCGCTGACGGCAACACGAAGTTGCGCTGCGGTTAGAGCCAGCATGGTTGCCACCAACCCAATCGAGTCAACGGATGTTTGTATTCACCACGCGTCTTTGACATCTCGATCATTTCCTTGACGCGGCTATAGCTACCCATCGGCATATCGACAACGAATCCATCGGGATCTGGATAGCGGTGCTCATCACTTTCGCCGGCCGTCTTCACCGCGTAGTGGCGATCGAAGATACCCAACTCGGGGAGCCAAAGAGCGGTGCGTACCAACGAAACCCGGACGCGGTCGCTTCCGCCCTTCCTCGCACCCCGGAGTAATGCCGAGAGGATACCGAGGTGGCGAGCCAACCCGCTGCGTAGTCGCAGGCCGCGAAGATCGACGCATGTGCCGGCGTCTCGTCGTTACCCTCAATGTTGTCGAGGCCCATCGCGAACGTGGCCGTGACGTCGAAGCCGACGCGATTTGACCACGGCCCGGCTTCGCCCAGGTCATCTGCGTATCGATCAGGCCCGGGCGCTCTTTAATCACTTCCGCCGGTGTGAATTGCTCCCGCCATCCCGCACGCCGATTGGTGACCAGCACGTCGGCCTCGGAAAGAAGCCCATCGAACTTCGCAAGACCTTGCTTGTTACCCAAGTCAAGCTTGGTGGAGCGCACACCGACGTGCGAGGGGTAGTGCGAGAGGGTGTGCTCGACATCGGACGGCCACCACACGTTAAACGCGTCGGCGTCATGCAGCATGGCGCGACCGATCGACGGGCCTGCAATGACGTAGCTTGAAGAGAGTAAGAGGATACCCTCGAGCGGGGTCTTCGGATTGGGCTGTAACGGACTGTCGTAGTTCTCGATTATGGCCTTCGCCAGCTCTTCTGCCGCATTCACTGTCCATCTCCTCGTTGATCGATTGTCCACACTCGCAATTCTCAAAATCGGGTTGCACTCAATCGAGTCGTGCAGCTCACCACGGCCGAGATTAGGGAACGCGCCGTCCATTTGATTCAGTCGTCCACTGATCCCTTGCCTGCTCGTCGAGATGGCCGACGTAGCCGCGATGCTGATCGCAGCGCGCCTTGCGCGCCTCCGTCGATGTTCGTCGATGTGTCGTGCGAGTCTGAGCTCGGGCGAATGATCGTGCACCCCCGGTACAAGACTGGGCACGTACCGCACACTCTGGCAATTGCCTGCACGTGCGCTGTGGTTCAACCGCCAGGCTTGTTGGACCTCTGGGTTCTATGATTTCGGGGATGACGAAGGTTGCTTTCTCGGCGAAGTAGGGGTGTCCCATGGCATTCACCGTGAACACGAACGAGGTCGCTGAAAGCGATCGAGCTGAGTGGGTGCACGAGGTACTCGCCTCGAGGATCGTGCCGGTCGAGCTTAGCTGGCCTCAGCACCGCCGAGGGGTGAGCGCATACGGGTCCATCACCCCTCTGGGCGATCTCGTGGTCTGCTTAGGTGCGACCTCGGCCCTCAAGATGGAGCGCACCCCCTCATTGGCGCGCGACGCGATGGAGCCTTGCGTGTTCGTCTTGGTGCAGACGACCGGGTCGAGGATGATTGTGCAGAACGGCCGCGAGGCGGTGCTACGCCCCGGCGATTTGGCGATCTACGACTCCACCGCGCCCTACACGCTGCTCAGCGACACGGGAGTGGGGGGCGCGTTCTTCCGGATACCCCACGCAGCGCTAGCCATGCCGCACAACATGATCCGAAGGGCATGTGCGGTATCCCTGAGTCCGGGTCACTCCGTGACCTCCCTGACAAGTGAGTACATCCATCGCCTCGCGACAGACAACGAACTGTCCTCCGCCCCCAACGCCGAACTGATCGCGCAGCCCAGTCTGGAACTAGTCAGGGCATTGATCGCCACTCACCTCGAAACCGACGAACTCGCTGCCGGGCCGCTGGCGGCCACAGTGCAGCTACGGATCCTCGAATACGCCCGCAGACACCTCCATGACCCAGACTTGTGTGCCGAGCAGATTGCAGCGGCGCACTACATATCGGTGCGCTATCTCTACAAGGTGCTGGCCGAAAGCGGGATTAGCCTCGCTGATTGGATTCGGATCCACCGCCTCCAGTCGTGCCGGCAAGAACTCGCAAGAACTTCCACCAGAACCACGATCGAGGCCGTAGCCAGACGGCACGGATTCTCCAATATCTCCAGCTTCAGCCGCGCCTTTCGCGCTGAATACGGGATGTCACCGCGTGAATGGCGGGATCGGCGCTCCAGCCGCGGAAACGTTTGATCATTGATGCCCAGATCGGAATCGAGCTGAGCGCCTAGGCGAAGAGCTCCCCTTCCGGTGGCCTCGGTGGTGCGATTGCCAGGGGCCTGCACGCACGCGGCGCCCGCGTCATCCTTACTAGTAGACCGGAAGAATCGCTCAAGACTTTGGTCGTCACCGCCAGCCGGTTGGCGTGATACACCGGCCGTGCCGCCGGAGGGCGCCCCGCACCGGCTGTTCGGCATCGCTGCTCCGAGCGCCCTCTTCCCACGGCAGCACCCCATCGGAGTCCGGCCACACCACCTGCACTGCGGCGGCGACGGCGCCGTAGTACTCGCGCATCAGATTTCGATCCCTGGCGTCTGTCATCGCCACCGCCACCAGAGGCGCATCGTCGACCAGGACGCCCCTCGATCCGATCACCGGTCTGCAACGCCACACCCGACTCGACTATCCGCCGGGCCACCTGGTTGAGCAGACTGTGCGCGACCTGGCCGGGCAGCCCGTAGATCGCCAACTCCTGCAACCCCTTTCCCGACCGGTCCACGGCGTAGGCGAACGACGGCCCCGATCCTCCGGCGTCGGGAAGACCGCGATGACAGTCCATCCGTGCGTGGCGATCTTGGCTTGCGTGTCAGCGAGGACGGCCGCGCGGATCTCCGAAACCGGTACTCGGTGTGGTTGATTTAAACGCCTGCTGTGACTTCTCAAACTTCCTGTCCAATCGCGCTGAACTGCGGCCATGCGCAGCAGTCGCTAACCGCCGGCCCCGCGATCCGCGAGCATTACCTTCGGGATGCATCCGACACCCCTGACGAACAGCAATGGATCACCGAAATCGCCTGGCCCATCTCGCCAGGGTGAAAACAGCATCTGATCACCAAACCAGTGTCTGTGAGTTGACCCTCCCGTAGCTGGAGGGTCCAGCCTGGAAATTGCGCACCAGACCACCACTGACAAAGGAGATATGTGATGACGACATCGATAACCCTCGACCCGATCATCAACCGACACATCGAGGCGGTCAACAACTTTGACCTCGACGGCGTCATGGCGACGATCGCGGATGACGCGCTGGTCAACGACAACATGCGCGAGTTCTGGGCCACGATCACATCCGGGCGTTCTTCGCCAAGGAGATGGTCGGTGACCACGTCACCCTCGACGTCGTCGAGGTGGTCGACAATGACGGGATGTGGTGCGTCCGTTGCAAATACGACGGCGACTACGACAAGACCGGACTTCCCGACCCGTTGATCATGACCAACTATTTCCGCGTCAACGGCGACAAGATCGTCACCCTATTCATCGTCAACAACACCAAGCCGAAGTACTAGCGGCCAGGGGTGGCCTCCCGCAACAAGTCAAGGTGCAGGAGGCCACAGCCGCGGGCGAGGCTCGAAAGACAAGGAGATACCGATGACCATGTTTCGCCGGGGCGGGCTACTGCTGCTGTACGTCGCTTTGTCACTCGGAACAGCTGCCCCGTCGGGCGCGGAACCACAAAACAAAAGCGAGGACCAGAATCTCGCCACCATCAAGTCGGCATTCGACGCCTGGCGAGCCGGCACTAGAAGCCCATTCGACAAGCTCACCCCCGACACGACCTGGACCATCGTCGGGAACTCCGTGGTCGCCGGCACCTACCACGGAAAAGCCGACGTCCAAGACAACGTTCTCACACCGTTCAACGCGCGCCTGTCACACGGCCTCGTCCCCACGGTCAACAACATCTACTCCGACGGCGACACGGTCATCGCATTATTCGACGCAGACGCAACCGCACGCGACGGTCTGCCCTATCACAACAGCTATGCATGTTCATGCGTCTACGCGAGGGCGAAATCGTCAACGTCACAGCATTCTTCGACAGCATCGCCTTCAACGACCTGTGGCAACGAATCACCCCGACCACATAATCGCGAAAGAGTCCCCGAGCCCACAATGTCGCAGTTCTAGCCCGAGTTGTTGCCTGGCAAGCAAGCAGCACGAATCGAAATCAGTGAAACCAGCCAATGACAGCGGGGCTTCGGTACGCCTTCGGATCGCCTGCCCCAAAACAGCACGACGGCATCGCGTGCCTTGCCACCGGCCCAGAGTGCGCCGCACTCGACCACTATCACCCAGTCCGCGCCAATAGAGCGACCGGCACAAACTCGTACGATACGGAGATCGCCATGACCCACGACACCACGACTACTCAGCTGCACGCAGACCTGAAGGGGAAGAGAGCACTCATCACGGGCGGTTCTCGCGGCATCGGAAAAGGAATCGCCAGCCAACTACGGGCCGCCGGAGCACACGTTATCGTCGCCGCCCGCAGCGCACGCGACCTGCCGCCCGAGGAGGTTGTCATCGCCGACATCTCCACAGCTAGCGGAACAACTACGCTGGCGCAGCGCGCTCTTGAAGTACTCGGCGGGATCGACATCCTCGTACATAACGTCGGTGGCGGCGACATCAAGCCGGGTGGAACAACCAGCCTCACAGATGACGACTGGCAGCTGGCATTTGAAACCAACCTATTCGGCGCAGTACGACTCGACCGCGCTCTCACACCCTCCATGATCGACAACAGCCACGGAGGCGCCATCGTGCATATCACCTCGGTGCAACGCCGCAACCCACTACCCGGCACCGCACCCTACGCGGCAGCCAAGGCCGCACTCGCCAACTACAGCAAGTCACTGTCAAACGACTTGGCACCGCATGGCATTCGTGTCAACACCGTCTCACCCGGATTCATCGAAACCGACGCCAGCATAGAATTCGTCCAGCAACATGCTGCCGCCCAGGGAATCACCACCACCGCAGCTCGCGAACAAATCATGGACTCCATCGGCGGAATCCCGTTAGGACAGCCCGGCACCCCGCGCGACGTCGGTGATCTCGTGACATTCCTCGTCTCCGACCGGGCCAGCTACCTCACCGGCGCCGAATTCCTCATCGACGGCGGCAGCACACGCACCATCTGATCGAATTCCCTCAGATCGCGGCGGTATAAACGTCTTCCACCACGTCAAACCAGGAGCCCTGCAAGCACTCTCCATGGTGGTCCGCTGCTCTTAACGTGTGTCCAGTCTGTGCAGCTAAGGTGGCCCGCTCGGCATCTAGCCGTGCTAGGCACATTCTCACCTCGACGGCGGATCCGCCATTTCCCCGCCACGAGCATGAGAATTCCGCCATCGATCTTGAGAACTTACAGAAGGTGATGCTTGTCGAGATGCAGCGAAGATTGACAAGACACGCCTGGCTAGTTGAACAAAACTCGGGCGTGTCGCGAAAGCTTGTTAATCTTCGTTGCAAATGTCCAGGTCAGCGCCGTTCCGCAGCGAACAGTCCTGAAGAGGTCCGCGCGGAGGGAAAACTACCGTCCGCCAGTGACAGAACTCGGCGGTCGGACCGCTGCGGTGCTTGCCAAGAATGATGTCGGCCTCGCCGCCGCGCGGGTCTTTACGGTCGAACGGGTTGGGACGGTGCATCAGCCTGACCATGTCGGCATCCCGCTACGGTCGGCGAGGCTGCGTTATTAACAACTGTCACTTTGTTAACATCGCGGAATGCAGGATTCGCCGTGGCCTTCCAGCCAGCGGCGATCACGCCCGGTTTCCCGGCGTGATGCACTGCGCTACGCCACCGCGGTATCGGCGCTGGCCGGGTTCGGTGCCGCATCGGCAGGCGCTGGCATGCCGACAGCCTCGGCCGCTGCACCCACTCTGATCGATTACGCCATGCGCCAGATTCCGGCCCAGCACATCCGGGCTGCCGGCCACTCCGGGGTGATCAACTACGTATCGACATCACGGCCCGGCTCATCCTTCGGCGCCAAGCCGATCACGCTGCCCTACGCCCAGTCACTCACCGGTGCCGGTTTGGTGATCGTCAGCAACTACCAATACGGAAAGCCAGGCGGGACAGCACCGTCGGACTTCACGCGTGGATTCGCCGGCGGCGTCGCCGACGCTCGCACCGCCTGGTCCCTGCATACGGCGGCAGGTGGCGGCCGGAGCGCGCCGATCTTCTTCAGCGTCGACGACGACATCGACCGTAACACCTGGAATAGCGTTGCGCTGCCGTGGTTTCGCGGAATCAACTCGGTGCTCGGCGTACAGCGCACCGGAGTCTACGGGGGCATCAACACGTGCCAGTGGGCCGCGGCCGACGGTGTCATCGGCAGGTCGCGCTCGCCCGGCCACATGTGGGCGTGGCAGACCCGGTCTTGGTCTCGCGGTCAGATCTACCCCGCCGCAGTTCTCTACCAACGCATCGTGAGCACCGTGTCGAATCCGGGGCCAGTGGTCGGCGGGATTCCCGTTGACGTCAACGACGTCTTGGCCCAGGACTGCGGCCAGTGGAATATGCATCCGTGAGGGCAGGAGTCCGTGTCCGCCTCAGGAGCGACCGCCGCTGCCGACTGTTCCGCCCTGCG
>Ga0207688_10001288_pt1 | contig 12991 bp, 14 predicted proteins | sample KBSMiscanthusM4_FD_184296 | JGI IMG/M metagenome (GOLD analysis project Ga0207688, IMG submission 184296) | Miscanthus rhizosphere microbial communities from Kellogg Biological Station, Michigan, USA - M4 (SPAdes) (version 2) | ecosystem: Host-associated > Plants > Roots > Rhizosphere ...
CGCCCATTTCTTCGTGACGGCATGCTGGTGTGTGGGCTCACGATCCCAGGTGCTACGCGGCTGAATGACAGTTGCAGGACCATTGCTGGCCATCTGCTGGCGACGTCCACGCACCCCGGCACCGCAGTGCGGACCGCCACTCTGCAGCCAGGGCCCGGCGGTTGCGGAAGTCCGTGGATTTGTCACGTGTGACGCCGAAGGGTAGCTCTACCCCTTTGCGACGAGGCGGGGCATGAACTGCTGTGAGGTCTTCCGAGAACAAGGAAGATGTGGTGAGGGCCTGCTCGGTCATGCCGACAAAAATCGACTGCGGCCATGGTTATAAACTGCTAAGGAACCTGGAGCTGTGCGATGAGCAAGAAGAACATACCCTTTGGCGTACTGATCATTTTCGCGGTCTCGTTCATCTCCGCCCCGGCAACCGGCGCCGGTGTTCCCGCGAAGGGCACCGAAATTCTCTGGGACCGCTACGGCATCCCGCACATCTTCGCGCCCGACCACCCCAGCCTCTTCTACGCCTATGGCTACGCCCAAATGGAAGCGCACTCCGAGTTGTTGTTGCGCCTGTACGCGCAGGCTCGCGGCCGCAGCGCGGAGTTCTATGGCGACCAACGGCCGCGCAACACTCGCGCCGGGGAATCGTTTCTCGAATCCGACCGCTGGGTGCGCACGAATGGCATACCCGAACGAGCCAAAATATGGGCGTCCGAGCAGAGCCGGGAGTTTGCGCCGCTTCTGCGCGCTTTCGTGGCGGGACTGAATGCCTGGGCGAGTGAGCATCCCGATCTCCTCAGCGCGCCGGCGACAGCCGTGCTGCCAGTCAGTGTGGAGGACGTGCTCGCCCATGGATTACGTGTGGTCCATTACGACTGGATCGTCAACCAGACTCGAGTCGATACCAGACTCAGGAACGCGAACGAGGAAGTTCACGGCTCTAACGGGTGGGCGATCGCCCCCGCGCGCTCCGCATCCGGGCATGCCTTGCTGCTCAGCAACTCGCACTTGCCCTGGGGCGACCGGCACACCTATTTCGAAGTCCACTTGCAGGCGCCAGGAGTCACCTCGTACGGCGCCGTGTGGATCGGCTTCCCAACCTTGCGGCAATGCTTCACCGACTGGCTCGGATGGACCCAGACCACGAATGCCCCCAATGAAGGCGATCTGTACCGGCTCACGCTGAAGGGCGGTGGCTATGTGCTCGACGGTGACATACGGCCATTCGAAACCGAGAAGCAGGTGATACGCGTGCGCCAGGACGATGGGAGCATGCGCGAAGAACCGCTGACCATTCGCCGAACCGTTCATGGGCCCGTGGTCTATGATCGCGCCGGAACCACCGTTGCCCTCCGCGTGGCGGCGCTGGAGCGGCCCCGGATGTTCGAGCAGTTCTGGAGAATGGGTCTGGCGCACAACCTGGCCCAATTTCAAGATGCCATGCGAATGCAGCAGTTGCCGCTGTTCAACACCCTCTACGCCGATCGTGGCGGCCATATTCTCTATGTGTACAACGCAGCACCGCCGATCCGCGCGAAAGGCGATTACCGGTTCTGGGAGGGCGTTGTGCCGGGCGATCAGTCCGCGCTGATCTGGTCGAAGCTTCACCCCTACGCGGACTTGCCACAGGTCATCGATCCGCCGAATGGCTTCGTGCAGAACTGCAACGATCCGCCGTGGACCTCGACGTATCCGATGCAGCTCGATCCGTCGAAGTTCGCGCCGTACCTGGCACCGCGCTCCGGCATCACGGAACGCTCGCAGCGCAGCATTCGGTTGCTGTCGCAGTCCGTGAAAATCAGCTTCGATGATTTGAAGGCGGATAAACTCTCCACTCGCGCCGAGATGGCCGACCATTTCGTGGACGACCTGGTTGCGCAGGCCCGAAAGCTCGGCGGCGACCAGGTCCGAAAAGCCGCCGACATCCTGGAACAGTGGGATCGTCAGGCCGAGGCAAACAGCGACGGGACATTGCTTTTTTATCGTTTCATGCTGGACGCCGGGAGCGACTTCCGCGCCATCGGCGGTTACGCCGTCCCGCCGGACGATCGCCAGCCACTGACTACCCCGCGCGGTTTCGCCGATCCGGTCAAGGCCGTGCAGCTTCTGGATTCGGTCGCGAGCAGCCTCGAGCGTGGTTACGGCTCGATACATGTACTCTGGGGCGATGCGCTCCGATTCCGGCGCGGAGCGCTCGACTTGCCGGGCAATGGCGCGCCGTCCCTGCTCGGCGCTATTCGAACCATTAATCCGGGACCATTCCTCAACGGACAAGCGGAGGCTGTCGCCGGCGACACGTATTTCGCCGTCATCGAGTTCTCGAACCCGGTGCGGGCAGAGGCGCTGCTCGGTTATGGAAACTGGTCGCGCGCCGGATCGAAGCATGTGGACGACCAGTTACCGCTGCTTTCTACAAAGCAGATGCGGCCGGTGTGGCGCACACGAAAGGAAATCGAGGCGAATCTCGAAAGCCGCAAATTGTTCTAGCCGAGATGCCGGTCAGCAGCTCTGGCGTCGGCTCCAGATATCAGTAAGCAATGCGCAATGTCCGTGTGGCCCAGTTATGTCGATAGGGCAACGACGTCACGCGCGACCGCTTCACGCCTGCTGAGCACCGCTCCAGTTGCCCGTGTGGCAAGGATCTGCTGAGGTCATGAATGCGCGGCGGGCGTGTCCGAGGGGGGCCATTTCGTTATCTCTTGTCTGTCGGCTAAAGACGATCGACTGCGGCCATGGTTATAAACTGCTAAGGAACCTCGAGGTGTGCGATGAGCAAGAAGAACATACCCTTCGGCGTGTTGATCATTTTCGCGGTTTCCCTGCTGACGCTCGTGGCCGTTGGTCAATCGACTGACGCATGGTGGGCACCTGGAAGCTGAATGTAGCCAAATCACAATTCCCACCCGGGCGTCGTACCCCCCGGAGCAACACATGGACGATTGCGAGCCCCAACGGTGGTTGGACGAGCGTTGCCGAGATTATTAGTGCAGATGGGACGACGATGCACGAGGAAGTAAACTCGAAAGTCGATGGTCACGATTATCCGGTGAAGGGGACCGGGCCGAACCAGGCCGACTACGCGAACCGGACCGTGGCGCATACGCGGGTCGACGACCACACCTTTGAGGTTGTCGTGAAGTTGAGTGGCAAACTAGCGAACACTCGAAGATTTGTAGTGTCCCAGGATGGCAAAACGTTGACGGACACAGGGACCGGGACGGACCCCCAACGCCGAAAGGTCGTCAGCGTGCAGATTTGGGATCGGCAATAGAGCCGCGGCGTCCACGAATCGCCGCAGAGTCCGCTGGCGTTGCGCCGTAGGAGTCTTCCCGTGGATATCGCCGACAACTTTCAAAATGTTTCGGACGGGTCTGTATGCCCGCGTCTCAACCAATGATCAGCAGACGCTAGTGGACTGTATTAATCATTTCTAGAGTGGTAGTATGCCTAGGCTCACCAGGCCGCTATCACTCGCCTCCGCTGAGAGCAGGCGTGTCTCCCGATTGTGAATTGCCGAAGGCCGCTCATCAGTCGCCCGCGAGACAGAACGAGTGTGGACGAAGCGTCGCCGGATTCGTTTCCCAAGCGTGCTCAATCGACCACTCTGACATCTCTCCGTTTAGAATCAATCACTTGCGAGCAGTCTGGAACAGTGTAGCGCAAAACCCTCCTTCAAATGCTGCTGTTCGCCTATGCGGTGTGGATTCAGCAGTTTACCGACGCGAGTCATCTTGACATCAGTCGAAATTGTGTAAGACCTCATATCGCGCGGGATCACTTACGGTGATTTCGATCGTCCGACACGCAACCTCGCGGCGTGTTGCTCTCAGACAGGCTCGAACGCCACGTCGGAGCTGCGCCAGGCGGTTCGAGTTCCGCGGCGACAGCCTCAGTGGGTGTGGCCGAATTTGCCTACATCTTTTGGACACAACGTCGCCTTCAGTCATTCCGAGCCATCCAATCGGGGACATCTCATCCGGCGGTGCGTCTTGCTCTCACGTATTGCGGGGTACCCGAGAGCACCACGTCGTGTGGGACGCCGTCGGGGATCCTCGCACCGTTCGCGGCTGAAGGCGAACTGAGCGACGTTCTGCATCTACCTTGGAGATGGTGTCGCGGCCGCTCGTTTAACACTGACCTCGGCGCCGATGTCGATAACCATGAGGTCTTCGCCCATCTCCACGCGTCCCGGGTAGGATCGTCGTGTCTGCTCGGTGATCGCGGCTGTTCCCGGACTGTGAGAGAACACGGCGAGCCGCGGCGACACTCGGTTGAAAATGCTGGCCGCCTGCTGCGGCGTGGTGTGACGCGCGACGATCGCATCCACGCGTGACTTGTCGGGGACGAGGCGCAACAGGACGTCCGGATCGATCGCCTCATGAATCAAGACGTCCACACCCTTGCAGACGGCAACCAGGTTGTCATTCGGGCTCGTGTCGCCGGAAAGAGCTACGGACCGCCCAGCATAGTCCACACGATAGCCGTACGACGGCTTCACGAGTCCGTGACTCACCAGAAATGCGGTGACCGTCACGCCGTTGTGTTCATAAACCTTCCCCACTTGGATGTCGTGAGCCACCATCCTGATGCCATCGGGAGAAAAGCTCTCGTCAACGTCGCGTCGCATGTGAATGTCGAACGCGAACGCTTCTTCCAAGTGACGCATCATGTCGCGCGTGCCGGCCGGCCCCCAGATCTCAAGCGGCGCCTTCCGCTCTGGAGCGGCCGACCATGGCGAGAGCATCAGATCAGGCACGCCGATGACGTGGTCCGAGTGCAGGTGCGTGAGGAACAGCTTTGTCACGGCGTTCATCGGAAAGCCAGCCTGCACCAGACGCTGCATCGATCCACGCCCCGCATCGAACAGCAGGCGTTCGCCGCCAGCTTCGACGAGCGTGCTGATGCCGGCTTTGTCGACAAACGCACGAGGTCCGCTGGCCGTTCCCAGCAACGTGACGCGGATGTCCTTCGGCGGCACATCGGTGTTTACCTGCCCGACGGATTGCGGGAGCGCACTGCCGCGCAAAAGCAGGAAGAGAACGATCAGAAAAAACCGGGATCGCGGGGTCATCGTGCACTCCAGTAAGACCATCACATTATAGTGATTCGGCTCGAATCGCAGACTGGACCGGTTCCACCGGTGCGGAGGGTGAGTAGCCCCAAGTCGCGACACAGATAAGGGGTGGCCCAACCAGCGGCTTCGCTCGCATAGATCGAACTCTTTCAAGCCCGCTGAGCGAGGGAACATCAAATAGTGGGTGAGGGTACATCAATAAGCGATATCCAGCATTGGAGTCTCAGGTGGAACCGATGCCATATTGAATTGGATTCGCGAATCAGCAAGTTCGTACTAATGAGGTGGCGGCGGTTTTCGGGACCATTTCGCAGCTGGCTCATCCGCGCGATAGGACGTGACCTCGTTACAATCACCTCGTCTCAACACGAATCGTTTCGCGCCTGCTCGAGTCACTCGTCGGAGTATTGCATGCGTTGCATCCGTGTTATCGTCGATTCGCTGCTCCTCGTGGTCGTCCTCGGGAGTTTCATACACGGGCAGAGGCCGAGCGTGTCGATCGATGCACCGCGAGAGATCGCTTTTTTTCAACCGCCCGTCATTCGCGTGACCGGGTTGGCGCCCTTGCAGCCGATTACGATCAGCGTTATCAACGGTGATCCGCAACGCACGGACGCGGCCAGCCGCGCACGGTTCGTACCCGATCTGTCCGGCGCCGTTGACACCAGTCGTTCGATTGCCAACGGCGACTACGAAGGCATCGACCCGATGGGCATGTTCCGCAGGCCGCGCCTTGGACAACAATTCCCACTCTCGGGCACGGTGAAGGCGACGGTCGTCGTCGAGGATGAAAATGGCCGAGCGCTGGCTCGACGGTCATCGATCGCTGGATCGTTCCCGACAACGTGACAATCACGGATATCGACCGCTCCAGTGGTGGTTCGTCGGGAGGCTGTACGAGCATGCGGGTGCCCGGCAGCGGCCCGCCGTATTGGTGCTGACCGGAGCGAGTGGCGGGATAGATTTCCAGATGGCGCCCTGGGTGGCATCACAGGGATACAACGTTCTGTCGCGGGGCTACTTCAACGCCCCGGGATTACCCGCCGACCTTCTCGAACTGCCCCGTGAATATTTCGTGACCGCGATCGAATGGCTTGCGAAGCGGCACTCCACACGTGACGTATCAGTCCTAGGCGGGTCACTCGGCGCCGAAGCAGCGTTGCTAATCGGCTCGTACTACCCTGATCGTGTTCGCGTCGTTGTTGCCTGGATGCCGACCCATGTCGTGTGGGAAGGGATCGATGCTCGCGCTCGGTTTGGTGGCGACTCCACGTTCGCCTCGCCGGGCAAATCTCGATGGTCCCTCAATGGAAAGCCGCTGCCGTTCGTCCGCAAGTTCATTTCGGCGGCACGGCTCGAGAAGCTGCCGGCTGCGAGCGGTGACCAATACGCGCCGCAGTTCGACCAGCCAATCGATCCCGCCGTGGTCATACCTGTGGAACGCATCCGTGGCCCGGTATTCCTCGTAAGCGCGGGTGACGACCTCGCGTCGCCGTCGTTGCGTATGGGGAGAGAAGTCCGAGCTCGTTTAGCGAGACGCGCGAAAGGACCCGAAGTTCAGTTGTTGGAGTATCCGATAGCGGGTCACACCATACCCCCGCCCGGAATAGGCCCCAACCTATCCCTCGGCGGAACCTATTGATCCGATGCCGAGGCGGCAGGGGATGTGTGGTCCCGATGCGCGCATTCCTTCACAGTCAACCGGTTGTGTCGATTGATCTGGAAGATCCTGCACGAGCGCGTGCGTTACGAAGAACGGGGGCCGGCCGTCAGCGTGGAAGCCAAGAAGGTCCGCGCGCGCAAGATGATCCGGGAATTCCGCGGCCTCGGCTACCGTGTCGAGCTACTGCCACCCTCTTCGACGGTCTGAGCGATTTTCGACCCTGGCTGATGCGTGCGGGCTAAAACTGAGCACGGTCGGGCACAAGATCTCACGGCGACTTGAGTTTCGGATGCGCGTCGATCGGGCTGTTATTATTTCACCGCAAGAATGCACTCACCTGGCTTGTTGTCTCGTGGGTAAGGCTCAACGCGCGGGTCGCGGAAGCCGGAATCGGAGAGCAGCTTCGCAACCTCGTCGCCGCGGTAGAGATGGAACACGTCGGCAGGGGGCTTGCGACCGCGCCACTGATGGACGGGCCGAATCGTGATCGCGATGACGCCGCCTGGGCACAACACGCGCCGAATTTGGCGCACGCACGCCGCGGGCTCGCGCCAAAAGTAGATGCAGTGAATGCTGAATGCACGATCAAACGAGTCGTCCGCGTAGGATAGTGACTGGACGTCACCTTTCGTGAGATCGATCGAGCCGTTCGCGAGCGCTGACGCATTCCGCTTCGCGGCCATTTTCAACATCGCGTCTGAGCAATCGACCCCAGATACGTGACCACGCGTAGCGCGCTCGGCGGCATACTGAATCGCAACACCGGGTCCGAAGCCCACTTCCAGCACACGCGCATTCGGCTCGATGGCGAGCAGATCGACGGTCCAGAGCGCTTCTCGCTCGTTGTTACGTGCCATTCCGCGGCCGATCGCGCGACCGAGCAAGCCACTGGGGACGCTAAATTGCCTCGCGATGTACCGGGCGATCATTGGCCGCCTTTTGGCGCGATCGCGTCACGGCCGCGATCCTGGGCGCGCTAGCTTACCTGATACCGGTTGGTGTGCTTCGCATCGGTCGCGCGCCGATGATCCGCATCTTAACGCGCGCGGAGCACGTGTCGAGTGCCGGTGCAAATGACGTCGAGCTCTTGGTGCTGCAGCGTTTCGACTCATCGGCGATCAGTATCGCCTGCGATGGTCATGAATGTTGACCGTTTCAGAAGCCGCGCCTCGATACTCGGATATGCCTGGCTTGGATTGAACGTGTCGGTTGCGAGACGCGGTAAATGGGCCGGTTGGTAGTTCGGTTGAGCTGCCCGGGAGGCATGGATTCGAACGCGCAGCGGTTCAAGAGCCCGCAGTAACGCATTAAGCGCGTTGAGCCAGCCGGTCGTACGCCAGTCACGGACGCGCGTTCGACGGGAAGTCGTTGAATTCATTGCGCGAAGAGGTGTTTCGGTATCACTCAGTGCAGCTCGCCGGATTCGTTTTCCAAGCGTGCTCCTTCAACCACTCGGACATGTCTCCGTGTAGAATCAACGACTTGCGAGCGGCCTGGAACAGGACAGCGCACAACCTCCCTTCACGCATATCTGATTCCGCATGTCCTCTCGTTCCAATCGTTTGCTGATACGCGCCTTACGACGAATACGGGAATTGTGGAAGACCTTCTAATGTCGTCCGATCACTTACGATGATTTTCCTGCCAGCCGTAGCGTGTCGATCAGCGCCGTCAGTGCTGCGGGCTGCTGACGTCGGCTCGGATAATAGAGAAAGTAACCGGCGAAGGGCTCGCACCAGTCTTCGAGCACGCGAACCAGTCGGCCGCTTGACAGGTACGCAGCGGCCTGCTCCTCCATGAGAAACGTCAGGCCGACGCCGTCAATGGCCGCGCGAATCAGCAGCTGCACATCGTCGACCACCAACGGCCCCTCGACGGCGACCGCGAGCGACTGCTTGCCCTTGTCGAACTCCCAACGATACGTTTCATCCGCGCCGTGCCGAAAGTTGAGGCACCGGTGCTTGACCAAGTCGCGCGGCGACTGCGGCTTCGGATGCGCGTCGAAGTACGCCGGGGCGCCGACGATGGCCGCGCGCTGATCCGCGGACACCCTGACCGCGATCATGTCGCGCTCGATGAACTCACCGAGGTGAATGCCGGCGTCGAATCGCCCGGCGACAAGATCGAGCCGCATTTCGTTCGTCGTCGTGACGTCCAGGATGACGTCGGGGTAGGCACGCGCAAATGCGCCGAGTTTTGGCGCCAGCACCATGGCCGCCGCCAACGGCGAGACGACGAGACGCACGCGTCCGGCGGCACGCTCCCGGCGTTCGGCAATGTGCTCGAGTACGGTCGCGACATCGCCGAGCGCGGGACGTAGCCGGCCAAGCAACTGCTCGCCGGCGTCTGTCGGCGCAACGCTGCGCGTGGTGCGCGACAGGAGCCGTACACCAATCCGTTCTTCGAGGCCACGTACCGCGTGGCTCAGAGCTGACCGCGACACGCCGACCCGCTTCGCGGCACGGGTAAAACTTCGTTCTTCGGCGACGGCCAGAAAGGCGGCGAGGACATTCAAATCGTCGAGCTGCATTGGTGAATGGTACTCACATCCCCGTCCTGATGTATGCGTCTAGTCAGTTCCCTCCTTCGTCGTTACGCTCCCTTGTAGGCGACCTCCGGTTGCAGGAGTGCCGCTTGCAGCCATGGAGTGACGGTATCTGCCGGTTCCCTCCAGCGCATCCGTCTGACCACCGCGCACGGCTTCGAGGCCGGGGCTCACAAAGGAGAAACACAGCAATGCAAAACCGCAAGTTAGGCAAGAGCGGCCTCGAGGTGTCGGCGCTCGGTTTCGGCTGCATGGGGATCAGCCAGAGTTATGGAAGGCCCTCGAGTCGCGAGGACGGCATCGCGATCATCCGGTCAGCCGTCGATGCGGGGGTGACGTTCTTCGATACGGCCGAAGTGTATGGGCCGTACACCAATGAAGATCTCGTCGGCGAAGCCCTTGAGCCCGTCCGCGACCAGGTGGCGATTGCCACGAAGTTCGGCTTCAACATCGAGGCCGGCAAGATGGCGGGTCTCAACAGCCGTCCCGCGCAGATTCGCGCCGTCGCTGACGCTTCGCTGAAACGGCTCCGGACCGACCGCATCGACCTGTTCTATCAGCATCGCGTCGATCCGGCTGTGCCGATCGAAGACGTCGCTGGCGCCGTCAAGGACCTCATTGCGCAGGGCAAGGTCAGGCACTTCGGCTTGTCCGAGGCGGCAGCGGCGACGATCCGTCGGGCGCACGCCGTTCAGCCGGTTGCGGCCTTGCAGAGCGAGTACTCCCTCTGGTGGCGAGAGCCCGAAAGCGAGGTGCTCCCGACGCTCGAAGAACTCGGCATCGGCTTCGTACCGTTCAGTCCGCTTGGCAAGGGCTTTTTGACCGGCACGATTGACGACAAGACGACGTTCGAGCCGAACGATTTTCGCAACGCCGTGCCGCGGTTCACGGAGGAGAACCGCAAGGCCAACTTGGCCTTCGTGGAGTGGCTGAAGACCTTCGCCGAGCGCAAGGGGGCGACCCCGGCGCAGCTCGCGTTGGCGTGGCTGCTCGCGCAGAAGCCCTGGATCGTGCCGATCCCGGGAACGACAAAGCGTCATCGTCTCGACGAGAACGTCGCGGCGGTGGACGTGCATCTCACCGCCGAGGACCTTCGAGAGATCGACCGCGCGGCCTCGCAGATCGAACTTCATGGTGCGCGCTATCCGGAGCAGCTCCTGAAAATGGTCGGGCGATAGGCGCCCTGAAATGGAAGCAGGTCGATGGCTCCGAACGATCGGGCGCGACAGAATCACGATGCGCTGTTTCCGAATCACGTGTCCACGCTGGCCACGACCGATCCGGAACTGACGACATCGTCGACAACTTCGCGTCGGCGACCTGACGCGTCTCGAGACGCTGACACCGGCCGTCAACGGCGTGGACGCCATCGTGTTTACGCACGGCTCGGAGAGCGGTGGCAACACTGGATCGGAGCGTGTCGACTACGGAGGCGTCCCGAATGTGCTCGCCGCGCTGCACGGCCGATCCGTGCGGATTGCGCTCATGACGGCTATCGGCGTGACGAACCGCGAAGGTGACTACAACCGCCACACCGAGGCGCACGCTTGGAAGCGCCGCGGCGAGCGTCTTATTCGCGTCCGCGGCCTGCCATACACGATCGTGCGGCCCGGCGGGGTTCGACTACAACAAGCCGGACGAGCATCGCCTCGTGTTCCTCCAGGGAGATCGTCGTCATGCTGGAGATTCCAGTGACGGGGTCGCCCGCCACCAGCTCGCACAAGTCCTGTTCGCCAGCCTCACGTCAGAGGCCGCCTTGCAAAGAGTTTCGAACTCGTCGCCACGCAGGGTCCAGCGCAGCCCGCGAACCGTTGTTCGCGGCGCTCGACGCAGACTCTCCGGGCGAGCTCGACGCGGTCAACGACCTTTCCAACATGCCGTTGGCCACGGAGCCGCAGCAGGTGCGAGACGACCTCGACGCCGTGAGAACCAGGCAATAGAGGCACAGCCATGGAAAACGTGTCGTCATTGGGCCGGGCAGATCGGCCAGGCGATCGTGCGCCGCGTTGGAGTCGGCCAGCACGTTGTGCTGGCCGACCGCAGCGAAGCGAACGCCAACGCAACCGCGGAGGTCATGGGGAACGCCGGCCATGCAGTGAGCGTCGCGGTCGTCGATGTGTCGTCACGCGAGTCCGTGCATGCGCTCGTCGCGATGGCGACCGGGATGGGCGACATCGTCGGCCTGATCCACGCCGGCGTGTCGCCGAGTCAGGCGTCGCCTGAGACCATCCTTCATGTGGATCTGTAAGGGACCGCGGTCGTCCTGGAAGAGTTCGGAAGCGTGATGGCTCGCGGCCGATCCGGCGTCGTCATCTCGTCGCAGTCTGGCCATCGCCTGCCCGCGCTCACCATCCAACAGAACAAGGCCCTGGCGATGACCCCGACAGAGGAACTGCTCACGCTTCCGTTCCTCCAAGGCAATCAAGTGAAGGATTCGCTGCACGCCTATCAGCTCTCGAAACGCGGGAGTTCGCTGCGCGTCATGGCCGAGGCCGTGCGGTGGCGTAAGCGTGGTGCGCACATCAACACGATCAGCCCCGGGATCATCATGACACCGCTCGCGAAGGACGAACTCGCGGGACCGGACGGAGGCTTCATCACCGGTAGCGACTTCCTGATGGACGGCGGCGTGACGGCCGCTTGTTGGTACGGGGACGTCGCCGAAGTGCGCGGACAGTAAATGGTCGCCGAGGAGAACAGAGCAATGACGAGTACCGCAATGACGAGAAGCCCGTTTGTCACGCTGAACAACGGCGTTCAGATGCCCGCGCTTGGCCTTGGCGTCTTTCAAAGCCCGCCGGACGAGACTGCTGACGCCGTCGAATCGGCGCTCCGACACGGCTAGCGCCTGATCGACACTGCGGCGGCGTACTTCAACGAGCGTCAGGTCGGCGAAGGCCTTCGCCGAGCGGGCGTCCGGCGCGATGAGGTATTCTTCGAAACGAAGGTGTGGATCAGCGACTATGGGTACGAGGCCACACTGCACGCATTCGACAAGGGCGCGGCCAAACTCGGCGTCGATCGCCTCGGACCTGCTCCTGCTGCATCAACCGCTGTCGAGCCGCTTCGATCTCACGCTCGACGCCTACCGGGCACTCGAGATGCTGCTGGCCGACGGCAAGGTGCGTGCGATCGGCGTGAGCAACTTCATGCCCGATCACCTCCAGCACCTGCTTGCGAAAGCGTCAGTCGTGCCGGCGGTGAACCAGATCGAAGTGCATCCGTACTTCCAGCAGCGAGCACTCCAGCGTCTCCACGTGGAGCACGGCATCCTGACGCAGGCCTGGTCCCCGATCGGTGGGATCACCTCCTATCGCGGTGCGCAGAAGCGGTCGTTCGACGATCCGACGCTCCTCGAGATCGGACGCCAGCACGGCAAGTCGGCGGCCCAGGTGATGCTGCGCTGGCATTTGCATGAAGGCCGGTCGGCGATCCCGAAGTCGACCAAACCGGCTCGAATCGCCGAGAACTTCGACGTCTTCGATTTTTGAGCTCTCCGCAGACCGGACTGCCGCGATCAACGCCCTCGACACCGGGGTACGCCGTGGGCCGGAGCCAGACAGCATCACCCTCGAGACATACGGCAGGGAGATTCCCGAGGCGTAATTCAGAACGAGGGAACAGTCGGAAGAAAGGAATGGTGAAAGTGGACACGCTGCAAGGAGCGTCGTGCTCGCGGATTTTCAACGACGCGACGCTCGACTCGGCCGCGAAG
>Ga0207688_10001291_pt1 | contig 12983 bp, 13 predicted proteins | sample KBSMiscanthusM4_FD_184296 | JGI IMG/M metagenome (GOLD analysis project Ga0207688, IMG submission 184296) | Miscanthus rhizosphere microbial communities from Kellogg Biological Station, Michigan, USA - M4 (SPAdes) (version 2) | ecosystem: Host-associated > Plants > Roots > Rhizosphere ...
CGATTCGCGCTCGGCGACAGCAGGTTTCCCGAGGCGCCATCGCATTCGGGATCGAGGACGATGGCCAGCGTGGGGTCGGCCGTCTTCACCACGGCGAATATGCTGCGCGACCGGTTTGTGCGCACCGCGGTGGTCGACCCCGGCTCGCCGCTGAACGGATTGCGGCCCGAGGAGGTCGCGGTCGGCGACGGCCGGATGTTCCATACCGGTGAGCCTGCCCGCGGCGAGAGCTACCAGGACCTGTTGCGCCGACGCGGTTGGGAAAACCTTGACGCACAACAAACTTGGTCACCCGATGACGCCGACCAGCATTTCTCGATGTCCGCGTACGGCGCGGTATTCGCCGAGGTCGCCGTCGACGAGGCGCTCGGCACCGTGCGGGTGCGGCGCATCTACGGCTGCTACGACGCCGGCCGGATCATCAACCCGAAGCTGGCGCACAGCCAGGCGATCGGCGGAATGGTGGGCGGTATCGGGATGGCACTGCTGGAGGGCACACAGCTGGACTACCGCGACGGCCGCATCGTCAACGCGAACATGTCGGACTACCTGGTTCCCGTCAACGCGGACGTACCGGCGCTCGATGCCACGTATCTGCCCGCCGCGGACACCATCGCCGACCCACTCGGCGTGAAGGGCCTCGGCGAGTTGGTCATCGTCGGAGTACCCGCGGCGATCGCCAACGCGGTGTTCAACGCTACCGGCCGACGCGTCACGGATCTGCCCATCACGCTGGAGAAACTGCTCTAGTCGGCAGCCCGGGCGCGGAACTGGCGGTGCACTTGCTGCCTGGATACTCCGAGCAGTCTGCCGATCTCCGTCCACGAGAGGCCCGCGGCGCGGGCCGCAAAGGCCGCGTGTTGGTAGCGCATACGTGCGGCCGCCAAATCGTCGCGCGCAGCCGATAAAGCTCGGCCGGCCGCGCCACTGTAGATCTCTGCGACAACGGGATCGGGTTCGTCGGAGCCGGCCGGCTCGTCTTCGTCGATACCGCGTTCGAGCTCATCAAGGGCGCGTCGGCGGAGCGCGATAAGTTCGTGGTCGTTCATCCACCAGGGGTTTCTCTGCTCCATCGACGCTGCCTTTCCAGAGCGGAACGAGCATGCCCTGACCCGCCGACAGGTCCGATGCGTTCGAAGTGTGGACCTCCGCAGCCCCCGTCGACTAGGCTGACTGTATGTTCAAACAGGGTGCTCCGGCCCCGGTGCCCGCCGATGGCCTGGCGGCGGCGCTGGCGCCGTTCGGCCAGTCGCGCATGCTGCCCCGCGAGGCGTACGTCGACCCCGCGGTGTTCGAGTGGGAGCAGCACAACATCTTCTCCGGATGGACGTGCGTCGGCCACGCCTGCGACCTCGGGGCGGTGGGCGCGCAGAAAGCGGTAGGCACCGGACCGAACGCAATGCTGTTGGTGCGCGCCGAGGATGACGTGGTGCGCGCGTTCGCCAACACCTGCAGGCACCGCGGGCATGAACTGCTGGCGTGCAATGCGACCACCAAGGGCCGCGCCATCGTCTGCCCGTATCACTCATGGTCGTATCGGCTGGACGGCAGGCTGCGCAACGCGCCGGGGTTCCGCGACGTTGAGGGCTTCGAGCCCGAGCAGTTCGGCCTCGCCGAACTGCGGCTGGTCAATTGGAACGGCTGGTTGTTCGTCGACGCCAGCGGTGAGGACGCCGAGTTCACCACGCATGTCGCCGGTTTGGACGAGGTCGTGGGGCGATACCGCCCCGAAGACCTGGCGATTGTGGCGCGCCATTCCTACAAGCTCGCCACCAACTGGAAGGTCATCGCGGAGAACTACCAGGAGTGCTACCACTGCTCCACCATCCATCCGGAGCTGTCCCGCATCAGCCCGCCGACCAGCGGTGAGAACCTCGACCTGCCGGGATCGTGGATGGGCGGCTGGATGTCGATCATCGAGGGCGCCGAGACCATGTCACTGACGGGCAAGAGCGGCGGCGTCGCGATCCAGGGGCTGTCCGAGCACGAACTGCGCAGCGTCATGTACCTGGTCGGCTATCCCAACCTGTTGTTGAGCCTGCACCCGGACTACGTCATGACCCATCTGATGACGCCGCTCGCCGCCGACCGTACCCACGTCGAGTGCGCCTGGGCCTTCCCGAAAGACGTTGCCGCCAAACCCGACTTCGACCCGTCGTATGCGGTCGACTTCTGGGACTTGACCAACCGGCAGGACTGGGCCGCATGCGAGTCGGTGCAGCGCGGCCTCACGTCACCGCATGCGCGGCCGGGTCCGCTGGCGCCCGACGAGGACGGCGTCTACCAGTTCGTCACCAGGGTGGCTAGGGCATACTCCGGTGCCGCTGGTCCCGCGGCGGAACGCCGTTGACGCCGTCGACCGACTGCGCGTACGTGCCGACTGTGAACGCGAGCGCCTGACCCATCACCGACAGCGCGTTGCGGTCGAGGTTGTCGATGTTGTCGCGGGCGGTGCGCCAGTTGGGATCGAACGCGACGCCCGCGTTGCCGCCCCAAAGCCGTGCCTGCACTTCGGTTTTCCGTTGTGACCAGCCCGTGGTCAGGCCGCCGATCGGGACGCCGGCCGCGAGGAACGGCGCGTAGTCGGCAATTCTGCTCAGCGGCATGTCGGCGGGCCGCACCCCGCCCAGGTTGAGGTAACCCGCCAGCGTCCGCTCGACGCCTGCAGATCCGGCCGGTACGGATTGTGCCGGGATGTCGGGGCTGGCCTGGCCCGATTGGTCGCCATCAAACGTGAAGTACCCGGCGTTCGGCGAGGCAAGCGCATCCACGCTGAGGTACAACGCGATGTCGTCCAACTGGTCGCGGGCCAGTCCGCCAACATATTTCGTCGATCCTTCTGCCTCGGATCCCCAGAAGACGAATCGGACGGCGTTGCTGATGTCGGGTTGCGCGCCCAAGGCCGACGCCGCTTCCAGCAATGCCGCCACCCCCGACGCATTGTCGTTCATGCCGGGGCTGCGCGGAGTGCTGTCGAGATGCGCACCCGCAAGCACGAGATTCTTCGTATCGCCGGACTTGGTCTGCGCCACGACGTTTCGTGTCTTCGCCATGACGGGCCTGCTGTCGAGCACAAGCCGCACCGGTGCGTTGGTGCGACGCAGCGCCGCGTCGGCATCGGTGCCGATCACCCCGACCGGAACCGTGAGCTGCTGGTAGTAGCCAGGCGTGAACAGACCCGCCGGGCTACCGCCGGTGCCGGGCGCGCTGACGACAAGCAACCCGACGGCACCCTTGGCGACCGCGGTGCTCTGCTTGGCGCCGACCGAGCAGCCGGTGTCGTCGACGACGGTGATCGCTCCCTTCACCGAAACGGAGCCGTAATCGGCTGCGGTACAGCCGGGCGCTTTCTGCGGCCGCAGCGTAATCGCATTCAGTCCGCCAGGCGGAGTGGCAACCAGCAACGAGGCCTGGTCGACGTGATAGCCGCGGCCGGAAATCGTCAGCGTCGGGTTTCCGCCCTCCGTGCGCTCGAGCCGGTCGAACTCCGGTGTCTGGACGTCGAAACCCTTGTCCTTCAACACCTTCGCAACGTAGTCCACGCTGGCGTCGTAACCGGGCGTGCCCTCGGCACGGTTACCCCGGTTGGCGTCGGCGATCTCCTGCAGCTTGCGCAGGTGCGTATACATGCCGTCCGTGGTGACCTTGCCTGCCACATCGCGGGGGAGGTCGGGTGCGAGTGTTGGCTCGGTGGACGAACACGATGTCAGCGCCGCCACTGCAATAACCATGACCGCGGCCATGGTCCTCATGATTCGAGCACATGTCGGGTGCGGTCGTCGCGGATCGGCACGCCGTTGCGGCCGCTCTGATCCTGCGCGTACATGCCCACCGCGTATGCCACTCCGCCTCCGTTGATCTCGAGCGCCGTGCGGTCGATGTGATCGAGCGTGTCGGTTGGCTTGTGGTAGTTCGGATCGAACGGCTCGTTCGCCTGCCCACCCCAGCGCTCGGCCTGCTCGACAGATTTCTTCTCCTCGGCCCCAGAGAAGAGGCCGCCTGCAGGCACCCCCGACTTGGTAAAGCCGTCATAGTCCGACCGACCGTCGAATGAGGTGTCCTCTGCCGGCTTTCCGGCGTCCTTCAGATAGGCCACCAACGTGCGTTCGATGCCCGCCGAGCCTTCCGGAACCCGCGGCACGCCGTCGTTGTCGTTCGGCTTCGTGGACTGGTCACCGTCGTACGTGAAGTAACCAGGGTTGGGCGAGCCGAGCATGTCGAAATTCAGATAGAGCGCAATGTCTTTGAGCCCATCGACATTCAACGACTGCACGTAGTTGTTGGACCCGCGCAGGCCGAGCTCCTCGCCGCCCCAGAAACCGAACCGCACAGCGTTCGCCACCTGTGGCGAACCGCCCAGCTGCAGTGCGGTTTCCAGCACCGCAGCCACGCCCGAACCATTGTCATTGATGCCAGGGCCCTCGGGCACGCTGTCGAGATGCGCACCGACCATCACGACGTTGGCGGTGGATCCCGTCTTGGTCTGGGCGATCACGTTGCGTGTGCGCTCGTTGCGCAGACCGGCGTTGAGCTTGAGGAGGGTGGGGCCGGGAGCGGCCCGCAAGCGCTCACCGGTGGCTTTGGTGACGCTGATGACCGGGATCTTCACGTCGGTGGTCTCGCCGAGCGTGCCGCCCATTTCGTCGCCGTCCTCGTTGTTGGCGACTATCAGCGCCACCGCGCCGCGTTCGGCGGCCATGGCCTGCTTGACGCCGAACTGACACTTGCCGCGGTCGACCAACACCACGGCACCGGTGACCGGCAGGCCGTCGTAATCGGATGCCGTGCAGCCCGGGGTGTCTTCGATACGAGCGGGCACCAGTGGACCCGACACTCCTTCGGGCGGGGTGCCCTTGGTGAATTCGAGTGGCTTCGCGGCGACCTTGTCGCCGCTGACGGTCAGGGACGGCTCGTCGGCAAACGGCATATGCACCTCGAACTCGGGGGTCTGCACATCGAAACCCTTGTCCCGCAAAGAATTGGCCACGTAGTCGACGCTGGCGTCGTAACCCGGCGTTCCGAGGGCGCGATTGCCGTCGTTGGCGTCGGCGATCTCCTGCAACTTCTTCAGGTGCGCCATCATCGCATCGGCCGTCACCCGCTTCTGCAGCGTGGCGGCAAAGTCCGCTGCCGGCGTCACCGGGGAGGCCGAGGTGGCCGGTTGCCCGTGCTGAGGCCGCAGTTCGCGGCTGCAGCCGCCAAGCGCCGCGACGGCGACAACCACCGTCAGCACCGCCAGGGATTTCCGCAACATCGCCACCACGTTAGCCCCCGCCAACTCGATCACGTTCGCGAGACTACGGATTGTGTTGAAAAGCGGGAAAAATCCATCAGGAACCGGGGTTTCGGCGCGGGCCTAGAACGCCGGGCGGTGGGTTTGCGCGACAACGAGGCCGGCGACCGCCCGCATGCCTTCCGCGTTGGGGTGCAGCGGCGCGGGCCTGCCCGGTAGCGGCAACCCGAACTTCGTTGTCCATGGCAGCAGTGACCAGGCATGGTGCTCGCGGCTGGCTTCGGCGGCTCGCACCCACGCGCAGCCCGTGTCCGCGGCCGCCTCGCCGGTAAGGCGCTCCAGCGTGTCGGCGATTCGACGGCCCAGCGCGACATCGACATCGGACAGCGGAGGTGCGGCCGTACCCGCAGGCGGCAGCAAGGTCAGGTAATCGACGAACAGCACCTGCGCCCTTGGTGATCGCTGGCGCAGCGTGCGGCAGACCTCCTTCAATGACTCCGCGACTTCGACCAGCGCGCGATCGCGGGCCGTCGGGTCGAGCATCTCGCGTACGACCCCGCCCAGCAGCGGTAAGGACCGAACGATGCGCGGCAGGCCCGCCGCCATCAACAGTGGCACATAGCCAGCGTCGTTGCCGCCGATCGTGACGGTCACCAAATCCTCTGAGCCGTCGAGCGCATCGACCTGCGGCGGCGCACCGTTCTGCGGGTCGGTGAGGACGTTGGCGGTCGAGGCGCCGGAATATGTCACATCGACCAGGTCGAGGCCCAACTGTTCGGCGACCAGGTGCGGGTAGTTGCGCGCCGAGCGCCCTGCCCGGAACGGCGCACCGTCCGCGGGCGGCCGGATACCCGGGCCCGCCGCCATCGAGCTGCCCAGTGCGACATACCGACTCATAACGCCGGGCTTGAGGCCTGTGCCCAGAATCTCTTGGGGATGCGTCCTGCCTGCCGGGCCAGGTATCCGGCGGTCACGGCGGCCGCCATCGCCGCGGCCATCGTCGGCGGGTCGGCGGCACGCGTCACCGCGGTGGCGAGTAGCACCGCATCGCAGCCGAGTTCCATCGCCAGCGCCGCGTCGCTGGCGGTGCCGATGCCTGCGTCGAGCACCACCGGCACACCGGCCCGCTCGACAATCAACGCGATGTTGTGCGGGTTGGCGATACCAAGCCCCGTGCCGATCGGCGACCCCAGCGGCATCACCGCGGCGCAGCCGGTGTCCTCGAGCCGGCGCGCGAGCACCGGATCGTCGTTGGTGTAGGGCAACACAACAAACCCGTCGTCGACCAGTTGCTCTGCCGCCCTGACCAGTTCGACGGCGTCGGGCAGCAGGGTGCGCTCGTCGGCGATGACTTCGAGCTTGACCCAATCGGTGCCGAGTGCCTCACGGGCAAGCTGTGCGGTCAGCACCGCCTCGGCGGCGCCGCGGCAGCCGGCGGTGTTGGGCAGTGGCGTGATGCCCAGCCGGTTCAACAGGTCAAGAACGCCGGTGCCGGCCTCGGCGTCGACGCGGCGCATCGCAACGGTGGTCAGTTCGGTGCCCGACGCGATGAGCGCCTCCTCGAGGACGGCGAGGTTCGAGGCGCCGCCGGTGCCCATGATCAGCCGCGAGCCGAATTCACGACCGGCAATCGTCAACTTTGAGATCGATGAGCCGCTTGCGCTAAGAGCCTCCAACTCAGCCACCCTGCACCGCCGTTACCACTTCCACCCGCGCGCCGTCGGTCAGCGCGGTCTCCCATTCCGATCGGGGCACCACCGACCAGTCGACTGCGACGGCGATGCCCTTCTCCGGAAAGCCAAGGCTTCCCAGCAATGCCGCGACGGTCGTCTGCTCGTCGACCTCGACGGCTTCGTCGTTTACGGTAACTTTCATCGGTTTGCTCCCACCGCCATGTTGAGTTCGGCCGCGATCCGCTCGGCCGTCCAAGGTGCGAGTAAGAATCCGTTGCGCCCGTGCCCCGCGGCGACCAATGTGCGCTCATCGAGCCGCTCGACGATGGGCAGCCCGTCTGGCGTCATCGGACGCAAACCGGCCGCGCATTCGGCGAGTTCGTACTCCCCCAGCGCCGGAAGCACCGCGCAGGCATCGTCCAGCAGCTCTCGCACACCGGTCACGGCGGGTGCGGTGTCGCGGCCGTGCTCGTACTGCGTTGCACCGACGACCACCCCGTCGGCGCGCGGCACCAAATACACCTGGCGACCGTGCACCCGTGCGCGGATCACGCGCTGCGGCACCGGCATACAGCCGCGTCGCCAGCGCAGCCGCAGCACCTCGCCCTTCACCGGGCGGATCGGCAGCCCGGGCCACAGCGCGGGCGCATCGATGCCGTTGGCGATGACAATGGTGTCGGCCTGCGCTTCGGACAGGTCTGTAATCGGGGGTGCAAACCGCACTCCGAGTCGTTCACAATGGGCGTCCAGCGCTTCGACGACGGCCCGGTTGTCGACGGCGAGTTCGGTTTCCGCGACGAAGCCGTGACGAATGCCTTGCGCCAGAAGCGGTTCGATGTCGCGGGCGGCCGACGTCAGCGTGACGGGCTGACCCTGGGCGGCCAGCCACTCCCCGACGGTTCTCAGGTCGGCTGCGTCGGCGCGGTCGACGGCGACCACCAAGGATTCGCGGGCCGTGACGACATCGGCGGGCAAGCCGTCCAGAAAGCCGTCGTGCCATAGGGCCAGCGATGCCAGACCAAGTTGCAACAGGCGTTCCTCGCCGGGCCAGCCCTCGCTGTGCGGGGCGAGCATGCCACCGGCCACCCACGACGCGCCGCGTTCGTCGGTGCGGTGCACGCGGACGGCCCAGCCGTCCAGCGCAGCGCGACGCGCGACGGACAGCCCGATGACGCCGCCGCCGACGACCGCCAGTGTTCCCGCCGGCGAGCCGGCAAATGGTTCCTGCAACATTTCCTCCTCCCTTCGCCGGCATGACCCGGATCAGGTACGACGGTAAGGGCAGGCGTGCCAACTCTCAGTCCGCGGTCCAGGACTCCCGTGTTGCCCAACACCCTACTCGGGGGAAGGCACTACCGTTCGCCGTGTGCATACACCCGGTGAAAGGCTGGCGACGGCGTCGCTGTATCTCTGTACCGACGCCCGCCGTGAGCGCGGTGACCTGGCCGAATTCGCCGACGCGGCGCTGGCGGGCGGGGTCGACATCATCCAGCTGCGGGACAAGGGCTCAGCGGGAGAGCAGCAGTTCGGACCGCTCGAGGCTCGGCAGGAGCTGGACGCACTGGAGATCCTCGCTGATGCCGCGCGCCGCCACGTCGCTCTGCTCGCGGTCAACGACCGCGCCGACATCGCGTTTGCGGCGGGCGCCGACGTACTGCACCTCGGCCAGGACGACCTGCCGCTGCAGATCGCACGCGACATCATCGGCCCACGCCCAGTGATCGGCCGGTCCACCCACGACCGCGTGCAGGCCAGCGCCGCAGCGGCCGAAGAGGTCGACTACTTCTGTGTCGGCCCGTGCTGGCCGACCCCGACCAAACCGGGCCGTCCGGCGCCCGGCCTGGACCTCGTCCGCGCCACCGCCGAATTGGTTTCTGGAGCCGCGTCGGCGGCGACGTCCGATTCTGGAGCCGCCGGGCCGAGGACATCTGGCACCGACAAACCGTGGTTCGCGATCGGCGGAATCGACGAACAGCGGCTGCCCGAGGTGCTGGCGGCCGGTGCCCGCCGAATCGTCGTGGTGCGTGCGATCACCGGCGCCGAGGACCCGCGGGCCGCGGCCCAACGCCTCAAAGCTCGGCTTGCAACAAAGGGATAGTCGCCGCCACTTTTCGGAGCCGCTCCCAGCTGGCGGCGAACCCCGGATGCAGCGGCAGTTCGGCGACTTCATCCTCAGCGACCCAGCGCAGCTCCGAGCTCTCCCGGTTGGGCACGGTCTCGAGCAGTTCGGCGGCATCGGCGATCACCGTCGTGTAGGTCCAGTGGCTACCGGTCGCGGTGGCGGTGACAACAGTGGTGCGCACGGTGAGCAGATCCGCAGGGAGCCCGGCCTCCTCGTGGGCCTCGCGGACGGCGGCCTGCTCGGGCGTTTCGTGGCTGTCGCGGGCGCCGCCGGGCAGACCCCACGTGCCGCCCTGATGACTCCACGGCGCCCGGTGTTGCAACAGCACCGCGGCTGAGCCGTCCTTGCCCGGCGCTCGCAGCAGCAGACCGGCCGCTCCGTGCTTGCCCCAATAGGCGGCGCCGCTGTCCGACAACACCCAGCCGTCCCCGTCGCCGCGCACGCCCTCAGGATAAAGCGTGTCTAACAACCCCACTTTTTGTTGCTGACACCGCCTTTCTCGGGCGTCGTCGGTTCAGGCGGCGGGCGCACACTGGACTGACGAGTCCGGCTCAATCCAGACGTCTCACGCTCGCACACACTGTCGAAGGGCTGGACCAACTTTTCGACGGGAACACCGACCAAACGCGTGCCCCTCGAATCCCGACACGTCACCGCTGGAACTCTTAGAATTCTTTTATAGAGTGGTGACCAGTCGGGACGATAGCCGGAGAGCAGCGAAAAGATGAGGTCCGCGCGCACGTGACTGTGGAGTTGGCGCATCCGTCGACCGAACCACTAGCGTCGCGGTCGCCGACAACACCCGCGCACCCGCGCTGGTGGTTCCTCTGGACCACTCCTGGCCGGATCCTGACCATCGGGGTCGTCCTTTCGGCGCTCGTGATCGCCAGCGCGTTTGCCACATCGACGACGATCAACGACCGTCAACAGGCGCTCACCACCGTTCTCGACCACACCGAGCCGCTTTCGTTCGCGGCAGGCCAGCTGTACACCACACTGTCGGTGGCCGACGCTGCCGCGGCAACCGCGTTCATCGCAGGCTCCGAGCCCCGCGATGTCCGGCAGCGCTACGAGCAGGCCATCACCGACGCATCGGTGGCCGTCACCCGCGCGTCCAGTGGACTGACCGACGAGCCGATGGTGCAACTTCTCGGCCGGGTCAATGCCCAACTGTCGGTGTACACCGGGCTTGTCGAAACCGCCCGCACCAACAACCGCGCCGGGAATCCGGTCGGCTCCTCGTATCTGTCCGAGGCGTCGTCGTTGATGCAGACGCAGATGCTGCCCGACGCGCAGCGGCTCTACGAAGCGACGTCGACGCGGGTGGATGCCGAGACGACTGCGTCGACAAGGATTCCTGGGCCGGTCATTCTCGTGGTGCTCGCGACGCTGCTGTTCGGCGCGTTCGCAAACCGCTGGCTTGGGCGCCGCACTCGCCGCCGCGTGAATATCGGCTTCGTCGCGGGCGGCCTTGCCGTACTGATTATGTTGATATGGGTGGGCACCGCGCTCGTCATCTCGACGTTGGACAGCCGCAGCGCGAAAGACACTGCGGCTGAGTCCCTCAAGACCGTCACGAGCCTCGCGATCACCGCGCAGCAGGCGCGTGCGGACGAGACATTGTCGTTGATTCGGCGCGGTGACGAGGACGTGCGCAAGCAGTCCTACTACCAACGCATCGACACGATGCAGCAGCAACTGTCCGATTACCTGTCCCGTGACGACGCGATCGACAAGAACGACCTGGCCGACGCCGAACAGCTGCTGAAGCGGTGGCGGGCCGCCGACGACAGGATCAACGCGTACATCGCGGTCGGCAACTACCAGGCCGCCACCCAGGTGGCGCTCGGCACCGGCGAAGACGACTCAACACCCGCGTTCGACAAGCTCGACACCGCGCTGACCAAGGGCATCGAAGAGAGCCGCAACCAGTTGCGCAACGACATCCTCAACGCCCGCCGGGTGTTGTCGGGTGCGACGGTCGGCGCTGCGGTACTGTCCGTCGTCGCCGCGCTGGCGGTGGCGCTGGGGTTGTGGCCGAGGCTTAGCGAGTACCGGTGATGTTGCGAAAGGTTGGGTTTCTGCTTGCGGCGGCCGCGCTGGGGCTGAGCGGCTGCGCGCAAGGGGCCGCGACGATGCCGACACCCGGCGTCACTCTCGCACCCCCCACGCCCGCGGGCATGGACGAGCTGCCACCGGTGGCAGCGCGAGCGCCGTCAGACGAGAGCGACTGCAACCGCACGGCGAGTCTGCGCCCGTTCAACAACAAGGCCGAGGCCGACGCCGCCGTCGCCACCATCCGCAACCGCGGCAGGCTGATCGTCGGCCTGGACATCGGCAGCAACCTGTTCTCCTTCCGCGACCCGATCACGGGCGAGATCACCGGTTTCGACGTCGACATCGCCGGCGAGATCGCGCGCGACATCTTCGGCAGCCCCTCACAGGTCGAGTACCGCATCCTGTCGTCGGCCGACCGCGTCGCCGCGCTACAGAACAATCAGGTCGATGTCGTCGTCAAGACCATGACCATCACCTGTGAGCGCAAGAAGCTCGTTGCATTCTCGACGGTGTACCTGAACGCCAATCAACGAATCCTCGCCTCGCGAGATTCGACGATCTCGCAGCCGTCCGATTTGTCGGGCAAGCGGGTGTGCGTCGCGAAGGGCACGACGTCGCTCGACCGCATTCAGCAGATCACGCCGCCGCCGATCGTCGTCGGGGTGGTGACATGGGCCGACTGCCTTGTGGCATTGCAGCAACGACAGGTGGACGCGGTCAGCACCGACGACTCGATCCTGGCCGGCCTGGTGGCGCAGGACCCATACCTGCACATTGTCGGCCCCAGCCTCAACGAAGAGCCCTACGGGATCGGCATCAACCTGCAGAACACCGGGCTGGTGCGGTTCGTCAATGGCACGCTGGAGCGGGTCCGCCGCGACGGCACCTGGAACACGTTGTACCGCAAGTGGTTAACGGTGCTCGGTCCGGCTCCGGCGCCCCCGGTCGCGAGGTATCTCGACTGATGGCCGAGGCGAAAGACTTCGACGACGCCCCCGGCACACCGTCGGCCGAGCCGACAATTGACACACCGTCGGCCGAGCCGACAATTGGGACACCGTCGGCCGAGCCGACAATTGACACACCGTCGGCCGAGCCGACAGTTGGGACACAACCGGCCAGCCTCGACGACCTCGACATGGACTCGATGTCGACGATGCGCCCGATGGCCACTCAGGCGATCTTCCGACCGCACATCGACGAGGACTCGGACAGCACTTCCGCCGGAACCGCGGTCACCGAACCCGACGAGCACCTCACAACGGTGACGCGGGCGCTGTCACCGACGCGGCGCCTCGGCGGCGGCTTGGTCGAGATCCCGCGAGTGCCGATCGTCGACCCTCTCCAAGCGCTGATGACCAATCCGGTGGTGGCCGAGTCGAAACGGTTCTGCTGGAACTGCGGCCGCCCGGTCGGCCGGTCGACACCAGACGGCCGCGCGTTGTCTGAGGGGTGGTGCCCGCACTGTGGCAGCTCGTACTCATTCCTGCCGCAGCTTTCGCCTGACGACGAGGTCGCCGAGCAGTATGTGATCAAGGGCTGCATCGCGCACGGCGGACTGGGTTGGGTGTACCTCGCCTACGACAAGAACGTCAACGACCGCCCGGTCGTGCTCAAGGGCTTGGTGCACTCCGGTGACGCCGAGGCGCAGACCATCGCGATGGCGGAGCGCCAATTCCTCGCCGAGGTAACGCATCCCGGGATCGTGAAGATCTACAACTTCGTCGAGCACAACGACAAGCACGGCAACCCGGTCGGCTACATCGTGATGGAGTACGTCGGCGGGACATCACTCAAGCAGGCCAAGGGCGACCGGCTGTCGGTGGCGGAGGCCATCGGCTTCATGATGGAAATTCTGCCCGCGCTAGGTTATCTGCATTCGATCGGGCTGGTCTAC
>Ga0207688_10001294_pt1 | contig 12978 bp, 4 predicted proteins | sample KBSMiscanthusM4_FD_184296 | JGI IMG/M metagenome (GOLD analysis project Ga0207688, IMG submission 184296) | Miscanthus rhizosphere microbial communities from Kellogg Biological Station, Michigan, USA - M4 (SPAdes) (version 2) | ecosystem: Host-associated > Plants > Roots > Rhizosphere ...
ATCGGTCGCACGGAACTTCTGTGAAGTGTAGTGCGACAACACTACTGAGCAGACCAATCTAGAATCGCCCGATCAAGTTGTCGCAGATGGGGATTTTGTGGTCCCTTTGTGGGTGGCCCGAAGAATGCTGACTCCACCATCCTTACGCCAGCTGTCCCTGCGGGCAGCCCAATCAAGGTCGACAACATGCTCGGGACATTCGGGATCGCCGACGAGCAGTGAGGCGATCGCGGCGAAGTCCTGCCGGTATGCCTTGGCGCTGTGCGGCTACGGCCTGCTGACGTCCAATCGGGTAGGACTGCCAAAGGCCGTGCTGGATACGAAATTTCGTGACCGTCGAGGCAGTGCGGCATAAGCAATGGTCGGACGACATTCATGGATAGCAGCAGTTATCCATGACTCGTCCTAGTCGCCAGAGCGCCAAAGCCACGGGCGTGTGACCCCGGCGACGAGCCGACTACACAACTTTGCCCTCCTTCACGTACTCGCGAAGGATGGCCGCCTCGAGGGCTGCGAGATCGACGCGGTGCGATCCGTCCGCGAGCGCCTCCAGTGCGCAGAAGTGCGCCACGTTGACGATGCCGGCGCCGCTCAGTTCGAAGCGTCTTGCGACGTAGGCCCAGTCGACGTCGTCGGCGATCAGGAGCTGTGATGGGAGGGCGCGACGCCAGATCTCGAGGCGCTCCTCCGCCCGCGGCATTGGAAATTGGATCGCAGCTTGGAAGCGACGTAGGAAGGCATCGTCGATGTTGCCGCGCTGGTTGGTGGCCAAAATGACGAGCCCACCATAGGTCTCGATGCGCTGCAGCAAGTAGGCCGCCTCCTGGTTGGCGTACTTATCGTGGGCGTCGCGGATGTCGGTGCGCTTGCCGAACAATGCGTCGGCCTCGTCGAAGAACAGGATCCAGTCTTTGTTCTCGGCTTTGTCGAACAACCGAGAGAGGTTCTTCTCCGTTTCCCCGATGTACTTGGAGACAACGCGTGACAGATCGATGCGGAAGACCTCGCGATTGGTCTGCTTGCCTAGCAGTGTGGCTGTCAGCGTCTTGCCGGTACCCGGCGGCCCGTGGAACAGGGCTCGATAGCCCGGTTTGAGCCGCCTGCCCATATCCCACTCGTGCAACAGCGTGTCGTTGTGGCTCACCCAATGCTCGATCTCGCGGATCTGCTTGAGCGTGTCGGGGTGTAACACCAGGTCGTCCCACCCCATCGCAGTCTCGATGTGCTCGGCGGGGAATTCCGTGCTGAAACGCGGCGTGCTGACCTTTCCTGTGGTGAGAACCTCGACGATCTCGGGGTCGAGAACCAGCCGCCCGCTCATTACCGGCTCGCCCTCGCTCACCGGTGCGACCCATAGGATGTGCTGGCGAGCGAGCCGGCCATCGCTGCTTAACATGCGCTGCACCGCAAGCCTTTTGGTGAGGTCGTCGCCCGCAAGGACGAACTGCGCGGTCTCGCCGGTCGGCAGAACGCCCCGATGGTTTTCCGCCCTGACACCTCCGAATTCGGGAAGGTCGCCGCCTTCTGGGACGCACTCTGCGATCAGTCGGCTGAAGAAATCGGGCTGGACGTGGGGGGCGAAGGCCAGTACCTGTATGAGGTGCTCGTCCGGCGAACACGGGTGAGACCAGGACGTCATGTCACGTGTCGCTTCACCAGGCGGTTGTCTGCCATTCGGCCCTTTCCATAGCCGGTCGGACCGGTTGCTAAATCGACAACGAATGGCATCACGCAGCAGTTCGAGATCGCGCGAGATATGGTCCACCCGCTGCCATAAGTCGAGTTCGCAATGGCTCATCGTCGGCGCCTATACGGCGCGCCTGGGATTTTTTCAACGGTGACTTCTCCGCGCAATTCTGCTGGGAGAGCAGCGAGGACTTCAAGGTTTCTCGCCTTCAGGTCCTCCTCTTTGTCAGACTTCGACTGGATTTCGATTACATCAATTCGCCCGCTTACGTGTTCGACAACGATATCGGCGCGCCTTAGTCGCCCTACGACATTGGCCAGAAGCGTTGTGATGAGACGGTACGCGCGATCCATGTAAACGGCTTTCACTGTGATCATCCTGGCAAAGTGATGCGCCCTTTGTTCCATGAGTTGGGAGTGACCCTCCGTTTGCGTTGTCTGTGGCTTACCTCTAATCTTCGCCAAGGGATTCGCCAGGTATATCGGGTCGATTTCCGCGAGTGCTTTAAGTTCAGCACTAGTAGGCACAGGATACTGCCCGGCCAGATATTTCTCGACGAAAATGCTGGTGACAAATTGCTTCTGATCCCCAACGTGGGAGGTGTGCTGAAGAATCACGTATTCTTGTCCGACCTTGGCAACCTTCCAGACAGCACCCGCAAATTTGACGTACAAACCTTCCTTGAGTTCCTTCGGGATCTCGACGGCAGCCTTCAAGACACTTGGGGGCGTCTTCGCCTTGGGATTGATCTCGATGGCGATGTCGAACTGATTTCCACTCAAGTGTTCGAGTGTGATCAAGGTCAGCTTATACTTCGTCTTGATTTGAGGCAGCTGAGCGCTAATTTGCTCCGGCTTGGCATCAGGTTTCCCGAGCAAAACCTGGGCGTCGTTCTTGGCGAGTTGAGCGTCCCGTTCCTTCTCGGCGATTGTCCGAACATCTCCCGCGCCCTTCAGCTTCTGCAGCAGGCCGCCCAGCCAGCCGACAATTCGGTCAAGCCCCTTGTCGATAGGCTGTCGGATCTTCTTGACGATCCCCACTAGCTTCTCGGGAACGTTTCCGAGACCGACGAACTTGGCCAGGAAGGCGATGATGACGGTCAGGGTATTGGCCATGGTCTGCTCGACCTTCTTCGCGGCCCCCTGGACCTGGCCGGACGCAATGGCGGCGATGGAGTCGATGAATGATGCGACCACAGCGGCGATTTGGTTGATCTTCTCGATAAAGAACGTGACCGTGTTGTAAGTCGCGATGATCGCTTGGATCACCGCGCCGGCCGGATTGAGCATGCTCACCAGCTTGATGACGGCGGCCTTCACGACCTCCGTGCTGATCATCTGGGTGACCTGGCCGATCAGCTGGTCCTTCAGCTCGGTCAGCTCGCTCTTGATCTGCTCCCAGGCGGCGGCCGGGCCCTCGGTCACCAATGTCACCAGGATCTTCGCGGTCTTCTCGAGCCCTGTGAGGAGGGGTTCGGGGATGATCTTGACTAACTTGGCGCGGATGTTCTGCCAGGTCAGTCCGAGAACCGACAGGACGAGCTTCACGATTTCGATCAGGGTGAACGACTTGGGGATGTACACGCCGGCCTCGCCCAGGGGGCCTGTAATCCATTTGATGAGAGCGTTTTTGAGGTGCTCGACGATGTTGTTGGCGAACATCTGGAAGCCAAGCTTTGCGGCACGCACCAGATTGCCGACGAACCGGACCGGATCCCTGATGATGGTGTGGAACGCCGCTTTCGCCTTCGCGATATAGGGCATAGCGCGCGGGGCGACCACCGAGAAGAGGATCTCGAGGAGACCGAGCACCTGTTTGACGCCCCAGGAAGTGAAGTCTGTGGCGATGGTGACGAAGGCACCGACCACCTTGCGGAAGGCGCCGACGACGGTAATGACGTCCTGGAAGGTCAGCGAACGCAGTGTGTCGATGATCTTGCGTGGCACGGCCAGGACCAGAGCCATCAGGCCGGTCAGGGCGTTCTGGAACCAGACCCATGCTCGTGCGACAGCATTTCCCTTCTTGAGGTTCTGCCAGACCTCCTCCTGGCCAATGAGTTTCATGAACCCGCCAATAAGCGTGTCGGCGTTGCGCGGCACCGGCTCGCCGGTGATCGGGTCCTGGCCGAGGATGGCTTTGAGCAGGTCGTAGCCAGCCGTGCCCTCGGCGAGCGCGGCAAGCGGGCGCAGGATGGCATCTTTGACCATTTGCAGGATCTCGGTCACCACCGATACACCGAACGAAATCAGTCGACCGATGGGATCGGTGAAGATCCGCTTCGCGCGGTCCCAGACATCACCGAGATGGAAGATGTCTCTCCAGCCGAGCGAGTCGATGAAACGCCTAAGCCCGTCGACGATCTGGCCCCCGATGTCGCCGAGCGTGGCAATCTTCTGTTCCACCCACGCCGCCGCCTTGTTGATCACGCCGTGGTTGTCGAGCACCTGGGTGATGACTGCCCCGCCCGGAAGGAGCTCAATCAGCGCGCGCAGCAGATTGGCCGCGGTTCGATCCGCCGACCGCATGTTGATGGGGTTGAACCCCAACAGCAGGGTCAGCATCCGGAAGCCGGGAATGTAGTAGGCCTTATCGGCGAAGTAGTCGAGCGCATCCTGGATGCCGAGCCGCTGCACCGCCGGGGGCGAGGCAGTGGTCGTCACCTTCGGGGTCCGCTGCAGCGTCACACTCTGTCGCGAATGACCCTGTTGGATGGTGTGGGTCAGCTCGTGGGAGAGAAGTTGGCGTCCGTCGCTGGAGCCGGGCTGGTATTCGTCGCGCCCGAAGAAGATGTGGTTGCGGTGCGTGAACGCGCGGGCGCCGAGTCGGTTGCTCAGGCTGGCCGCTTCGCCGTCGGTGTGGATACGCACCTGGCTGAAGTCCGCGCCGAGGCGCGGCTCAACGAATTCGCGGACGTCGGCGGACAGGGGTCTACCGCCGGTGGTGGCGGTCTGGATGGCAGCCTGCGCGTCGGCGCTGACGTCCGGGGCGCCGGCACCTGCGCGCGACACGCTGTCGTCGCGGTCGGCCGGTTGGACGAGCACCGGCGAGGCGGCGGGTGCCGGCATCCGCATCACCTGCTCGGCGGTCCGATCGGCTTCCGTCTCCAGCGCGTCGCCCGGCTTACTCACCGTCAGCTTCGCCTGGACGAACGTCGATCGTGCGGCTCGCGCGGCTGGCGCGAAGAATCCGCCGCCTCGCGCGGCCGGGAAGAACGCCTCGCCAGGTGCCCGCGAAGCCGTCGATGGCGGTTTCGGCGATTTCTCAGCGCTCGTGCTCATGATGCCAAGGTGGTCGTCCCGAGAAGCGGGACGCTACCGCCACTCCACTCGGAGCAGCCGCTGCATCCACGGCAACTGGATCATGGAAATTCCCCATGGCAGCTGGTCCAAAAGAATGTCGAAGGCCTGAGACTCGACACGCAGCAGCCAGCCACCGTCGTCATCGGCCGTGAGCATTCCGGGCCTCATGAGGAATGTGCTCCGCAGCCCGTCGGGTCCGGTGCCGCGCAGCGCGGCCCAGTGTCGGATCGCCGCCTCGAGCAGGGTGATGGCCTCCGCAGACTCACTGTCGCTGAGCGTCACAGCCCGCAGGGATTCGTCGATCGCGACGTCGCACAGCACCTTGGCCAGGACCAGCTCATACTCGGGTGCACTCAACTCGCCGGTCGCGAGGTAGTGCAGCAGGCACAGCGCCCGCTCGGGCTGCGGTAGCCGGCCGCCTTCTGCGATGCCCAGCGCCTCGAAACAGCGCGGCAGGAACGGGTGCAGTAGCACCACGCCCGCATTGTCGACGTAGACGCCGTCGATGCCCTCCCCGTTTGCCACGGTTGGTTCGATCGGCAGGAGTCTGGTGCGATCGGGTCGACGCGGTTCGTGCCCGGCGTCGGCGTGCGGCGAGTCGCTGGCCGTCATCGACGGCTTTGCCTGGGGTTCGGCATGGTCGAAGAGGTCGGGCACGACACGCGCGAGGAGAGTTCTGACCTGGCCGTGGCCGCGCGTGTCGGGCGGTACTGCGCGCCAGGCCTCGACCAGGATCTGCCGAGGACTGGGCAGTGCACCCGAGGAGATGCCCGCGAAAGCGGTCTCCCAAAGCTGAGCGAGCAGCATCTCGCCAGCCGGAACGGTGCGATCCAGGTCCTGTAGCCAGCGCAGGCAGATATCCATGGTCGCCGCGCCGGTCTCGGACAGTAGGCGCAGGAGCGATTTGAGGAAGGCGGGGGAGAACTGGCGGGACAGCCGCCGGCGAGCGCCGGCGACGGCGAGGACGTCCAGCAGCGCGGCGCGACGGGCGGGACTTGGCGAGGGTCGGGTGGCCCCGTCGGCTGCGGTCCACGCGGTCAGCAGCACCTCCTCGAGGTGTCGACCGGGTGGAAGGCGAAACGACCACGGTAGCCGCCCCGTCCGCAGGAATGTGATCAAAGCGTCGTCGGCGGTGTCCCGGTCGGACCGGTGCTTGACGTTGCCGGTCTCCGCCGGCTGCTCGGGCGGCGGTGGATGGTCCCGGAAGAATGATTCGACTGCGCGGCCGATCGCCTCGGGGAGGTCGCGCTCAAGAGCGTCGGGTGACATGCGGCCGAGGTCGACGTCGAGTCGTTCCACCACGACCCACCCGTCGTGCGGATCGCAACGCGCCAGTGCCCGGTCGAGTACCGGTGTCACGAGGCGATTGCACAGGTCGGGCAGACGGCGCTGCAGCGCCATCCCGTCCGACTCCGCGCCGTGCAGGTCGATTTCGACGAATTGGCGGCGGATGATGTGGGGCGGGTGCTCGGGCATGGTCATCGCCCCTGGATGTCAATTTCTCGTACGATGACCGCGGTGCAGCCACGCTCGGTGAATGCGGTGAGCCGCACCAGCTTTCGGGTCGGCTCGGGCGGATCGAATTTGAATTCCGCGCTGTCGCCGTTGGCCAGCGCCGGCACGCCGTCTTGCACTTCCCACAGGAAGGAGACCGGCGGTTCACTGCCCGACTGCCGGGCGATCAACACGATGGGATCGGGGAAGGCTCCCCTGTGCCGGAAGTCAACCGTCAGGTCGACGTCCTGGCACACGTCGACGGGCGGCTGCTCGGGGTGACACTTGTTGGACGAGATTGGGTTGAACGGGGGAATTACCACCCGCGACTGGTGTTCCTCGCTCAGAATGTCTGTTCCGTTCGACGAGTACGCGAGCTCGAGGTGCTGTCGCCGCCGACCCTGGACGAAGGTCACCCCGAGCCTGAAGGTCACGTCGAGGCAGACCAGTCGGTCGATCCACAGCGTGCCGGTGGTCGATGTCTCTTCCGCGCGGGCGTACTCGACGTGCACCCAGTCGGGGGAGCCGACCGCTTGGGCGATCAGCTCATTGATCTCGTTGGTCCATTTGCCGACTACTTGGTCAAAATCGGTGCTGCGGATTGGGTTAGGCGCCCGGTTGACCGCGTCGCCGACGGCGTCGGTGAGGTCGACCGTGCCCTGCGGAAATTGGATAGTGACCAACCTGACCTCTGCGGAGTATTCGTTCACCGGAAGCCCCTGCTTCGCCTCGGGGATCCAGAATCGGAAGCCCTCGCGGACCGCTACACCTTCACAGGGCAGGTCGCAGACGTGTCCGACGGTGTGCTGGAGAGTCCTTTCGGTTGTACAGCCTGCGTTGTCGGTGATCGTGACCGTCACCGCCTCGCCGCTCGTCACGGCGGGGCTGGTGTAGGTGGTTCCCTCGATCGTTCCCGGCACCGCCGCGTACGGCGGCGTCCCGCCAGACACCTCGAAGGCGACCTGATAGGTGCCGGCCTGCTCGTCCTCGGTGATCTGTTCGATTCCGGCGGTCAGTGCCGGCGGCACGACGATCATGGTCGGTGCCGACTCGGCGCCGTCGTCGTCGCGGATCACCACGGTGTGCGAGCCGGCGCCGAGCAAGAGCTTTCCAGTTGACGCCGCGAACTCCCCGCCGTCCACCTGAACAGAGACCGCACCGGTGGCTCCCTCTGCGGTGAGCGTGACTTCGGCGTTGCCGTTCGCGTCGGTGCAGCCGGGCTGCAGGGACAGTCGCGGCCGATCCTTGGGCAATGTGTAGTGCATCGGTGAGCAGTCGGAGCAGCAGATGTACGGCAGGAAGAAGTCCGCAATCACTGTGCCGTCGGCGAGTTCGGCCACCGCGTCGGCATAGATGCGGCTTCCCTCTGCGGTCGGTGGTCGGCCGACCAGGACGTCACCGGTCAGCAATTGATAGACGCTCTGGACGGCGGGCCTGCCGGCGAGATCGGGATCGAACTGCAGACGGGTGAGCGCCCGTGACAGAGCCGCCTGGTCTACGTACCTCGCGCTCAACAGCGACCGCAGCGGACCCAGCTCGACATCGGTGCGAACGATGGGGGGCCGCGGTTCGTCCCCTGCGCCGGTTATGGGAGGCCGATCCGACGAACCCGGTGGCCGCGTGGACGGGGACTCGTGGTAGACGAGGATGAAAGTACCGCCGATCGGCGCACCCGCCCTGTGCTGGATACCTGGATGCTGCTGAAGAAAGAAACTGAGGAACTGCGCTTGCTGGGCTTTGCGGATGCGCCGCTTGTACTCCTCCTCCAACGCGCGGAACGGATCGAGACGGCATCGGAAGATGATGTCGCTCAACCGATCTGCCATACCGGCGGCGAGGAACGGTGGCGGGCCGCCTTGGGCGGCCGCGGCGGCGCGTACGTGCTCGAACCGCTCGGCCACATCCACCAGCTCCTCGTAGCGGGTCCCGAAGGCGCCAAAGTCGAGATGGCGCACGTCGGCACTGAGCTGCGCCCAGAGCGCCGACAGGCTGGTGACGAGCGAGTACGCCAGCACCGCGAACTCGGTGCGCAGGCCCACTACACCGCGACCGAAGACTCCCAGGAATCCGCGGCCACGATCGAGCACGTCCTCAATCAGGCGGCCGACCGTCCCTGGCTGCACCAGGTAGCCGTGTGCGCAGTTCCGCAGCAGCGGTAGCACCGGCTCCTTCGGGGTGGTAACCGGTGATTGGTATTCGTCGGGGAGGTCGTAGAAGTACCGAACCTCCTTGCACAAGAAGCAAGCCAGCTCCGCCTTGAGGGTGGCGTAGATGGCCTCGAGGTCCTCGAAACGGCAGTCTTCTTTGGTCAGGTCGACGGGAATGCTCTGGTCGAACGCTCCGGTCCGCAGCGCGATGATCTCGATCGGCAGGCGGTAGCGCGCACGCTGGGTGAGCAGGGTGGTCATCACGGTCCGGACGGATTTGCCGAGGTGTCCCTCGATGCGCAGGAAGTTGTGCGGCTCCAATTCGTAGCGCAGCGGGTTGGTGACGAATGTTGGTGTCTGCGGTCCGTATTCGTCGGCACGGTAGCTAAGGTTGTGGTCGGCCCGCTCGCGCCGCGACCGTTCGGGATTCCACACCGTATAGAGGGGCGGGGCGCCGTCCTGGCGGAAGTAGTAGGGGATTGCGGTGGTGCCCAAGGCTGCGTCACCCCAGACGCTGGGGGTGATGCGGATTTGCGCGTCGACGGGGCCAGGCCCGGGTCCGGGGAGTGGAGGCGTGTTGGTGAAGCCTTCCAGCATGCCGACGAGACGCCGAAACAGCACCAGCAGGTCGTTGGTGCGGGCTTCACAGTCGCTGAGTGCGGGCGACGGCAGGAACCGGTGCCGATATCGACTCGGTTCGGCGACCGATGCCGGATCGACCACGCAGACCATGAGGTGGCGGGGGAACAGACCGTCCGGCGGGCAGCAGGCGCACATCAGATCGACGCCGGCCCACCTCAGTTCGTCGTAGGCCCGCAGAATGTCGGCGAAAAGGTCCCAGTAATACTGCAGGAAGCGAACATCCGTCGTCGTCGTCGGTTCGGTGTCGAGGAATCCGAACACCGTGTTGAAGTTGGCGAACGGGTCCGACGGGTGCGCCTCCACGACGAGCGGCTTGAATGCCTGGTATGCCGCGGCCAGCGCGGAACCGGTGCGTGCCGCGAGCTTGTCCGTGCGGAATGCGGTCTGGAACGCGAGGAGAAGATCCTCGGAGGTGACCGGCGCCGAGCTCGGCACGTTGACGCGCGGCAGGCGCAGGTCCGGCAGTTGTAGTCGCGCGAGCAGGTCGACGCCGGCAGCGTCCATGGCGGGGTCGCCGCCGGAAGCGTTGGCCGCGGCGATCACTTTATCGAGGTCGGCCGTCTCGATGAGCAGGCGCCGAATCGTCGCGGTCACAGCGGCGCCGCGGTCATCACAGCTGTTGGGGCTGCAGGTGCGCAGGCCTTGCCGATTGAGTTCGACAAACAGCACCACTGCCTTGTCGTTCAGGGGCAGGGCACCGCTGCTCAGGGGCTCGGTGCCCGGCTCGCCGACTGGAAACAACTCCCACAGCTCGAACGGCTCGGTCGGCACCGCAGCGTCGTCGTCAAAGGTCGGATACGGGACCTGAGCCGGCAACGTGTAGCGCCGCCATGATGTCAGCGTGACGTCTCTGGGCTCGACGACGAGGTAACCCTGGGAGGTGACGCCGCACCCTTTTGACAGATAGAACGCCGAATTGGTTGCGTCCCAACTCACTTCGAGGCCGCATAGGATTCCGATCCCGATGAGATTGGCCCGCGTCAGGCGTTCTTGTTCGTCGTGGTAGGCGAACGTGTCGTTGAGGTGCGCCGGTGTGAGCACCTGGTTGGCCTCGAAGAAAGCGTATGTGTCGTGAATCGTGATCATTGGACATTGCTCCCAAGTGCCGTTTGACCGAGTCGGATCGGGTTGCGGTCGCTACCTTCGTCGCAGTCGTGAAGGGTCCCGCTGGGGTAGGTGTTGCGCAGGTCGCTCAGGGCGTCGACCACGAGGCGCAGTCGGTAGGAGACTTCGACGTAGGACGCGTAGCGGTCCATCAGCGCGGCGCGCAGCGTGTCGGCGGTACCCGCCTTGAAGTTCAGATCGGCGCATAGTGGGAGCGGGCCCGGATCGAAGGCGGTGAACTCGTCGAGGGGTATCCCGGCCTTCACGTTTTCGTCCCTCCATTCGGCGAAGGAAATGCCGAATGCGGTGAGAATGTCTGCCGCGCAACCGCATACGGTGTCCGGCGCGACATCGGCGGGAGCGGTGAGGTGTTCGGTCAGGATTGCCGTGACGCTCTCCTGCAGCCGTTCTTCGGTCCAGTCGATGCGCGCGTCAGCGCGAAGCCATCCGCACCACGCATCTTCGAACCGTTCGAACTGGCGACCATGCAGGGCGATATCTGAGAAATACTCCACCGCTACGGAATCCAGCGCGGCGCGTAGAACGTCGTCGATGTCGGCGGCACAACCGACGACCGTGAGGTCCACCGGTGCCAGCGCGGCGGCGACCGCTGCCCGAACCGTCTCAGGCTGGTGGTGCTCCAGAGTCTTGTCCGCATACCAGGCGTCGAAGGCGGCACGGTATGCATCGAGAACGGCTGCGGCGCACGCGCACACGTCTTCGTGGCTCGGCGACGCGCCGGGCTCGGCGCCCCAATGCTGCTCGAGGATCTCCGCCAGTTCGTCGACCACCGGATCACAGGGGTCGGCGACGAAACCGTCGTTGCCGACCCAGCACGTCTTCACGACCAAATGGCTGGGGGTCTCCTGCTGGATCGTGCGGTCGGCGAAGCCGCGCATCTCCATGTTGGTGTTGAACGGCGCTGTCCACCCGGGCATCACGAAGGTGAGGCGGAACGAGTAGGGGTCCTCGTCGCCGCAAGTGGCGCACTCGCCGTCGGTGCACACCGGATACAGCGCATCCCCGGGAAACTTGGGTCGGAGCAACAGGTGCTCGACGACTGTGGCCCGTTCGTTGGCGCTCCACGTCAGCAGTACGTCACGGAACGACTCGGCGGCCAATGTGGTGTCGAAAGTTCCTTGATGCTCACCGATCAGCGCGCCGCCGCCGTCGACCACCCGAGCTCCAGGCTGCGCGCCGACGCCGTTGGGCAACAGCTGGTAGCGGTCGGTGACGACCAGCTCGGCGAGGATCGACCGGGCAGCCGCCGCGAGCGCGTCAGACAGCGCTTGCGCGTCGGCCGACCGTCCGAGTGGATCGTCGGTGGGCTGTTCGTCTCCGGGCTGGTGAATCAGCAGGTGCAGCTCGGTGTTGCGGTCCACGATTTCCCACGGCTGGGCACCCCCGAGTAGCCCGCGGGAGGTGAGGAACGCCTCGAGCGACGTAGTGAGCGCTGCTGGAGGAATCAGGGTGAGCAGGTCGTCGCCGCCGCGGCCGCGCAGCGCAATCGTTTGCGTGTAAAAGGGCGCAGCCGGCGAGCTCGCAGCGGTCCACACGAGTGTGTGGTCGGGGAAGCCCAGCAGCAGGCTGACGCGTTGTTTGAGCCCCGGCGCGTTGGCCGGCGAACAGGGGGAGACCGTGCGGTTGAACGCTTTTCCGCGATCGTGGCTGATCTTGGGGTAGGCCCGCAGGAAAGCGATCTTGTCGCCAATCAGGTCGTGCTTGGCCGCCCGCTCGCCTTCGAAACCGGTCAGCAGCATCGCGTACTCGCCGAACTGCTCGCCGAACCGCGCGAGGATGTGGTCCAGAAAGCGGTTGCGGCGGTCGGTGAATTCGGGCTCGGATTCGCCGATCGAGGCCAGGGTGCTCGCGCTGAGGCCGTTGACGAGCTGGCTGTATCCGTCGATGTCGTCGTCGGTGAACTCCGCGAAGAAGTAGGTCCGGTCCTGCGGTCCGAGCGAGAACAGGTCGGCGGTGTGGGCGAGCTGCGCGTAGGCGTTGCGCAACACCTGCTCGAACACCAGCAGGTACGCCTTGAGCTGTTTGGCCTGAGCCCGCCGTAACGGTGTCGCGGTGGAGGGCAGGCCGGCGGGGCCGATGCCGTAGGTGACCGGAAAGCTGTGCTGGACGGGAAAGTACGCGTTCAGTTCGCGGTCGGCACCGGTAGGTACGGGCAGGTCGCCAAGCTCGTTGCGCAGTTTCGGGCGGGCGACGGCGCCGCGCAGCTGCACCAGCGTGTCCTCGGCCTCGTCAACACGGGGCAGGAACGGAAGTCCATTGCTGGAGAACAGAAAGCGCGAAAGGTTGCTGTAGAGGCGGGGCTGGTGGCCGTCGCTGACAAACAGTAGCCAGGAACCGCTGACCCGCCCGGAGTCGAATTGCTGCGAGCCGTCGTCGTTCCACGCCGGATCGGTTACGCCCTTGATGGGCTCGCCCTCGGCGTCGTAGGCCGCCACCTGCATGTTGTTGACGGCGATCACGCCGGGGATCTCCATCAGTCGATCGATGAGGTCTGATACCCGGATGACGCTGCGCAGCCCGGCGGCCTGCAGATCCTGTTCCGCCAGGAACCCACTGCTCATTTCCGGACCGTTGAAGATCGTTT
>Ga0207688_10001297_pt1 | contig 12970 bp, 12 predicted proteins | sample KBSMiscanthusM4_FD_184296 | JGI IMG/M metagenome (GOLD analysis project Ga0207688, IMG submission 184296) | Miscanthus rhizosphere microbial communities from Kellogg Biological Station, Michigan, USA - M4 (SPAdes) (version 2) | ecosystem: Host-associated > Plants > Roots > Rhizosphere ...
AGCTACCCGGCACCGCGGCGTGCGAAGCGCCGACGATGAACAGGGCAAGCCGGGCCGGCTCGTCGCCCGGGTTTTTCCACCGGTGGCGGGTCCCGTTCTGCACCACCGTATCTCCAGGATTGAGTGTGACCTCTGCGCCGTCGTCGAGCTCGAGGATGATCGTGCCGTCGAGCACCACCTCGAAGTCGATGGTGTCGGTGGTGTGCATACCCGGATCCGATGGGTCCATGTACCCGGCGAGCCCGGGCAGCTTCGCCTCCAGGTCTGCCAGCGCCTCCTCTGCGGTGAGAAAGGCCTGTTCGGCACCGGCGACGCCCGGCGGCACCGTGAACATGCCGAACCGGAAGCCGCCGATCGGCGGGAAGTAGGTCCGCCAGTCCGGCATCGACCCGTCGTCGGGGAACTGCGGCGTGTCGTCGCCGCCCCACAACTGGTGAAACTCGGCGTTCGGCATCAGTGCCGGCATGACAGGAGCCACGGTCTCGTCACTGACGAACACAGACTTGCCCGATGCGTCGTGTCCGGTCACCACTCGGCGGATATCCATTCGGTCAGTAGACCACCGGCTGCCAGGTTCGCGTGGCAATCTCGGTTCATGGACACGAGCATCCTGCCATTCGAGGACACCACCGACTTCGACGACGCCGACCGGGGATTCATCGGCGCGGTCGAACCCTGCATCGTCAAGGCCGCGGACGGAAGAGTGGTGTGGGACAACGACGTTTACTCATTCCTCGCGGGTGACTCCCCGGCCACGGTGCACCCCAGCCTGTGGCGGCAGAGTCAGCTGTGTGTCAAGCAAGGTCTGTACGAGGTGGTCGAGGGCATCTACCAGGTGCGCGGTCTCGACCTGTCGAACATCAGCTTCATCGAAGGCGACTCCGGCGTCATCGTGATCGACCCGCTGATAAGTACCGAGACCGCGGCCGCTGCGCTCGGTCTATACCGCGCGCACCGCGGGGATCGGCCGGTCGTCGCAGTCATCTACACCCACAGCCACGTCGATCACTTCGGCGGGGTGCTCGGCGTCACGACGCAGGCCGACGTCGACGCGGGGAAGGTCGCGATCATCGCGCCCGAGCACTTCACGCAACATGCTGTGCAGGAGAACGTCTACGCCGGGACCGCGATGGCGCGCCGGGCCGCCTACATGTACGGTGCCGCGCTGGACCGCGGTCCGAAGGGTCAGGTGGGCTGCGGGCTGGGCCAGGTCGGCTCCACCGGTGAGGTCGGCCTGATCGTCCCGACGGTCGACATTCGTGCAACCGGCGAGACTCACACGATCGACGGCGTGGAGATCGAATTCCAGATGGCGCCCGGTACCGAGGCCCCCGCGGAGATGCACTTCTACTTCCCGCAGCACCGCGCGCTCTGTATGGCCGAGAACGCCACCCACAACCTGCATAACCTGTTGACGCTGCGCGGTGCACTGGTCCGCGATCCACACGGATGGGCCGGTTATCTGACCGAGGCCATCGACCGCTTTGCCGACCGCACAGACGTCGTGTTCGCCTCGCACCACTGGCCGACTTGGGGCCGCGACCGGATAGTCGAATTCCTTTCGCTGCAACGTGATATGTACGCGTATCTGCATGACCAGACACTGCGACTGCTCAACCAGGGCTTCACCGGCATCGAGATCGCCGAGAACTTCCAGATGCCGCCCGCCTTGCAGAAGGCCTGGCACACCCACGGCTACTACGGCTCGGTCAGCCACAATGTCAAGGCCGTCTACCAGCGCTACATGGGCTGGTTCGACGGCAACCCCGGCCGGTTGTGGGCACATCCGCCTGAAGCGCTGGGGCCGCGCTATGTCGACGCGATGGGCGGCATCAACCGTGTCGTCGACGCCGCGCAGAAGGCGTTCGACGAGCGCGACTTCCGTTGGGCGGCAACGCTACTGGATCATGCGATATTCACCGACCAGAGTCATGCTGCGGCAAGAGAACTCTATGCCGCCACGTTCGAACAGCTCGCTTACGGGGCCGAGAATGCCGTCTGGCGCAACTTCTTCCTCGCCGGCGCGACCGAATTGCGCGAAGGGGTCTTCGGCACACCGGTGCAGACCTCGACGTCGATCCTGGGTCAGTTGACACCGGAGCAGATGTTCGACACCTTCGCGATCAACATCAACGGGCCGCGGGCATGGGATCTCGATGTGGCCGTCGATGTCACCTTCCTTGACGCCGGCACCAACTACCGGCTGACGCTGCGCAACGGCGTGCTGGTGTACCGCGCGGTGCCCGCCGACGCGTCGACTGCCAACGCCACGGTCAAACTTGCAAACAAGCTGCGACTGTTGACATTTGCCGCCGGTGACAGCGACTCGCCCGGGTTGGAGGTGATCGGGGATGCCAATGCGCTGCCGTCGATCCTCGCGGTCGTCGACAGGCCCGATCCGAACTTCAACATCGTCACCCCGTAGCGGGAACACCGTCCGCCCCAGGTCGCGAAGTAAGGTACCCGTGCCGAGCGGCCAGGCTGGAATCAGTGGCTACGGGATGCCACCGTCGACGCGGATGATCGTTCCGGAAGTGTAGCTCGACGCGTCGGACGCCAGATACAAAGCGGCACCGATGATCTCGGGTGGATTGCCGAGCCGCTGAAGCGCGAAGTGCCGGGCCCCGGCAGTGGTCGCCGGTATATCCCAGGCCTTGCTGATGTCGGTCAGGAACGGGCCGGGCATCAACGTGTTGACGCGGACCGTTGGCCCGAAGGCCAGCGCGAGACCTTCGGTCAACGCGTTGAGCGCCGCCTTCGCGGCCGAATAGGGCAGCTGCTCCGGCCGTGGCCGCCGCGACCCGCTCGAGCTGACATTGATGATGGACCCGCCGCCGTCCGCCACCATCCGTTCGCCCACCAGAGCCGACAACCGGAACGGGCCCTTGAGGTTCAGATTGACGACGGCATCGAACAACTTCTCGGTGACCGAGCCCAGCGACTCGTACAGCGGCGACATGCCCGCGTTGTTGATGAGGACGTCGACCTTGCCGAACCGGTCGTAGGTGGAGTCCACCAACCCGTCGAGCTCGTCCCACCGCCCGACGTGCACCTGGTAGGGCAAGGCGGCGCGGCCGGTCGCGGCTTCGATCTCGTTGGCGGTTTCCACGCAGGTATCGTATTTGCGGCTGGCGATGACGACATCGGCTCCGCATCGAGCCGCGGCGAACGCCATCTCGCGGCCAAGGCCGCGACTGCCACCAGTGACCAGCACTACCCGGGCGGTGAGATCGAACAGTTGGTCGGCGTATCCCATCTCGGTGCTCCCTATCGGTCCCGGGCCGTCTCGCGAATCACTCGGTGAATGAACCCGAGCTTGGCGACCACCGGCTCGGGAATCTCGAACGGATACAGGGGATTCTTGCCCATCGCGGTGTTCACCCGATTGAAGAACAGGGACATCCATCGCCAGTCGAACAGCAATCGTTCAATCGGCGCGTCGTCGTAGGACTCCAGCGGAACGATATCCCGCGGCGCCGAGAACCGAACCCGGTCGGCCTTCAAGACCATCCCGGCCTCCCGGCTGGTGTCGATCGTGTCGGCGATATGGAGGTAGTGGGCGAAGCACTCGGCGAAGTCCTCCCACGGATGCATGGTGGCGTATTCGGAGATGAACGTCTCTTCCCAGCCGTCGGGTGCGCCGAACTTGTAGTGGCGCGCGATGGCGTCGCTGTAGCTGGCGCGTTCGTCCCCGAACAGCGTGCGGCATGCAACGAGGTATCTGCCTGCGCCAGAACCAGTCTCGACAAGGACGTGTTGATAGTAGTGGCCGACTTCGTGCCGGAAATGGCCGAGCAGCGTTCGGTACGGCTCGCCGAGCCGCACCCGCAAGGACTCGCGGTAGTCGTCAAGCGATTCGACGAGGTCGATGGTGATGACGCCGTTGGCGTGGCCGATGACTACCTTCTCGCCGGTGCTGTAGCTCGACAACAGGTCGAACGCCAGTCCGCCGTCGCGCCGCCAGAACGGCTCGATTGGCAGGCCGATATCGTCCAGTTGGTAGATAAGGCGACGAAGCGCCCGCGCGGTGGGGACCAGCTTCTCGCGCGCCAACGTGTCATCGGCGGGGGGCTCGCGGCGGATCAGCGAGTGCGCCAGGCAGCGACCCCGTTCGGAGGGCGACTGCTCCTCGGGCGCGAGCCAGTTGCAGCCCAACGTTTCGCTCTGGGTGCAGCGCACCCACTGCCGCTCACCAACAACGGCGACGCCGTCGGCTACCGGCAGCATTGACCTCGTCGGCAGGTGGAAGCCGAGCGCGGTGTGGCAGGTGGCGCACCGCATCGACTCGAACGCGGCGAAGTCATTGCACACCGGGCAGGCGAATGCGCGCACGGGCCATATGGTGTCACGGTGCAGTTGCTCCTCATCAGGCACGCGCTTCCGCTTCGAAGCGAACCCGGCCAGGGCTCCGACCCCGATCTGTCCGAGGAGGGCATCGAGCAGGCCAAACGGCTCCCCGATGCGCTGGCGCGCTTCCCGGTCACTCGGCTGGTCAGCAGTCCGCAGGTCCGGTCGGTCCAGACCGCGCAGCCAGTCGCCGATGCCCTCGGACTGACCGTCGAGGTCGACGAACGTCTCGCCGAGTATGACCGCGACATGGGGCACTACATCCCGATCGAGCAGATCGCCGCGGAGTTCCCCGAGGAGCTGGCGCGGCTGGCCGAGGGGCACCTGCCCAGCAGCGTTGATGAGACCGCGTTTCTGGCGCGAATCAACGCGGGGATTCGCGACGTGGTGGCCGCGGGCACCCACGAGGACACCGTCGCGGTGTTCAGCCACGGCGGGGTGATCAACGGACTGCTGCACACCATCCTGGGCACCGAGAAGATTCTGTCCTTCAACGTCGACTACGCAGGCGTCACCCGGCTGCTGTCCTCGCGCGAAGGTAATTTCTATGTGGCCGCCGTCAACGGCACGGAACATGTATGGGACCTGCTTCCGAGAAAGTGGCGATGAGCGCTCGCGCGAAGAGCAGAAAGCGGCGATGAGCGCTCGCGCGAAGAGCAGAAAGCGGCGATGAGCGCTCGCGCGAAGAGCAGAAAGCGGCGATGGTAGACAAGTCCGGTGACTACCTCGCTCGAAGGACTTGACCTCGACGCCCTTGATCGCCACCTGCGGTCGGTCGGCGTCGCTCGCAGCGGTGAACTGCGTGCCGAACTGATCTCCGGCGGTCGGTCCAACCTGACGTTCCTGGTCTTCGATGACGCGTCCAAGTGGGTGTTACGCCGGCCGCCACTGCATGGACTGACGCCGTCGGCGCACGACATGGCGCGCGAGTACAAGGTGGTGGCCGCGCTGCAGGACACGCCGGTGCCGGTGGCCCGCGCGGTCACGATGCTCAACGACGACTCCGTGCTGGGCGCGCCGTTCCAGATGGTGGAGCACGTGCCGGGGCGTGTTGTTCGCTACGACGATGAGCTCGAGAAGCTCGGGGACAAGGCGCTCATCAGCGACAGCGTCGACGCGCTGATTCGGGTGCTCGCCGATCTGCACGCCGTCGATCCGGGCGCGGTCGGGCTCGGCGATTTCGGCAAGCCCACCGGCTATCTCGAACGGCAGGTGCGTCGCTGGGGTGGGCAGTGGGAACTGGTTCGGCGTGAGGACGATCCGTGCGACACCGACGTCACGCGGCTGCATTCTGCTCTGGCAGAAGCGATTCCGCCGCAGAGTCGCAGCTCGATCGTGCATGGCGACTACCGCATCGACAACACCATTCTCGATGCGCACGACGCCACCAAGGTGGTCGCCGTGCTCGACTGGGAGATGTCCACACTCGGTGATCCGCTCAGCGACGCCGCGCTGATGTGCGTGTACCGCCATCCGGTGTTCAACCTGATCCATGCGAGCTCGGCGTGGGCGTCGCCGCTCATCCCGGAGGTCGACGAACTCGCGAATCGTTATTCGGTGGCGGCGGGGCAGTCGCTGGATAACTGGGACTTCTACATGGCGCTGGGATACTTCAAGGTGGCGATCATCGCCGCGGGCATCGCGTTTCGGGCGCGGATGGGCGGCGGCGTCGCCGCCGACACCGACGCCGTGGATCAGGCTGTCGCCCCACTGATCGCCGAGGGGCTCAGCGCGCTCTCGCCTCGGGTGTGAAGCCCTTCGCCCTGAAGTTCTTCTTCGCTGCGCGGCGTAGCTGGACGATCCGGGCGGTGCCGGCGGCGACTGTCAACAAACCGCCGCTTACCGCCGCCAACAGGATCGCCACGCCGACAGGAAGATTCCACTCCCAGGCGAAGAAGTGGATGGTCGCTGAGTTGGTGTTCTGCAGAATGAACACGAGCAGAAATATGAGGATCAGGAATCCGACGATCAGCGCTGACCAGAGCGCCGCCGCGCGGGTGAACTTGACCGCCGACTCGGGCGATACGAGATATTCGCCCGCAGTCGCTGTTGGATCCGGTGGTGTTCCTTTCGAGGACGCCACCGGGTGCTCGGCCCGCGCCGGTGATGGCACCGCATGAGACGGTCGGTCGGGCGATACGGACGGATCGCTGGTCATGGTTCCATCTTTGCCCCTTCCGGCATCGAATGAAACCACCGCACCACTCATGGTGAGCTAAAGCGCGGCGAGGGCTTGCGGCTGCCGATAGGGTCGCGGGAGGCTGACGCCGAAAGGACGTTCGCATGAACCCGGCCCGACGAACCCCGCGCTATCGAAGTCTGGCGGTCCTGGTGGCCGTGCTCGCGCTGATAACCGCAGCGTGCGGCAGCTCCAACCCGCTCGGCGGGGGAGCTGCCTCCGGCGACCTCAAGTCGATCGTCGTGGGCTCCGCCGACTTCCCCGAGTCCAAGATCATCGCCGAGATCTGGGCGCAGGCGCTGGAGGCAAACGGCTTCACCGTCGGCAGGCAGTACGGCATCGGAAGCCGCGAAACCTACATACCCGCGGTCAAGGACCATTCCATCGACCTGATTCCCGAGTACACGGGCAACCTGCTGCAGTACTTCGACAAGAACACAAAGGTGACCACGCCAGAGCAGGTCGAGCTGGCGTTGCTCCGTGTTCTGCCGGGCGACCTGTCAATCCTCACCCCGTCACCGGCCGCCGACACAGACACCGTGACGGTCAGTCAACCGACCGCGCAGAAATGGAATCTCAAGACCATTGCCGATCTGGCCGCACATTCGCCCGAGGTGAAGTTCGGCGCACCGTCGGAGTTCCTGAACCGCACCGAAGGGCTGCCGGGGCTCAAGGCGAAGTACGGTCTAGACATCTCGCCCAACAACTTCGTCGCGATCAGCGACGGCGGGGGTCCGGCGACCGTACGGGCACTGCTCGACGGAACCGTCACGGCTGCCGACATCTTCAGCACGTCGCCGGCTATCCGGCAGAACAACCTGGTCGTGCTCGAGGACCCGAAGAACAACTTCCTCGCCGCCAATGTCGTTCCGCTGGTGAGCTCTCAGAAGAAATCCGACCAACTGAAAAGCGTACTCGACGCCGTCAACGCCAAGCTGACGACCGATGACCTGATCGAACTCAACACGGCGACATCCGGCAACGCCGGCATCGACCCGGATGAGGCAGCACGAAAATGGGTACAGGACAACGGCTTCGACAAGCCCATCCAGGGATAGGTGGAATCAGCTCGTGATTAATTTTGCTGGTGTCACCAAGCAATATCCAGACGGCACGGTCGCCGTGGACGATCTGACCCTCGAGGTGCCGGACGGCACCTTGACGGTTTTCGTCGGGCCGTCGGGCTGCGGCAAGACGACCTCGATGCGCATGATCAACCGGATGATCGAACCGACGTCGGGCACCTTGACGGTCAACGGCGACGATGTCGCCAAGGTCGATCCGGTGAAGCTGCGCCTTGGCATCGGCTACGTGATCCAAAGCGCCGGGCTGATGCCGCATCAGCGCGTCATCGACAACGTCGCCACTGTGCCGGTGCTGCGCGGCGAGTCGCGACGCACGGCTCGTAAAGCGGCGCTCGGCGTGCTGGAACGCGTTGGCCTCGACCCGAAATTGGCCAATCGTTTCCCGGCCCAGCTCTCCGGCGGTCAGCAGCAGCGCGTCGGCGTCGCGCGCGCACTGGCCGCCGATCCGCCAATCCTGTTGATGGATGAGCCGTTCAGCGCTGTGGACCCCGTGGTCCGTGAAGAGCTCCAGACCGAAATCCTGCGGCTGCAAAGTGAATTGCAGAAGACGATCGTGTTCGTCACCCACGACATCGACGAGGCGCTCAAGCTCGGCGACAAGGTCGCAGTGTTCGGCCGCGGCGGTGTGCTGCAGCAATACGACGAGCCGTTCCGCCTGTTGTCGAACCCTGCCAGCGACTTCGTGGCGGGTTTCATCGGCGCCGACCGCGGATATCGCGGGCTTCAGTTCCGGCACGCGACCGGGCTCTCGCTGCACGACATTCGAACCGTCGCCGAAACCGAGATCGACGGCCTCACATTGGGCCCGAACGACTGGGTGCTGATCGTCAAATCCGACGGCGCGCCGCTCGGCTGGGTCAACGCCGAAGGTGTGGCGCTACACCGCAAAGGCAGCTCCCTGTACGACAGCACCTACGGCGGCGGATCGCTGTTCCGGCCCGACGACTCGCTGCGCCAGGCACTGGACGCGGCGTTGTCGTCCCCGTCCGGGCTGGGCGTGGCGGTCGACGACGACGGCCGTCCCGTGGGAGGGGTGCTGGCCGACGATGTGTTGGCGGCGCTGAACGCGCAACGGCCGAAAGCCTTGCCGAAGCTCGGCCCTGCCAGAGAAGACACGGCAGGCTAAGCGTGCGCTATCTGTTAAGCCACCTCGACGACGCCTGGGCGCTGACGGTGATTCATCTTCGGCTGTCGCTGATTCCGATTGTTCTGGGCCTGTTGATCGCGGTCCCGCTGGGCGCGCTGATCCAGCGCACCACCACGCTTCGGCGGTTGACGACGATTACCGCCAGCATCATCTTCACGATTCCGTCGCTGGCGCTGTTCGTCGTGCTGCCGCTGATCATTCCTACCCGCATCCTCGACGAGGCCAACGTCATCGTCGCCCTGACGCTATACACGACGGCGCTGCTGGTGCGGGCGGTGCCTGAGGCGCTCGACGCCGTGCCAGAGCCCGTGCGCGACGCCGCCACCGCCGTCGGCTACAAGCCCCTGATACGCATGCTGAAAGTCGAACTGCCGCTGTCGATTCCGGTGCTCATCGCCGGCCTGCGCGTTGTCGCCGTCACCAACATCTCGATGGTTTCGGTCGGTTCGGTGATCGGCATCGGAGGTTTGGGCACCTGGTTCACCGAGGGCTACCAGTCCGACAAGAGCGACCAGATCATCGCGGGCATCATCGCGATCTTCGTGTTGGCGATCGTCATCGACACGCTGATCATGTTCGGTGGGCGGTTGCTCACGCCCTGGACGCGTGCCGGTCGCGTCGGCAGGTCGAAAGTGAAGGCGGCGGCATGAACTTCCTGCAGCAGGCTCTGTCGTACATCTTCACCGCGGCCAACTGGGGCGGGCCGGCTGGGCTGGCCGCCAGGATCGCAGAACACCTGCAGTACACCGTCGTCGCGGTGCTGGTGTCGGTATTGGTCGCGGTGCCGATCGGGATGCTGATCGGGCACACGGGCCGCGGCACGTTCCTCGTCGTCACCGGTGTCAACGCGCTTCGCGCGCTGCCCACGCTGGGTGTGCTGTTGCTGGGCGTGCTGCTGTGGGGGCTTGGCCTGGTGCCGCCGACGGTGGCGCTGATGTTGCTGGGCATCCCCCCTTTGTTGGCCGGAACCTACGCAGGCATCGCGAATGTGGACCGTGCGGTTGTCGATGCCGCACGTTCGATGGGGATGACGGAGTCGCGGGTTCTGCTGCGCGTCGAGGTGCCCAACGCGATGCCGCTGATTCTCTCAGGGCTGCGCACGGCGACGCTGCAGATCGTGGCCACCGCGACTGTCGCGGCGTATGCGAGCCTCGGCGGCCTGGGTCGCTATCTGATCGACGGCATCAAGGTGCGGCAGTTCTACCTTGCGTTGGTTGGTGCGCTGATGGTCACCGCGCTCGCGTTGATCCTCGACGCCGCGCTGGCTATCGCGGTGTGGACGTCGGTGCCAGGCACCGGCAGGCTGCGGCGGATGCCGCAGCCGTTGCTGGGCGACGAGGTCGTCCTCGAATCGGGAGCACGCTCACAACGCACTTCGGTAGCACGCTACGAACGAGGCGATCCTTCGCTTACGGTAGAGGAGTGAGTGAAGCAGGCCGCTCTGATGTGACGGAAGGCGCCCGCGCGCGGGACGAGCACAAAGACGCCTGGTCGGCGATCTTGACTTGGCGCGCGCACGACGTTCCCCAGATGGAGTCCGTACGGGTTCAACTGTCGGGCAACCGCATCAAGGCGTACGGCAGGATCGTCGCGGCCGCGACGCCGTCGCACCCGGCTTTTTCCGCGTCCTACGACCTGGTGACCGACGAAGCCGGTGGAACCAAGCGGCTGTCGTTGACCGTCACACTTGCCGAGCGCGAGCGCCAGCTGTCGATCGCCCGCGACGAGGAGAACATGTGGCTGGTTCAGCACCACACCGGCGAGTCGAAACGCGCTGCCTATGACGGCGCGCTCGATATCGACGTGATCTTCAGCCCGTTTTTCAACGCGCTGCCGATCCGGCGCACCGGGCTGTATCAGCGCAGCGACTCGGTGTCAGTGCCGGTGGTCTACGTGCGGCTGCCCGAGCTGTCGGTGGAGCCAGCGGTCATCAGCTACAGCAGCGCTCCCGACGGGATAAAGCTGCATTCGCCCGTCGCCGAGACCACGATCAGGGTCGACGACGAAGGCTTCATCCTCGACTACCCAGGGTTGGCAGAGCGGATCTGATCACCCCGCCCGCGCGACCCGCCGCGGCGAGCTCCTCGCGCCAGTTCTCCTCGCCGATGACGATGGTCACGATCTCCGGTCTGCTGAAGCTGTCGTAGCGGATGCGGGCGGCATGACCGGCCTCGACAAGCTCGGTCAGCGGGCCCTTCGCGGCCAGCGCGTCGCGCGCATTGCCGAGCAGGGCAAGGGTGCGTTCCAACACGGGCAGCAGCTGATCTGCGTTGGCCTCGCACATGGCGCGCACCAGATCCGGCGCGGTGGCAGCCACCCGGGTGCCATCGCGGAAGGACCCGGCGGCGAGCGCGAATGCCAGCGGGACCTCGCCCGCTGCGACCGCGAGCGCCTCGGCGAGCAGGTGCGGCAGATGCGAGATGGTCGCCGCGGCGGCATCGTGCTCGTCGGAGCGGGCTGGCACGACGACGGAGCCGCAGGCCAGCGCGAGGTTCATCACCAATGTCCAGACGTCGGGGTCGACATGGTCGTCGACGCTGAGCACCCACGGTGCACCGACGAACAGCCGGGGGTTGCCGGCGGACCAGCCCGAGTGTGCCGTCCCGGCCATTGGATGGCCTCCGACGAAGTGCTCCAGCAGGCCGAAAGATTGCACCTCTTCCAGTACTGCGCCCTTCACGCTGGTCACATCGGTCAGCGGACATTCCGGCGCGGAGTCGCGGATGTGAGGCAGCATCAGCGGCAGCGCGGGCACCGGAAGGGCAAGCACGATCAAGGCTTTGCTGTCGGAGGCGCGGGCCAAGGCCTCGTCGAGGTTCTCGGTGGCGTCGAAGCCGTCGAATTTCGCCGCCTGCACCGCGTCGATGGAGCGGTTGTACCCGAAAACGTCGCGCCCGGCCGCGGTAGCGGCGCGCATCACGGAGCCCCCGATTAGTCCCAGACCCACCACACAAAGAGGTGTGTTTGTCACCGTCCAAGATTGGCACACCGCCCGTATCGGCCGACGTCAGGCTTGGTGTCGATAGCTAGTCAAGCTCTGCCGTCGGGGACTACCGTTAGCCCATATGGGAGCACAGAGTGCACCGGCGCAGGGCCAGGCCGCGGACATGCCCGACGGCTTCGGCGTGGCCGTCGTGCGCGAGGACGGCAAGTGGCGTTGCTCGGCGATGCGCCGTGCCGCTCTGAACAGCTTGACCGTCGCGGAAACCGAACTGCGCGAATTGCGTAGCGCAGGAGCTGTTTTCGGGTTACTCGACGTTGACGACGAGTTCTTCGTGATCGTGCGCCCAGCTCCTGCGGGCACGCGGCTGCTGCTGTCGGACGCCACCGCGGCGCTCGACTACGACATCGCCGCCGAGGTGCTGGAGAAGCTCGACAACGACATCTCGCCGGAGGAACTCGAAGAAGCCGACCCGTTCGAGGAGGGCGACCTCGGCCTGCTGGCGGACGTCGGCCTGCCGGAGGCGGTGCTGGGCGTCATCCTCGACGAGTCCGACCTGTACGCCGACGAACAACTGGGCCGGATCGCGCGGGAGATGGGCTTCGCCGACGAGTTGTCAGCCGTCCTCGACCGCCTGGGTCGGTGAATCGAGTCGGTGAACCGACAATCGGGCATGGGTCGGTGAACCGACAATCGGGCATGCGTCGGTGACGCCCGACGAAGAGCTGATCAGGGCCGCACTCGACGCCGCAAGGGGCGCAGGCCTTCGCGATGTGCCGATCGGCGCGGTGATCGTCGCCGCCGACGGCACCGAGCTCGCGCGGGCGGCCAACATGCGCGAGGAGCTCGGTGATCCGACCGCCCATGCCGAGATTCTGGCGATGCGCGCCGCCGCGTCGGTGTTGGGAGACGGTTGGCGGCTGGAAGGCACCACTCTGGCGGTGACGGTCGAGCCGTGCACGATGTGCGCAGGCGCGCTGGTGATGGCGCGGGTCGCGCGGCTGGTGTTCGGCGCATGGGAGCCGAAGACGGGGGCGGTCGGCTCGTTGTGGGACGTGGTCCGCGACCGGCGGCTGACACACCGGGCCGAAGTGCGCGGCGGAGTGCTGGCCGACGAGTGTGCTGTGCCATTGGAGGCGTTCTTCGCAAACCAGCGATTGGATTAGGGGGGAGGTCGGCCGGTAAGCTGCCACGCGGTGGCGTGTCCGAGCGGCCTAAGGAGCACGCCTCGAAAGCGTGTGACGGGTAACCCCCGTCCGAGGGTTCAAATC
>Ga0207688_10001299_pt1 | contig 12962 bp, 7 predicted proteins | sample KBSMiscanthusM4_FD_184296 | JGI IMG/M metagenome (GOLD analysis project Ga0207688, IMG submission 184296) | Miscanthus rhizosphere microbial communities from Kellogg Biological Station, Michigan, USA - M4 (SPAdes) (version 2) | ecosystem: Host-associated > Plants > Roots > Rhizosphere ...
GGGCCCGACGACACCTGGCTCTTCGTCATGCCGTTCCACACGATCGCGGGCCTCGGCTCGATGACCACGCTCACGCTGCTCGGCGCCACGCTCGTGCTGCCCCCGAGCGCCGACCCGGCCGCGACCCTGCCGATCCTCGCCCGTGAGCGGGTCACCGTCCTCGCCCAGACGCCCACGTTCTACCTCGCGCTGGCCGCCCAGCCCGATTTCGGCCCGGCGGCGGTCGGGGCGGTGCGCCGCTGCATGACCTACGGCGGGCAGGTGGCGCCCGCGGCGATCGAGGCGTGGTCGGCGGCCGCGCCGGACGCGCTGTGGGGCACCTACTGGGGGCAGTCCGAGCTGTCGCAGCTGGGCACCGTCGGCTGGTTCGCCCGGCTCGACGACATCCCCGGCGGTGGCGACCCGTCCTGGATCGGCAAGCCGGTGAGCCACCTGGAGGTGCGCGTCGTCGACGAGGACGGCGCCGACGCCGAGCTGGGCGAGCTGATCTGCCGGTCGCCGTCGGTGATGCTCGGCTACCACCGCGACCCGGAACGGACGGCGGCCGTCGTCGGCTCGGGGTGGCTGCACACCGGCGACATCGTGCGCGTCGACGCCGAGGGCAACCTGTTCTTCCACGACCGGCGCACCGACGTGATCAAAACGGGCGGCATGAACGTGTCGTCGCAGGAGGTGGAGCGGGTGCTGCACGCCCACCCCGAGGTGCTGCGCGCCGCGGTGGTCGGCCGCCCCGACCCGTACTGGTCCGAGGCCGTCACCGCGTTCGTGATCCCGCGTCCGGGTACTCGTCTCGACACGGCGTCCGATCCCGACGCCGTGGTCGCGTTCTGCCGGGAGCGGCTGGCGGGCTTCAAGGTACCCAAGGCGGTGCACGTGGTCAGGGAGCTGCCGGTCGACGCGCAGGGCAAGATCCTCAAGCGCGAGCTGCGGTGAGCGAGCTTGCGAGCGAATCATCGGCACAGCGCTGCGCGAAGCGCGGACCGAGCGCTAGCGAGGGACAGCGGTGAGCGAGCCACCGGCTCAGCGCCGCCGCGACGCGATCGTCACCGCGGCCGCCCGGTTCTTCGCCGAGCGCGGGTACGCGGCGGTCGGGATGCGCGACGTCGCCGAGGCGGTCGGCGTGCGCGGCGCGAGCCTCTACCACCACTTCGCGTCGAAGGAGGAGATCCTCTACGCGATCTGCCTGACGGTCACGGAGGAGCCCAACGCGCAGAACCTCCCGCTGCTGGACGCGCCCGGCACCTGCTCGCAGCGGCTCGCGGCGCTGGTCCGCGGCCACCTGCACCACCTGCACCGGCGGCGCACCGAGCACGTCGTCGGGCTGCACGAGCTGGCCGCGCTCGCGCCGGAGCACCGCGCCGTTGTGGACGGGCACCGCCGCCACTACCAGCGGCGGGTGCGGGAGGTGATCGCGGCGGGCGTGGCGGCGGGCGAGCTGAGCGTTCCCGATCCGCACCTGGCCGCGTTCGCGGTGTGCGACGTGCTCAACGGCCTGAGCAACTGGTTCCGCCCCGACGGCGACCTGTCCCTCGACGCGGTGGCCGACGGCTACGTGGACCTCATCGTGGGTCGCATGCTGGGCGGCCGCAGCTGCGCACCCGACGGGCCGCCGCACGCAGGCCGCGGCGGGGGCCCAACGTCGTGACGGCGGCCAGCGCGTAGGCGCTGCAGCTCGGCTCGGACGGGCACGCGGGGGTGAACCGGGTGAGCCAGCGGCGGTAGCCGCGGACGGCCAGCTCGACCAGGGAGGCAACGAGGCCGCCGGTGCCCGCGGGCACGACCAGCGCGACCACGGCGAGCAGCGAGGAGACGCGCAGGAGGTCGCAGCCGCCGCAGTCGCAGTCGGGGAGGTCGCAGCCGGGGAAGTCGCAGCCGTCGCACCACCCCGTCCGCTCGCCGGCCACCTCGCTGCCCGCGTCACCCGCGTCCACCGCCTGTTCCCGGCGTTGCCTGCGCTCCTCCTCGGCGAGCTCGTCGTCCGGACCCGGCATGGACACGTTGTCCACCGTCACCCCCTTGATCAACGGCGCAGCGAACCGCGTGCCGGGCCCGTCCGTCAACGGGCGGGGGTCACCCCGTGAACGCCGCTGCGTGGTCGCGCACGAACGCGGCGAGCGACCGGGGCTCGCGGCCGAGCACGTCGCGCACGGTGCTGCGGGTCTGCGCCTGGATGCCCTGGCGCAGCATGCCGAACACGGCGACGAGGTTGGTCGCGAACCACTCCGGGACACCCGCTGCCACCAGCTGGCCCATGGCCGCGTCGTCGGGCACGGGCACGAAGCCGATCCGCCTGCCCGTGACGGCGCTCAGCTCGGCGGCGACGTCGTCGAACGTGACCACCTCCGGGCCGGTCAGCACCAGCTCGCGCGCGACCGGTTCGCTGAGCGCGACGGCCGCGACGTCGGCGATGTCCCGCGGATCGATCATGGCGATCTTCGCCCCGGCCCCCGGGAGGAAGATCGCTCCTGCCTGCCGCACGCCCTCGGCCGCGGTCAACAGGTTGGTCATCTTGAAGGTGGGCTTGAGCAGGACGTGGTCGACGCCGCTCGCCCGCAGGTGGGCCTCGATGCGGGCGTGCGCGTCGGCGAACGCGGACGGTGAGCCGATCGCGGCGTCGCTCGTGGAGAGCTTGACGATGCGCCGCACGCCTGCGGCGGCCGCGGCGTCGATCACCCCGTTCTCCCAAGCGGCCTGGGCCGGGTGGTTGCCACAGGCCAGGTAGACGGCGGCGACGCCGTCGAGCGCGGGCGTGTAGGAAGCGGGGTCGGCGAGGTCGCCGACCACCCGGTCGACGCCCGCGGGCAGTTCGGCGGCCGGGTTGCGGACCAGCGCCCGCACGGACAGGCCGCGGCGGGCGAGCTGGGGTACGAGGTGGCGGCCGACGGTGCCGGTCGCGCCGATCGCGAGGATGGTTGTCATGGCCGCTACGGTGCGCCGGGCGGCGTTCCCGGAGCGTTCCTAGCAGGCGACCTCGGGGAACGCGGCCGCGATGCGGCGGGCCTGCGGCGCCCAGACGGCCGCGGCGCCGCCCATCGTGAGCAGCGCGTTCGCCGCCGCGCGGGCCTGTTCGCGGTCGTCGGCCGCCACGGCCGCGGCGAGCCGCACGCGCGTCAGGATCGCCGGGACACCGGGGGCCGGGCTGTGCTCGCGCGCCGCGCGGAGGGCCGCGTCGATCGCGGCGCGTCCGGCCTCGGCCGCGCCGTCGAGCACGGCCAGGTAGCCGTCCAGCGCGTCGGTCGACAGCTGGGTGGGCGGTGGCTTCGACCTGATCGCCACCAGCCGCCCCACGAGCTCGCGGAGGGCTGGCTCGTCGTCCATGTCCAGTGCCAGCAGCGCGCCGAACAGCAGGGCGATCCCGGTGCTGAACGGCTGCGCGATCCGTTCGGCCCAGGCGAGGGCGGCGTCGCGCGAGCGCCGGGCCGCCTCGGGCTCGCCGAGGAACCAGAGGGTGTTGCCCAGCCGGGCGAGGCACGCGACCTTCGGGTCCTGGCCGTAGCCGACGAGGTGGACCGGGCGGTCGGCGGGCCGGTAGCGCGCGACCGCCGTCTCGAGGTGCGTGCGGGCGGCGGCGAAGTCGGCGCGCCAGAAGGAGGCCACCCCCAGCAGGAAGGCGCCCTCGACGACCAGCACGTCGTCGGCGAGGCGCTCGCCCGCGGCCTGCAGCTGACCGCCGATGCGCATGGTGGCGGGGAAGTCCTCGGCGGTGAGCGCGCTCATCCCGCGCGAGCGCAGCAACGGCGGTGCCTCCGCCGTGCCCAGCGCGGCGGTGAGCCGCAGCGCCTCCTCCTGGTGCGCCACGACCGCGGGTGCGGCGTAGCCCACGGTCGACGCGAGCGGGCCCAGCACCGCGTTCTGCAGCTCGAGCTCGCCGGCGTCGCGGCCCGGGGAGGGCGGCAGCGTGCGGACCTGGTGCAGCGCCCGTTCGAGGAGGTCGACCGCGGCGTCGCTCGCGTGCAGCTCCTGCGCGGCCTCGGCGGCGCGGCGGTACCAGGTGACGGCGTGGCTCGCCGATCCGCCTTCGGCGTAGTGCCGGGCGATCTGGGCGCTCACCGGACCCGGGTCGGCGGCGTGCGCGTGCTCGAGGGCGGGGGCGATGCGCAGGTGCAGCAGGCGCCGTCGGGGCGGGCTCACGCCGAGCGCGGCGACCTCGCGGAGCCGGTCGTGGCTGAACCGGTAGGCGTGCGCGTCCTGCTCGCGCAGGATGCGACGGCGCCAGAGCTCGTCGAGGCCGTCGAGGAGGACGTCGTCGGCCTCGCCCGCCGCGGCGGCGAGCACCTCGACGCGGAACTCGCGGCCGATCGTCGCCGCCACCTCGGCGAGCGCCCTGGCCGGTGCGGACAGCTGCGCGAGCCGGGCCTCGAGCACGGTCTGCACGCGCTTGCTGACCGGCGCGCCGGGGCCGAGCCGCAGGGCCTCGACCACGAACAACGGGTTGCCCTCCGTCTCGGCGTACAGGCGTTGCGCGTCGCTCGGCGCGCCACCGAGCTCACGCGCCAACGCGTCGGTCTCCGCCCGGTCGAGGCGGCCCAGCTCGATCTCCGTGCACCGGTCGAGCGCGTGCAGCCCGGCCAGCAGCTCCTGGGCGGGATGGTCGCGGTCGATCTCCTCGCGACGGGCCGTGGCCGTGATGAGCAGCCGGGCGGTGGGCTCGCGGCGCACGAGGTAGTGCACGAGCCTGCAGGTCTCCCGGTCGACGTGCTGCAGGTCGTCGAGCACCAGCACGCGCGCGGTGGGCGGGGCGAGCACGGCGTCGGCCACCGCGTCGAGCAGCCGCAGGCGGTGCTCATCGGCCGACAGCGGCACGGGCTTCGGGGTGTCGGGCGCTTCGACGAGCAGCTCGGGGAGCAGGCGGGCGAGCTCGGAACGGCGCCCGGGGTCGAGCTGCGCGAGGCGCGGGCGCAGTGCACCCGAGCGCAGCCAGGCCGCCACCGGGCCGTACACCAGCGGGCCTTCGGCGGAGTGGCACCGCGCCTCGGCGACCACCGCGCCTTGCCGCGCGCACCACGTGCGGAACTCCTCGACGAGGCGCGTCTTCCCGATGCCCGCCTCGCCGGTGAGCAGCACGAGCTGGGCGCGGCCCGCGACGGAGGCCCGGAACAGGTCCACCAGCTGCCGCCGCTCGGCGGCGCGGCCCACGAGCGTGGCGGGCGCGTCGACGGCCGCCGGGCTGCCCGCCGTCTCCCGTGGCAGCAGCACCGCGTACGCCGCGCGGGTGGCCGCGGACGGGCCAACGCCGAGCTCGCGCTCCCACACGGTGGCGCACTCGTGGTAGACGCCGAGTGCGCGGGCCGGGTCGCCGCGGTCGGCGTGCAGGCGCATGAGCCTCCGGTAGCTGTCCTCGCGCAGCGGGTCGGCGCGCAGCAGCCGTTCGGCGTGCGTGACGGCCTCCGCGAGCTCGCCCTCGGCCGCGCAACGGTCGGCCAGCTCACCCAGCGCGTCGAGCCAACGCCCGCGCAACCGGTGCCGCTCGGGCTCCAGCCAGGAGGCGTCGTGCCCGTCCAGCAGGTCGCCGCCGTAGAGCGCGACCGCACCGCGGAGGTCGGAGGTCAGCAGCCGCTCGAAGGCCGCGACATCGCTCTCACCCCGCCAACGCACGGTGCGGGGGGTGATCTCCAGGTGCTCGTCGACGTCGGGCAGCGTGCGGCGCAGGGTGTGCAGCAGCTTGCGCAGGTTCGTGTGCGCCTGGGCCTCGGTCGAGTCGGGCCAGAGCGCGGCCGCGAGCCGCCTGCGGGTCTGGGCCTCGGGGTGCAGCACCAGGTACGCGAAGAGGAGCTCGGCGCGGGTGGCGTCGAGCCGCACCGCCTCCCCGTCGAAGCACAGCGAGAACCGCCCGAGCAGGCGGACCGTCACCGTGGATCGCACGGGCCCAGTTTCGCGGCCCGCGCGGGCGCCGGACCAGATATTTTGGTGGTAAGCGATGAAATCGGGCGAAAGCGGTGTTCACGGGACATGCGGGGTCGGGGCTGTTGGCGCACAGCGCTGCCTGCCGGCGTGGTCGTGCTCCTGGCGATCGCCTTGACCGGTGCCGGTGTCAGCCCGGTGTTGTTCCCGGCGACGGCCGCGGCCGACCCGACGACGCCCTCCGCTCCGGCCGCGCCGGGCAGCACGACCGTCGACGCGCTCGCCACCGCGGTCGTGGAGGCGCAAGCCACCGCGGAGGCCGAATCCGCGGCCGAGGTGGCCGCGAGCGCCGAGGCCGTCGCGTCCGCGGTCGGTGCGGTCGACGCGATCGCCGACGAGGCGGGGGTCTGGGTCGGGGTGGCGGTGCTGGACCGGGTCACCGGCGAGATCGCGGTCGGGGCCGAGGGTGCGAAGCCGATCGCCGCGGCGTCGCTCACGAAGCTCTACACGGTGGTCGACGTCCTCACCCGGGCAGCCGCCGGGCAGATCGCGCTCACCGACGCCGACCAGCGGTTGATCCTGCGGGCGCTGACCGCGAGCGACGACGGCGCCATGAACGCGCTCTGGAGTCGCTTCGGCGGGTCGGCCACGGTGGCGGGGGCCGTCGCGGTCGCGGGCCTGCGGGACAGCAGGCCGCCGTCGGACCCGTCGCAGTGGGGTGAGGCGGTGGTGTCGGCACGCGACCTCGTGGCGCTCTACGACTACGTGCTCACGCAGATGAAACCCACCGACCGCGACCTCGTCATGGGCGCGCTGACGGCCTCGCCGGACGTCGCCGCCGACGGGTTCCACCAGGATTTCGGACTCCTCGCGCCGCCCCGGCGGCCGGATGTGGCGGCCAAGCAGGGCTGGATGTGGTGGGGCCCCACGTTCTACCTGCACTCCGCGGGCACGCTCGGGCCCGACGGGCGCTACGTGGTCGCGATCGAGAGCACCAGCCGCTCCTCGGCGGTCGGCCGGGCGACCGTGAACCGCGCCGCCGCCGCCGCGACGCTCGCCCTCCGCTGACCGTCGCCGCGCCGGCCCGCCGCGGCGCCTCCGCGTCCGCCTGCTGCCGCGGCCCGCCACCTCGCTCGCTCGCCGCGATCACTCTCCGCGGATGCCGCGGGTCAGGCGCGCAGCCGGAGGCCCTTCGGCGTGACCCGGAACCCGGCCTCGGTGAGCACATCGGCCAGCTCGGAGCCGAGCGAGCCGACCCCGTCGGCGCGCTCGACGGCCAGCGTGCCGAGCCAGCCCTCGTGCACCGCCCCGGCCAGCGCGTGCGCGGCCGCCACCAGCTCGGTGCGCTCGGTGGTGAACGACAGCAGCGACCGCCCGCCCCGCTCGACGTAGAGCGCCGGGGCGCCCTCGACCAGGACGACAAGCGCGCCGGCCTTGCGGCCCGGCCGGTGCTTCGTGTCGCCGATGGTGGCGGGCCACGGCAGTGCCGCGCCGTAGGGCTGGGCGGGGTCGGCGGCGGCCAGCACGACCCGGGAGAGCGCCGTGCCTTCGCCCACGCCACCGCTCCCACGACCCGCGCTGCCACCTCCGCTGTCGCCGACGGGGGCGCCGTCGGGGCGGGAGAGGGCCCGGAGCCGGTCGATCGCGCCCGGCACCGCGAACTGGGCTGCGCCCAGCCCCTCCACGACGTAGCCCCGCCGGGCGCGTCCGGAATCCTCCATGGCCCGCAGCACCCGGTAGATGCCCGCGAACCCGCCGGTGACCCGCTCGGTGGCCAGCGCGCCCCGGGTGAGCACGCCGTGCCGCTCCAGGAACGCCTCGGCGCGGGCGTGGGCCCGGCGCGTGGCGTCGGGCTCCCGGACGGGCGCGAGCGCCCACCGCCCACCGACCGACGGCGGCCCACCCCGGCTGGGCATGGCAGGCCTGCCACTGCGCAGCGACGCGTAGCGGCCGCGCCCCGCGGTGCGTCGGCCGCGGTGCGCAGGGCCCCCGCGCCCGCCCCCGCCGCCGAGCCGGGCGCGCAGCGGGGCGAGCGTGTCGTTCGCCAGCAGCCCGGCCCAGACGAGATCCCAGACCGCCGCGACCACCGCGTCGTCGCCGGGCGCCGCCTCCCCGCCGGCGACCAGCGCCCGGCCCGCCGCATCGGCGAGCTGGCGGAAGAACAGGGCTCCGCCGCCGTCGAGCGCCTCCAGCAGCGCCTGGTGCAGCGGAGTGGCGACGGTGTCGGGTTCCGGCTCGGGCAGCAACAGGTCGGCGACGTCCGCGGGCGCCAGCGCGAGCCAGCCGTCCGATCCCGCCAGCGGGCCACACCCAGTCCAGCTGACCTCGCCCGCGGCCGTGAGCTCGTCGAGCAGCGCCGGCGTGTACCCGGGCAGCCGGGCGGGCAGGATCAGCGACTCCACGGCGCTCGCGGGCAGCGGCGCCCCGGCGAGCTGCTCCACCACACCCAGCACGTCCTCCGCGCCGGGCGCCCGCCGCATCCGGCCGCGCCGATCGCCTGCCGGGGTGGTCTGCACCCCCTGCCAGGCGGGCAGGAAGCGGCCAAGCGCGCGCGGCTCGACCGGCTCCACCTCGGCCCGCAGCCGGGCCAGGGAGGCCCTCCGCAGCCTGCGCAGCACCTCGGCGTCGCAGTAGTCGACGCCCTCGCCCGCGGGCCGCAGCTCGCCGCGGACCAGCCGCCCGACCCCGACCAGCCGGTCGAGTACCCCCGTGACGACGGCTACGCCCAGCCCGAAGCGCTCGGCCACCGCGGCCGCCGGGAACGGGCCGTGGGTGCGGGCGTAGCGGAGCAGGAGATCACCGAGCGGGTCGTTGACCGGCTCGGTGAACGTCTCCGGCACGCCGACCGGCAGCGCAGCGCCCAACGCATCGCGCACGCGCCCGGCGTCTTCGATCGGCAGGAAGCGCTCCTCCCCGCCCATGCGCACCCGGATGACCCGCCGCGCCCGCTCCAGCTCGGCCAACCACTCCGCGCGCGCCCCGCGCGCCGCCGCCTCCTCGACGGTGAGGTCGCCGATGAACCGGAGGAGATCGGCCGCCCCTTCGACGTCGCGGGCGTGCCGCTCCGGGGCGAGCCGCTGCAGCGACGCCTCGACCTCGGCCAGCACCTCCGGGTCGAGCAGCTCGCGGATCGCCTCGGAACCCAGCAGCTCGGCCAGCAGCGTGGAATCGAGGGAGAGCGCGGCGGCGCGGCGCTCGGCCAGCGGGGCGTCGGCCTCGTAGAGGAACATCCCGATGTAGCCGAAGAGCAGGCTGCGGGCGAACGGTGACGGCGACGGGGTGGCCACCTCGACCACCTGCACCGCGCGGCCCTGCACGTCGGCCATCAGCGCGCGGAGCCCGGGCAGGTCGTAGACGTCCTGCACGCACTCGCGCATCGCCTCGAGGGTGACCGGGAACTGCTCGTAGCGCCCGGCCACGGCGAGGAGCTGGGACGCCTTCTGCCGCTGCTGCCACAGCGGCGTGCGGCGCCGCGGATCCCGCCGGGGGAGCAGCAGGGCGCGGGCCGCGCACTCGCGGAACCGCGAGGCGTACAGCGACGACCCACCCAGCTCGGCGACCACGACCTGCTCGACCTCGGCCGGGTCGAGCAGCACGTCCTCGGCCGTCGGCACGACCTCGGACCCGGAGTCGTCCAGCGCGTCGGGCAGCCGCAGCACGATGCCGTCGTCGGCGGCGGACGCGTGGCACTCCACCCCGCGGCGCTCGCGCATCCGCGCCGCGATCGCGAGCGCCCACGGCCCGTTGACCTTCGAGCCGAACGGGGAGTGCACGACGAGGCGCCAGTCGCCCAGCTCGTCGCGGAAGCGCTCGACGAGGATCACCCGGTCGCTGGGCACGTGCCGGGTGGCCTCGCGCTGCTCGTGCAGGTAGGCGAGCAGGTTGTCGGCGGCCCATTCGTCGAGACCCGCGCCCACGGCCCGTGCGCGGGCGTTCTCCTCCGACAGCCCCGCCATCTCCCGCACGAAGGCGCCGACCGCCCGGCCCAGCTCCAGCGGCCGCCCGACCTGCTCGCCCTTCCAGAACGGCAGCCGCGCGGGCACGCCCGGCGCCGGGGTGACGATCACGCGGTCGTGCGTGATGTCCTCCACCCGCCAGCTCGACGTGCCCAGCATGATCGCGTCGCCGACCCGCGACTCGTAGACCATCTCCTCGTCCAGCTCGCCGACGCGCGAGCCCACGCCGTCGGCCCCGCCGGGCGTCATCACGGTGAACAGCCCGCGATCGGGGATCGTGCCGCCCGAGGTGACGGCCAGCCGCTGCGCGCCGGGGCGGCCCGCGAGCTGGTCGGTGACGCGGTCCCAGGTGATCCGCGCGCGCAGCTCGCCGAACTCCTCGGACGGGTAGCGCCCGGCCAGCATGTCGAGCACGGCGTGCAGGGCCGAGTCGGGCAGGGCGGCGAACGGGGCCGCCCGGCGCACGACGGCGGCGAGCTCGGCCAGCGACCACGGCTCCAACGCGACCATCGCGACGATGTGCTGGGCGAGCACGTCGAGCGGGTTGCGCGGGTAGCGCAGCGACTCGATGGCACCGGCCGTCATCCGCTCGGCGACCACGGCGCACGCGACGAGATCGCCCCGGTACTTGGGGAACACCACCCCGGTGGACACCGCCCCGACCTGGTGGCCCGCGCGGCCCACCCGCTGCAGCCCCGAGGCGACGCTCGGCGGCGCCTCGACCTGGATGACGAGATCGACCGCGCCCATGTCGATGCCCAGCTCCAGGCTGGACGTGGCCACGACGCAGGGCAGCACGCCGCCCTTCAGCTCCTCCTCGACCAGCGTGCGCTGCTCCCGCGACATCGACCCGTGGTGCGCCTTCGCCACGGTGGCCGCCGCGCCGCCGCCGATGCCCGACTGCCCGATGGCCTCGGCCGGGAACTCGTCGAGCTCCTGCGCGCCCTCCGCCTCCTCGGCGGCCAGCTCGTTGAGCCGCGACGTGAGCCGCTCGGCGAGCCGTCGGGAGTTGGCGAACACGATCGTGGACCGGTGCGCGCGCACCAGCTCCAGGAGCCTGCGCTCGACGGCGGGCCAGATCGACGGCCGCTGGGCGGTGCCCGCCGCCGAGCCGACCACCTCCTCGTCGGAGCTGCCCGGCGCGGGCCGTTCGTCGAGCGCGGCGAGATCGGGCACCGGCACCTCGACCGACACCTGCACGGTCTTCGGCGTGCGCGGCTGCACGACCTCGACCGGGCGGGCGCCCGCGAGGAACGTGGACACCTCGTCGAGCGGCCGGACGGTGGCCGACAGGCCGATGCGCTGCGCGGGCCGCTCCAACAGCTCGTCGAGCCGCTCCAGCGAGAGGGCCAGGTGGGCGCCGCGCTTCGTGCCCGCGACCGCGTGCACCTCGTCGAGGATCACGGTGGTGACGCCCCGCAGCGACTCCCGCGCAGCCGAGGTGAGCAGCAGGAACAGCGACTCGGGCGTGGTGACGAGCACATCGGGCGGGGTGCGGGCGAACTGGCGCCGCTCGTCGGCCGGGGTGTCGCCGGTGCGCATGCCGACCGTGACGTCGGGTACCGGGACCCCCAGCCGCTGTGCGGCCTGCCGGATGCCCGCGAGCGGTGAGCGGAGGTTGCGCTGGACGTCGACCGCGAGCGCCTTGAGCGGCGAGACGTAGAGGACGCGGCACCGGTGCTGCGGCGAGGCGGGCGGTGGGCCCGACGCCAACCGGTCGAGGGCCCACAGGAACGCCGCCAAGGTCTTGCCGGACCCGGTGGGGGCGACGACCAGCGCGTGCCTGGCCGCCTGCGCAGCCGACCACGCCCCCTCCTGCGCGGGCGTGGGCGCGGCGAAGGCCCCGGCGAACCAGTCGCGGGTCGCGGGGGAGAAGCCCAGCAGCGCTGAGGAAGGGGCGGTCACGGCTCCATCATGCGCCGGGGGTCCGACAGTTTTCGCGGGCGCCGATCAGGCCGGGCAGAACCAGCCGTCGTCGCGGCGCACCTGCGCGGCGCCGGGCGCGGGGAACGGCTTGCGGAACGTGAACGCGCGCGGCGTGGGCCCGTGCGCGCGGAGGTGGTCGAGCCGGACGACGGCCTCCGCGACCGTCGGGATGTCGACGCTCCACCACAACACCTGGAACGCCTCGCGCATCGGCACGAAGAACTCGCGGCGGCGCACCATGATCGCCCGGTGCGGGCCGGAGTAGACGAAGGCGGCGAGCGCCTCCACCGACTCCCACGCGCTCAGGTTGACGATCAGCCGGTCGTCCTCGAAGGGGCGGATCGCGGTGGCGTCGCCGTCCTCGGTCTGCAGCCGCCACACGAAGCCGGGTGCCGCATCGGCCAGGGCGTTGACCGGCTCCAACGCCTCGACGAACCCCGCCAGCTCGGGCTCGGTGAGCGGCGCGACGGGCAGGCCGATGTTCAGCTGGGCGAGCAGCACGCCGCCGACGTTACCGGCCCTCGGACCCGGTGTGTTCGAGGATCGCGTCGGCGAGCGGCTTGAGGACGGGGCGGCCGAGGGCGTGCCCGAGCCCGTCGACGGCGACCAGCCGCGCTCCGGGTATCGCGCGGGCGAGCCGAGCGGCGTGCGGCGCCGGGACGACCGGGTCGGCGGGCGCGTCGACCACCAGCGTCGGCACGCGGACGCGGGCCAGCTCGGCGCCCCGCTCCAGGCCGGACTGGTCGGCGAGCGCGTGCGCGGCCGGGTTCGCCCAGGTGCCGCTGTGCTCGGCGACGCGTTCTTCGAGGCGCCGGAACTCGTCGGCGTCGAACGGGAGCACGGCGCCGTTGAGGAGGCGCCAGTGCTCGACGCGCCATTCCGACTCGGCCGCTGCGTCGCGTTCCTCGCCGAGCTCGGCCCACAGCGCGAGCAACCGCGGATCGGGTCCGGGGAGGTCCTCGTCGTGGATCTCCGGGTCGGGTGGCGCCCCGCCCAGCACGGACGTGCCCCACAGCGTCGCGCTGAGCAGCCGCTCGGGGTGGTCGAGCAGCAGCAGTTGCACGAGCGTGCCGCCCAGCGACATGCCCACCACGTGCGCCCGCTCGATCCCGAGGGCGTCGAGCACGGCGACGGCGTCGTCGGCGAGGGTGCGGATCGCGTAGGGACGCTCGGCGAAGGCACGGGTGGACCGGCCGGTGTCGCGGTGGTCGTAGCGGACCACGCGGTGGTGCTGAGCCA
>Ga0207688_10001300_pt1 | contig 12954 bp, 3 predicted proteins | sample KBSMiscanthusM4_FD_184296 | JGI IMG/M metagenome (GOLD analysis project Ga0207688, IMG submission 184296) | Miscanthus rhizosphere microbial communities from Kellogg Biological Station, Michigan, USA - M4 (SPAdes) (version 2) | ecosystem: Host-associated > Plants > Roots > Rhizosphere ...
CCCCGCCCCCGCCGTCATGACCCCTCCCCCACATCGACGGTCATCGCCACCAACACCCGTCGCAATCGCTCGACCAGCCTTTCAATGCCGGCCACGTCGAATACGTCGGTGTCGAATTCGACGCGTAGGCCCAGTTCATGTCCCGGCACGGCTTGTACCGAAAGCGGATAGTGGTTGAATTCGCGGTTGTTGAACTCGGCGATGGCCAACTCGCGCACACCCAACAGCGCCGCGGAATCGATCGGGTAGTTCTCGTACACAAATAGGGTGTCGAACAGTAGGTCGTGACCTGTTACACGGTGGATCTCGCTGAGCGCCAGATGGTCGTGCTCGAGGGTGTCGTTACGAACGCTTTGCAGCTGGTCTAACAGGTCGGCGATGGTGGTTTCCGGCGTGATGTTCGCCCGCACCGGCACCGTGTTGAGCAAAAGGCCCACCATCGACTCCGCGCCGACCAAGTCAGTCGGCCGCCCAGAAACCGCCGTGCCGAAGGCCACATCATGCTGGCCGGTCAGCCACATCAGCAACTGCGCCCATGCCGCCTGCAGCACGGTGCTGACGGTGGTGCGGCACGAGCGTGCCAGCTCGCCAAGGGCCCGCGTAGTCTCGGCAGACACCTGGAACGATTCGACGCCTCGCCGCCCGAGCGCCAACCGGCCTGGCGGACCCACCAAGGTGGGCGTGTCAAAACCGTCGAACACCTCACGCCACGCCGCTTGGGCGGCACCGCGATCCTGCCCGGCCAGCCAGGTAACGAACCGTCGGTACGACACCGGCGCAGGCAACCGCTCTCCGAAGTAGCTGGCGAATATCTCCTGCAGCAGGATCGGCTTCGACCAACCATCGAGAATGATGTGGTGATTAGTGAGCACGAACCGGTGCCGGTCGGGTGCGGTGCGAATCAACGCCGCCCGAAAGGCCGGCTGGTGGGCCAGGTCACAGACCGCAGCGCGTTCGGCAGCGCATAGTTGCTCGATCTGTTCATCGACATCGCCGGCGCCACCGTCGATGTCGACGTACTGCCACGCCATCGCCGGATCAGCCGGGATGAGTTGCACCGGCTCGCCAAACTCTTCGTAGAACCGGGCCACTAGATTCGGATGGCGGTTGACCATGGTGTGCACCGCATCGCGCAGGCGCTGCGGATCGAGGGCGCCGGTCACGGTGATGTCCAGCTGCACCGCATACAGGTCATCGCTGCCGTGCGCGGCGCCAGTGTGAAACAGCAGCCCCTGCTGCAGCGGGGTCAGCGGCAGCACGTCGGCGATCCGGTATTGCTGCTGCAGCTCATCGATCTGCTGTTGGCTCACGCGGGCAGGAGCGACATCAGACGGGGTCAGCCCGCCGCCACCGTGTTGGACATGAGTGCAGATCCCGGCCAGGGCGTCAAACCACAGCTGGCTGACCCGGCTGACCTGTTCGTGATCCAGTGCCGAGAGCGCCCACGTCCATGTCGCGTGCAGGTGCGGGCCGTTGTCGGTTTCCATCATGCCGGCGTTGAGCTCCACGGTGTGTCCCAGCGGAGTCGGCACCGCGGTGGCGGCGGCGATGACCGACACGCCGTCTTGGTTGATTCGCCACAGATCATCGGAGAGGTCGGCCGCGGCCGCGCCCAGCCGTCCGAGATAGTTGAATCCGATCGCCGGATCGGGGCCGGCCAGGTCAACGTCGGCGTTCAAATAGCGCAACAGACCGTAGGACAGACCGTCGGGCAGGGCGCGGATCTGCTCTTTGGCGTCTTTGACGACTGGACCAAGTGCGGCTTCGCCGGTCGCTACCTGCGCCCAGGACAGCTCACCGATCGTCAACGACACCGGATACTTGGTGGTGAACCAACCCACCGTGCGCGACAAGTCAACATCGCCGCCCAGCTCCTCCACCCGCCCGTGGCCTTCGACGTCGATGCCGATCGGCGTGCCGCCAGTCCCCAAAAACTCCGACCACGCCAAGCCGAACGCGATCACCAGAATGTCTTGTACCCCGGCGTTAAACGCCGCCGGCACCTCACCCAACAGCAGCCGGGTGGTCTCGGCATCAAGCGACACCGACAACTGCCCGGCGCTGACATAGGTATCCACCTCCGGCTGCACCGCAGGCAGCGCGGCTGGAACCGCTGCCACCCGCTTCCACGCCTCGGCATTCTCCACGACCGCCGCAGCGTGCGCGTGTTCAGCCAGCAGCGACGACCAGCGGGCAAACGACGTGCCCCCTGTCGGCAATACCACGTCCTGCGCACCGTGGTGCTGGGCCCAGGCGATGTTGAGGTCTTCCAACAGAATCCGCCACGACACCGCGTCCACGGCGAGATGGTGGACGATCAACACGAGCTGACCAGTTTCGGCCACCCACAGTGCGCTGAGCATCGCCCCGGCGGCCGGGTTCAACCGCGACCGCGCCTCCAGTAGCGCCTCATCGGACCACACATCCAACGATTGCAGACACCCGCGGGCGTCCACTGACCCCACCTCGGGCACGGTCAGCGACCAGCCCCCGGCGCCATCGTCGTCGACGCGCAGCCGCAACATGGCGTGCCGATCCAGCAGGGCCTGCAGCACGACCACAACGTCGGTGTCGGTGACCCCCGCGGGGGATTGCAACACCACCGTCTGGTTGAACTGGTCGATCGGACCATCGACGCTCTGCAGCCAACGCATGATCGGGGTGGCCACCACCGGCCCGATGCCCTCATCGACCACAGCGGCCTGACCATCGGCGAAGACGGCCACTTGGGCCAGCCGGGCCACGGTCTGCTCGACGAAAATATCGCGCGGCCGACACAGCACCCCGGCCGCCCGCGCCCGCGCCACCACTTGCATCGACAAGATGCTGTCGCCGCCCAGGTCGAAGAACGAGTCGTCGACCCCGACCCGCTCCACCCCAAGAACTTGGGCGTAGATGCCGGCCAGGATCTCCTCGACCGCGTCGGCTGGCGCGCGGTAATGATCGGCATCCTGGTACTCCGGTGCCGGCAGGGCACGGGTGTCGAGTTTGCCGTTGACCGTCAGCGGCAGCGCCTGCAACACCACCACCGCGGCCGGCACCATATACGCCGGGAGCCGCTCAGCCAACGCGCTGCGCATCTCGCCCGGATCGGCGGTTCCGGTGACGTACCCCACCAGACGCTTATCGCCGGGACGGTCCTCGCGGGCGATCACCACCGCCTGCCCTACACCGTCCAAACCGGCCAGCGCGGCCTGAACCTCACCCAGCTCGATGCGGTACCCGCGGATCTTGACCTGCTCATCGGCGCGCCCCAGATACTGCAGCTGTCCATCAGCACCCCAACACACCAGATCCCCGGTGCGATACATCCGCCCCCCGGGCTGCCCGAACGGACACGCCACAAACCGCGACGCCGTCAAATCCGACCGACCAACATACCCACACGCCAGCCCGGCACCAGCCACATACAACTCACCAACCACACCCGCCGGGACCGTCCGCAACCACCCATCCAGCACGAAAAAGGCCAGATGCGACAACGGCGCACCGATCGGGCTGGCTTTGCTGTCGACATCGGCGTCGACGATTTCCCGGAACGAGGCGTGCACCGTCGTCTCCGTGATGCCATACATGTTGATCATGCGCGGTAATCCCGCGTGGTTGTGCAGCCAAGTCTCAAGGCGCTGTGGTTCAAGCGCTTCGCCGCCGAACACCACCGTCTGAAGCTTCAGCTGTTGTCCGAGCTCGGGCTGTAGCGCGTCGGCGGTTTGCAGCGCATAAAACGCCGAAGGCGTCTGGCTCAAGACGCTGACCTGTTCGGTGACCAGTAAGGCATGAAGGTCTTCCGGCGAGCGGACAACCGAATCGGGTACCACCACCAGCCGCCCACCGCCGAGCAGCGCACCCCAGATCTCCCAAACCGAGAAGTCGAAGGCCAAAGAATGACACTGCGTCCACACCTGCCCCAGCGCCAGCTCGGCATCCAGTGACTCCAGCAGCTGAGTGACGTTGCGGTGGGTGACCGCCACCCCCTTGGGCACGCCGGTGGTACCCGAGGTGTAGATGATGTAGGCGATATCCTCGGGCTCCGGCGTCGGCAATGCGGTGCTGGATTGGGCGCCAACAGCGGGGTCGTCGATGTCGATGACGACCAGGTCGGCCTCGTGCAGGCGCGACCGCAGGCCGGCCGTGGTGACCGCAGCGATCGGCGCGGCATCGGCTAGCACAAACCCGATCCGCGCGTCGGGATGCGCAGGATCGATCGGCAGATATGCCGCCCCCGTCTTGAGCACCGCCAAAATTCCCACGATCGCCTCGGCCGACCGGGGGAACAGCAGCGCCACTCGCTCACCCGGGCCCGCACCCCGGCTGGCCAAGAGGTGCGCCAACCGGTTGGCGGCCTCATCCAGCTCGCGATAGGTCCACGAACGCTCCCCGCAGCTGATCGCAACCGCCTCTGGCGCGCGGGCCACCTGCGCGGCGAACAACATCGGAATGGACACCAGGGCGCTCGATGGCTGACTCAACACCGCCCGGTTGCCCCACTCATCCAGCCGGTCACGCTCACCGGCATCGAGCAGATCGATCGACGAGAGCCGCCGCGCCGTATTAGCGGTCATGGAAACAAGCACTTGCTGGAACCGGTCGACCAGCGTTTCGATGCCGGCCGCGTCGAACGCGTCGGTGTCGAATTCGACGCGAAGGCTCAGTTCGTAGCCCGGCGTCGCCACCATCGAAAGCGGGTAATGGTTGAACTCGCGGCTTGTGAACTCGGTGATGGCCAACTCGTGCACGCCCAACAGCGCGCCCGTGTCGATCGGGTAGTTCTCGTAGACGAAAAGGGTGTCGAACAGTTGGTCGTGGCCTGTGACGCGATGAATCTCGCCGAGCGCCAAGTGCTCGTGCTCGACGGTGTCGTTGTGGACACGCTGCAGCTGGTCTAGCAGGTCAGCCACCGTCGTCGCTGCGGTGATGTTTGCGCGGACCGGCACCGTGTTGATCAACAGGCCCACCATCGATTCCGCGCCGACCAAGTCAGCCGGCCGCCCCGAGACCGCCGTGCCGAAGGCCACATCATGGTGGCCGGTCTGCCACATCAGCAACTGCGCCCACGCGGCCTGCAGCACCGTGTTCACGGTGGTGTGATGCGAGCGCGCCAGCTCGGTCAGCGCCCGCGTGGTTTGCTCAGACACCCGGTACGATTCGACGCCTCGCCGCCCAGCCTGGGCTGGCGGACCCACCAAGGTGGGGGTGTCAAAACCGTCGAACACCTCGCGCCACGCCGCTCGGGCGGCTTCGCGATCCTGACCGGCCAGCCAGCAGACAAAGCTGCGGTACGGCGCGGGAGCGGCCAGACGATTCCCGAAATAGCTGGCGAAGATCTCCTGCAGCAGGACCGGCAGCGACCAGCCATCGATCACGATGTGGTGAAAGGTCAGCACACACCGGTGCCGGTTCCCTGAAGTGCGGATCAGCGCGGCCCGGAAGGCCGGCTTGTCAGCGAGGTCGCAGACCGCGGCGCGTTCGGCTGCGCATAGCTGCTGGATGTGCTCGTCGACATCGACACCGCTGTTCAGCTCGACATATTGCCACGCCATTACGGGATCAGCAGGGATGATTTGCACCGGCTCGCCGAAGTCTTCGCAGAATCTGGCCGCGAGGTTGGGATGGCGGTTGACCACGGTATGCACCGCATCGCGCAGCCGGTGAGGATCGAGGGTACCGGTCATGGTGATGCCTAGCTGCACCGCATACACATCGTCGCCGGGGCCCTCTACGAAGCTGGCTTGGAACAGCAGCCCCTGCTGCAGGGGTGTCAGCGGCAGCACGTCAGCGATCCGGTATTGCTGCTGGAGCTCATCGATCTGCTGCTGGCTCAGACGGGCAGGCGCAAGGTCTGAGGGGGTCAGCCCACCTCCGCCCTTGCGGACATGGGCGCAGATGCCGGTCAAGGCGTCGAACCACAGCTGGCTTAGCCGGCTGACCTGCGCGTGATCCAGCGCCGAGGGCGCCCACGTCCAGGCGGCGTGCAGATGCGGGCCGGCATCGGTGTCCATGGTGCCGGCGTTGAGCTCCACGGTGTGCGCCAACGGGATGGGCACCGCCGCGGCCACATCCGCTATCGAAAAACTGTCCTGGCTGATCCGCCACAGTTCATCGGACAGATCGGCCGCGGCCGCGCCGAGGCGTCCGAGGTAGTTGAATCCGATCGCCGGGTCCGACCCGGCCAGGTCAACGTCGGGGTTCAGGTAGCGCAGCAAACCATAGGTCAGGCCGTCAGGCATGGCGCGAAGCTGTTCTTTGGCGTCTTTGATCACCGGCCCGAGCGCCGCTTCTCCGGCGATGACCTGCGCCCAGGACAGCCCACCAACGGCCAACGACACCGGGTACTTGGTGGTGAACCACCCGACCGTGCGCGACAAGTCAATGGCGGACGCCAATTCCTCGTGGCGGCCGTGACCCTCCACGTCAATGCCGATCGGCGCCCCGCCGTTGCCCAAGAACTCTGCCCACGCCAACCCGAACGCGATCAACAAAATGTCTTGCACCCCGGCATGAAACGCCGCCGGCACCTCACCCAACAGCAGCCGGGTCGTCTCAACATCCAGCGACACCGACAACTGCCCGGCGCTCACATGCGTATCCACCTCGCGGCGCACTGCCGGCAGCGCGGCCGGGACCGCCGCCAGCTGCCGCCACGCATCGGCCTGCCCGACCACGTTCGCGGCGTGGGCGTGCTCATCCAGCAGCGACGCCCACCGCTGGAACGACGTCCCTGCCGCCGGCAACGCCACCGGCTGCCCGCTGAGATGCTGGCCCCAGGCGATGTTGAGGTCCTCCAACAAGATCCGCCACGACACCCCATCAACAGCCAAATGGTGAATGATCAACGTCAGCTGGCCGGTGTCGGGCACCCACAACGCACTGAGCATCGCCCCCGCGGCGGGGTTCAACCGCGACCGCGCGTCCACCAGCGCCTCATCCGACAACACATCCACCACGTGCACGCAAGCGCTGGCGTCCACCGACCCCACCTCAGGCACGTGCAGCGACCAGCCGCCGTTGCCGTCGTCGTCGACGCGCAGCCGCAGCATGGCATGCCGATCCAGCAGAGCCTGCAAGACGATCTCGACGTCGGCCTGGGTCGTCACCCCGGCGGGAGCCTGCGCCACCACCGTCTGGTTGAACTGCTCGACCTGGCCCTCCACGCTGTGTAGCCAGCGCATGATCGGGGTGGCCACCACCGGCCCGACACCCTCATCGACCGGTCCGTCCTCGCCGCCGGCCACCTCGGCCACCCGGGCCAGCGCGGCCACGGTCTGCTCGACGAAGATGTCGCGCGGCCGACACACCACCCCGGCCGCCCGCGCCCGCGCCACCGCCTGCATCGACAAGATGCTGTCGCCGCCCAGGTCGAAGAACGAGTCGTCGACCCCGACCCGCTCCACACCGAGCACCTGGGCATAGATGCCGGCCAGGATCTCCTCGGTGGGAGTGGCCGGTGCGCGATACCGATCGACATCCCGGTATTCGGGTGCCGGCAGGGCGCGCTTGTCGAGTTTGCCGTTGACCGTCAGCGGCAGCGCGTCCAACACCACCACCGCGACCGGCACCATGTAGGCCGGGAGCCGCTCGGCCAACGCGCTGCGCATCTCGCCCGGATCGGCGGTTCCGGTGACATAACCCACCAGACGCTTGTCGCCGGGACGGTCCTCGCGGGCGATCACCACCGCCTGCCCCACACCGTCCAAACCGGCCAGTGCGGCCTGAACTTCACCGAGCTCGATGCGATAACCGCGGATCTTGACCTGCTCATCGGCGCGCCCCAGATACTGCAGCTGCCCATCAGCACCCCAACACACCAGATCCCCGGTGCGATACATCCGCGCCCCGGGCTGCCCGAACGGACACGCCACAAACCGCGACGCCGTCAAGGAACCCCGGCGCACGTAGCCCACCCCCACACCGCGGCCGGCCACATACAACTCACCAACCACCCCGGCCGGTACCGGGCGCAACCATCCGTCCAGCACAAACAACGCCGCGCCGGGCACCGGCACACCGATCGGCGGTGCACCCGACCCCGGCGTCAGCGGCGCGCTGATCGACGCATAAATCGTTGTCTCGGTGGGGCCGTATACGTTGAACATCACCCGACCGGGCGCCCACCGATCCACCACCTCGCCAGGGCAAGCCTCAGCACCGACCACCAACGCCACCGAATCCAAGCCCTCCGGTGAGAGCATTCCCACCGCCGACGGGGTCTGGCTCAACATGCTGACCTGTTCGCTGACCAGCAAGGCGTGAAAGTCCTCCGGTGAGCCCGCCACCGACTCGGGCACCACCACCAGCCGCCCACCATGCAGCAACGCGCCCCAGATCTCCCACACCGAGAAGTCGAAGGCATAAGAGAAAAACTGCGTCCACACCTGTCCCGGCGCCAGCTGCAGGCCGACATCCATAGCTTCGAATAGCCGGGTCACGTTGTGGTGGCTGACCGCCACCCCTTTAGGAGTACCGGTGGTGCCCGAGGTGTAGATGATGTGGGCGATGTCATCCGGCGCCGGCGCCTGTTGTGCTGTGCTTTGTTGGGTGTCAATAGCGGGGTCGCTAACATCGATAACCCGCACGTCGCAACCGTGCAGTCGTTCGGCCAGCCCCGTGGTGGTGATCGCGGCGATCGGCGCGGAATCCTCGGTCATGAACTTGATCCGGGCCGACGGGTGCGCCGGGTCGATCGGCAGATAGGCCGCCCCGGTCTTGAGCACCGCCAGGATCGCCACGATCGCCTCGGCGGAACGGGAAAACAGCAGTGCCACACACTCACCCGGACCCGCACCCTGAGCGGCCAGCAAGTGCGCCAACCGGTTCGAAGCTTCATCCAGCTCGCGATAGGTCCACGAACGCTCACCGCAGCTGATCGCAACCGCTTCTGGCGCGCGGGCCACCTGCGCGGCGAACAGCACCGGAATCGACACCGGCGTCGCGGGCTGGGTCAACACCGCCCGATTGCCCCACCGATCCAGCCCTGCGTGCTCACCGGCGTCGAGCACATCCATCGACGACAACCGTCGACCAGGATCGGCCGCCATCGCCATCAACACTTGCTGCAACCGCTCCGCCAAATCAGAGACTTCAAAATTCGCAAACGGCTGCCCAGCGCCCGCTGTGCTGAGGAAGAGCTGGTCACTGGCTCCGAGGAAGAAAAGCCCAAAGTGACCCACAGGGCCGTGATTGGTGTAAGTGGCCGTTGCGGGAGCGCCCGCGAGGTCCAGGGTGAGTCGGCCCGGGATGAAGTTGACGGCTACCCGATTTGACGCTTGCCGTGGGCCGCCAAGGCCTCCGTCGCCCTCGAGAGTGTGCACCGGGAACCGCTGATGTTGGAGCAGCTCTCGAATGCGCGAGTCAACATGCTGGCAGAATTCGGCAACCGTGGATTCCGGCGGAGTCTTCAGCACCAGAGGCACCACGCCCGCAAACATCCCCGGGAGCGTCTTCGTCTCTGGGAGGACTCGCCTGCTGACCGGGAAGTCGAGCGCGACCTCGGAGCCGTTACCGGACCACCCGCGCGCCAATAGTGCGACCGCCGCGGTGATCACCGCGTATCGACGGATGCGCAGATTCTTGGTGAGCTCCTTGATTTGGCCGACGACGGCCGGGTCCATTTGAACCGACGCGGAAGGCGAGTACGCGTCGCGTCCGCTGGCGGCCTGGGGTAACCGATAATCCAGTCCGCCTTCCGGTGGAAGGTGCGCGCTCCAATACGCTTGATCTTCCAGATAATCGGTGGACGATACATAGTCCGATTCGCAATCCACCAGGTCCTGTAACGAGCCGAAGTAGGCCGGCGGGATAGGTTCTCCAGAAACAATTGCAGAGTAGATAGTGGCAACCCGACGGCACCACACCGCCATGCCCAATCCGTCTACGGCCATGTGGTGGCAGCACCCGAACAGGTAGAATTCATCGGACTGCGTTCGAAATAATTCAAATTTCAACAGTGGGCCAGTGAATGGCATTGGTGTGCGTTGGATCGATGAGGCTATTTCGCGGACTTCCTGCACAGCATTGTCCGAGCCGCTCAAATCATGAAATGCAAGCGTGACATCCGAGTAATCGATCGCTTTCTGGAATACCTGGCCACCCACCTCGAAGAAAGCCGCCCTGGCTGGCTCGGCCTCCTGCAGCGCTTGACGGATCGCCCGCTCAAGGAGATCACGCTTTACCGTGCCCTCGACTCTAATCAATAGGCCAAGCTGCCACTCCGTCCCGGAGTGACCCGATTCGTGCGCAAGCCATATGTCCAGCTGTCCGCGTGTCAGCGGCAATACGTGGTCATCACGTTCCATCGGACTCACCATAGTTTTAGTTCTCCGCGCGTCAGCGGCATCGCCCGGTCGTCAAATTCCATAAGACTCCCCCATCGAGGCGGTTAGCCATCAAAATTCGAGCCCTGCGCCAGCCTATCGCGCAGAGTCTTCGGCCGTATATCAGTCCAGTTCTGTTCGATGTAGTCCAGACACGCAGCGCGGTCCGCCTCGCCGTAAACCACCCGCCAGCCGGCTGGAACGTCGGCAAACGCTGGCCACAGGCTGTGTTGCTCCTCGTCGTTGATCAAGACGAAAAAGCTACCATTGTCGTCGTCAAACGGATTGATGCTCACGTTTCTCCAGGCCGTCTAGTGGACAATCCCTGCAACGCTAGCAAATGATAGGGGAGACCACCAGCTAGGTCCGGGTTTCGGCAAAGCTCCTGATCTGACTCCTGACGCAGCCCGGTAATGGGTTCGGGGCGGAGGTTCGAAGTGACTTCCGGTGCGGTGAATCGCCCGTGGTTGCGGAGAACTGCAGACCTTGGGAACAAGGGTGGAGTCGTGCCGTAGGAACGAAGAGGTCCAGTAAAACTGACGTCGCGGCGGTGCGGCGCGTAGGAGCGGATGGCGCATGCGTTGCGCACCGAGCGGGGAACGGTATGCCGTGTCGCGCATCAGCCCGGATACCGCGTTGAGTCGATCCGGTCCTGGGTGCGTCAGCCTAACGTCGATGTCGGTCACGCGCCGCGGGCTTGTCAATAGTTCGGTGTAAGTGATTGCGTTGCATCCGATTTAGGGGCTTTAGAGGAGGCGATCGCCAGGGCGTTGAGAGCCTTCTCCCCAGGAGGATTTCTGGAGACCGAACCGCAGTTACTTCCACCGGGAAAGACACTGCTAAAATCCTTCTGCTGTCGCTGAGATTTATACTTGGGGGTGGCTCACGTTGCCTGGGGTTTCCGACTCTACGATCGCCTAGGCAACACTGCCTGAGCTCTAGCCGGACGTCCTACTTCCCAGACCATAGGCGCCCCGTGTGTAGTGGGCAACTCGTTGCGGTCGACGTCGCGCTGACGTTGGTTTCGCCGGTCCTGGCCCAGCCGGTGCGGCTTCGGGCTACTCGGTCCGAGGCGCAAAACGGTGGTTTGTATGCCCGAGATACCGATGATCGAATCAAACCATGATATGAGCAATCCCGCAGACTTTCTCATGGCGCGCAAACTAACCGAAGAAGTTTTGTAGGCTGAACGAATATCTCACGCTGCCGCGCATACCCGGCCCTGCGGAAATACCGATTGCACACACTTCGGCACCTTTCCTGCTCGTCATGTAAAACGCGGGCCAGCTACACATGAAACATAAGAAAAGTAAGAACATTATGATAATGACTATTAAAGCGGACCGACTTTTCTTAACCGCAGAAAGCGCGGCGATGAAGCCATTGTACGGATTGATCTAACAACTCAATATGATTACTCACCACTCGGTCGCAATTCGCACCGCGTAAGAGTAGCGGCCGTTCCGCATGAGTCAATATCCCGTTGCCAACACTACGCTTCTGAAGGCCAATCAAAAGTTGCGTGTGTCAGGAAGAGTGCAACTTCGATATCGCAAGACCCTATTTGGGTTACGTCTTTGACGTTGGGTTGATGCGGTCGCAGATCCGCGGTCGTGTTCGAGCGTCGATCGAAATAGGGCGCTGAATCTGGGTTCCTCTCGAGCGCGTCCGTGGCATATGTGCGCACCGTGAAAAGGGCGTCGGGGCGATCGTGATGCAGAAGTTGTGGTCCTCGTAGCGTATTTCGAACCGAACGCCGCCAACAAGAAAAGAAAAGTGAGAGAGAATGCAACGTTACGGACGTGAGATTGTCATTAGTGAAGCAGGCCCACCCAAGCGCTGACTTATGTCGTGGTCGGGCCGGCCAGCGCGTTTCCGGCGGTCAGGGCCGCGATGGTGCGATATTGAACGAAGCCGAGACAGATCAGCTGATCACGGCGGTGTGGGAGCTGTGGGTGTCGGAGCGGGGCTCGCTGGCGGTGCCCCCGACCGGAGCCCTACCCGTTCTGAGCGGGCATGTGAATGCTGGATGGGCGAGGACCCGATCGGCATAACCCTCATGAACACCGGGATGCGCAACATTGCGCCGCCGGCGATCGGCACCCGGATCGTGAGGGACACGGTCTCCGTCTCCAGGTGCTTCCCGCGTTGGGTCTGCATCTCCAGACGCCCCAAGTGCTTAGGGGTCGACAGCCAATCCAGGCTGCGTTCGATCGACTCGACCAGGTTCATGCACCCGACTATACCCTGCGGTGGGAGAAGTGCAGAAACAGTGAAGACCGTCACCTTAGCGGTACTGGTACGCAAATCTCGTTGCAGTACAACGCATTTTGGAGAACCTATCGCACTTCGGCCCTGCTATTCCATTAGCTATCGGCGCGCGGACGAAGTAGACCGCCTGGTCCCAGACATTCGTGGGGGTTGGTGCCCGTTGACGAACGAGGCGTCGGTTGCGAATTAGAGAGTGCCATCGGTAGTAGCTGACGAGTTTGACGGCCTCGGGGCCGTCGTTGATCTGTCGCTATTCAGGGACTGCGGCCAGGTGGGAGGCTTTGCAAACTGCTGATGGATGGGCGCTGATGAGTCGACGCCGGCCGATCATGCGCGGTTCCGCGGGCTGCCCAACTAGAACATTTTCTCAGGA
>Ga0207688_10001304_pt1 | contig 12945 bp, 9 predicted proteins | sample KBSMiscanthusM4_FD_184296 | JGI IMG/M metagenome (GOLD analysis project Ga0207688, IMG submission 184296) | Miscanthus rhizosphere microbial communities from Kellogg Biological Station, Michigan, USA - M4 (SPAdes) (version 2) | ecosystem: Host-associated > Plants > Roots > Rhizosphere ...
GCGGGCGGCGTGGGCGGCGCGCCGCTGAGCGGGTGCCTGCGGCGTGAACGGCGGCGCTGAGGTCGCCACCCCTGTGCGCCACGCTCCGCTAGTGCGTCCGGTGGTCGTGCACGCGCTGGGTCTTGCGCTCGCTGCGGGGCAGCGCGCCCGGCGCCACGACGTCGATCTCGGCCCGTAGGCCCACCTCGGCCCGCAGCAGCTCCGCGATGTGGCCGCCGAGGCCCGGCCGGTCGGGCGCCTCGGCCCGCACGAGCACGCGCTCGCCGGTGCCGTCGCGGTCGATCTCGATCCGGTACTCGCCGGTGGCCCCCTCCACCTGGCCCAGCACGTGCTCGACGTGGGCGGGGAAGAACATCACGCCCCTGGCTTTGATCATGTCATCGCTGCGGCCGCGCAGGCGGGCGATGCGGGGGTAGGGGCTGCCGCACGCGCACGGCGAGAGGTCCAGCGCAGTGAGGTCCCGGGTGCGGTAGCGCAGGAGCGGCGTGGCCTGCTTGCGCAGGGTGGTCACCACCAGCTCGCCCTCGGCCCCGGCGGGCACCGGCTCGAGCGTGACCGGGTCGACGACCTCGACGAGGAAGTAGTCCGTCCACACGTGCATCCCGGCGTGCTCGCCGCACTCGATGCCCGCGCCGGGACCCCACAGCTCGGTGAGCCCGTAGATGTCGAAGGCCGTGAGGCCCAGCAGGCCCTCGATCCGGGCGCGGGTGAGCTCGCTCCAGCGCTCCGAGCCGAAGATCCCCACCCGGAGGCCGGGTGGTGCGCCGCCGTTCGCCGCCACGCGCTCGCCCATCGCGAGCGCGAACGACGACGTGGCGCACAACGCCGTCGTGCCGAGGTCGGCCATGAGCTCCAGCTGCAGGTCGGTCTGGCCGGGGCCGGACGGGATCGCCATCGCCCCCACCCGTTCCACGGCCGCCTGGAACCCCCAGCCCGCCGTCCAGAGGCCGTAGCCGACCATCAGCTGCACGCGGTCGGCGTCGGTGATGCCCGCGTACTCGAGGCAGCGGGCGAACATCGCCGTCCACTCCTCCAGGTCGTGGCGGGTGTAGGTGCACAGCGTCCGCCGCCCGGTGGTGCCCGACGACGCGTGGATCCGCACGACCTCCCGGTCGGGCACGCACGTCCAGCCGAACGGGTACGCCGCCCGCAGCTGCTCCTTGGTGGTGAACGGGAGGCGCGCGAGCTCGTCGACGCCGTCCGCCCCGACGCCCGCCGCCGCGAGCGTGGTCCGGAAGAAGTCCGAGCCCGCGTACGCCCGGCGCACCGTCTCCCGGAGTTCAGACCCCACGGCGGCAGTGTTCCGCCCGGGATGCGCGCCCGACAAGGGCGTATCAGCGCCCGCGGGTGCCGCCTCTTGGGGACGTGCGGCGCGGAACCGGCAGCTACGACGCGTTCTTGTCGTACGCCTGGGACCCCGCCGACGGCTCGGACGCCTCGGAGACCTCGGACGCGGCCGTCGCGCGCAGGCTCCGCTACGCGATGCAGGACCTCGGCAAGCCCCGCACCCGCCGCTCGGACCTCGACGTCTTCCTCGACCGCTCGGTGCAGACGCCGTCGCCCGACCTGTGGCTGGGCATCCTCGACAACCTCGACCGCTCCCGCTTCCTCATCGTGCTCTGCTCACCGCGGTCCGCCGCGTCCGACGGCGTCGCCCGCGAGGTGCAGCACTGGCTCGACACCGGCCGCAGCCTCGCCGACCTGCTCGTCGTGCTCCTCGACGGTTCGGCCGAGGAGGCGCTGCCCGCGCCCCTGCGAACCTTGCACGCCGAGGGGAAGTACGACCCGCTGTTCGTCGACCTGCGCTGGGTCGGGTCCGCGCGGGACCTGGACAGCCGGACGAGCTCCCGGTTCCGCGAGGACGTCGCCACACTGCTCGCACCGATCCGCGGGGTGGCCAAGGAGGCCCTCGTCGACGAGGAACTGACCGTCCGCGAGCGTGGTATCCGGGTCCAGCGCCGCTTCATCGCCGGCCTGTCGGTGGCGGTCGTCGTGTCGCTCCTGCTCGGCCTGGCCGCGACGGTGCAATGGCGACGGGCCGACAGCGAGGCGCGGATCGCCGAGTCCCGCGCGCTCGCCGCGGGCGCGGCGAACCAGCTCGCGACCGGCCTGGACGTGGCCCAACTGCTGGCGGTGGAGGGCTTCCGGCGTGACGACAACCTGGAGGCCCACGCCACGCTGCTGCGGGCCACGACCGCCAGTCCGCGCCTCGTGCGCTACCTCGACGCGGGCGCGCCGATCACCGTCCTGACTGCGTCCGCCGACGGGAACACCGTGGTCGCGGGCACCGATGCCGGACGGGTCCGGCGGTGGGCGGTCACGGCGGACGGGCCGCCGCGCGACCTCCCGGGCCTCACCGGGAAGGTCACGGCCGCGGCCGCCGACGCGAGTGGCGACACCGTGGCCGCCACCGACGGCAAGGCCGTGGTCGCTTGGAGCGGCGAGGGACCGGGCGCGCCGGTCACGCTCGCGCCCTCGGACGAGGTGACCGCGCTCGGGCTGTCCCCGAGCGGCCGGTGGCTGGTCGTCGCGCTGCGGGACCCGGCCTCGATCGACAAGGGGGTGCTGGCGGCCGTCGACCGCACCGGGACCGCGCCGACCCGCCGCCTCCCCGTCGGCCTGTGGGTGACGACGATCGTGCTCCCGGACGAGGACGGGATCGTCGCGCTGAACGGGACCGGCCTGTGGCAGCGGCTGCGGCTCTCGACCGGGGCGACGCTGGGTGCGTCGCTCGCGGGCGTCGCCGGAGCACACGACTTCGCCGACGCCGTCGCGCCCGACGGGGCCTACTACGCCTGGACGAACGGCGACACGGAGATCCCCGTCTGGCGCACCGACCACCCCGCCGACTACGACCACCCCGACCTCGCAGCCGAGGCGCCCGGCCGCTCGCCCGAAGCCCTCGCCGTGGCACCGGGCGGCGGGCTCGTGGCGGTCGCCGACTCGGGGGACATCACGGTCTCGCGCCCCCGCGCCCCCACCGGCCAGCCCGGGGGCACGGCCACCCTGACCGGCAACGCCGTGGTCACCGACCTGCGGTTCCTCGATCGGGACCGACGGCTCGTCTCGGCGAGCGGCAACGCGCTGGCGCTGTGGGACCTCGACCAGTACACCCGAACCGGCCGCTGGACCCCGGCCGCCCTGCCGTCCACGTGCAACGCCTGCGGCGCCCCCGCGGTAGCGATCAGCCCGGACGCGGGCTTCGCCGCACTCTCCCCGGAGGGCGACGGGCGGCTCTTCATCACCGGGATGCCGACGGGTGCGGGCGCACCCGGTGCGCAGCAGGCGCTGGTCGGCGACGGACCGGTCACCACCTTCCGCTGGACCGGGCCGACGACCGTCGAGGCCGTGGCGCCCCAAGCCACGCGGGTCGAGCTCCGCAACGGCGGGGCAGGCGGCCCGGTGGCCGCCGCCGCGGCGGTCTCGGCGGCGAGCCCGGCCACCCTCAACGGGGCGGTCACCGTCGTCGTCCGGTCGGCCGTCGCCGTGGACGACGCCGACGCCGCCGCGCGGACCCGGGCCGCCGCGCTGCTCGACGACGCCTGGAAACGCCTGCCGCACGGGCCCGGCACGCCGCGTGCGCCGGTGGTCGCCGCCGACCACGCGGAGGCCGCCGTCGTCGTCGACGACGGCGTGTGGCTGATCGACCTCGTCGGCGGTGGGGTGACTCCACTCCCGACCGGCGACGCCTACGGCGTCGCGCTGACCGCCGACCGCCTGCTCGTCTCCCGGGCGAGCGGGACCCTCGAGGTCCGCGACCGCGGCACGCGGGCGGTCGTCGCGTCGATCAGGGGCGCCGCGCCCGCCGCTGACGGCGTCGCGACCACACCGGACGGGAGCCTCGCGGCCCGGCTGCGCCGCGACGGCACCGTCGAGGTCGTCGACGTCGCGCGCTCGGGCGTGCTGGGCGTCCTCGGCATGCCTGGTCAGACCCGTTACGGCATGCTGCCCGGCCTCGCGTTCACCGCCGACGGCGCATCGCTCGTCGTGGCCTACCCCGAGGACGCGGGATCGGGCGAGCTGGACGCCTACGACCTCGCGCCAGGCAGGCTCGTCCAGGTGGCGTGCGCGACGGCGGGGCGGGACCTGACGCCCGCCGAGTGGCGCCAGTTCGTGAACGACGCCGTGCCCGACGACCTGCGCTGCGCGCGTTAGGCCGTACTAGTCCAGGAACTTCTCCACCACCGCGTTGAACGCCGCCGGGTTCTCCAGGAACGGGAAGTGCGAGTTGGCCACGTCGCTGGGGAACACGTGCAGCTCGGCGCCCGGGATCTGGTCGGCGATGAAGCGCTGCGAGCTGGGGGCGACGTGGCTGCCGTCGCAGCCGATCACGAGCGTGGGGACGTCGATGCGGGGGAGCACGTCGCGCCAGTCCTGCGCGCAGTGGTCCCACAGCAGCGGCACGCCCGCGTACGGCGGGGTGTGCGTGATCTCCTGCGCGACGAACGCCCAGACCTCCGGGTCCGGCTCGCCGGAGAACATGCTGCGCACGAACTCCTCCGCGGCCTTCCCCGACTCCGGCCCGGCCAGCGCGCCGCCGAGGCCGAGCAGCACCGCCACGTCGAAGATCGCGCCGCTGTCGGTCTGCTCCTGCGCCGACATCCACGGCACGGCGGCGACGGCGGCGGGCTGGTCGACGGCCACGAACCGGCGGATCCGGTCGGTGCCGAACTGGTCGATGAAGCTCCACCACACCGACACGCCCATCGACCAGCCGAGCACGTCGGCGCGGTCGATCGCGAGGTGGTCGAGCAGTTCCTGGGCGTCGCGGGCGAGGCGGGCGATCCGGTAGCCGTGGTGCGGCTTTTCCGACACGCCGTGCCCGCGCTGGTCCAGCGTCACGACGCGGCGCGCGAGGCCCGCGACCTGGTGGCGGAACATCGCCTGGGTCTGGCCCCAGCCGTGCAGCATCACCAGCGGGATCCCGTCAGCGTTGTCGGTGGGGCCGCTGTCGGTGTAGCTGAGCTCGACGCCGTCGCGGGTGGTGAAGCGGTTCATGACTACTCCTTCGGTGATCAGACGGCTCGTACGTGCAGGCCCCCGTCGACGGGCAGCAGCGTGCCCGTGACGTAGGCCGACTCGTCGGAGGCGAGGAACAGGGCGGCGTGCGCGATGTCGTAGGCGCTGCCCATGGCGCCGGTCGGGCAGAGCGCCGCGCGCTCGGCCCGCACGACCTCGGGGGAGCGCCCGCCCGACAGCTCCCGGTAGACCAGCGGGGTGTCGATAAGCCCGGCCAGGATCGCGTTCACGCGCACGCCGCGGCCTGCGTACTGCAGCGCGAGCGCCCGGGTGAGCTGGTTGACCGCCGCCTTCGCCGCGGCGTAGGCCGGGTAGGGGTAGCCGGTCCAGCGGATCGACCCCGTCGACGAGACGTTGATGATCGACCCGCCGCGGTCGAGCAGGTGCGGGAGGGTCTGCTGCACGCCGAGGAAGACCGTGTCGAGGTTGACGGCGAACGTGGCCCGCCACTCGTCGAGGGTGAGCTCCTCCGGGCCGCCGAGCCGGGTGGCGCCGACGTTGTTGTGCAGCACGTCGATCCGGCCGAAGGCCTGCGCGGCCTCGGCGACCGCCCGCTCGACGTCGGCGGGCACGGTCACGTCGGCGACCACCGCCCGGGCCCGCCCACCGGCCCGGCGCACCGCGTCGACCGTGCGTTCGGCGGCGGCGGCGTCCCGGTCGACGACCACGACGGCGGCGCCGTGTCGGGCGAACGTCGTCGCGGTGGCGAAGCCGATGCCGACCACCGAGCAGTCCGGATCGCCGTGCCCGCCGCCGAGCACGAGCGCAGTCCGTCCTGCGAGCCGCATGGCCGCAGTGTCACCGTGACCTGCGCCAACCCGCTACGGACCGGGCGCGGGAGAACCCGGCCCGTTTTGCTCGCCGGCGAGCAAACCGAGCAGCCGCGCGACCCCCAGACCCAGGTGCAGGAGGAGGCGGGTCTCGCCGTCGTCGGGGTCGGAGCCGGTGATCGACCGTACGCGGTCGAGGCGGTAGTGCAGCGTGGTGCGGTGGATGTGCAGCTCGTCGGCGGCGGCGGGCGCGGAGCCCGCGTGTCGTAGGTAGGACTCCAGGGTGCGCACGAGCACGCCGCGGGGGTCGGCGGCCAGCAGCGTCGCGACCGGGGCGGGCAGCGCGGTGGGGTCGAGCTCCGGAATCCGCAGGAGCAGGCCGAACGCGCCGAGCGCGGCCGCGTCCACCACCGGGCCCGGCGCCAGGTGCGGGATCGCGCGGGTGGCGAGCTCGGCGTGCCGGTGCGAGGTCCACGCCTCCTCGAGGGTCGCGACCCGCGGCCCGACGCCCGCCACGCACGTGAACCGCCCGCCCGCCACCTCGTTCGCGGCGGCGATCATCCGCTCGGCGAGCGCCGTCGTGTCGCCGGAGAACCGGACGGCGGCCGCGGTCGGCCCGGCCACGGTGGCGAGCCCGGTGCGGCGTGCGTCGAGCACCGCGTGCCGGAGCACGACCTCGGCGTGCGCGCGGTCGGCGGTGACGGCGCGCAGCACGATGACCTGCAGGGCCGCCCCCTCCGGCCGGGGCGGCCGCCGCGGCGCGTGCCGCCGCGCGCGTTCCGAGGCAGGCCCGCTCGCCCCCTCCGGCCCGCGCAACCGCTCCCGCGCCGGTCGCCCCGCGGGATCCGGCGCCTGCCTGCCCAGGCGGTCCGGCGAGCGTGCGGCCAGCGCGGCCACAGCGCGCTCCCGCGCGGCCGGGTCGAGGCTCAGCAGCTCGGCCACCAGCGCGTCGTCGGCGGCGACCGCGGCGTCGGCCGCCGCCCGCTCGCCGACCAGCAGCGCAGCCACCTCGCGGGCGGCCGCGTCGATCCGCGCCCGGTCGGCGGCCGGGAGGTCGTCGTCGGCGTCGATGACCATGAGCAGGCCGAGGAGGTCGCCGCGCCAGCGCAGCGGCACGCACAGCCGGGCCCGCATGCCGATCGCGGGCTTGGCCGGGATCCGACCGGGGCGCGTCCAGCGGCCGACGTCCTGGGCCAGCACGTGCGCGATCGCGGCGCTGCTCGCCACCCGGTTGAGCATCGCCTCGACGCGGACGGGGTCCTCGTCGCCGAAGTGCCTGCTGGAGTACAGCATCACCACGGCGGGGTCGTTGATCACGACCGACCGGCCGATGTCGTCCGCGAGCCGGTCGAGCAGTTGCTGCACCTCGGCCGACACGGCCGGACCCTACCCGCGGTGATCGGCGCGAGTCGCACACCACGCATCGCGCGACCTGCGTGGTGTGCGGGTCGCCGCGATCACCGGGGCCTGCGCGGACCGGCCAGGCGGTGGATCCGCACGTCGTGCTGCCGGGTCGGGAGCGTCTCCACCTCCGCCCACCGCTCGCGGGCCGCCGCGAGGAAGGCGGGCGCGAGCGGGCGCTCCGGGTCGGCCACCCACACCTCCCCGCCCTCGACGAGGCGGGGGAGCAGGGGGGTCAGCTCGTCGATGCCCCGCTGGCCGTAGAGCACGTCGGCGGCGAGCACGAGGTCCCAGGGCGCCCGGTCGAGCACCGGCCCCGGGTCGGACCACGCGCACACCGCCGTCTCCACGGAGACGCCGTTCTCCGCGGCGTTCGCGCCCGCGAAGGCGAGCGCGTCCGCGACGCGGTCGGTGGCCAGCACGTGCGCGCCGCGCAGTGCCGCGGCCAGCGACGGCAGCCCGAGCCCGCACCCCAGCTCCAGAACGGCAGCGCCCGTCCAGTCGCGGGCGGACACCGCGTGGGCCAGCTCGACCCCGCTCTCCCACACCTCGGCCCAGTACGGCGGGTAGGCCTGGTCGGCGGCGACGTCCTCGTCGTCGAGCAACGCCGTCGGCTCCCGCGGGTGCACGAACCGCACACGGCCGCCGTGCAGGTCGAGCACGCCGACGGCCAGGTCGAGGCGCGGGTCGGTGGTCACCGGCCCGCGCCGGTGGGGCGGGGATCGGCGCCGCGCTCGCCGCCGGACCCGGCGCCGGGCTCGCCGCCGGGCTCAGCGCCGCGCTCGCCGCCGGGCTCAGCGCCGGGCTCGCCGCCGGACTCGGCGCCGGGCTCGGCGCCGGACTCGGCGCCGGACTCGACGATGTCGGCGCGGCGGGCTCGCTCGGCCGCACCGCGGTAGAAACGCCGGGCCGTCTCCAGCAGCTCGGCGTAGTCGGCGAGGCGGCGCTCCCGCTGCCCGTCGGCGAACACGCCGTGCTCGGCCAGCAGCCGCTCCAGGCCGTCGACGAGGCCGAGGCACCACTCCGCCGCGCCCGTCCGAGCCACCCGGACGCCGTCGACGTCGACGTAGACGGGTGTGGTGTGCGCCAGCCCGGCCGGGGCGAGGCCGGTGGCGGGCCCGCGTGCGACGGCCGCGAGCCACGTCGGCCCGTCCACCGTGTGCTCCAGCGACCCGCCCTCGGCGAGCACGCCGTCCGGCCCGACCAGCGTGAGCCGGTCGGCGCCGATCGCGTCCGCCGTGACGGTGAGCCGCTCGCCCACCGCAGCGTCGATCACCGCACCCGGCCCCCGACCCGCGACGTCGAACGTGAGCCACGGCCCGTTGGTGACCAGGGTCCGGCCCGCGCGGACCGCCTCCTTGAACGACGGCACCGACAGCGGCTGGTCGCCGAGGTGCGCGTAGACCCGGGCCCACCCCGGCGGGTTGGACGCGACCCCCGGCCCGTGCGAGAAGGAGAGGAACACGTCGGTGCCCGCGGTCGCGGTGAGCCGCAGCCCGCACGACAGCAGCCGGTGGTAGAGGTACACGGCGGCCTCGTCGTCGAACGGGGAGAGCAGGTCGAGCGAGTCGACGAGCCCGAGCGCGGCGTCGACCACCAGCTCCCGGGCCTCCACCGAGCGCGGGTTGGCGAAGAACGCCTCGGTGCCGCCGTCGTCGCCGAACGGGGCGAACACCGGGTGCGGGTAGCCGACCGTCGCCGACAGCGCCCGCAGCTCCGCGCACGCCGCCTGGTTCGGCGGCCAGTCCTCCGGGTGGTCGGAGCGTTCGTGGCCCGCGTAGTAGCGGCTCGGCGGCCCGTCGGGGCCGAGCGCGTGGACGTGGCCGAGCAGGTCGTTGCGGTACTCGACGCCCGCGCGCGCCACGAACTCCCCGTTCGACCACGGCAGGTCCACGCCCGCGAACTCCTCCAGCAGCTCCCGGTCGTAGACCAGCGAGGTCTGGAGGTTGCCCGCCGTCAGGTTGGCCAGGTGCAGGCCCTCGCCGCGCTGCATCCGGGCCACGTCGGCCGGGGTGCACACGAGGTCGCCGCTGTAGTTCATGTGGACGTGCAGGTCGCCGCCGTACCAGCCGTCCGCGGCCGGGTCGAAGCGCCGCGGCGGCTCGACCTCGACCAGTGCCTCCCCGGTGACCGTCCGCTCGACGACGTCGAACTCCAGGCCGCGCGTGCACGTGACGGTGAGCGTGGTGGAGGGCACCGTGAGCGTGACGTCGTCGGCGTGGAAGAACGGCCGACCGCGGACGTCCCACTTGCGCAGCACGCCGTCGGGGAACCACGCGCCGCCGGTGGCGTCGGTGACCGACCACCGCGCGCAGCGCTGCGCCCGCAGCCGCAGCCGGGCGCCCGGCATCGGGGAGACGGCGGCGGCGAGCGACACCGGTTCACCGTCGATCGTCACGTCGGGCGGGCCGTCGACGTCGACGGTCGAAACGCCCGCCCCGCCCGCAGCCACCGTGAACGCGTCGCCCGCGACGACGGCCGCCACCTCGCGGTCGGCGGCCGAGTCCACGTCGACAACCACGTCCAACGGCATCGGCACCCCGGCGACCACCGGCCGCGGCGGTCCGCAGTGGACGGTGATCCCGCCGTCGCGGACCCGCACCACGGCGACGCCCGACGGCGGGTCGGTGCCGACCACGTCGCGCACGGCCCGCAGCCAGTCGCCGGTGTCGCCGTAGGCCGCGAAGACGTCGCCGAGCGCCGCGAACCGGGCCCAGCGGAACATCTCGACGCGGTCGTCACCCCAGTCCCAACCCCGCTCAGCCTGCAGGCCCCGGTAGCGGGCCAGCATCTCGATCACGGCAGGTGGCAGGTCGAGCACCTCGGCGTCACCACAGCACATCGCGGCGACCCTACGCGCCGCTAGAAATCCTTGAACCCGATCGCCCGTTTGACCACGTTCTTGACCGCCTGTTCGCTGCGGGAGAGCGGCAGCCGCTCCAAGCGGTACTCGCGGTAGTGCACCGGACGGGCCCCGAACCGCTCCTTGAACGACGCGGCCGACGGCGACCAGCCGGAGTCGCCCATGTAGTAGGCCCCGCACCCGGCCTCGCAGGCGTCCTCGATGGCGCGGGAGTGGAGCAGGTCGTTGGGGCGGTGGTCGCGCATCGTCTCGTCCATCGCGCCGCGGAAGTAGTAGGCGTTGCGGCCCTGGAGCACGACCAGCCCCGCGATCGGCCGCCCCTCCACCGAGGCGATCGACACCCGGAACCGCTCGCCGAGGGTGCGCGCCGCGGCCTGGAACTTCCTCAGGGGGTCGCGACCGCGCAGCCGGGCCATGGTGAGCCACCGCGGCTCGTGCTGCATGCGGGCCCAGCGGGCGGTCGCCAGCTCCAGCAGGCCGTAGAACTCACCGACGAGCTCGCCCCCGCGGCCGGTCTCGACCTTCACCCCGTGCCGCTCGGCGGTGCGCACCCCGCGCCTGCGCTGCGCCGAGAACCCCTTCGCCCACAACGCGTCCCAGCCCGGCTCCAGGTCCAGCAGGTGGGCCCGGCGTTCGACGACGACCGCGCGCTCGGGGGCCGCGGCGGCCCACCGCTGCGCGTGCACGGGCTGCGGCCAGAAGGTGCGCACGAGCACCCGGCGCCGCTGGAGGTCGCGCAGGACGGCGGCGACCTCGTCCGGGCGCGGGCCATCGGGGGCCAGGAGCCCGCCGACGCCGCAGTGCAGCGGGTTGGAGCCCTCGGAGAGCGGGACGGGCCCGACCGAGCGCCGCAGCAGCGGCAGCACCAGCTGCCTGCCGTCGGCCATCTCGTACGCCCGGCTGACGTCGGTGAACCCCATCGCGGCGCACATCGCGTCGCTCCAGGCGGGCGACTGCGTCTCCAGCGCCGCCGGATCGCTACGGAGCGCTTCCTCCCACACCGCACGGGGCGCCGGACTCACCATTCGGGTGACTACGGGCATAGCTCACCGTAACGTCCGAACCGGACAAGGCGCTCAGGGGTGCCGCAATGCCCGCAAAACGGAGGGCAGCACCGCCGCCGCCACGACGACCTGCGTCACCAGGTAGGCCACGCCGACACCGTTGAGGCCGAGGGTGCCCATCAGCACCCACGACAAACCCATGAGCAGCGCGAACAGCACGCCCTGCACGAGTGCGATCCGGCCGACCCGGCGTTCGACGCGCGCCAGGCTGAAGGAGATCGTCGTGACCGTCTTCGCGAGCACGCCGAGCGCGAGCAGGCGCAGGAGGTCGGAGCTCTGCGCGGCGTAGGCCGGGCCGTACACCGAGAGCACGAGGCCGGGCACCAGCAGCAGCACCAGCACGGCGGGCACGACGATCGCCCCGATGCGGCGGAACACCGAGCTCGCCACCTCGGCCAGCCGCGAGCGGTCGAGCGCGCCCTCGACGGTGAGCGACACCCCGAGGTTCACCGCGACGAGCTCGACCGAGTAGACGATCAGGAAGGGGAGGTAGAAGTAGGCGGTGTCGGCAGGCCCGAGGCGCGCGACCACGAGCACGGGGAGCAGGTCCACCGCCGCGAGCGCGAAGATCGAGCCGAGGTAGTCGCCGCCGATGAACCGGGCCATCGCGCGCCGGTCGTGGAGGCCCTCCGCGGGGGCGGTGTGCCGCCGCAGGAGCCGCCGGAAGATCAGCACGTTGACCGGCGGCAGCAGCACGAGCGCGGGCAGGAACCAGGACACGATGATCCCGTACTCCGGCGTCACCGGGGCCAGCGCCACCAGGAGCGCGATCTTGCCGATGCCGTAGAGGCCGTTCTCCAGCGGCACCCACACGGCCTGCCGCACTCCCGTGAGCACCGCGTCCTGCAGGGCGAACACGCACCACACCACGACGGACGCGCCGAGCGCGAGCGCGAGTACCCAGCTCTGCCCGAGCACCACGGGCACGCCGAGCGGCAGGTGGGTGGCGGCGATGTACAGGGCGCTCACCAGCGCGCCCGCCGCGGCCGCCACGACGTAGGCGAGCAGCGTGAGGCGGGTGGCGCCCGGTCCCGCGCGGGGGAGGAAGCGGGTGAGCGCGTTCGCGATCGACGGCTGCCCGGCGAGCCCGGCGAGGAACTGCACCACGGCGACGGCGGTGGAGCTCAGCCCGACGTCCACGGGGGTGTAGGTGCGGGCGGCGACGATCCAGTACAGGAAGCCGAGCAGCGAGGTGACGCCGACGTTGACCAGCAACGCGTAGCCGTTGCGGAGGAGCGGGTCCTTCAGGTCGGAGCGCAGCCTGCGCACGGGCGTGCTCGCCCAGCCGACCGGTGACCGCATCGGACCATCTTCGCCTACCGGGCAGTACGGAGTTCTAGGCGTCCATCCGCACGTCCGGCCGGGCGTCACCGCGGCGGCGGTCGCCCACGTAGCTGTTGTCGAGGCGCAGCGTCACGGTGGGAGCGTCCGCGGACTGCGGTTTCGGGAGGTCGAGTGTCGTCCCGCTCGGCGCGGGCGTGCGACCGTTGCCTGTGCACACGCCGCTTTTGTAACCGGACCGAGACCACTGGACAACGCGCGCGGCTACCGTCCGCGTATAGGGGATAACCGTCCGGCGCTTACCGGATAGCGGGGCGTTCAGTCGCCCTAGAGTGAGCGGGCTACTCCCCAGCGTCACCAGGAGGTGCCTGACGTGGCGATCGAGACGCCCGCGCGGATCAGCATCGACACCGCTGATCCCGACGAGGCCCACAGCTACCTGCAGACCACCTACGTCGAGCACTCGGTGCGGCTCACCGGCAGCCGCGACCACTTCCGGTTCCGCCACCACATCACCGACGGCGGCAACTTCTTCGTCGCCCGCTAC
>Ga0207688_10001306_pt1 | contig 12934 bp, 18 predicted proteins | sample KBSMiscanthusM4_FD_184296 | JGI IMG/M metagenome (GOLD analysis project Ga0207688, IMG submission 184296) | Miscanthus rhizosphere microbial communities from Kellogg Biological Station, Michigan, USA - M4 (SPAdes) (version 2) | ecosystem: Host-associated > Plants > Roots > Rhizosphere ...
GTGCCGTGCGGGTGTTGACAGCCCCGTGTCAACTACGGGCTCGTGCTGGTGGCCACCGAGCCCGAGCCCTGGAACTGCGCCGTGAACTTGATCATGTCCGAGACCGGCGCCGTCTCGACGTAGCTCGTGCACAGCGCATCCCAGGTGCGGGTGGGCTTCCCGGTCCCGGTGCCCTCCGGCTGATAGATCATCTCCGAGACCTCGCCCACGAGTGGCTCGATGATTCCCCGGGGACCCGTGCTGGCCGTCGAGTCGTAGTTCCCCTCGATCTTCATCGTGGATTCCTTGAGCCCACCGCTAAAGACCTTGGTGTCCTGACCGAACGTGGTCACGTCGTGCGCATCGGCTTTGAGCTCGTATTCGCACGAGGTGCCGAACACCGACAGGTCGTCTCCGCCGAGCGAGACCACGACGCCCTTACCGTGAACGAACGCCATTGCTCTATCCCCTTCCCGAGCCGACGATGCGCACCCGGAACGTTGCGGTCAGGTACTCCGTACCCGACGAAGCCATTACGAGGAACTGCACGTCGATGACGTGCGCGATGTCCCAGACGGTTGATTTATGATTCTCGACGGCCGCCTTGATCGAGTCCGGGCCGGTGGGATCGACATACGGACCGAGCGCATTCCGTGCCGACTCCGCGTCGATCCGGCCGACCATGACCACGATCGGGATCTCGATGTCGTCGGACCCGCGGTCGAACGTCGCGTCGTAGCTGTAGGTCCGCGGCAAGCTGACCATGGCCATCGGCGCCATGACCCGTTGCTCGGTGTAGGGCTTGACCCGCAGCCCGTCGATGACCTTGAGCGCCTCGCCCAGGTCGTCCATCACCTCACGCAAGATCATTCGAGCACCGTCCCGATCTTGCGCATGTACGGCCGGACCATGGTCTCGACGTCGGGATCCAGGCGCGCCAGGAGCCGCACCTCGGAGCCGACCTCCGGTGACCCGGCCACCCCGAACGGCGCGTCCCGGCGCATGATCAACCGGTTGGTCTGGATCAGGCACGCCTGGTGGATCGGGCCCGGCACGTCCGGCCAGCCCCATTCCGCGGTGACCTTGACCGACTCCGCGATGATCGGCGGGATCGGCATCGAGCTACCGGTAAACAGGATCGAGTCCCAGGGGAGGCCCTGCGCGCCCGCGTTGCGCGGGAGCAGGGTCGTTCCGGTGATCTCGACGTAGCTACCGTCCCCGGTGAGGTCGGCCGCCACCAGGACGCCGGACGAGCTGGCGATGTCGTCGGTGATCGCCACCCATTGATCACGCCAGGGCGCCGAGTAGCCGCGCCGGGACGGGGTGAACCAACGATCTTGCGGGGTGTCGGTCCGGCCGAACTGGCGCCAGTGTCCCGGCCGTGGGTCGCAGGCATGGTCGATCGCCCGGGAGGCGCCGGAGAGCGCAGCCTCGATCACCGCGTCGTCCGCGTCGTCATCGATGCGGATCAACTCGCGGATCTCGTCAACGGTCGCGTACTCCGGCGCCCACGGCATGGCTCAGCCGCTCGTGCTCGGCTTGCTCGTGGAAGACCCGGCCGAGCCCGACGGCTCGGACGTTCCGCCGGACTCGGCCGGGCCCGTGTCGGATCCCTCGGTGCCCGAGTCCGCCGTCTCGGAATCGCCGTCAGACCCGGGATGGGGGGACGACGCCGAGCCCTCCGTGGGGAGGGTGGGCGATCCGGACGAGCCCGGCGCCGTCGTGGTCTTGCCCGCCTCAGAGGTACCGGACGACCCCGACAATGGGGACTCGGCCCCCTTGTCGTCACCGCTGGTAGTCGTGCTATCAGCCCCGCTGTCGGCCGCCGCCTTGCCGGTCGGGACGCCGGTCGGGGTGAGGCTGCTCGACGACTTGGCGTCGCCCGGAAGTGGCGTGTTCGGCGGCAGTTCGTTGACCCCCGGCTCGTCCTCGCCCGGGGTCGTCGCCTTGATCGTGTTCGGCTTGTCGTCGGCCGGGGTGTCCCCGCCGTACGGGCCCGCGCCGAGCGCGGACGGTAGCGGCGCGGTCTCCAGGTGCCCGCCCTCGACGACCGTGCTCGCGTCGAGCACCTGGCCCGGCCGGATCTGGCCGACCCCTTCCGGGGTGTGCCAGGGCGCGTCGCTGTCCTGCGCGATCGAGGGGGGCCCTACCCGGCCCACGACGTGGCTCTGTGCCGCCGTGGCCACCGGCTCGGTCGTGGGGTCGCCCGGGACCGGGCCGCCCTCCGGCCCGGCGCCGCCCCGCGGCTCGTGCCCGCCGGTGCCCGGCGCGCCGGACTCGGCCCCGGCCACCGACTCGCTCGTGGCGGTGGTGCTGGAGGTTCCGGCGGCCGTCTTGCTGGCCGAGGTCCCGGCACCGGAATCCGGTGCGGACGTTGTGGACGCTGCGGACGTGGGGGCCGCGCTGGCGCTGGTGCTGGTGTCGTCTGCCATTTCTCCGATTCCTTCCCGCTCACGCGGCCGTGATCTGCACGCGACGGACGGAGTTGGCCGCCTGCCGCACGATGCACGCGGTGTAGGCCCAGACGCCGAGTTTCACCGATTCCGGCCCGGCCACTTCCTCGTACCGGAATCGCAGGACGGAGCCCTCGAAAAGAATGGTGTCCGCCGACCGGAAAACGAGAATGTTCTCCGGATAGGTGGCGCCGCCGATTCCCAGGCCCTCGGTGACCGCCACGCCGAGCCCGCCGACCGAGCCCGGGACGGTGACCGACCCGCGGCCCGAGACGTTCACGAGCTGCTCCTCCGCGGGGAACAGGCGCCGCCCGGCGGTGTCGCGGAACTTCATGAACCGGCCCCACCGCGAGGTGCGCATCGCGATCACGTCCGCGGGCAGCTTGCGCGCGTTCCAGACCGCGATGGCCGCATCGGTGATCGCGTCCTCGGCCGCTGCTGCGGTGAAGTTGGTTGCGTCGGAGGCCAGTGCGATCACGGCCGCACCGGCGGCCGAGACGAGCGCCGCGCTGACCTTGTCCTCGACCTTGCGGTTGTAGACGCTCAGCATGTCGCCGTAGATCAGCGCGTCGACGGCCGGGTTGGTGGCATCGATCATCTGCCGGGAGACCACCTGGATCCCGCTCGTCGGCTTGGGAGTCACGACGTCGGTGGTGGTCGCAAACGCATCGGTCTCGGACGGGTGCGTGTTCTCCGTCGCCTGCTCGGCGATAACCGCATCCGTCCCGGCCGTCTGCCGCGGGAGCGTCATCGGCGCCGGGGAGGTGATCGGGATGTGCCGGACCATCTCGGCCAGCACCCGGCCCTGCCGGGCCAGGCTCTCGTACTCCTCGGTCAACCACCGGGGCGGCACGATGCCCGCGCCGGACACGGTCGTGGACAGCGCGCGGTTGTGCTCGGTCAGCCGGGTGGCCGCCTCCTCGTCGCCCTCACGGGCCCGGACAAGGTCGGTGAAAAACGAGTGCTCCCCGCCCTCTACCGCGCTGCGGTAGTGGCCCGGATCGCGATCCTGGGCGGTCGTGGACGAGGTCGTGTGCTCGGTGCCCGAGCCGGAGCGCTCCTGGTCGCCGCCGGGGCCCGGGGCCCCCGCGCCCTCGGCTTCGTCGGCGGTGCCGATCTCGGCGTACCCGGCCGCGACCCGCGCGGCGCGTAGCTCGTCCTCGACGAGCTGTGAGATCTCCTCGGACAGCGCCTCGGCCCGCTCGCGGTCGGCCGCGACGGCTGCCGCCTCGGACTCGGACAGCTCGCGCCCGGCGCCGTCATTGGCGCCCGCGGCAGCCTCGATGACACCCCGGGCGCGCTCGTGGATGGTGCGGAACTCCTCGCGCCGCCGGGTGAGTACGGCCGATCCGCCGGGCGCCCGACGGTGCATCGCGAGGGTGGTGGCCAGCAGAAAAAGACGTACGAACATGGCAGGCACTCCCGGTCAAGGGGGCAGGGATCAGGGACCGGGGTGCCGAGTCGGAACGCCGTCGGGGTGCTGATCGGCCGGGGGTGAACACCGGGTGTCAGGAAGCCGAGCGGTCGATCGCCGGGGAACCGGGAATCGGGGCGAGGCTATGGCCGGTGACACGGCGCTGTCAAAGATCGTGCATTCAGCGCCGGTTGCGCAGGCGGATGGCCTGGCCCAGCAGGACTCCCACGAGCACCGCCAGGGCCGCCCATGTGACCAGCGCGAGGACGATCCAGCCGACCACGCCCACGGGTGGGCAGCCTAGGCGACCGGCCAGTCCGCCAGCGCCAACCGAGCGCGGGTCAGCCGGGGCCGCTCGATCGTGCCCAGCGTCTCGTGCCGGACGCCCTCGACGACCGCCGCATCGGCGTACGCACCGCGCAGCACCGAGGCCGCCTCGAACGGGTCGAACCGCTGCCGGGAGACCGTGCCGTCGAGCAGTGTGCGCGACCACGAGGGGGCACACCGGAAGCCGACCGACAGCTCCCGGTAGACCCCGTCCCGGATCAACTCGATCAGCTCGTCCCCGGTGGCCGTCTTGCTGATCCGCCACTCCCCATAGAGCCCGGCCGCGTCGTCGCGCAGGAGTTGCGTCCGTCCACACGCGACACCGCCCTGGCGGACGTGCTCGCGGGCGAAGTGCATCCGGTACGCGGGCAGCCCGCCCGGCGCCCGGCCGCGCTCCCCGGCTTGGATCACGTGATCGGCCGAGCCCCGCTCGAACTGCTCGACGAGCTGATCATCGATGCGCTGCGGGTGGTTCCACGGGACCAAGATCCCGTACACCGTGCGGCCGTCGGACCCGCCCGCCTCGGCCCGCATCATCTCCAGCTCTGCGCCCTCGACGCGGTGGAACACTTCCTCGATCATCGGCATCCCCGTACCTCCCCCTTTATGCGACGTGCACGATCAGGCCAAGGCGAATGAGAATGGCCACCGCCAGCCATATGATGAGCAGGACGCCCGCAATGGCGCACATCCATAACGCGACCGCCCGGGCCATGGCCTCATTCCTTGTCTGCGGCTCACCTACCGCGTAAATCGTCGGCAGCACCCCGATATAGATGGCGATGAACAGTGCGATATCGGTCAGCGCCTCTAGTGCCGCCTCTTGGTTCACCCGTCCACGTCCCCGTGCCCGGCCGCCAGCCCGGGCACGTCCCCGGGCTCGCGCACGTGATCGCCCCGGCGGCGCGCCCGTCGAGCCCGCCGGGCTGCCCGGCGGGCTCGCTTGACGTCGCGCCAGTGCCGCCGCTGGATGCCCTGCGCCCATCCGGCCGCCACCGCCGCGAGCGCCAGCAGCTCGCGGTAGAGCACGGTCCCCTCGTCGGTCTGCGTGATCTTGTCGAACCGGTCGGACAAGATCGCGAACTTCCGCGGGTCCGGCATGTCGGGATTGAGCGTGGTCGAGCGCCAGCCGCCCGGCCCCGTCATGTCGAGCATCGCCCGGCCGAGATCCCGCCGGGTGGTCCGGGTGAGCGTCGTGCGGATCACCCGGGCGGCCCGCAGCCCGGCGGGCTGGCGCTCGTGCGGGATCTCCCGCTCAGCGGGATCCGGCAGCTCAGCCGCCGGGTCCGGCCCGCCCGGCGCGAGATCGGCCCCCGACGTTGACAGTGCTCTGTCAACGCGCGCCGCGCCGTACAGCTCGTGTTCCTCGCCCACTGCCACCGCCCACCTCTCCAAGATCGTTGCCCACGCCGTGATCATGCCCTCCCAGAACGCCAGGCCGAACCAATCCGGCGCTACCCTTTGCCTACCGGATTCTTGCCCTTCCGATCCCCGGGCCAATAGCCGAAATGGTCGTGGAACCATTGCGAAGCAATCCGCTTCGCCTTCTCCGGATTCCCCACGTGCTTGAGGATATGGTGATACAGCGCCGTCCAGGGGTGCGGCTTGGTCGCCCATTTCGCTAGCCCCTCTTTCGACAGCCAATATTTCTTGAGATTGTTTCCCGCGTCCCCCGGGTGCAGATCCGCGCGTAACTGTTCGTCGGAGAACGGTCCACGCGGCGCATCGGCATCGGTGAGCGGGGCCCGGTAGTAGTCGGCCGTCATCGCTGCCCCCTTTTCGGTGCGATCGACTGTGCCCACGCGGCGCACAGCGCCATGAGCCGGATCAGTTCGCTGTAAATCAATTCCGGAGCCGGGGCCTGACCGGCCAGGGTGTCCCCGATATTGCCGGTCTGGCGGGTGAGCTGCACGAATTTCTCGTGATCGGACATGTCTTCATCGAGCACGGTTTGCTCCGCGCCGACCGCGGCAATCCGCCGATTCACCTCCTGGTGCATCGCCTTGATCGTCTTCTTCTTGATCGCGCTCTTGCGCTTGCGCTTGGCCTTGGGGGTGCGCTGTACCGCCCGCGCGTCATCGGGATAGTCCGGCTCGTGCATGGCCGAGGGGGGTAGATCCGTCCCGGCCCGCTCGGCCGTGGCCGAGGCCGGGGCCATGGCGCGCTCCGGTGGGTCGAGCTTCTGGGCCAGCTTCCTCTTGATCTTGCGCTTCGCCTTCTTCGCCTTCTTGCCCAAGATGGCCACTCCCTCACGACCTCACTGGTGTCGGCTTCGCTGCCTTGGGCCGCTGTCCGGCCCCGTGCGAGGGCCCCTGCATGCCCGTGCGGCCCGGCTGGCGCGCACCCCGCGGGGGCCCGCCCGGGACGCCAGTGGCCGATCCGCTGCCGCCGGGGGGACCCGCGGGCTCGTGACTGGTGACCTCGGTCGGCAGCGCCTCGATCTTCTGTTCCTCGGTGAGCGGCTTGCGGCGCTCCAGGGCGCGCACCTCGTCACGGGTCATGAACCCGTTGCGGATGGCGATCTCGTAGCACTGGAACCGGGTGAGCGTGTCGGATTGCAGCTCCGCGTTGCGGTTGGCCTCGACCCACCGGCCACGCGGCCGGATGGCGGTGAGCGCCTGCTCGAACCGAGCGAGCCAACCCCCCGCGGAATGGCGCAGGAAGTCGATACCCTTTTGCTCGATGTTCTGATACGTCCCGGACACCTGTCCTGCGTTTAACCACTCAGCATCCATTCCGAACATGTTGGCGATCTCCACCAGGGAGAACTTCCGGGCCTCCAACAACTGCGTTTCGGTCGGATTCCAGGCGAGCGGTTTGGCCTCGACGAGCGCGTTGGTCACCATTGGAGACCGCACCCGCTGCGTTTCGATCGCCTTGGATTTCAATTCCGCCGCCTGGCCGGAGTCGAAATCCGGGTCGAATGACCGGATGTGCATCGTCGGGACGCCCGCCTCGGACACGTTGGCCGCCTGCCCGGACAACGTCTGGGCCAGCGCCAGCGGGCCGCCATTGAGCCCGACCTCTAGCACGCCCATACCGCGCAGCGCGCCGGGGCGGCACATCCCCTTGACGTGGAAAATCTCGTCCGGCCGGTACCAGTGGCCCGACCCGTCCCGCGGATCCGCGTCCGGGACCGGCTGCGGGCCGATCCAGTAGGCGATGCTGCCGACCGGCCAGGGCAGCGCGTCCCCGCGCTGCACGCGCTTGATCCACACCCGCTCGGCCACGACCGGCGCGAACGAGGACGGGTAGCCCTGCCGGTCCCGGCTGGTGATGATCGCCACCGCGTTGCCGTGGAACAGCGCGTCGAGCCCCATCGACGAGAACGTGACCATGCGGGTGTCCGGCGGGGCCGGTTGTTCCAAGATCGGCGGTACCGGTTGCTTCTCCGGCGGATCCTCCGGCTCCGGAGAGATCGAGCGGTACTCGTCCCAGGGCAGCCGCCCGAGCAGTTCGGCCAGCAACAGCGAGGCCCGCCACGCGGCCGAGATCTGGAGACAGCCCTGGTACGGGCCCGCCGCGTGCCACTCCGGCCAGCCCATCCCGTAGGGCGGTTGGACGATCACGTCGGTGACCGAGACGCCGGATACCGTGTCGGTCTGCGTGATCTTGAGGTCACGGGTGAAGAACTGGCCGAGTCCCACGGATTACCGCCCGCTCTGGTGTGCCGCGAGGTCGGCCAGCGAGTGCGCGCGGCGTTCCTCGGGTGTCATCGGCCGGGGGGCCGCCACCACCTGGCGCGGCCGGGCACCGATCTCCAGGGCCACCCCCGCCACCGCGGCCAGCACACCGAGCACGAGCAGGGCGATCGGCCAGGCCAACCACGCGAACAGCCCGACCGCCACCGCCAGCGCGCCGAGCCCCTGTAGACCCTCCGCGAACCGTTCCACCGCTCCCCCTAGCAAGATCGAAAATCCTCGAGGTTGACACGCCGCTGTCAACGGGCGCTAGAAGATCTGCGCCCGCTGCGGTCTCGCCGGTAGGCCGGGCGTGGCCCGCGCCAGGAACACCGCCCCGGCCGCCGCGTACGCGGCATCGCAGTGGCCCCCACCGCGGCGGGTGAGCCGCCAGCCCGATTCCCCGCCGGGTGCGTCCACCCGCTGCGCCGCGGGCACCTGAGCGTCGAGCAGGGGGTCCGCCGGGTGCACCAGCCGACGCACCCGCAACAGGTCCGCGAGGCCCTGCGCGGACTCCCGTTCCATCGTCGCGGTGATCTTGGCCGCCTCGGACTCGTCGTGGGTCACCAGGTGCCGCCCGATCACCGGGTCGTCGACCAGCCTGGGCAGGGCCAGCCGGATCGTCCGGCGCAGGTTGCGCAGCACCGGGCCCAGCGCGCCCACCGGGCTCGTCGGATACCAGCCGATCTCCAGCGGCCGGATCGCGGTCAAGATCCCGGGGAGAACCCGCTCGGCCGCGCTCACCGCACCCCGGCCCGCCCAGGCGCCGAGCACCGCCACCCCGGCCCGGCCGTCCGGCAGCACCACCGCGCCGCACGCGGTCACGTGCTCGCCGTCCAGCGCGACATCCACGCACACCGCGACCCGGTCCCGGTACGGGCGCAGCGAGAACGCCGAGTCCGCGCAGGCCGCCCACTCGACCGGGTCGTAGGCGGTGTCCAGCGCGCCGACCCGGATGCAGAGCAACTCGGTGCGGAACACGTTGGGCGGATCGGTGGCCAGGAACCCGAGCACCGCCTCCGTGGTGATCGGCGCAGGCTGCCAGCCGCGCGGGCCGACGACGTCGATGTTGAGCCCCGGCATGGCCGCCGCCCACCCGGTGCGATCGTCGAGCGGGACGCCCTCGCGGGCCGACCACTCGGCCAGGAACAGCCCGCCGGAGGGATCGGCCGCGCTGGCGCCGTCGTGGCCCGCCGGGGTGAACCCGGCGAGACGATCGGCCGGTATATCCGCTGGCATCTCTCGCTCGCCGGAACACCGACTGATCGCCTCGATGGCCCGTGCCCGCAGGTCATTGAGCACGACCGACTCGTCGTCGCCCGCGTTCGAGACCGCGCAGATGAGCGCCTCCGGCCGGGCCAGGGTGGTCTTGGACAGCGCGGCCCAGGCCAGGTAGTCCCGATGCTCGCGCAACTCGTCGAGCAGCAGGACGTCCACGCTCAGGCCACGTCCGGCGCCGCGGGTGGCCGCCGTGATCCGGTAGCGCTGGCCGTCGGTGAGCATGAGGCACTGCTCCCCGTTGGTCATCCGCACCCCGCCCACGGCCGGGATCTCGGCCGCGGTCTCCTCGGCTCCGCGGGCCAGCTCGACCGCGCCAAGCCACGACTCCCGGGCGATGTCGAGGGACTGCGCGGCGCCGAGCACGAGCCCCACCCGGCGGACGTAGAGCGCCCACAGCGCCACGATCCGGAGCAGGAACGACTTGCCCTGCTGGCGGGCCACGAGGGTGAGCAGGGTCCGGTAGCGCAGCCGTCGGCGGCCGGTGATCGGGTGCCGGTCGATCGACAGCTCGAAGGCGTGGATCAACCACCAGCGTTGCCAGGGGAGCAGGGCCACCCGCAGCACGTCGGCCGCGAACGCGATCACCTCGAACCCGCGGGAGGTGGCCGGGGTGAGCGGGCAGCCGCAGCCGCACGGGCCCGGCGGACCGGCCCAGCGCGGGGGAGTGAAGATCCGCGGGACGGTTGACCCGCGGATGTCAACGGAGGGCTGTGCCGCCGCCGTCACCCGGGCGGCCCGTCACGCACGCCGTCCACTTCCGTCCCTGCGGCCAGCCGGAGCCGACCGAGGGGGGAGGTGTCCGGCGCTCGTGGCGGAGCCAACGGGCGCGCTCGTGGCGTCGCCCGCAGGGCATCGAGCCCGGTTTGGATACGTGCTCCGATCTTGTCCAGCGCGGCCCGCGAGGACAGCAGGCCGCGGGCGATCATGAGTGCCTCGTAGGCGTCCGGCTCGTCGGCCCGCTCGATCCGGTCCAGCAGCCGATCGAACCGGGCGGCCCGGGAGACCGAGGCATCGATCTCGGCCGCGTACGCGGTCACCAGCGCCGCCAGCGCCGCGTCCGACGGCGGGAGGGCCAGTGCTGCGAGCGTCTTGGCCACGGCCGGGGCCATGGTCCCCACGGACTCGACAACCAACGGGGGACACCTCCCGGCCGGGTAGCCCAATAGCGGTGCGTGTGTGTCCCAGGTCGGCCGACAGCGTAAGCCGTGATCGTTGAGTCACCAAGCAATCCGGCACAATCCCCGGGAGATCACCGGCAATACCGGGGAGAAACGGAGCAATCGTGGTCAATGCCCTGCTGATCGTGTGCATTGTCACGCTGACCGTGGCATTCGTGACCATGGCCCGCGAACTGGCGGCCATCCGGCGGGTATTGCACGAGCAAGGCCGCCATATGGACACGCTCAACCACGTGAACGCCATTCAGTCCCGACAATTGCAGATGCACCGCGAGGATATCGACCAGCTAAAACCACCGCCGCCTGATCAGCGTGTAAATGCGCCAGCCCGCCCAGCCAATCAGATAAAGGCTCAACAGGATAGCACCGGCCTGGCCCAACAGGATCATCGACTGCGCAATTAGGGTGGTCACGACAATGGCGCCCGCCATTCTCGGAATGGCATTCCCGCCCGGGGCCCGCCAGCGCCGGGGGGAGAGATCGATCGGCAACGGTCAACAACGGTGATCATTTGCCACAGAAAAAGCGAGGGGTCGCGGTTGACCTGCGTAAACACATGCGTGTGAGATCCACAATGTTGACATCATCACGTCATGTTGACACACACATGTCACTCCCAGAACCTCTCTACCTTTGGCCTTGGATCTGTATTCACATTCCTCGACTTAGTAGCACAATTGCAATCAACATGTTCTGGTCCTTTATAGACTTGTCTATTCACATCATCATGACCTAAGTGCCAAGCTTCACCACTACGTATCACCACACCACATCTCCAACACCTCACTAATCCTGTAGCTACCCTTGGTGCCCACCATTGACGTAGCCTCCTATGCCCATACCCATACCCCCTAGTACTGCTGCTAGCCATTGTTACGGAGCACCCCCTGCTATTCCTGCGTACCCCCGTGGCCATTCCTGCGTACCCCTGTGCAGGTACCCGCGGACGCCCCCATGGGTGCAGCGCCGGAGACCCGTAGGTCGATCAGCGGAGCCCCCGTCATGTGCGCGCGGAACGCAGGCGCGCGAACGCAGGCACGCGCGCGGGAGCCCCCCGTGATCATGGACCGGAGCGCCGCGAGCGGGTAAGGATCTTGTCATGACCTGCCTGGTAGCGCCCCTGATCGTGCTGGCCATCTCGATCTGTGCCCTGATCATCTCGGTGCGCACCTACCACCGGACGACCGGGCGCTGGTGGTGACCGACTGCGGCCGCGCCGCGCGGTGAGTCACGCCGCCCCCGTATCGCCGTCCGGTAGGCCAGCCGCGCCGCTGGGCTCTGTTGATCATGACCCCGGTAGGCCAAGGCGGAGACGGGGGTCGCACGCGGCAGCGGGCATCTGAGCCCTTGATCCATGGCGGGCGCCGCGCCGCTGGGCGGATCCGGTCGAGCCCGTGCCGCGTCCTGGGACGTCCGCGGAGTACCCGACCGGACCGCCGACCCACGGTAGCGGTGATCTCGGCGAGTGACAGGTCCGGCCGGGCGTGCCCACGTCAGCGCTTGGCCAGCGCTTGGCCCACGTCCCCGAGGGCCAGCGCGATGTCCCCGGCCCCGCTCTCGGCCATCCCGCCCGCCGACTCGACCGAGGCCGCGACCGCGAGCAGGGCGAACGCCTGCAACCGGCCGGTGAGCGTGGCCTGGCCCGGGTCGTCCAGCGGCAGCGCCTCGGACGCGGTCAGCGTCTCGATCATCGAGGCTTGCGCGTCGATCCACTCTCGGCCGCCTTGCGTTCTCTTGATCATGTCCCAGGTCCCTCTCTGTTTTGTGATCTTGCTCCGCTAACCCGCGGCCGTCCCAGCGTCGGACCCCCGACGTCCCTTACGGGGGTCCTCCGAGCGCTGGGACTGCGGGCCTGCGACGTGTTCCGGGTTTTCATTCCGAGTGTTCCGAGTAACCCGCGTTTGCGCAGGTCAGACCCCGGATTCTCAATTCCGAGTAGCATGATCGCTGATCATGGTATGGAGATCCACAATCGTTCCGAGTGAGTTCCGGGTAGTTCCGGGTTGCGCGGCGTGATCTCCGTTTGCGCAGGTCACCCCCCGGATTCCGCGTTCCGAGTAAGATGATCTCTGGAGATCCACAATTCGTTCCGGGTTTGTTCCGACAAGATCCATCCGCGATCAACTCCGCCACGACGGGGTGAGCCCGTACCGGACCCCCCGGCCCTGGCCGGTCGACTCGATGGCCCCGATGCGCTCCAGCAGGGTCCGGCCCGCGCCCACGGACGAGCGCGAGTGCGGCAACGGCTTGGGCCCGCGCCTCGGCTTGATCACCGGCTTCTCCTTGATCATCATGAACATCTCGGTCTCGGTGAGCCCCTGCTCGGAACGGACCTTGCGCATGAGTCGCACGATGTCCTGCGCCGCTTTCTTGCCCTCGGCCGGTTTGCCCACCTCGTCGAGCGCACTCGTAATTGCTTTCGCGTGATCCTCGGACAATTCAATGAGCCACCAGTCCGGCATCGAGCTAATCGGATCGCGCTCGTCGACCGGAATGCATACCACCGGCGCATCGATGAACGGGCCCCGCTCGACTTCCGGGATCTGGTGCAGCCGGAACTGCCAGCGCTGGCCGAGCTGGGCCGCGCGATCCTTGGTCACCTCGGCCACCCGTAGCCCGTCC
>Ga0207688_10001307_pt1 | contig 12927 bp, 12 predicted proteins | sample KBSMiscanthusM4_FD_184296 | JGI IMG/M metagenome (GOLD analysis project Ga0207688, IMG submission 184296) | Miscanthus rhizosphere microbial communities from Kellogg Biological Station, Michigan, USA - M4 (SPAdes) (version 2) | ecosystem: Host-associated > Plants > Roots > Rhizosphere ...
TCGACCGACGGCTCGTCGACGAGCACCTTCTGGAAACGCCGCTCGAGCGCGGCGTCCTTCTCGATGTACTTGCGGTATTCGTCGAGCGTCGTCGCGCCGACGCAATGAAGCTCGCCGCGCGCGAGCGCCGGCTTCAGCATATTGCCGGCGTCGATCGCGCCTTCGGCCTTGCCGGCGCCGACCATCGTATGCAATTCGTCGATGAACACGATCGTGCGGCCGGCATCGGCGGCGATGTCCTTCAGCACGGCCTTCAGGCGCTCCTCGAACTCGCCGCGGTACTTGGCGCCCGCGAGCAGTTGCGCCATGTCGAGCGACAGCACGCGCTTGTTCTTCAGCGTCTCCGGCACCTCGCCGTTGATGATGCGCTGCGCGAGGCCTTCGACGATCGCCGTCTTGCCGACGCCAGGCTCGCCGATCAGCACCGGGTTGTTCTTCGTGCGCCGCTGCAGGATCTGGATCGTCCGGCGGATCTCGTCGTCGCGACCGATAACCGGGTCGAGCTTGCCTTGCCGCGCGCGTTCGGTAAGGTCGATCGTGTATTTCGCAAGCGCCTCGCGCTGCCCCTCCGCCTCCTGCGAATCGACGTTGGCGCCGCCGCGAACGGCGTCGATCGCGGCGTCGAGAGACTTGCGAGTCAGCCCCTGTTCCTTGAGCAGCCGGCCCGTCGGTCCCTTGTCGTCGGTGAGCGCCAGCAGGAAGAGCTCGCTGGCGATGAACTGGTCGCCGCGCTTCGTCGCTTCCTTGTCAGTCAGGTTGAGGAGGTTGTTCAGGTCGCGGGAGATCGTGATCTCGCCGCCGGTGCCCTCGACCTTGGGCAGGTTGCTGATCTCGGTCTTCAGCGTCGCCTGCACGCGGGGCACGTTGACGCCGGCCCGCGCAAGCAGCGACGCCGTGCCGCTATCCTCCTGCGCGAGCAGCGCAGACAGCAAATGCTGCGGCTCGATGAAACCGTTGTCGTGGCCCAGGGCCAGGCTCTGCGCGTCCGCGAGCGCCTGTTGAAACTTGGTCGTGAGCTTGTCGAAGCGCATGATCTTGTCGCTGCAGGAATGGGTTGAACGGCTGGAGAATGGGGGGGCAAACAGCGCCTTTCAAGCGCTTGCGGGCCAGAAGGCGCCTGAAATGCTACATTTTCGAGGATGACACCTGCGGAACCACCGCCCGATCCGGCTGCGCCGGCAACACGACCGGCCACGCTGCTGGAAATCGCCGGTGCCGTGTTCTGGAGCTTTTTCGGCATCCGCAAAGGTACCGCGATGCAGCGCGATGCCGTGACGATCAAGCCGCATCAGGTGATCGTCGTCGGCATCCTCGCCGCCGCCATCCTCGTCGCATCGCTCTTGATCCTCGTCCGCCTGATCACGCACAGCGTCTGACACGGCCGAGCGCGACGGCAGCCGCGACGAGATCGGCGTCCGGCGTCAGCACGTCCGGGCACAACCGCAGCCATGGACCGCGTGCATCGGTGACGATACCGCGCGCGGCGAGCGCGTCGCACCATTGCGTGGCGAGCGGTGTATCGACGACGACGAACGCACCGCGGTCGGGCGTTCCACCTTTCGCCGCCACGCCCTGCTCCGCGAGCAACTCGACCAGCCGGCGCTGCTGCCGCAGTGAATATGCGCGGACACGCGCAGCACCCAGCGCGAGCAGCAACCGCTGTCCTGCGCGCGCCTGGTAGCACGTGACGACCGGCGGCGTCGATTCGAGGAACGCGTCGCCTCCTTCGGCGAGCTCGGGGGGATCGGGCCGCCGATACAGAAACCGCTCGCGCTTCGCGAACCAGCCGATGTCGAGCGTGCGCAGCGACCCGTCGAGATGGCGCGGGTGCAGGTACAGGAAACAGGCGCCCGGACCGCCGCGCAGATACTTGTAGCTGCCGCCGATGGCAAAGTCGACGTCGTGCCGGATGACGTCGACCGGCAACGCGCCGAGCGAATGGTAGACGTCGAGCAGCAACCAGCCCCCCGCTGCATGCGTCGCAACGACGAGTGCTGCGACATCGTCGAGTCGCTGCCCGGTGTTGAAGACAACCTCCGAGACGACGACCAGATCGACACGGCCGCCGATCGCGGCCACGATGTCGTCGTGCTCGAAGCGGCCGTCCGCACGCGCCTCGACGAACGACAGCGCGATGCGCCCGCGCCGTGCATACTCGCGCAGGATCACGTCGATCGAGTCGAACTCGCCGCGCAACGCGACGACGCGCGGGACGACCGCGGCGTCGAACGTGTTCAGGATCGCGCGCAGTCCCTGACCGGCGCTGGTCTTCGGCACGACGCAGTCGCCGCCCGGTGCGCCGAGCAATCGCGCGAGCCGGTCGCGATGCGCCGCGCTCTCGGCCATCCACGCGTCCCACGCGCCGCCCATGCGGTCGTACCACGCCGCGAGTCCCTCGCGCACGTCGTCGTCCATCGCATCGAGCGGACGGCCGAGCGAGTGGTTGGCGAGGTAAATGCGGCCAGGTGCTGCGCCGAGCACGCGCGCGAACAGCGGCGCAACGTGCAGCGAAAGACCGTGCTCGGCGAGATCGCCCTCGCCCAGCGACGCGACGCTGCGTTCGATGTCGCTAGGGCCTGGACGTAGAAGTGCACCCGGTCGGGCCTGGCCCGCCGCGCTCATCGCGTGCCGATCACGGTGCGCACGTCGATCAGTTCCGGGAAGAACGACTGCTCGAGCGCTCGGCGCAGGAAGCCGACGCCCGACGATCCGCCAGTGCCTGGCTTGTAGCCGATGATCCGCTCGACGGTCTTCATGTGCCGGAAGCGCCAGAGCTGGAACGCCTCCTCGACATCGATCAGCTTCTCGCACATGTCGTACGCATCCCACCACTGTGCAGGGTCCGCGTAGATCTGCTGGAAGACCGGCACGAGCGCGGGATTGCGCACGTACGGTTGTGTGACGTCGCGCTCGAGCGTCTCGCGCGGCACGGGCAGCCCGCGCCGTGCGAGGAGGCGCAGGAACTCGTCGTAGAGCGATGGCGCGCGCAGCAGCGCGTCGAGTTCGGCGAACACCGCTTCGTCGTGACGGAACACGTCGACAATCGCGGCGTTCTTGTTGCCAAGCAGGAATTCGATCGCGCGGTACTGCGGTGACTGGAAACCCGACGAAGTACCGAGTGCGGGCCGGAAGCCTTCGTACTCCGACGGCGTCAGCGTCTCGAGCACGGCCCACTGCTCGAAGAGCTGCTTCTGGATCAGCTTGACGCGCGCCAGAATCTTGAACGCGGGTTCAAGCGCATCGGCGCGCACGTATGCGATGGCCGCGCGCAACTCGTGGATCATCAGCTTCATCCACAGCTCAGCGACCTGATGCTGGATGATGAACAGCATCTCGTCGTGCCGCGCCGGACGCTCGGGCGCGCCCGAAAGCGGATGCTGTGCATCGAGCAGCCGATCGAGATGCAGGTAGCCGCCGTACGTGAGCCGATCGCGCAGATCGGTGACAATGCCCGGCTCGAGTTCCGCCATTCGCAAATGCTACCATCCGCGCCCATGTCAGAGTCCACGATCCGTCGCGCACTCGCGCGCACCGCGACCGCCGCCGTGCTCGCGCTGACACTCGCCTCGTGCAGCGATCGCGCACTACCCGAGCGTCGCATCGCGTTGACCGAATGCCGGCTGCCGAAAGTCCCGCAGGCCGTGCAGTGCGGCCGGCTCGAAGTGCCGGAGAACCGCGATCAGCCAGATGGTGCGAAACTGTCGGTGTTCGTTGCCGTCCTGCCGGCCAACACGCTGTCGCCCAAGCCCGATCCCCTCGTGCTGCTCGCCGGCGGCCCCGGCCAGGCGGCATCGACGCTCGGCCCCTTCGCGTTGCAGCTCTCCGCGATCCGCCGCACCCGCGACATCGTCCTCGTCGACCAGCGCGGCAGCGGGCGCTCGGCGCCGCTCGACTGCGCCGCGTTCGCGCCCGACGAGCACGCCGAGTTCGACATCGATCCGGTCCCGAAATCGCTGCTGTGCGCGTGGCAGCTCGCCGGGCGCCACATCGACGCGTCGCAATACACGACTTCGGCCTTTGTCGCCGATCTCGATGCCGTCCGCCAGGCGCTCGGCTACTCGAAGCTCAACCTGTGGGGTGGCAGCTACGGCACGCGCGTCGCGCAGGAATACCTTCGGCGCTATCCGCAGCACGTGCGCAGCGTCGTGCTCGACGGCGTGGCGCCGCCGTCGATGCGCATCTCGTTCGACGTGTGGCGAACGCGCGACGACGCGCTCGACGACGTGATCGCCGCCTGTCGCGCGTCGGTGCCGTGCGCGAAGGCGCATCCCGATCCGGCGGCGACGCTGCGCGAGATCGGGCAAGCGCTCGAAGGCGGCAAGACCATCACGCTGCGCGATCCGCGTACCGGCATCACGCGAGAGATGCACGTCGAGTTCGACATGGTCATCGGCGCGCTGCAGCCGCTGACCTACTCGCCGGAGGCGGCAAGCCTGATTCCCGAATTGCTCGCACTTGCGCAAGCAGGTGACTTCGCGCCACTGGTCGCCGCGTCGCTCGTGGTCATCGGCGACTTGCCCGATCAATTCAGTCCCGGGCTGCACTATTCGGTGACATGCGCAGAGGACGTCTCGCGCGTGACGCGCGCCGAACGGACCAACGGCGTCGACGACGAGCGTGTGCGCTCCCTCGCGCGCCGCACGATCGCCGTGTGCGACCAGTGGCCGAAGGGCACCTATCCGGCCGACTTCGTGCAGCCGGTCAAGAGCGACGTGCCGGTGCTGCTGCTGTCGGGCGGGCTCGATCCCGTTACGCCGCCCGCATACGCCGCCGAGGTGGCGAAGAATCTCACTGCGAGCCGACTCGTCGTCGCGCGGGGCTTCGGCCACATCGTCTCGCCGCACGCATGCGCGCCGAGACTGATCGCGGCGTTCGTCGACGAAGCGGGCTTCGCGACGTTGCCGCAGTCGTGCATCGACTTCCTCGAGCACTCGCAGCGGCCGCCGGCGTGGCCCGACCGCCTGGCGCCGCAGTCATGATCGACGTCGACGGGCTGCAAAAGGCGTTCGGCAAGAAGCGCGAGGTCGAGGCGGTGCGCGGCGTGACGTTCGCAGCGCCCGACGGCGAGATCACCGGCCTGCTCGGCCCCAATGGCGCCGGCAAGACGACATTGCTGCGGATGATTGCGACGCTCGTGCTGCCGGACGCAGGCCATGCGCGCGTGGGCGGCCTCGACGTCGTTGCCGACCGGTATGCCGTTCGCGGCCGCATCGGCGTGCTGTCGGATGCGCGCGGTCTCTATCCGCGGCTGACGGCGCGCGAGAACGTGCGCTACTTCGGTCGACTGTACGGACTCGCGGGCGCAGCGCTCGAAGCGAGGATCGACGCGCTCTTCGCGACGCTCGGCATGGCACCGCTTGCCGATCGGCGCACCGCGGGATTCTCGCAGGGCGAGCGGATGAAAGTCGCGATCGCTCGCGCGCTCGTGCACGATCCGGACACGATCCTGCTCGACGAGCCCACGAACGGTCTCGACATCATGAGCGTGCGCACGCTGCGCGATGAATTGCGCGCGCTGCGGACACAGGGCAAGTGCCTGCTGTTCTCGTCGCACGTCATGCAGGAAGTCGCCGTGCTGTGCGATCGCATCGTCGTGCTGGCGCGCGGTCGCGTCGTCGCCGCCGGCACCGCAGCAGAGCTGGTCGAGCGCGCGGGCACCGACGGGCTCGAGGATGCGTTCGTCAGGCTGATCGGCTCGGACGAAGGGCTGGCCGCCTGATGACGACGCTGCGCACCGGTTCCGTGGCCGGCCGCACGCTCACCGTGCTGCGCAAGGAGTTGCTCGACATGTTTCGGGATCGCCGCACCGGCATGGTGACGCTCCTGTCGGCGATCTGCGCGGGCCCGATCTTTCTGCTGCTGATCTTCAACCTGATCGCGAGCCAGGCCGAGCGCGCACGCGATCTCAAGCTGCCGATCGTCGGCGCAATCTACGCGCCTGCCGTCGTCGCATTCCTCGAGCGGCAACAGGTGACGGTGTCGGACGCGCCCGCCGATTACGATGCCCAGATCCGCCGCGGCGACCTCGATGTCGTGCTCATCATCGACGATCAGTTCGCCGCCGACGTCGCGCAGGGGAAGGCCGGCAGCGTTCAACTGGTGTTCGACCGCTCGCGCGATCGCGCACGCGCGTCGATCGAGCAGACCGAGTCGCTGCTGCGCCGCTACAACCGGCTGTGGGGTGAGCAGCGGCTGATGCTGCGCGGCGTCGCGTCGACGGTCGCCAATCCGCTGCGGATCGAAACTTCGGATCTCGCCACGCCGCAGCAGTCCGGCGCGCTGGTGCTGTTTCTCGTCGCGTACTACGGTCTCTTCGCGTCGGTGATGGGCGGCATGGCGGTCGCGCTCGACACCACGGCCGGAGAACGCGAGCGGCAATCGCTCGAGCCGCTGCTGATGACGCCTGCGCGGCCCACGGAGATCGTCACCGGCAAATGGCTCGCCGTCAGCGCGTTCAATGCGCTCGTCGTGCTGCTGACGCTTGCCGGTTTCTACCTGACGCTGAAGTTCGCGCCGCTGCCACCGGTCGGCGTGCCTTTCCTGTTCGGCGCGCGCGAGTTCGGCCGCTTCGCGCTCGTGCTCGTGCCGATGATCCTGATGCTGCCGGCGATCCTGCTCTATGTCGGTAGCCGCGCGCGCGCTTACAAGGAAGCGCAGGCGAACGTGTCGGTTCTGCTGTTCGTCGTGTCGCTGATCCCGATGATCCAGCTGTTCATGCAGCGCAAGGAGCCGGGCTGGCTGATGTTCGTTCCCGTGTCCGCGCAATATTCGCTGCTGAACACGTCGCTGCGCGGCGAAGCCCCGGCGCTGACGCAACTCGCGTTGTCATGGCTTGCACCCGTGACTCTGATCGCGCTGGCGCTCTTCGCCGTCGCGCGGCGCCTTTCGCGCGAATCGATCCTGATCGGCAAGTAGCGATGCGGCAATCGGGTGCTGCCACCGGACGTTCGCGCGGAGCGCCCGTTGCAGCCGCCGAGATGATGGACACGCGCGAGGTCGCCGCATACCTGCGACTGAAGGAACGGCGGATCTACGACCTCGTGCGACAGCGGGCCATTCCGCACGTGCGGGCGACCGGCAAGCTCCTTTTTCCGCGCGCCCAGGTCGACGCGTGGCTGGCCGCCAAGGGCGCGGCGCCGGTCGCAGCGACCCGCGTCCGCCCGCCGATCATCGCGGGCAGCCACGATCCGCTGCTCGAATGGTCGGCTCGCGAATCGCATTGCGGGCTCGCGATACTCGCCCACGGCAGCCGCGCAGGTATCGACGCGCTTGCAAGCGGCGATGCGACCGCAGCGGCCGTCCACTGGCTGGACGAGGCGAGCGGGGACTACAACGTGCCGCTGATCCGCGAGGCGCTCGCCGGCGCAGACGTGGTCGCGCTCGAATGGGCGCGGCGTACGCAGGGATTGCTGCTCGCGGCAGGCAACCCCAAGCGAATCCGAAAAGTTGCCGATCTTTCGCGGAAGGGGCTGCGAATCGCGAAGCGCCAGCCGGGCGCCGGCAGCGATCGGCTGTTCCGTCATCTGCTGACAAAGGCCGGTCTGGACGCGGATGCGCTCGCGACGTTCGACCGTCCGGCCCATGCCGAATCCGAGTTGGCGGCGTTCGTGCGCGACGGTCACGCCGATGTCGGCCTGGGCATCGAGGCAGCCGCACGCGCGAACGGGCTCGCATTCGTCGCGCTGGCCACGGAGCGCCTGGATCTCGTCGCGTTTCGCCGCGACGCGTTCGAATTGCCCCTGCAAGCGCTGCTCGCATGGACGCGCACACCCGAGTTCATCGCGGAGGCACGCAAGCTCGGCGGATACGACGTCGCCAATACCGGCCGCGTCGTATTCAACGCGTAGACGGCGTTGAACGCTCTTTCGCGTTCGTGCGGGACGCGTCAGGCGAGCCGCTGACGTGCGCCGCTACGCCCGATTACTGGGTGTCGTCGCGTTTCTCGGCATCCTGCTGATCATATTCGAGGTGTCGGGACTTCGCGATCGGTTCGATCTCGCGTTCATCCAGGAACTGATCCTCCGTCATCGCGTCGGCGGCTTGCTGCTGTTCGTCTTGCTGTTCTCGCTCGGCAACCTGATCCAGATTCCAGGCTGGCTGTTCCTCGCCGCCGCCGTGCTGACGCTCGGCCGCACGTGGGGCGGCGTCGTTACATACGTCGCCGCGGTGACGTCGTGCGCTCTTACGTTCGTGACGATCCGGTCGATCGGCGGCGACGCGCTGCGGTCGATCGACAACCGCATCGCCGTTCGCATCCTGAGCCAGCTCGACCGACATCCGATCCGCAGCGTCGCGTTGTTGCGGATGCTGTTCCAGACGGCCCCGCCGCTCAACTACGCGCTCGCGTTGTCGGGCATTGGCTGGCGTCCTTATCTGGCCGGCACGCTGCTCGGCCTGCCGTTGCCGATCGCCGCGTACTGCATCTTCTTCGACCTGCTCGCGAGCGGGCTGCACGCGCGTTAACCGACTGGGCCGGACGCCGGCCCCAGGGTAGGGAATCGGTCAGCGATCGGTAAGAGGCGCGCGCCTACAGTCGCATCCTGCCGGTCGCAAGGGTCTTCGCAGAAAGGTCCATCGGCGCCGGCGATGCACCCAACCCTCTCGAAAGGAAGCAACTGTGGCCATCAAGACCCATCGCGCGCTTTCCGCAGCACTCGCCGGCATGGCATTCGCCGCCAGTGCGCCGTTCGCGTACGCCGCCCCGCAAGCCGACGCCGATACGAGCGTGACGAAGCCGCACGTGGTCGCGCTGGCGCAGCCGCGCGCCGGAGAGCGGCAGGCAACGTCGACCGCGCCGCTGACGATGCTCGTCGAGGATTCCGCCGGCAATGCCGTTCGCCTGACCCACGTGCCGGGCACGGGCTGGAAGTACGACCGTGCCTCGCGCGCCGACTCGCCGCTGCGCGCGGCTGCGTTCCAGACTATGCCAAGCGCCGCGGCTGACGCGAATGCCGACGCGTCGCTGACGGTGTTCATCGACGGCCCGAGCGGGTTCACGTACGTGTGGAATCGTGACGGCGGCTGGAAGTTCATCGGCAAGCTCGTCGACGACGCGCTGTAGACCTACGCGAAAGGACGTCGTGTCGACCACGCGCGTGCTTCATCGGCGCGTGGCGCGGCTCGTCGCCTGAACGACCGCCGCGCGCCCGGCCCTTCTAGCATTGCCGTTGCCGAGCGAGACGCCAATCCGGCTCCGCTGCTGGATCGGCCACGCAGGGAGGGGACATGCGACGAGCATTGATCGGTTGCTTGCTGTGCGCGCCGGCGCTCGCCTGCGCAGCCGGCGGGCCCGATGGCCGCTGGGAAGGCTCGATCCGGATTCCGGGACGCGAACTCCCCCTGGTCGTCGACTTGGCCCCTGGCACTGCGGGCCGATGGACGGGTTCGCTGATCATTGCCGGACTCGGCTTGAAGGGCGCGCCGCTGTCGAACATTGTCGTCGGCGACGCCGGTGTGGCGTTCGATCTCGGCGCCGTGCTGCAAAATTCCACCTACGGACCCGCGACGTTCAACGCGCGGATGACTGGCGACGCCAGCATGGCCGGCGAACTGCGCCAGGCCGGCAATGTTGCGCCATTCACACTGGCGAAAGTCGGACGCGCCCAGGTGGAGACATCCCCCGCGAGCACGCCCGTGCGCCGCGACTTCGAAGCCGCATGGACGGGCCAGGTCATGCTCGGCGATTACCCGCGCACCGTGACGATCACCGTCGTGAACCACGCCGGGGCCGCGGCGACAGCGACGTTCAAGGTCGTCGGCAAGCAGGTGACCGACCTTGCCGTGGACCTCGTCGTCGAGGAAGGCGAGTTTCTCCGCGTCGAATCGTCGGCGAATCGGGTCACGTTCGAGGGCCGCTTCGTCAAGGATCGCGACGAGATCGGTGGCAGCGTCGCGCTCGGTGCATTCGAGCTGCCGCTCGTGCTGCGGCGTGTGCAAGGCAGCGCGTCATGAGGGCGATCGTCAACGCAATTGCGCTTGCCGGCCTCGCCGCCTGCGTCGCGGCGAACGCGCAGTCGACGTTCCGTGGTGACGCCGCGCACTCGGGAACGTTCGGTGGCGACGGTCCGCGCCAGTTCCATCGCGTCAAATGGACGTTCCCGACCGGCGATCGCATCGTCTCGTCGCCCGTTCACAAGGACGGCGTCGTCTACTTCGGCGGCGACGACGGCTATGTCTATGCGGTCGACGCCGCCGATGGTCGCCAGCGCTGGAAGCGCAAGACGGACGGACCGGTGCCGGCAACGCCCGCGATCGACGGCAACTCCCTCTACGTCGGAAGCTATGACGGCAAGTTCTACGCGCTCGACGCCCGCACCGGCGCGCTGCAGTGGAAGTTCACGACGGACGGCGAACGCCGGTTCGAGGCCAAGGGACTGCACGGCATGCTGCCGAAGAACCAGACGATTCCGGACGCCTACGACGTCTTCCTGTCGAGCCCGGTCGTCGCCGCAGGTGCCGTCTACTTCGGCAGCGGCGATGGGCACCTCTACGCGCTCGACGCGAAGTCGGGCGAACTGCGCTGGAAGTTCAAGACCGGCGACGTCGTCCATGCATCGCCCGCCTACGCCGATGGCGTCGTTTTCTTCGGTAGCTGGGACAGCTGGTTCTATGCGGTCGACGCGCGCACCGGCCAGCAGAAGTGGCGCTTTCACGGCGGCGAGGATGCGGTGCTCCACAATCAGGTGGGGTTCCAGTCGTCGCCCGCCGTCGTCAACGGCGTCGTGTACACCGGATGCCGCGATTCGAACCTCTATGCGCTCGACGCTGCAACCGGCAGCGAGAAATGGCGCTACAGTGCGAACGGAAGCTGGGTGATCACGTCGCCCGCCGTCGCTCTCGGCAAGGTGATATTCGGCACGTCGGATTCGAGTCTCTACATCGTCGCCGACGCCACAACCGGCAAGGTGATCGCACAAGTGCAGGGCAGCGCGTACATGTTCTCGTCGCCCGCGGTCGCCGGAAGCGTCGTCTTCACGGGTGTCCTCAACGGCTCCCTCGAGGCACGCGACCTCGACAGCGGCAAGCTGCTATGGGAATTCCAGACGGACGCGTCGAAGCGCAACGCCGGCTGGATCCTGACGGCAGATCGGAAGTTCAACACGCCATTGTTCTACCCGTCCGCGTGGCGCGAGTCGCCGATCGTCGCCACGGCGCAGCAATTCGCGATCGGCGGGATCTTCTCGTCGCCGCTCGTCGTGGGCCAGGCGGTCTACTTCGGCAGCACCGATGGCAACCTCTACGCGCTCGAGTAGCCGCCCCTAGCTGCGGCTGCGCGCGCTGCGCCGCCGACGATTCGCGTGCGGCGCAGGCACGCATCGACCACGATCGGCCTCACCCACGTGGCCGCGGTCCCACGCGACTCGATTGTGGGATTGCGCGGTCGACTGTATGCTGGCGCGAGCGCGCCCGGCGCCGCAACCTCTGGTTCGCCCACGACGCCCGTTGCTTGTCACCGCTTGCTGCAACGGCAGACGCGCCTTTCCCACTCGAAGGAGGCTTCGATGCCACATCGCACTCGTGTCGCCGCCGCGATCGCCCTGATCGCGGCCGCAGGCCTTGCCAATGCTGCGCCACCGAAGGTCGTCACGGCGCCGAACTCCGATCCGCAATGCTTTGCGCCCTGGGCGAGCGACACGAAGCTCTTCCAGTATCCGGCGAAGAAGGGGCCCTACCGCATAGCACTCGCGAATGGATACATCGCGAACACGTGGCGCATCCAGATGATCAAGACGGCGAAGGCCTATGCGGCGCAGCCCGACGTTACCGCGAAGCTGAAGGAGTTCAAGGTCGTGTCCACCGGCGAGGACGTCGCGGCACAGATCGCCGCCATCAACAACTTCATCGACTCGGGCTACGACGCGGTCGTCGTCAACGCGCAGAATCCCGCGGCTTTCAAGCCGGTGATCAAGCGTGCCAACGATGCAGGGGTTGTGCTCGTCGCATTCGACAACATCCTCGATACCGAAGAGGCGATCAACGTCAACGTCGACCAGAAAGGCCTCGGCAAGTATTGGGCCGAATGGCTGGTGAAAAACGTGCCCAACGGCGGCAAGGTGCTGGAGGTGCGAGGCGTTTCCGGCACCTCGGTCGATCGCGACCGCCACGACGGCATCCAGGAAGTGTTCAAGGCATCGGGTAAGAAGTGGGACACCGTCGAGGTCATCGGCAAGTGGGACGACCCCACGGCGCAGAAGGTGACCGCCGACGCGATCGCCGTGCACAAGAAGTTCGACGCCATCACTGCGCAAGGCGGTGACACCGGTGTCGTGCAGGCGATGATCGACGCGAAGCACCCGTTCGTCCCCTTCGGCGGCGAGACGGAGAACGGCTTCCGCAAGTTCTGCGCCAAGTACGGTGCGGAAGGCCTCAAGTGCTCGTCGGCGGGTACCGGACCGGCCCAGGTGGCCGTCGCGATCAAGACGGCGATCGCCGCGCTTGAAGGCAAGGTCGTGCCGCAATCGGTGAAGCTGCCGCTCGCGAAGGCCGAGTATCCGAATCTGAAGGAAGGCTCGGACTTCTATCCGGCGCAGAGCGACAACTTCTTCGTCGGCAACTCGTTTCCTACGTGCGGCATCAACTTCACCGCGCAGGAAATCATGGGCCAGACCGAAGCGAACAAGTAACGACCGACGCGGGGTGATTCCGGCGCGCCTCGGCGTTCCGCGAACGCCCTGCGTCGACGAACGACGACACCGTTGCGTCGCGAGTCAGCGGTCGTTCCGCATCCGATGAGCCTGTTCGGCCTGCAGGGCGTGTCGAAGCGCTACGGCGGCGTGCGCGCGCTGCAGCGTGCCGACCTGACGATCGAAGCCGGTCGCATCCACGCGGTGCTCGGCGAGAACGGCGCCGGCAAGTCGACGCTGATCAAGATCATCGCGGGCGTCGTCGCGCCCGACGAGGGCCGGATGCTGCTCGATGGCGCGCCGG
>Ga0207688_10001310_pt1 | contig 12924 bp, 10 predicted proteins | sample KBSMiscanthusM4_FD_184296 | JGI IMG/M metagenome (GOLD analysis project Ga0207688, IMG submission 184296) | Miscanthus rhizosphere microbial communities from Kellogg Biological Station, Michigan, USA - M4 (SPAdes) (version 2) | ecosystem: Host-associated > Plants > Roots > Rhizosphere ...
GCACGCAGCCCGTTGGTGAACTTGATCACGTAGCCGCTTGGTACTCCGAGGCTCACGCTGATGTTGTCCGGCTCCAGTAATTTTTTCTGCGCATCGGTCAGCAGGTCGCGCGTGAGGAGCGTGCTGTCGTGTGCTGCGTACACGGTGGTGATTTCGACGCCGCTCGCGGCGCCGGCGGCCTTGACGATCTTGGTGCCGCCGAGATCGACCGGCGCGAGGCAGGGCGACTCCTGCACCGCGGCGATGCTGCCGCCGGATTCGGCGCAATTGCCCGTCGGCTTGCCGCGGATGTTCTGGATCTTCCTGCCGAGAAATAACGCCATATTGCGGATCATGATCAGCGAGGAGTTCTTCGCCGCGGCGATCTCGGCGGTGGTGGAATTGGGCAGCGCCGAGACCGTCTCCGGCCTCTCGCACGAACCGGCGTTGAGCGCGGCAATCTTGCGGTCGCCGATGTGATCGCTGTGCGCATGGGTCAACAGTACGACATGGATGGTGCCGAGGCGCGGGTCTTCGCCACCCATGACCGACTGTCCGGCATCGTAGAGGATGCGCACGCCGGTCGGGTCTTCAAAGATCGTCGCGCGGTCGCGGTTGCACAATTCGCCCGGGTGCGTACCGAGTGGTGTGATCTTGACGTTTTGCGCCCATGCAGCGCTACCCGCAGCCGACAGCGCAAGCGCGAGAATTCTCATGCCAAGGTATTTAAAATTCATGCGCCCTTCCCTGTAAAAAGTGTTCAGGTTTTGAAATTGACCTCTGGTCTCCAATGGCGTGATGAGTTGATCTACGGCATCAAACAATGCGGAACGCGGGTGTCACGTCGATTGTGAGAAAACCCGGTAAACAGCCTGCGCGGCTTCCAACATACGGTGATCCTGGTTTCGATGACCGATGAGCTGGATGCCGACCGGCAGACCCGAGGGTCCAGTGAACACCGGCAATGTGACGCAAGGAGTATAGGTCCATGTCGATAGAATATTGAACGAGGTGTCGCCCGTGCTGGCCAGTCCCGCCGGAGCCTCTCCGGGCGCACTGGGTGTAAGCAGCAGGTCGATGTCCTTCATCTCCTCAGCGAGATCTGCGCGGCATCGAGCCAGCGCCGCTTCAGCCTCTCGGTATTGTTCGTACGAGATGTTGAGGAATCCGGCGAATTTTTCGCGCTGGAACTCGCTCAAAAGATCCCCATGATGCTGTCGTTCCCAGGTAAGACCGCGGGAGAACTCGTAATCAGTGATGCGCCGGCCCATAATTTCGAACTGTTGGAACGCCGGTCCAAGATCGAAATCGGACACCTTCGCTCCGGCCTTGGCCAACGCGCTTGCGGCATTCTCGAGGAGTTTTTTCGTGTACGGCTCGGCGCGGTCCCAGCACATCGTGCGGCAAAAGCCGATCTTGAGATCGTTAACCCGAAGAGCGCCGAGAGGATTCGGAGCGAATCCACTCAGCGCCGCTCGAAAAATCACCAGGTCTTCGACGTCGCGAGCGAAGAGTCCCACGGTGTCGAAGGACGCGGTATTCTGCTTGATGCCCTGCGTGCTCACTTCGCCGAAGCTCGGCTTGTAGCCGATGCAGCCGCAGAACGCCGCTGGACGAATCACCGATCCAACGGTCTGTGTGCCGAACGCCAATGGCACCATGAAATCTGCTACTGCGGCGGCGGAGCCGCTCGAGGAACCGCCCGGCGTATGCTGCGGGTTATGTGGATTCGTCGTTGCTCCCAATGGAGTTCGACTGGCGAACTCCGTCGTGACCGTCTTGCCCAACAGCACCCCGCCGGCCGCTCGGCTCAGCGCCACACACGCGGCGTCCGCCTTCGGACGATTGCCTTTGTAAATCGGAGATCCGTACTCCGTGGGCAAGTCGGCTGTGTCCATAATATCTTTGGCAGCAAATGGAACGCCATGAATCGGACCGTAGCTCGCGCGCCGGTCGCATTCCCGCGCCTGCGCCAGCGCAAACTCGCGGTCCAAATGAACCCATGCTTTTACCTGCGATTCCCGCGAATCGATCCGCTCGAGGCAGGAGTGCACCAGAGCTTCGGACGTGAGTTTGCTGTCGCGAATGCGCTTCGCGGCTTCACTCGCGGATAAGCGAAATAAATCTGCCATGTGACTCTCCTCAAAATGTATAGAAAATCAACTCCACAGATAACCGAGCAGGCTGCACGTCTGCAAACAGAAATTGAACGCTGGAGTGGCAACGAATAGTGTGATTTTTACTGCGAGCATGCCTTGCCTTTGAAAACAAGAATCAATAAATAGAGACGAGCTTTCGCACGGCTGTCTTTTCCGGAGAAGAAATATGGCTTTACAGATAAACGACGGGGAATTCTATGCCATTGACGCGCATTCGCATCTCGGGCGACGCAAAACTCCGCTGGGCCATGGAGTGGCGAGCTTTCTCGGCGATGACTTGGTGCGCAATCTGGACGAAGCCGGCTTGGACTGTGCCGTGGCGTTTCCCTTGGGCGCTCCTTACACGGATTATTCCGAGTCGAATCAAATTATGGCTGAGGAGATGGCCAAGCATCCCAAGCGCATCATCAGTTTCTGCCGCATCAATCCGAACTTCGGCCCCGAAGCGACGGCGAAATCCCTCGACCACTGTCTCGGCACACTGAAACTCAAGGGCATCAAATTGCATCCCGAAATTGAGTTCTTCGATCCCAACGAAGCTGAGTTGATGGAGCCGATTTACGATGCGGCGCGCCGCTATCGCGTGCCGATTATTTTTCACACCGGCATGTCGAGCAAAGCCTCGCCGGGCGTGATCGCCGAACTGGCCACGCAGCATAAGGACGTGCCGGTCATTCTCGGCCATATGGGTGTGTCCGAGTACGTCAAGCTCGCGGTGGCCGTCGCGCGCCAGAACGAAAATATCTTTTTGGAAACCTCGGTCGTCGGCTGGATGCCGCTCCTTCTGGAAGCTTTTCGCGGCGTCGGCACTAGCAAAATTCTTTTCGGCTCGGATCATCCCTACAATCCGCTGGCGATGGAAGTCGAGAAGATCGCCAAACATGTCACCAAGGCCGCCAAGCTGAAAGAAGATGATTTGCGAAAGGTATTTGCCGAAAACTTTTTAGCGATCGTGAAACACGAGCGGTAAATCGGAGAATTGAAATTTCCTTGGGGGGATAAATGAAACCGTTGAAAAAAACCATGTGTTTCGCTTGCGTAGCCGAAAAACTGTTGATTTCAATTGCTGTGCTGCTCAGTCTGGCTTTTGCGCCGTCGGTCGCTCGTCCCGCCGAGATGCCGTTCGTGCGGGCGAATTACGCGGCCTTCAGCGGCGCCTTCGCGCCATTGTGGATCGCCGCGGACAAAAATCTGTTCGCCAAATACGGTTTGAACGTCGACCTGCGATACATCGCTCCCGCGACCGCCACTCAAGCGCTGATCAGCAGGAATCTCGACATCATCAATCCGGGCGGCGAAATTGTCGAGGCCGGTTTGAACGGCGAACCGGTCGTTTATATCGCGGGTATTCTCAATCGTGCCGTGATGTCGATCTACGCCAAGCCGGAAATTCGTTCGTTAGCCGATCTCAAGGGCAAAGTGTTGGCCGTGACCGTGCCCGGCGCGACGACGGATTTTGCCGCGCGGGTTTTGCTCCAGCAGGCGCGGTTGACGCCGGGAAAGGATGTGAAACTGGTCTATCTCAAAGGAATGGTGGAGATTCTTACGGGGATCAATCAGGGAAACGCGGAGGCCGGCATTTTTACATCGCCGACGACATTGAAGGCGGAACACGCCGGGTTGAAGGAATTGGTCAATGTGACCGAGCAAAATATTCCGATGATTCACGCCGCGCTCGCCAGCACGAAGGACTACATAAAAACACAGCCTGACAATGTGCGGCGGTTCTTACAGGCTTATCTTGAAGGCATTAAAATCGCCCGCACCGACGCCGAATTCGCCAAGCAAGTCATCGGCAAGTATACCAAGACCACAGACACCGCCGACCTCGAAAATTCTTATCAGACTTTCCTTCCCGCATGGGAAAAATTGCCCTTGGTCCCGGCTGCGGCGGTGCAAACCATGCTCAATTTTGCGACCCATCCCAAGGCCAAAACCGCAAAACCTGAGAGCTTGATCGATAATTCGATACTGAGCGACCTCGGCAAGTCCGGTTTTGTCGACCGGCTTTATAAGTAGCCGCCATCGCTTCAATCAAACGCCGCGTGCTCGATGTCGGACTTACCTAAGTCGAACTTATTCCGGACTGCAAGCCACCAGAAAGGAAGACTTATGTACCGAAAACTGAAATACCTGCTGATCTGCTTGACTATGGGTTACTTTATCGCGGGAATAGCCTTGGCGGCGGGCGACGAAGGATTCTACAAAGGAAAGACGCTTCGTTTGCTCGTAGCTTTTGCGCCTGGCGGGGGTTTTGACACATACAGTCGGGCGATTGGCCGCCATATGAGCAAACACATTCCGGGCAGTCCTTCGGTTATAGTTGATAATATGACCGGCGCCGGTGGTTTCATTCATGCCAATTACATGTATCGACAGGCCAAGCCCGACGGTCTCACGCTCGGCAATAACATCGGCGGCTTGATCCTGCAGCAGATTATGGGAGCAAAGGGAGCCGACTTCGACGGCAAACAATTTGAGTTCATCGGGGCGCCGTCGATCGACAATCAGGTTTGCGTGTTGACCAAGGCCAGCGGTATCACCAGCATGGATCAATGGTTCGCGGCGAAGCAGCCCATGAGGCTGGGCGGAGTTGGCGCGGGTGGCTCGGCTTCCGATGTCGCGAGGGCGGTCCAAGCGGCACTGAAACTCCCTATCCGAGTCGTCGAACCCTATAAAGGCACCGCTGAAATTAAATTGGCTGCCGAAAGCGGGGAGCTGGACGGAGGTTGTTGGGCTTGGGAGTCAATGAAGACGATGTGGCCGAGAGCACTGGAAACCGGGGATGTGAACGTTCTTCTCATGGTGATGCCAAAAAAACATCCTGAGCTTCCCAATGTTCCTCTAGCTATCGATTATGCCAAAACTGAAGATGCCCGCCGCATTTTGAAGTACGCCGTTCATGATATTGCCACGGTTACACGAATCTATTTCGTGCCGCCCGCAACGCCGAAAGACCGCGTCCAAACATTGCGCAAAGCCTTTGCCGACACACTTAAAGATCCAGAGTTCATCGCCGACGCGAAGAAGTCGAAACTAGACATCGAAGCCGTGCCCGGCGAGGACTTGCAAAAGCTTGTGCAGGATCTCTACAAAATCGATCCGTCAACGTTAGCGAGACTAAAAGAGGTGCTGTTGCCGAAGTGAAGAACGAACGCAAAATTACTTTGTCGGACCAGCGCGAGAATGTTCGCGGCGGACCCTCGGCGGTAAAAAGCAAAGTGAATAGCGGTCGCTATAAAGAGTTAATGGACTTAGGCAAGACCATCACCTTTCTTCATGCAGCCGTTACGAGTCAGGCAAAGGGTTGGTCGCCTCGTGTCGACGTGCGATGAAGCAAGCGGATATCGTCCATCGCATAACCACCGCAGGCCTGGTGATTGACGCTACGATTGTCCCACATCACGAAATCGCCCAGGGTCCATTTATGACGATACATGTTTCCTGGCGCCGTCTGGTAAGCAAATAACGTATCGAGGAGCGGCTGTGCCTCAGCGTCGTCCATGTCCTCTATGCCAACGGTAAAACGCGGCGAGACATAAAGACCCTTGCGACCCGATACCGGATGGGTGCGCACGATCGGATGAAGCAGATTCTTCACGGCGCGTCTTTTATAATATTCCTCGCCACCTCCGGGGTCACTGGTCCGACCTGGAGCACCAGATCCTTTCCGTGAACGAATAAGTCACAACTCAAGCCAGCCCCTAAGCTCGCCGCGCCACACTCATCGTTACATCACCACGGCGCTTTGCCAGTTGACGTTGCGGCCCAGTTTTGGGTACGTTGCGTGCCGGATCGTCAGAGGCTCATTGTCCTGCAACGCGAGGCTCGGCAGAAAAAAAGGAATTTATGGTGGTCAAATCTCATCATTTACACGGATCGAGCGCCGCCAATTCTGCGGGGTCGGCGGCGTTTCGGTTGGTTTATTGCCAAGACAACGAGATTGCGCGGTTACTGAAAGGACAGAATTGTGACTGGATCATTGTTCCATTGCCGGGGAAATTCAGCGACAGTCCGGCGGTCGTTGTCGCCGACGATCTGAAGGTCTTCTCCGACGACTTGCGCGATGCGATCGCCAATGATCGCGCGAGGTTTATTCACCTATCACAGTCGGCAGAAAATCTGTCCGACCCGTCGCATGTTGTCCCGGTCTTTCGTTTTCTGGCAGGTCCGGTGCGCATCGAGACGCTTTGTCGCATGATCGCGGCTGCATTCGAAAATCTCGCGATGAGTCAACGACAAGCGAGGCTCGAAAGCGAGCTCAAGCGCGCCAAAAGCGAGATCCATCGGCTCAACGAAATCGGCATAGCGCTCTCGACGGAACGAGATCGCGAGTCGTTGCTTGACCTGATCCTGCAAAAGAGCCGCGAAATTACCAACAGCGACGCGGGTTCGCTTTATTTGGTCGAGCAAGACGACCAAGGGGGCAGGCGGCTGCGCTTCAAGTTTGCGCAAAATGACAGCATGAATGTTTCGTTCCGTGAATCGGTCTTGCCTCTGGATAGTTCGAGCGTGGCCGGTTATGTCGCTACGACCGGCAATGAGATTCGTCTTGCCGACGTCTATCAAATCCCGCCGTCTTTTCCTTTTGACTTCAATCGCAAATTCGACGAGGAAACCGGCTACCGCACTAAGTCAATGCTCGCCGTGCCGGCGAAGGATCCTCGCGGCGAGGTTGTCGCGGTAGTCCAACTGATTAATTGCAAGCGCAATTTTCATTCGCGGCTAGCTCAACAACAAGACGTCGACGAAATTGTGATTTCGTTTCCGGAAGAGTGTCTTGTTCTCCTCAGATCCTTGGCGAGTCAAGCGGCGGTGGCGATCGAAAATATCCACCTCTACGAAAGCATCGAAACGTTGTTCGAAGGTTTTGTCCGGGCTTCAGTGAGTGCCATTGAGTCGCGCGACCCGACAACCCATGGCCACTCCTTCCGTGTCGCGGATCTCACCGTCGGGTTGGCAAAAGCCGTGGATCGCGACGAGTCACGTTATTTTCGCGACATTCACTTCAGCCGCGCGGAGATGAAGGAAGTACGCTACGCGTCGCTGCTGCATGATTTCGGAAAAGTGGGCGTGCGCGAGGAGATTTTAGTCAAGGCAAAAAAACTCTACCCTCTCCAACTCGAACTCGTGAAGGAGCGCTTCGCCTACGTGCGCAAGGAAATGGAGTGGCGGCAGAGCGAGCGAAAGCTCGCCTACCTCTTGGAAAAAGGGCGGGAGGAGTTTCTTAAGCGGCAGCCCGAGTACCAGCGAGAGCTCGAAGAACAGTTGCGGGAAGTCGATGAGTTCCTTGCATTCATCGTGAAATGCAACGAGCCGACGGTTTTACACAACGGCAATTTTAAACGATTGCAAGAATTCGCGACGCGGGAGTTCGTCGATGCAACAGGACAACACCGCTCCTTGCTTTCGGACCAGGAATTGCGCTTGCTTTCGATTTCACGGGGTAACTTGGACGACAGAGAACGCCGTCACATTGAATCTCATGTGACTCACACACTCAATTTTTTAAGCCAGATCCCTTGGACCACGGAAATTAAAAACATTCCGATGATCGCCTCGGCGCATCACGAGAAGCTTGATGGTACCGGCTATCCCAACAAGTTGTCTGCGGCTGACATTCCGATTCAGTCCAAGATGATGACGATCGCGGATATTTACGACGCGTTATCAGCGGCGGACCGTCCATACAAAAACGCGGTGGCGTCGGAGTTAGCGCTCGATATTCTCTACGACGAAGCGAAAGAGGGGCGCGTCGACGGCGCATTGCTGAACCTATTCCGCGACGCGGAGATTTTCCGGGTCGCATCCACCCGAAAACCGTTTTAAGCGGTTGGCACAGGAGGAACTGGCGTTGGTGCAGCCATTCCTCTATGCAAGCCTAACCTTCTAGTTGCTCTCGGTCGTACGGGTTTGACATGCGGCGGCAAAAACTTAGGACGGCAGCGGTCAGAAAGGATTTCCGATCACACGCCGGTATTGAACACACGGAACCCGAGAAATTATTACCAGTGAAGAAATAGCCCCGCGCTGATCAGTGCCGCTGTCTACTGGAAGGTGATCATATCCGTGCGACTCAAAGTCGAGGCTTTCGCCTTCAGCGGCTCGTTCGTGGCATTCGCGCTGTTCTGGTTTAATATTTGATAGAGACCGATGGCACCTTCGTAGTCGGTCGCGGCCAAACTGGCGTCTACAGGAACGACGACGGTATAATCCCGCAGTGTTGCTCCAACCGAGGTATAGAGCACGGAGCCGCTGATCTTCCAGCCGGTAAGAATCACGGTTGTAATCCCCTTGGCCTTCAGCGTCTTGTCGAGGTCGCTGTTGTAGAATCTGTCCTGAGCATTTGCGGCAATCATAGGGTCGCCGGGAGCAGGAGCAACCTCCGGCAGCCACTTTGAGAAGTTCGTGGCCCGAGTCGTGTACAGGACAAACACGCCAGCCTTTCGTGCCTGCGCCAGCAGCGACGCGAGTGCCGGTACCATTACACCTGTGCATTTCGGCTGCGCCTTGCAAGTGGGATCGACCATGTCGGATACCAACAACGCCGTTGTCGCGGCTTTGAGGACAACTCGGACCGGTTCCGGAAGCGCCGGCATTTGCAGCGTCAGCAAAGACTTGCCGGCGGCGGCGCCGCTCGATGCCGCTGGGGCTTCAGATTGCGCTACAGCCGTTCCATGACAGAACGCGAATAGGAGACCGCTAGTTAAAAGTAGAGTACGAAGCAGTTTCATTTTCGATTCTCCTGGTGCCAAGCGATGAACATGCTGTCACAAGACCGCCGGCAATCGTGAACGTTAAACAGCGTACGAGAACGCCAACAGAGCATACACCTTTGAATGAAAACTGCCGGAAATCTACCGCCGAAGGTCTACTTCGCCACATCGAGCAGATTCGCGACATTAGTTAGCGACATGGACAGAAATTTAGACCTTTCTTCTCTCACGCAAGCTATAGCGCCGACCCGGTGAGTCGTCAATTGGACGAACAGTCACATCCAAACGCCGAGATTACGGCATCGGGGTTACAACTCCAGTGAAGATCAAGCAAAACAGAATGAGTAGTTTTCGTACCATTCAAATCGCTCCAAACGACAAGATGATGCTCGGCGCCGCGCGCCTTTAATCGTTGAGCAACATATGTGAGAGATTCGCAAACTGTCGAGCCGCATTTCAGAAGGGCGCTTTACTTGATGCTGTCATTTTGAACAAAAGGGTCTCGAAACATCTGGCTACGTCGGTGGGTTCGCCAGCGTCATGATTTATATGAGCTTTTCAATTAGACGATTGTTCCATCGTCGCAGATCTAGCCGGCCGCTAGTCTTTTATAAATCTTTAGCTCGATAAGCCGATGGATTGACTATCCAGCGGAAAGGAAGTCAAATCGGAGCTGATATCCTCCTCGAACAAGCGAATTTACGAGAGGGCTCTCTATGAACGTACTGCTTCTCTCGATGCCCGATTCATTCGAACATACTCCGACCGTTTCCATCCGCATGCCCAATGGCGCGCTTACATCACTTGCCGGAAATATCGATTCGCATCATCGAATCGCTGTTGCTGACCTCATCTTAGTTCAATCTTCGGTTCGTGCGACGCTTGAACAATTGGTGAGTGCAGTGCGTCCGGATCTCGTCGGGCTCTCAGTCATGACGTTTCAGAGGAAAACGGCCAAAAGAATTATCGCGTTACTGCGCACGCTAAAACGAGACATTCAAATCGTCGTTGGTGGTTATGATCCCAGCATGGCGCCGGAAGCTTATACGAGCGATGACTGCTGGACTGATTTCATAGTCCGAGGGGAAGGAGAGATTACCTTTCGCGAGCTCCTGCGCGCCATTGAAAAAGGCGCCGGCTATGAACACATTCTCGGGCTGTCATTTCGACAGGGTGAGTATTACCAGCATAATCCCGATCGTCCCGTGAGCAGCCTTGACACCAAAGAGATACGGCTGCCAAACCGCGACGCGCGCGTGCTAAGCGGCTACACGATGCTCGGGCGCCAGGTTGACGTCGTCGAAACTTCCAGGGGATGCACATTTGACTGTAGCTTTTGCTCGATCATCGCGATGCGCGGGCGGAACTTTCATACCTACTCATTTGATCGGGTATTGGCTGACATACGAGACGCCCGAGGTCATGGCGCCCGCTCTATTTTTTTGGTCGATGATAATATCACTCTTAACGTGCGGCGCTTCGAAGCTTTGTGCCAGGCAATTATCGACGCGCGCTTGAATCGTTTGGAATATATCGTGCAAGCGATGACCTCAGCTGTCGCCAATCATAGCGAGACCCTCGTCCCGCTTATGCGCAGAGCCGGATTTCGCTATGTTTTCCTTGGCATCGAAAACATCCTCGACGCTGACCTGCAATTCCTGCGCGCCTCCGCCAAAAACGCCGAGCGGGAGAGCGGCCGCACGGTCGGCAACGCGACGCTCAAAGCCATCCGCGCGTTGCACCTTAACAAGATGTTTGTCGTCGGCGGTCTTATCATCGGAAATCCGGGAGATACAGACGCATCTATTGCGGCGAACCTGGAGTTCGCGCAACGTTACGTCGATTGGCCATATATTCAGCATCCCACGCCATATCCGCGTACGCCGATGACCGAAGATTTTCAAAAGCGTGGTCTGATCATCGACACCCGCCCGGAAGACTACGACGGTACGACAGCAGTCGTGCGAACCGATCATCTCAAGGCGGAAGAGATCGAATTTCTTCGCTGGCGCGCCGAGCGGTGGATGAAACTGGGTCATTTCCCATTTGTTTTTTTGCATAGCCCGAGGTTTGTGTTGCGTCATGGGACAAAGATGGTGGCACATATTTTACGCGGAATGACGCTCAAAACGCTATTGGGACTAGAAGATGAGCACGTAGCCTTCAAACGCTACCGCGCAATTCGTCAGGCAGAGCGAAACTACGTTTGATCAGAAGATTGCCTTCTATACAATCGAACACAGGTGGACGGTGATTGTTTGATCTGCGCGATGAGCACGGCTTTCCTGTTCGCAAACGATAGCGGCAAATGGCGGTCTTTGTGGGCGTGACAACGTAGAATATCGCCGGTCGACAGCGGCCTGATTTCCAAAGAAAAAGTCTTGGGAGTCACTATAAACGATGACCGTCGTTTGGGAATTCGTATTCGTGCTCGTGTTCCGTTGAATTCACAGTCACGACGCTTTGGAACTCAAGGTATCGTCTTCAGCCGCTCGCGCATCTCCTGCGCGCTCATCTGCGCACCGTATAGCGGGCCGCCTTGTTCAAAGACCTTGGAACGTTGAAGCGAGCCAAGGATCACCGGCTCGAATCCCGCATCGCGCACCAAGCCCGATGCCACTTTCAACGCTTCCTGATCGTCCCCGGCCATAGGAATTGCGATGCGGCCCTCGGGCCGATTGGATAGGCTTGCGACCCTGCCGGAGCCCAGGATGTTGAACGCGCGGACAATTCGCGCACCGGCTAATAATTTCGCCGATGTCAGCCCGACACCATTTTCGCGGGCCGGCTTTGCGATCTCCCCATCGCGCGCGATAACGGCATTGCCGGCATCGATAACAATCTTGCCGACAAACTCTTTGGCGTAATCCTTGCCGATCTGTGGGTACGCGCCATAGGGCACGCCGATAAAAACGACGTCACCGAATGCTAATGCTTCGCGCACGGTCCCGGCGCGAGCGAGGGGGCCGAGGCCGTCGGCGAGTGACTTGAGCTCTTCCGGATGGCGTGAAGAGAACAGCACCGGGTGACCGGATTTCACCCACAGGGTTCCGAGCGTGCTGCCGATATTACCGGAACCGATGATGCCAATCTTTAACGGAGAAGCGGTGGTTGCCGCCTGGCCGAACACAGCTCCCGGTAAAATTCCAAAGCCAGCAACCAAAGCGACAATTGCGACAATGGTGCAAAAAATCCGACGAGTCCGATTAAAAAAGTTGCGCTGCTTCATAACATGATTCCTTTCCATTGCAGTTGATAGCTCTATCACCGATGCCTCAGCAAGATGATGCTTTTCATGTGGCGGGAAGTGGTGACCCTGAAGTATCCGTCTCTGCCTGCGCAAGCCGTTCCTGCTTTCGCCCGAGCCACAGGGCATTCAGCAGCCACGCGATGGAGATCGGAACAGCCACCATCGAGATCCCGGTCATAGCCAGACCCAGAAAGCCCAAACCCGCATAGGACCATGCTCCCACTTGATCGCCGGTTCGATAGATAACCGTATCGATGAAGCTCTTGGCCTTATACTTGTCTTCTCGCGGCACAGTAGTAAACAACACTTCCCGCGTCGGCCGGGCGAACGCAAAATTTCCCGCACGCCGCAGAACTTGATAGGCGACCAAAACCGCGATGGTCGGCGCCATCGCCAGGGCGCCGAAACCAAAAGTACTCAGCACCGGCAAAATAGCCAGTGTAAGGGCGACGCCGATGGCCCGAAGGACACGGGCAGTGAGAAAGAGCTGAGCGATCAAGGTGAGGACATTGACCCAGAGATCGATGCGCGCGAAAAACGCCGTACGGGCGCCGCGCTCTGCAAAAGCCTGACGCGCAATCTCGAGTTGCTGGAAGTAAAGCAGCGTGGAAGTAATTGAGAACAGGAGCATATACACGCTGAGGTTGATCAGATACGGCGACTTGAAAGCGTGGGTCAGGCCGGAAAACACGCTGCCGCCAATGAGCGCTTTGTCGCTCTGTGCTGCCGGTCGCTGGTGCAAAGCATCGGACAAACCGGACAATCGTCGCACGCTGAATACCGCCGCCTCCAAAAGCACCGCCGACCCCAAGAGGAGATA
>Ga0207688_10001311_pt1 | contig 12918 bp, 15 predicted proteins | sample KBSMiscanthusM4_FD_184296 | JGI IMG/M metagenome (GOLD analysis project Ga0207688, IMG submission 184296) | Miscanthus rhizosphere microbial communities from Kellogg Biological Station, Michigan, USA - M4 (SPAdes) (version 2) | ecosystem: Host-associated > Plants > Roots > Rhizosphere ...
GCCCGCAACAGCGCTCGTCCTTCGTCGTCGTTCGTCGCCGAGGTGACGACGGTGATGTCCATGCCACGGGGCCGGTCGATGGAGTCCACGTCGATCTCGTGGAACACCGACTGCTCGGTCAGCCCGAAGGTGTAGTTGCCGGTGCCGTCGAACTGCTTGGGCGACAAACCGCGGAAGTCGCGGATACGCGGCAGTGCGATCGAGATGAGCCGGTCGAGGAACTCCCACATCCGGTCGCCGCGCAGCGTCACGCGCGCGCCGATCGGCATGCCCTCGCGCAGCTTGAACTGCGCGATCGACTTACGGGCCTTCCGGATCTCCGGCTTCTGCCCGGTGATCAGCGAAAGATCGTTCACGGCGCCGTTGATCAGCTTGGCGTCGCGGGCGGCGTCGCCGACGCCCATGTTCACGACGACCTTCACCACGCCGGGGATCTGCATGACGTTGTCGAAGCCGAATTCTTTTTGCAACGCGTCGCGAATCTCTTCGCGGTAGCGCTGCTTGAGGCGGGGCAGTGTTTTCTCGGTGGCTTCTGCAGTCGTCATCTCAGATGTCCTTGCCATTGGTCTTGGCGACGCGGACCTTCTTGCCGGTCTCGTCGTCGACGCGGAAGCTCACGCGGGTCGGCTTGCCGTCGGAGTCGAGCAGCATCACGTTGCTGACGTGAATCGGCGCCTCCTGGGTGACGATGCCGCCGGAGGCCGCTCCACGCTCAGTGCGGGAAACGGGGGTGTGCTTCTTGATCCGGTTCACACCTTCGATAAGCACCTTGTTGCGGTCCGGGTAGGCCATCAGGACCTTGCCCTTGGCGCCCTTGTCCTTGCCGGAGATAACGAGCACGGTGTCGCCCTTGTGGACGTTCATTTACAACACCTCCGGGGCGAGCGAGACGATCTTCATGAAGCGCTTCTCGCGCAGCTCCCGGCCGACCGGGCCGAAGATGCGCGTGCCACGCGGATCGTTATCGGGCTTGATGATGACGGCGGCGTTCTCGTCGAACTTGATGTAGCTGCCATCGGCGCGGCGGCGCTCCTTGACGGTGCGCACGATGACGGCCTTCACCACCTCACCGCGCTTGACGTTGCCGCCGGGGATGGCTTCTTTGACTGTCGCCACGATGATGTCGCCGATGCCGGCATAACGCCGTGACGAGCCGCCGAGCACGCGGATGCACAAGATCTCCTTGGCGCCCGTGTTGTCGGCGACCTTCACCCGCGATTCCTGCTGAATCACTCGATCTCCTAGACCTGGTTATGTGTGCATGGCAGGCCCTGTCGTTCTGGTGGGCACAGCCCACCAGTGACCTGACACGCGCGGTCTTGCTGTTTCCGAAGGGCACGCACGGCCTATCCGAAGGATTGGCCGAGGTCTGCCCAAGGCAACCAGTGAATTCTAGGTGATGACCAGCTCAGAACCAAATCCCTTCCCCTTGCCGCGAACGTGGGTTACCGGCGCGCAATTTGTCCCTCGGACGTGCGTCAAGCCCACACTCGACGCAGGAAGTGTGCGTCTGCAATTTTGCGCATGTTCACCTCGACGTATTACGCCCGGTCAAGATGACAATATGGTCGCCGTCACTGCGCTGGCTCTGGCGGCCGCTGTCTTGTTCGCGTTGTCGGCGTTCCTGCAGCAGCGCGCAGCGAGCATCATCATCGGCGCCGACACCGCATCGCTGCGCGACGCGTCTGGCGTCAAACGGCTGCTCGGTCGTCTGGTGCGAAACCGGACGTGGCTGACCGGTTGGCTGACGAATCTCGGCGGGGTCGGCACCCAGGCGGCGGCACTCAAGGTCGGGTCGGTGGCCGCGGTCCAGCCGATGATGGCGGCATAGCTGCTGTTCGTGCTGTCCCTGGCGTCCGGCGAGCAGCGCCGCTGGCCGTCGCGGCGTGACTGGATGTCGGCGCTCGCGGTCTGCGCCGGCCTGGTGCTACTGCTGACCGCTGACGCTTCGTCCCTGACCGGCGAGCCGCACCGGAACCGGGTGTTCATGGCGACGGTGAGCGTCGTCAGCCTGGTTCTGATCCTGCGCCAGGTGAGTCGGCACACGTTCGTGGCTAGCCGGCCTGCTTGTCGGTGTGGCCGCCGGGCTGTGCCACGCGCTCAATGCCGTTTACCTGAAGCTGACTGTCGAAGATCTTTTTCCCGGAGGGGTACTGGCCACGCTCTTCGACTGGCCCGTCTACGCGCTGGCCGCGACCGCACTGAGCGGAATGTTGTTGGTACAGATAGCTTTTGCCAGCGGTCCGCTACCGCCCGCCGTCGCCGCCATGGGCGTTACCAACCCGGTCGCCAGCTTCGTATTGGGAATCCTCGCCTTCGACGCACCTGCTCCCCGCGACCCCGGCGTCTGTCGGCCATCGCCGTGTACGGGCTGCTGATCGCCCTCGGCATCGTCGGACTCGCGAACGCGTCAAGCGCGCGGCGGCTGTACTGGCCCGACACCGAGTCGGGCGGTCCGTTCACAACGGACACCGTCGACGCTGATCATGGTGGTGTGGGACGGCAGCGATGCAGTTGACCGACGCGGTCGTGCTGGTCACAGGTGCGTCGGCCGGCATCGGCCACGCCGCCGCTGTCCGGTTCGCCACACGAGGCGCACGGGTGTTGGTGCACGGCCGCGACCCGGAGCGAACACAAAAGGTGGCCGACGAGGTACGCGGGCGGCCCCTGGTCGCAGACCTGGCGTCACCATCGGACCGCCAGCGCCTCGCAGCCGACGCTCTCGATGCGTTCGGACGCGTCGACGTCCTGGTGAACAACGCCGGATTCGGCTATTCCGGACCGGTATCGGCCATGCCTGTCGACGTGATCAGGCGACTGATCGACGTCGACCTCTTGGCAGCGATCGAACTCACACGTTCACTGCTGCCAGGGATGGTCGAAAGGAACCACGGTGCGATCTGCTTCGTGACGTCGATCGCCGGGCGTGTCGGTGTCGCTGGTGAAGCCGTCTACTCGGCAACCAAAGCGGGTCTCGACGCGTTCGCCGAAAGCCTGCGGGCCGAGACCGCCCGATCCGGTGTCGGGATCAACGTTGTCGTTCCCGGCGTCGTCGACACGGGATTCTTCGAGACTCGCGGCAGTCCCTACGCCCGCACGCGGCCGCGACCGATACCTGCCGGCACGGTCGCCGAAACCGTGGTCCTAGCCGTGGAGCGCGACCGCGCGGAAGTGTGGGCGCCGCGGTGGCTGCGTATCGCCCCGACCGTGCGCGCGCTGGCTCCCGGCGCGTATCGACGGCTCGCGGTCCGCTTCGGCGGGTCAGCCTGAAGTGACCACGCAGCGGAACCCGATGTGTGTCGTCGCGCTGTCCTGTGACTGGGGTGAGCGAGCCGCCGGGCGGTAGCGGAGGCAGTACTCCGGCGCGCACAGGTGGGAGCCACCTTTGAGCGTCTGGTTGATGGCCGGATCCGGCGCCAGATCGGATGTCGCCGGCCAGGCGGCTCCAGGAGGCCCGCAACAGGACTCCACAGGCCCGTCCAGTCGGTGGTGCGCGTCGAACTGCGTCGTCGTCCACTCCCACACGTTGCCGATCATGTCGAGCAGGCCGAACCCGTTCGCGGGGAACGTTCCGACCGGCGACGTGCCCACCCAGCCGAGCGCGCCGTCATTGCGGTACGGGAACCGTCCCTGCCAGGTGTTGGCCATCAACTGCCCGCCCGGCGCGACATCGTCGCTCCACGCGTACGTCGTCGTGGCGCCGCCGCGAGCCGCGTACTCCCACTCGGCCTCGGACGGCAGTCGACGGCCCGCCCAGTGGGCGTACGCCGCCGCGTCGGGATATGCGACCTGCACCACTGGGTGGTCGAGGCGATCCTCGATACCGCTGTCCGGGCCGAACGGGCGGCGCCAGTTGGCGCCCGGCACCCAGTCCCACCACTGCCGCCAATCGCGCAGATCCACCGGGCCGCTGGTGGGCCGGAACACCAGCGAGCCTGGCACCAGATCCTGCGGCGCGGCTCCCGGATACAGCGCGGGATCTGGGGTCTGCTCGGCGACGGTGACGTAACCGGTGTCGGCGACGAATTCGGCGAACTGGGCGTTGGTCACCGGATGGCGTTCGACGGCGAAGGCCGCGACGGTCGCGCTGTGTACCGGCGCCTCTTCTGGATAGAACTGCGTAGAGCCCATCCGAAAAGACCCGCCCGGCAGCGCGACGAGCTCGGTGAGCAAGACCTTCACGGTAGGACGATCTCGAAGTCCTCGGTCAGCAGCGCAGCGGCCGCATCGAAATCCGGTGTTCCCGCTGGGGCCTGCACGTGCACGGCAACAAGATAGTTGCTGCCGCTGTTGGTCCAGACATGGACGATGCGGTCCTCGAATTCGACGGCGTTCTGGGGCGTATCCGACCATGCACCCATCAGCTTCTGCCCGCTGTATCCGCACAGCTCGCCGGGTATCACGCTGACACTGCTGACCGCCGATTCCGCCATCAGGTCATCGGCGTACTTCTTGAACGCAGCCGCCGGATCCAGCTGGGTGACGGCGATCGTGATCGTCGCCTCCATGCCGCCGGGGCCGGCCAGCCGCCCGCCGACATCCCCGGTGCCCGCCGACATCGACCAGCGGTCGGGAACACCGACGGTGATCCTCGGCGCGTGCGGGTCATCGACCTCGGCCGTCATCCGCACAATCGGCTTGATCGACTGCGAGCACGCGACGGTGTTCGGCGGTACGGGGGCCCGCGTGGTGGGAACGACGCCGTACGCGGAATCGTCGCTCTGCTGTGACGGTCCTGGCGGCGCCGACGACACGGCGGTCGTGAGTCGGTCACCGGCGACAGGCACCCCGTCGCTGGTGCGGACGCACGCGGCCAGCAAGCAGGCCAGCGCGAGCGCCACCCATCCGAGTCGGTTCATCAGTCTTTCGCGAAAACCCGCGCGAACTCTCGTTCCAAATCCACATACGGCTTGCCGGAGACGTCAACATTCACCTGTGCGATGGTGCCACCTGTGAACGGAAACGGCGCCTTGTAGGCGCGCGACACCGGCGAGCCGGTGTTTCGTCCGATGCTGAGGCTGGCGCCGGCGAGCCCGAACGTTCCCGGATGGATCTTCATGCCGGACAGCGACGCAACCTCCGCGTCGTCGATGTAGAGAGCCGCGTCGCCGAGCGGCGTGTGGCTGCCCTCAACCGTCCCCGTACGCGCATAGGCGACTCCGAAGGTGTGTTTGCCCAGCGGCACGGCATCCGACGACGACATCTGCTGCTCTTCCTCGCCGAGGAAGTTGTAGACGTAGCGCAGCCGCCCGTCCTGGATGAACATCACGTGTCCGCCATGCGCGCCACCGTGTTTGATGATCACGCCCTCCGCGCCCGTGGTGTCGATGATCACTTCGGCGATGACCGCAAACGACCGGCCCTGAATCTCGACGGCAGCGCCCACGCCGACATCGGCGGTGCCGGGGTAATACAAGTACGACTCTCGGGTGCCCGCCAAGTATGGCCGCCACCGGGACAGCGTCTCAAGGACATTCAGGTCGGCCAGTGGCAACCCGTTGTACTTGCCGGCCTCGTTGAACCACAGCGCCTTGAGTTCCTCGAGCTTGTCGGTGTTGTCAGCGGCCAGATCGTGGCACTGGCTGCGGTCGGACTCGATGTGAAACAGCTCCCAGCGGTCCTTGTCGAAGTTCGACCATCCAGCTGGCGATGCGGCGTGAACGGTATTGGCGAACCAACCCTTGTGCCAGATGCCGCGGGTGCCGAGCATCGCGTAAAACTGGGTCTCTTTGCCGGTGGGTATCGCCGGATCATCAAGGGCCAGTTTGATACTCACGCCGTCCAGTGGTTTCTGCGGTATGCCGTTCACGGTTGCGGGCGGGGTGATGTCCAGCAGGTCGTATACCGTCGGCGTGATGTCGCAGACGTTCACGTAATTGTCACGCACTTCCCCGTGTGCGGCAATGCCGTTGGGCCAGGAGATGATCGCGGTGTCGGCGATGCCCCCCTCGTGGGAGGCGTAGCGCTTGAACAACTTGTACGGCGTGTTGAACGCCATCGCCCATCCGATTGGATAGTGGTTGTAGGTCTCCGGTCCGCCGAGGTTGTCCATGAACCGTAGGCTTTCTTCCACGGTGTCGATGTAGCCGTTGAAGAATTTGACCTCGTTCACCGATCCGTTCGGGCCGCCCTCCCCGCTGGCGCCGTTGTCGGAGATAACCACGATGATGGTGTTGTCAAGCTGGCCGGACTCCTCGAGGTAGTCGAGGATGCGCCCGATTTGGGCGTCAGTGTAGGACAGGAAGCCTGCGAAGACCTCTGCCATCCTTGCGAACAGTCGCTTCTCCTCGTCGTTCAGCGAGTCCCACTGCCGCACGGTGTCCTGCGGCGGCCACGGTTCGCCGTTGGGCCCCTTGACATCTAGGTACGGGTTTATCGGCGAGAGCTCGGTGTCGGGCGGGACGATGCCCAGCTTCTTCTGATTCTCGAGCACGATTTCTCGGTAGGCCTCGTAGCCCATGTCGAATTTGCCCGCGTACTTATCGGCCCATTCCTTGAATACGTGGTGTGGTGCGTGGCCGGCACCAGGGCAGACGTAGGAGAACCACGGCTTCTCGGGTGCGATCACCTTGGCGTCGCGGATGAATTCGATTGTCTTGTCCGCGATGTCCTTGGACAGATGGTAGCCGTCCTCCGGAAGCGCGGGCGGCGCGACGGGGTGGTTGTCGTAAACGAGTTCGGGGTACCACTGGTCGGTCTCGCCGCCCATGAATCCGTAGAACCGCTCGAAGCCCCGCGAAAGCGGCCAATGTCGTTTGGTGGAAGCGAGATTGGACTCCTCCAACGGCGTCAGATGCCACTTGCCGACGCAATAGGTGTTATAGCCGTTCTCGACCAGCACCTCCGAGAGCAGCGCGGTGTCGTTGGGAATACGCCCGTTGCATCCCGGGAACCCGTCGGTGAATTCCTCGATGGTCGCCATCCCGACGGTGGTCGCGTTGCGGCCAGTCAAAAGCGACGCCCGGGTGGGCGAGCACAGCGCGGTCGTGTGGAACTGCGAGAGCCGCACACCACGCTCGGCGATGCGACTCATGGTTGGCATCTCCACCAACCCTCCGAAGCAATCCCATGTCGCGATGCCGGTGTCGTCCCACACGAGATACAGGACGTTGGGCGCATCCTCGGGTGCCGTCGGCGCGGCGTACGGACCCCAGTCCGGCTCGGAATCCCGAATGTCCAGCTCGATCTTGCCGTTGAATTCCGTCGCCATCGCAGCCTCGTCCCGGTATCAGATCGCCGTGTCGTCGACGATCGCCCGGAGATTACACCCGCTGCATATTGGTTAGCTGAGAAATTGACGACGGCGGCATTACAGTTTCCCGGTTCAACCACCACTGCACCGTGAAGAACGGAATTGTCCAGCCCAACCACGCGGCTACGCCGGCCACCAACCATACGAAGTGTTCTTGGTTGCCCCCAAACACGCTGTCCTGCAACGGCAGGAACGTTATGACCAACACCGGGGTCCAGATCCGGTTGGTGATGATGGACAGCGCCAGCGTCGCGCTGCGGACCATGTGACGCCGATGCTGCGCGAACCGCCGTTGCCGTGCGGCGAGGTAACCGTTGATCGTGAACCACAGCCACAGCGACGCGAGGAAGACATTGCCGACGGCCAGGAATGGACCGAACGGGGTGGCCGCCCCAATCACCATGGCGCAGACCGCGGCGGGGATCGCGGTGTAAACGTAGAGCCGTCCGATCCGCCGGTGCAACACGGGGCGACGGACGCGCAGTCCGGGCCAGATCTGCGCCAGCGCAGTCACCATCGCCACGCTTGCGAACATCACGTGGGCTACCAGCAGCGGGTAGTGCAATCCGAACGTCGCGGGCACCCGCGTGCCACCCGTGAGGTAGGGCGGCAGCGAGTAGGCCAAGAATGCGACGACGACTACGGCGAGGGCGGAGGCAAGCCACTTGCGGTTCGTTACCCGCAATGCGTATGACATACGCAATAGCGTACGACATACGCTTCCGCTCTGCACGGCGTTTAGGCTGACAGGTGATGACCACGGACGAGCCGCTGCCCCGAGCGCTGGAGATCCTGTGGCGCGACGCGCCGCCGGTCCCACGCACCCGCGGGCTGAGCCGCGAGCGCATCGTCATGGCGGCCATCGAGTTGGTCGAGACGGAGGGCCTCAGCGCGTTGTCGATGGCGCGACTGGCCGAGCGGCTTGGCTGCGGCACCATGTCGCTGTACCGCCATGTCGCCAACAAGGACGAGTTGTTGACCTTCATGTTGTCGACCGCGCCAGATCCACCGCCAACGCCGGACGATCCATTGGATTGGCGTGCCGCGCTTAGTGATTGGGCCGCCGGGCTGTGGGACGTCTACCACCGACACCCGTGGGTCCTGCAGACCGCCGCGGCGGGCCCGCCGGTGGATCCTGGACAGCTCGCGTGGCTGGATGCCGGACTTGCAGCGCTGGCCGCTACCAGCATGGCCGAACGGGACAAGCTGGCCGCCGTCATGGCGATACTGCACTACGTCCGCGGCGCGGCCGCACTGGACATCGAGGCCGCTGTTGAAGGTCCGGACTATCCCGCTCTGCTTCGGCGCTTGCTGGCCGGCGACCGGTTCCCGGCGCTGGCGGCGGCCGTCGCATCCGGCGTGTTCGACGCCGCCGACCACGATCACCTCGCCGAGTTCCGCTCAGGTCTGGGCCAGCTGCTCGACGGCATCGCCGCGAGGATCACATAGCTCCGTCTTACGTCTAAGCCAGCGCCATGCGGATAAGTGTTTGACCTGCACGTTTATGCTCGCGAAGCGGTGAATAATCCTTAACTGAGCCGTCGAATGGCAAAGGAATTAACCAACCATGGACTCACACACGAAGGCCAAACAGCCCTATCGGCAACCGCGCGCTGCCGGTAACGATCAGGCTGGAGGTGACCGGCGATGAGCACAGCAGTCGCAGCACTCGCGGCGCTCGTCGTGGGTATCGGCCTCGGCGTCATCATCGCCGTGCTGGTCGGGATGATCAGACGGCGGCGGCGATGAACAGCAAGCACACGACGGCCATACCTAACTTCTGGTACGCGATGTAGAGCGAAGTCGGTCCGACCGATACGACCGCGACAGACATCGTCTTCTGCCGCGAGCGGCTCGAAATTGCACGTCGAGCGCTCCGGCGAAGCTCGCATCATGGAAAAGATCCATAAGGTACCGGGTCTGGAGGGCATGACCCTAGAGATTGCCCGCACTCTGCTGACAAGGCCCCGGCGATGACCACCGCAATCAGTATCGACAGCATGACGCGGCGAAGTGTCAGAGGCGTACACGGATGCATGGTGCCGGCCACCTACCGTCTCAGTGATGGCATGAGCGAACAGGTGCACGCCCGGTTTGGCCAGCGGCCCACGGGTGAGGTGCTGTTCCTTCTCGTGGATTCGGGAATGGACGCGATCACCGTTGATAGCCCGCGCCGTTTCGGAACGTGCTCAATCAATCCCGACTGGATTCGGCGCTACATCATGAGGATGATCACCCCGCGGGGGTAGCCGATCGTTCGTCTAGTCCGTGCGTTAACCGGCCGCCTTGGCGAGGATCTCGCGCATTTCCGCGGCGTCGAACGCTCGCATGGTTGTCGTTCGCACGTTTCCCAGCGATGAGAGGGCCAACGCGTATGCCGTCGCGCTTTCATCGTCCGGAGCCTCGAAGACGCCCACGAAGTCGTATGCGCCCATGGTCCAGTAGTTCTGCTTCAGGTTCCCGCCGAACTTGGCCGCCAGCTGACCGGCGGCCTCGGCTCGGTCGATCGTTTTCGAGAATGCTTTGATGCCCTGATCGGTCCAGCTAACGAGGGTTATGTAGGTGGCCATGATTCCTCCGTTCGTGATCTCCCTTGATCTTGAACATTGACTTCAACTGTGAATCCACTGTGAACCACCGAGAAGCGTAATCCGCCCGATGGCCTGGCCACAGGTGATATCCCAGACGAGTTGCCTAGGTAGTCACTACATGGAACTACCACCCGTTTCTGTCATCCTCCGGGTGGCGGGCCTTCCCATTACTCGGCGGCTTTCTTCGCCTCGTCGGCGGTGTTGTGGATGGTGCGCATGCGTGTGCACGCCGTCCCGACCTGTCGGATCACCAGGACCCACGGGCGGTCTTGGCTTGCCGCCTTCAAGGCGCGCGCTCGGCGGCCAGCCAGTCGTCGAGCTGATCCGTCATGAATTACAGCCCTACCAGCCCAGAGCCAAAACCGCCGCCCGCAGCAGGTCGGGCAGCGTTTTTGGCCCTGGGATCAGAGTTCAAGCGTCTGCGCGGTGTAGACCTCCCACGTGGCGATCTTGCCCGTTTCCCGCATCAGGGCCTGCATCTTGGGATCGCCATACACCGCCTCCTGGATCTGGCCGAACCGGGTCCAGTTCTCGGCGGTGACGAGCATAGTCAGAGCGTTCGTCTGCTGCCCGCCGATCAGGGTCACCAGCAGGGTGACGTTCTCCCCGCCATGCTTCTTGACGATCTCGATCGACTTCTTGAGCTGCTTCTGCAGCTCGTCCCAGACCTCGCCCGACCGCGGGCGGATCGAAACCGCCGTAACAATCGTCATATTCGCCGACCTCCCTTTATGAGCGGCTTTGTGCCGCTTGGTAACTGGCGTTGCCATCAGCGAGTTTAAGAGGCGAATGCTGCTGCAGGCTAGGCCCGAAGGTCACCGAGCAGCAGCCAATGGTCCGTTCGTCGCTGCGCGACGGTCCTGGGGACCCGAGCTGCCTAGGAACTCACGAAAAGGTCGCTACTGGGATTCATAACCGCAGCTCGGCCACGCGTCTAGCTCGACTGACGACACGAGCACCCCAGCGCCGTCGTTGAGGGATGGCTGGGTGTTGTCACTAAGTAGGCTCAGCCGGGTGAATTCGAGCTGTGATCAACGGCGTGAACTGGACACGCGTCCCATTGTTATACGGATGGGTGCCTACTAGGGATTTCGTTCACGCTGGCTGCTCTTGCGGAGGGGACCGCGGTGCGGACTGAGCGTCCCGAGTGGATACCCAATGGCACTGGACGCTGACCTCATCGCTGAGTGGACCGACTTCGTGCCGCCGACGGCCGGGCTGGCCTGCAGCGCTGCCACGCAACCGAAAAGATCTCCGCAATCGAACTGCCCGCCGAACAATCAGGACCGATCCTCCGCTTCACCTTGCAGACCGGACCGCCCGGCATTCCGCGGCTGATCGTCCACATTCTCGGCGTTTCTTCGTGCTCCCGTACCTCAACGTCGACATGGACTCCTCGGACGACGACTTCGTGCCAGCTGCGCGACCCCATCCGGTGTTTAGGCCGCAGCGTGTCGTTTCAAAGTTAAGACTGGCTGTCTGGTCCGTATCTCACGGTGGCCAGTGGTTTGGCAGCCTGCAGAGACATCGGGGCGGTGGAAGTATGCCGAGAGTGACGACAAGCAATCCACAGACGATCTCCTACCCGGCACCTGGCTCCCGGCCGTACCGACATGAGGAGGTCGCTGTCGACCCGCATGTGGTTGTGCTCTTCGGTGCCACGGGTGACCTCGCGAGACGCAAGTTGATTCCTGGCCTCGCCTACCTCGATCAGTCCGAGCTGGCACCCAACATCGAGATCGTCGCGACCTCGCTGGAGGAGCTCACCACGGACGAGTTCCTCAAGCTGGCCAAGGAGGCGATCGACAACTTCGGGACGCACAAAGTCAACGAGGAACAGTGGGCTCGCTTCGCCGAAATGGTCACGTATGTGCCGGAGAGCGCGGGCCCCGAAGCGCTGGCCACGGCCGTCGCCACGGCCGAGGAGAAGCTCGGCCCGCAGGTCCGCCGGCTGCACTATCTCTCGGTGCCGCCGAAGGCCGCGCGTTCGGTGATCGCCACGCTGCGCGACGCGAATCTGGTGGACCTATCCCGCGTCGTGATGGAGAAGCCGTTCGGCACCGACCTGGCCACCGCCGTCGCGCTGAACGACTTCGTGCACGAGACCTTCCGCGAAGAGCAGATCTTTCGCATCGACCACTTCCTCGGCAAGGAGGCCGCGCAGAACATCCTCGCGTTCCGCTTCGCCAACGGTCTGTTCGAACCGATCTGGAACCGCAACTTCATCGACCACATCCAGATCGACATCCCCGAGGAGCTCGGTCTTGATGAACGCGCCAACTTCTACGAGAACACCGGCGCCTACAAGGACATGGTGGTGACCCACCTGTTCCAGGTGATGGCGTTCGTCGTGATGGAGCCGCCGACCGCCCTGGAGCCCCGCGCCATCAGCGAGGAGAAGAACAAGGTGTTCCGGTCGCTGCTGCCCGTCGACCCGGCCAACGTCGTCCGCGGCCAATTCACCGGGTATCGCAAGACCGAGGGCGTGGCAAGGGATTCCGACACCGAGACGTTCATCGCGCTCAAGGTCGGCATCGACAACTGGCGCTGGGCCGGCGTGCCGATTTATCTGCGCACGGGCAAACGAATGGCCGAGGGGATTCGCGTAATCTCGATAGCTTTCAGGGAGGCGCCGCGCACGATGTTCCCGCCCGGCTCTGGCGTCGGCTCCCAAGGCCCCGACCATCTGACCTTCGACCTCGCCGACGCGTCCAAGGTGTCGCTGTCGTTCTACGGCAAGCGACCAGGCCCCGGCATGAAGCTCGACAAGCTGTCGATGCAGTTTTCGACGCAGGAAGTCGACTCCATCAGCGATGTGCTGGAGGCCTATGAACGGCTCATCCTGGACGCGATGCGCGGTGACCACACGTTGTTCACCACCGCCGAGGGCATCGAGTCGCTATGGGAGCGATCAGCCGACCTACTGGCCGACCCGCCGCCCGTCAAGTCGTACCCGCCCGGGACGTGGGGACCCAATGCGATTCATCAGCTGATCGCACCGAACGCGTGGCGGCTGCCGTTCGAGCGGGAGTGGCGCGAGGCCAAGAACAACAACTCTTAGTACTCCTGCAGACC
>Ga0207688_10001314_pt1 | contig 12904 bp, 12 predicted proteins | sample KBSMiscanthusM4_FD_184296 | JGI IMG/M metagenome (GOLD analysis project Ga0207688, IMG submission 184296) | Miscanthus rhizosphere microbial communities from Kellogg Biological Station, Michigan, USA - M4 (SPAdes) (version 2) | ecosystem: Host-associated > Plants > Roots > Rhizosphere ...
CACACCTCTGCCTGCACCCGCGCCCGCGCGAGGAAGCTGTTCGCTGCAGGAGCAAGTGCTAGGGCTGTGCAAATGAACCGACCGAGGCTTGGTCCCCTCGTGACAGCGTGCGTCACCGCGGACACTAGCTATGCCTAGTCGCATGAGGAGTCGCACGCATGACTAAAGAAGGCCATTGCTGGCTGCGAAGCGTTCAGGCCCCAGTCGGGTCAAATCATCCAGCCAAAACCATGTATCCGGCAACGGGAAGAACCACGCCGAAGCACAATGTGGCCCCAATGACCGATTACCGGAAAATTCCACAACGGCGCCGACCGCTGCTGTTGACCGAGAGCAGCAATTCTTCCGCGGCCGTTATCGGGCCCATGGGGGTGGAAGCGGTCACATAACGAATCCATTGCGCAATAGGCATTTAGTGGCCTTGCGCAGCCAGGAGACTTACACATGACAAATGATCGATTGAAGATACTGCTGGGCTGTCTGCTCGCCGTCGCGGTCGCACTGACACTGTTCCACAGGGCAGACCCCGACGCCGCGATCTCGGAAAGCATGGGCGAGAAGACGACGAAGGACGGAACGCTGATCGGCTACACCAAGTACAAGGACTACCTGTCCGCGAGCAAGAGCGTGCTCGGCGAGAGGACGAAGTTCGTCGGGACGACCGTCGTGCGGCAGTACACGGTGAACCGCGGCGTCGAGAGCTCGCTGCTGGGGCTGAAATCCCGGGGCGCCCTGGTCGTCACCTACTCAGCCGAGTTCTCCTTCGGCTACGACCTGGCGCCGGGTAGCTACGACGTCGTCGACGCGCCCGCGGGAATCGAGATCAGGGTGGCGAGCCCAACCGTCGTCGCCGCAGCGAACTGGTCTCGTTCGCCGAAAGGGGCTCTGACACGTGGGGTTCCGGGAGCGGCGCACGGAGGCGCACCGTTTCCCGCGCTGGCGCCATCTGACTTCTGCCCCTCTTACAGGCACCCTTTCTGGCTCACGGCGTCGCGCGAATCTCCCGACCATTCAGAGGTTGCGTCGGACGAGCGTTCATCGGATACATTTGTGCGAAGCGGGCCACTTCGGGTTTGGAAATGGAAGCGGGCGACTTCAGCACGAACCACGTGACGCCTTCGCTGCATGGCGGCGTTGTGAGGGACCCCGTGAACGTGTAATAGGCGGCCTTGTTGGGCGGCAAGAGATCCGTCGCGTTGACCTGAACGCCTGCGACGGTAGTTTCCTTTTCCTTCGTCGGCGGAAGATTCTTCCAAAGAATTTCAACGAGCTTGTTAGGCTGTCCTGTCTTCAGCAGAACGGCGACCACGGCAAGATTTCCGTCAGCGTCCTTGTGCACGAGGTGGGCCACCATGTCGGTGCTCTTGCCGTTGATCTTTTCTTCGCTCGGCTTGTGGAAATGGAACTGAACGAGCTCGTAGCGTTTCCCTTGCACCGTGATGAAACTGCCCGGTGCATAGTCCACCTGGACGGTGTGCCCGTTATCAATGATCGTGAGCGGCGACGGTTTGTAGTCGAATGCGATGACGGGCAGCGCGCCCTTTTTGGCGATGCCGTCGCGGATATCGATAGGCGACTGCAACTTGCCCAGTCCGCATGACTTGTAGTCGGCTTCCAATGCCGACCATCGTGACGGACCCGTATCGCCGGAGTAGGTCCAATGGTGCTCGCCCTCGGCAAGCAACGCTGGCGAGGCCAGGATCGATACCGTGATTGCTAACAGTCGGAAGGTTGTCCTCATGGTCATAGGTCTTCCTCTCTCGGAATACGGCTTTGAAAATACGATACAGGTACGATTCGCCGGGAGGCCGCTGACCGCATGACCGTCGCTCTGGCGGCTCCGAGTCGTTCTAGCAGTATAGGCTCGGGCGGTGTGCCCGATTCGGGTTCTCAGGCGGGGGCCAGCATGTGGAGGTGACAAGACGTGCGACGCCATCGGCATCAGAGCCCAGAAAACATCGGATCGGCAAGGTGCACTTTCATCAACCCCGACCGCGAAGGCCTGGGGGCAGCTTAAAATGCCCGCATGGGCTCGCCCCGCCCCCCTCACTGGACATTCGCCGCGCGCGCCGCATATTTTGGCGACCGGATGTGCGCCTTCTGCGACCACCGCAACCCAGCCGGTGCCAAGTTCTGCAACGAATGTGCCTCGCCGCTGCACCTGAAGCCGTGCAGTAAATGTGACGCGGTCAATCACCAGACCGCGACAAACTGCTACAAGTGCGGCGCGGCGTGTCCAGTGTTATTCGGTACATCCGAGGCAACGTCAGTGTTGCCAGCCGCTGATCCTATACCTGCGTGGGCAAGACCAAGCGACATAGCCGTCGCGGCAACCGTGACGGAACCGCTCTTCGCCACCTCGACGTTCCGAGCGGACTGGCGCTTGCTCGGGCCCGGCCAGTTGGTTTTGGCGGGCATCGCAACGATCCTAATCGCGGGTGCCTATGCCGCGTACCGCATCAATGCCGCGACCCCCGACGCGATGGCAATCGCCTCGCAACCAATCGATACCCATGAGCACGAGGCACCTACGGCAACGTCTTCCGTGCCTATGCCGGTGGAGTCGAAACCGGTGGAACCCGAGAGAACTCCCGCGCTTCAGGTGCCGGTTCTCGCTGCCAACGCCGAGGCACCGAACCGAGCAAGCGGGCATCAACGCTCGGTGCCTGTTCCCGCCGTGGAGCGTGCAAGCGCGCATCAACGCCCCGTGCCTGAGCGGCAGGCACGGCTAGGCGCGACCCCACCGGTAACACACAGCCTCGCCGCCACAAGCGTCGGTGCGCGAGTTGCGGAAACCCTCAAAGCACCGCGACCGGATCGGTGGCAGGTGATGAATGAAAACCTCGGGCGCTGCGGCGGTGACCTGATCGCTCGCATCGTGTGTCACCAGCGCGTGCGTGGACAGTTCTGCAAAGGCTATTGGGGCGAGGTGCCGGAATGCGCGAGCGTCGTTGCCTATAACCACAGACCGTGACCTCCGTGCTGGCCACGCGGCGCCGACTGACGGGAAGGCGGGGCCGGGCCCGCGGCGGCGCACGATGCGAAAAGCGTTGACTCCGGGCGCGCGCCGAACCAAGCTTTCAGTTCCGATGCCGAGGAGGAGTGCGAATGAAATCGCCTATGGTGGTGCTTCGCCCGCTGTTCCGCACGATGCTGGCCGCCTTCGCGGCACTCACCTGCACGCTTGTTACCGCCGCGTCCGTCTGGCCCGTGGGCGGCGAGCAGGGCATGGTGGTCACTGCCCACCAGCTCGCAACCAAGGTTGGCATCGATGTGCTCAAGCGCGGCGGCAACGCCGTGGATGCGGCCGTCGCGGTCGGCTACGCACTTGCGGTGGTGTATCCCGCGGCAGGCAACCTCGGCGGCGGTGGCTTCATGACCCTCGAGATGGCCGACGGCCGCAAGACTTTCATCGACTTTCGCGAGAAGGCTCCGCTAGCCGCGAGACCCGCGATGTATCTCGATAGCGCAGGCAACGTCATCAAGAATGCGAGCACCAAAGGGCACCTCGCCGTCGGCGTGCCGGGCAGCGTCGCGGGACTCGAATACGCGCGCGAGAAATACGGCACGAGGGCGCGGGGCACGCTGATCGCGCCCGCGATCGCGTTTGCAGAGCGCGGCTTCGTACTCGACGAGGGCGACATAGCGCTGCTCGCGACCGCCACCGACGACTTCCGGGCCGATCCGGCGACCGCCGCCATCTTCCTCAACAAGGGTCAGCCGTACAAGGTGGGCGATCGGCTCGTGCAGAAGGACCTCGCGCGCACGCTGCGCCTGATCGCGCAGCGGGGCCCCGACGGCTTCTATCGCGGCTTCGTCGCCGACGCGATCGCCGCGTCGAGCGCGGTCGCCAACGGCATCATCACCAAAGAGGACCTCGCGCAGTATCGCGTGCGCGAGCTTGCGCCGATCGAATGTGATTACCGCGGCTATCACGTCGTGTCGGCGCCGCCGCCCTCCTCCGGCGGCGTGGTGGTGTGCGAGATTCTGAACATTCTCGAGGCTTATCCGCTCAAGGACCTCGGCTTCCGCTCCGCGCAGGCAGTGCATTACCAGATCGAAGCGATGCGGCACGCGTATGTCGATCGCAACACCTATCTCGGCGATCCCGACTTCGTGAAGAACCCGGTCGACCGGCTGCTTGACAAGAAATACGCCGAGCAGATACGCGCAGCCATCGATCCCAACAAGGCGGGCGTGTCGCGCGATTTGAAACCCGGCACGCCTCCGCACGAAGGTGCGAACACCACGCATTACTCGATCGTCGACAGCCAGGGCAACGCCGTAGCGGTTACGTACACGCTCAACGACTGGTTTGGTGCGCGCGTCACCGCGGCCAAGACCGGCGTGCTGCTCAACGACGAGATGGACGACTTCACTGTCAAGGTCGGCGTACCGAACCTGTATGGGCTCGTGCAGGGCGAGGCAAACTCCATCGCGCCGGGCAAGCGGCCGTTGTCGTCGATGAGCCCGACCATTGTGTCGAAGGACGGCAAGCCCGTGATGGTAGTCGGCACGCCGGGAGGCAGCCGCATTATCACCGTGGTCGTGCTCACGATACTGAATGTGATCGATTACGGTATGGACATCCAGGAAGCGGTCGATGCTCCACGCTTCCACCAACAGTGGCTACCCGAGACGACCAACGTCGAGAATTTCGGACTCAGTCCTGACACGCGCAAGATCCTGGAGGGCATGGGCCACAAGTTCTCGGACCCGCAGCCGGCCAACCACGTGGTAGCGATCCTCGTGGGCGCGCCATCGCTCGGCGGCAAGCCGCGAGGCAAGTACCGCTACTACAGCGCCAACGACCCACGGCGGGGAACGGGACTCGCAATGGGGTATTGACGCACATCGGACGCGCTGCTGTGGGTGTTCTTGTCGTGAACGGAAGGCGTAGACTATTTATCGTAGTGAATGACGTTCGATCTTCGAAAGGAGTTTTCCATGAGCAAGCACGATGAATACTTCTCGATGATGGAATCGCAACTCAAAAAATGGGATGCCGAAGTGGATAAGCTAAGAGGCAAAGGCGACCAAATCAGCGCCGAGGCGCGTGCCAAATACGACGAGCAGATCAAGGCGATGCGTGCCAGCCGCGATGCCGCAAATAAAAAACTGCAGGAAATGCGCACGGCCAGTGAATCGGCGTGGCAGAACATGCAGGAGGGGATGGATGCGGCATGGGCGTCAATGAAGACCGCTTTGGAAAGAGCAACCTCTCAGTTCAAGAAATAAGGGCGATCGGAAGAGTCGCGCAAGGAAAGTCTCAGCGGCAGGGCAACGATCCTCCCCTGACATGGCGAGAACGGACCGTTGTCGTGACTCGCAACAGGTCCGTTCCGCAACGATGACGCACGGCTAAGAGTCCTAATCCAGCCGGACCGCCTTCAGCTTGAACTCACGCGTGTCATGCCTGCGAGGTCGGCGTTCCATGCAACACCTCCATGCGGAGCACTGTGCTCCTCGCGAGGTGTCCACCAATCGTCGGCAACATCAGAACGACCCATGGCGGCCTGTCGCTTTGAAGCAGAGCGGACGCTAGACTTCTCGGATCGGCCATCCGCATTCTTGGATCCTACTATTGGGTGAGTCGACACTGCATACAATTGAACACTCGGCCATATGCTTCCTTTCACCATCACATATAGTACAAGTCCCGTACGACGCCCAGCTATCTTCATGCATACCCAGAAGACGGCTGGTACAACAATGACCGAAGCCGTAAGGCGGCATTACCGGAACGATATGGTTTCGCATGGGGACTATCTCAAGCGCGACACGGCAAGCCTGAAGAAAACCCGGTTCATCTCAGGGCACTTTGGGTTCGAGTATTCCCGGCAGTTCATGGACGGTCGCTACTCGTTTACATTTCTCAGAGATCCTGTCGAGCGAATACTTTCGCTTTACTATTTCTCTCGAACTCGCGATTCGGCTGAGTATCCCATCTACCGAGCGGCGCACGAGATGGACCTTGCCGGATACCTTCGCGCGGGCTTCGATCGGGAGGACATCAAGACATATTTGTGGAACCAGCAGGCTTGGCAACTCGCGTGCGGCTGGAATGATCCTCAGCAACGACAAATCTCTAACTTCACCGACGAACAGATCCTGGAACGGGCAAAGGCGCATCTGACGGAGTTCCATTACATCGGCTTTGCGGAAAGCTTCGCCGCCGACAGCAAGGCGATCCTTGCAAACCTTAATGTTCCTGCTCGCGAATCCCTTGTCCCGGCTAATGTCACGCCTCGAAGGCCCCACCGCAACGATCTTCCCGCAGCGACCATTCGCCTCGCGGAGGACTTGACCTGTCTCGACGCGGCGCTCTACGAGCATGCGACGGACCTTTGCAGGCAAGGCCTGGGCCGGCGGCCCTTCGCCGGTGGGGATTAGGTCGTGCGGCTCAGTTGCTGAATGAGCCTTTACCGTTCAAGTTCTCGGCGTTGCTTTAGATACTTGATTTGAAAAGATAACCGCGGGCACCCTTCAGCCATGCGCCAGGCCGCTGAACAGACGCCCCAACGGGTCGTGCGAACCGGATTGCTTCAGCGCGGATCCACGTCAAGGACTACGGCAGATGCCTCTACGTCGTGACCCGCGACTCCGCCTCGGTACGGCGTGAACGCGCCTGCGGCCGCGCATAGCGCGGTATCTTTGCTGCCGCTCCTCGGGGCTCTTGAGCGGCTTGAGGCCGAAAGCATCCACCTGCTGCGCGAGGTCGTCGCCGAGGCGGACAACCCGGTCATGCTGTATTCGATCGGCAAGGACAGCTCCGTGATGCTGCACCTGGCCCGCAAGGCGTTTCATCCTGCTCCGCTGCCATTCCCGCTGCTGCACGTAGACACGACGTGGAAATTTCGGGCGATGTATGCGATGCGCGATCGTGTCGCCGCCGAGCCAGGGATCGAACTGATCGTCCACGTCAATCCCGAAGCGCTGGCGCTCGGGGTCAATCCGTTCACGCACGGATCGTCGGTCCACACCGATGTCTGGAAGACGCAAGGCCTGCTGCAGGCGCTCGATCGTTACGGATTCGACGCCGCGTTCGGCGGCGCTCGCCGCGACGAGGAGAAGTCGCGCGCCAAGGAACGCATGGTGTCGTTCCGCTCCGTGCAGCATCGCTGGGATCCGAAACGCCAGCGCCCCGAGCTGTGGAGCCTTTACAACCTGCGCAAGCAAAAGGGCGAGAGCTTCCGGGCGTTCCCGCTCTCCAACTGGACCGAGCTCGACGTGTGGCTCTACATTCATCGCGAGCGCATCGACGTCGTGCCGCTGTACTTCGCTGCAGAACGGCCGGTGGTGACGCGTGACGGTGCACTCATCATGGTCGATGACGTGCGCATGCCGCTCCTCCCCGGCGAAAAACCGCGCCAGCTTTGCGTGCGCTTTCGCACGCTTGGCTGCTATCCGCTCACCGGCGCAGTCGAGTCGAACGCAAGCAGCGTGCCGGAGATAATCGCCGAGATCATCGCGTCGAACAGGTCCGAGCGCGCCGGGCGCATGATTGACCACGATGCGGTCGCCTCGATGGAAAGAAAAAAGCAGGAAGGCTACTTCTGATGGCGCTCGCGCGGGAGCCGGAGGCGTCGGCCGTCGCGGATCCGGCCGCGCACGACCGTCGCTCGCTTCTGCGGTTCATCACCTGCGGGAGTGTCGACGACGGCAAGAGCACGCTGCTCGGCCGCCTGCTGTACGACGCCGCCCTCCTGTCCGTCGACCAGGTGGCGGCCCTCCAGGCGGACTCGAAGCGCGTCGGCACGCGCAACGGCGACTTGGACTACGCCCTGCTGCTCGACGGTCTCGCCGCCGAGCGCGAGCAGGGCATCACGATCGACGTCGCGTACCGTCTGTTCAGCACCGCGCGGCGAAAGTTCATCGCCGCCGACACGCCGGGACACGAGCAATACACGCGCAACATGGTTACTGGTGCGTCGACCGCGGACCTGGCGGTCGTCCTCGTCGACGCGCGCAAAGGTGTCCTTCCGCAGACCCGGCGGCATAGCCACATCGTCGCGCTGCTCGGCATCCGTCACATAGTCCTCGCGGTGACGAAGATGGATCTGGCTGCGTATTCCGAGGCGGTGTTTCGCGCCATCGTGGAGGAATACACCGCCTTCGCGCGCCGCGTGGGCATCGAGCGCGTGGTGTCCATGCCGCTGTCGGGCGTGCACGGCGACAACATCTGCGGCCCGCTCGGCAACACCCCATGGTATGCCGGACCATCTCTCCTGGCACACCTCGAGGCGGTCGAGATCGATGACGGACGTCGAGTGCGCCCCTTCCGCATGCCGGTGCAATGGGTCAACCGTCCGCACCTGGATTTTCGCGGCGTCGCTGGCACGGTCGCGAGCGGAGTCGTGCGGCCCGGCGATCGCGTGACCATCGAGCCCTCGGGCGGCCGCACCCGCGTCACGCGCATCGTCACGCGCGACGGCGACCTCGACTATGCCGTCCCGCTCCAGGCCGTTACCCTCACGCTGGCCGACGAGGTTGATGCGAGCCGGGGCGATATCGTGTGCGCTCAGGACGCACCAACGCGCACCGCAGACCAATTCGAGGCAACGCTCGTCTGGATGTACGATGCGCCGATGCTGCGCGGACGCAGCTACCTCATGAAGATCGGCACGACACAGGCCACGGCCACAATCGCGCCGCTCAAATACAAGATCGACATCAACACGCTCGATCACCTCGCGGCGACTTCGCTGGCGATGAATGAGATCGGCGTGTGCGAGCTCGGCCTCGATCGCCCCATCGCGTTCGAGCCGTATTCGACCAGCCGGGATCTAGGCGGCTTCATCCTGATTGACCGCATGGCCCGAGACACGGTCGCCGCCGGAATGCTCAACTTCGCCCTTCGCCGCTCGGACAACGTGCACTGGCAGGCGCTCGACATCGACAAGCACGCCCGCGCCGCGCAGAAAGGCCAGCGCCCTTGCATTATGTGGTTCACCGGGCTGTCCGGCGCCGGTAAGTCGTCCATCGCCAACCTGGTGGAAAGGAAGCTCAACGCGCTCGGTCATCACACCTACCTGCTGGACGGCGACAACGTGCGCCACGGGCTCACCCGCGACCTCGGCTTCACCGCAGCCGACCGCGTCGAGAACATCCGCCGTATCGCGGAGGTCGGCAAGCTCATGGTCGACGCCGGCTTGATCGTACTGATATCCGTCATCTCGCCGTTTCGCAGCGAGCGCGAGATGGCACGAAGCCTCGTCGGGCCGGGAGAGTTTGTTGAGGTCTATGTAGATACGTCGCTCGCGGTTGCGGAGGCGCGCGACGTCAAGGGCCTGTATGCAAAGGCCCGCCGCGGAGAGCTCACCAATTTCACCGGTGTCGACTCGCCTTACGAGCCACCGGTCACGCCGGAAATCCACATCGACACGACGGTGATGGACGTCGAGGAGGCTGCGAAGCAGGTTATGGAGCATCTGCGTTTGCGAGATCGCGGATGACGTCGCGTGGCTCGCGCACGTTCGGGAGCGGCTTACGTCCAGGGCGAGACGGTTCTCGGCTCCCTCGCCTCAGTGCACCAGTTGAAGTTGCGGCGGATCGGTCCTGAAATCCACGAGATCCTGAGCGAGCTGACCCGCGCCTGGCACCAACGCGACCAGCTTCGCCAGGGTTTCTTGCTGACGATGGGAACCACGCCTCAACGGGCCTATCGCTCTCTAATCGAAGCCGAAGCGTGGCGGGCGGGCGAGACTCGATACACGCCCGTTGCTGACGGACCGACCGTGCGTGTACGCTGTAGGCCTCGAGGGGGACGACCCTCGTCGCCAGAATCGAACGTAACTATTGCAGTGAGACGAACGCCCATCTTTTGTTTGACGGGACCACCGACGTTCGGAACCGGCCGTTTCTAAAAAGGAGAAATCATGATGTCCACCCAACCGCTGAATGTTTCGCGTCGCACAGCCTTGCTCGTTCTGGTCGCTGCAACCGTCGCCGCGTGCGCAACGACGGATTCGGGGAAGTCGATGTCCTCCGCGGAACCGGACAAGCTGGTGTCTGACGCCCAGGTAACGCTCAGCAATTTCGTGCGCGATCCCGACCAGACGTGGATCCAGAACAACATCGACCGGGCCAAGGCGATCCTGATCGCTCCGCAGATCGTGAAGGCGGGCTTCATCTTCGGCGGATCTGGTGGACGGGCGGTGCTCGTCGCGCGAGAAGGGGTTGGCCCGCACCCAGCCATTGCCGTCCCCTGGACCGGACCTGCGTTCTACGATCTCGCAACCGCGAGCGTGGGATTCCAGGCGGGTGTGGAAGTGTCGGAAGTGATCATCGTTGTGATGACGGAAAAAGGCCTGAATTCGCTGCTGTCGACCTCATTCAAGATCGGTGGTGACGCCAGCATTGCTGCGGGTCCCGTGGGCGCGGGCGCCACGTCGACGGTGACGGCGGACCTGATTTCCTTTTCGCGCGCGAAGGGCGTCTACGGCGGCGTCAATCTCGACGGCACCGTCGTACACGCCAACACCGACTGGAACGATGCGTATTACGGACGCAAGAACCTGTTGCCACCCGACATCCTGATTCGCAAGACCGTGCAGAGCCCGAAGTCGGCGCCACTGCTCACGGCGGTCGCCAGGGCCGCCCGGTAGCCAGTAATCGCGCGGCCCGACCCGCGCGATTAGCCTTCGATCGCCCTTCGCTCGACGGCGCAAGCCGTGAGCGGGGGGGACAAGGGGGCCATACGCTTCGAAAGCCGGAAACAACGGCAAACTCGGCCAGAAGCCCCGCTGAAGCTCAGGAGGCCCGAAGAGCGGCGTACGGCCGCTTTGCTGGAAGCGGTCGTGCGTCGGTCGGCTAAGCGAGCACCTTAACGGGTGAGCGAGCGACTTCCAGAGACTTCCTTTTTCACGACGACGGTCGGCCCACGACCGGCGGCTCGATCTCGTGCTGAGGGATCATGCGGTAGACGAGGCCGCCGAGCGCCGCACCGACGAGTGGTGCAAGCCAGAACAGCCAAAGTTGCTGGACATAGGCCATCCCCGCGAAGAGGGCCGGGGCGGTACTGCGCGCGGGATTGACCGACGTGTTCGTGACTGGGATGCTGACGAGGTGAATGAGGGTTAACGCGAGCCCGATCGTAAGGCCGGCGAATCCGACGGGCGCGCGCTCGTGCGTCGCGCCGAGGATGACGATCAGAAACATGAACGTCATCACGACCTCGGTGACGATGGCGGCGCCCAAGCTGTACTTGCCGGGCGAGAGCGGGCCGAAGCCGTTTGAAGCAAAACCCGCCGACGGGTCGAACCCCGAGTGGCCAGTTGCGATGACATACAGAACCGCCGCGGCGACGATCGCACCGGCAAGTTGCGCTACCCAGTAGGGCAGGAGGTGCGCGGCCGGAAACCGGCCACCGACCCACAGCCCGAACGACACGGCTGGATTGAAATGACCACCCGAGATCGGCCCGAGGGCATAAGCAGCGGTGAGGACTGAGAGGCCGAATGCAAGCGAGACCCCGGTGAAGCCGATCCCGAGCGCGGGAAACGCCGCGGCGAGCACTGCCGAACCGCAGCCGCCGAGGACCAACCAGAATGTTCCGAGGAATTCAGCGAGGAGCTTCGCGGGCATGAGCGGATCTCCGAATCGGAAGGCGGCCATGGTGCGCTCCGCCGGTGACATTGGCAAGCCATTGGATCGAGGTCCAACGCGCCGCTGTCGAACCGATCACGAAGCCAGTGAAGATCGATACGTGCGCTGGTCCGCCGAGCGAGTACGAGCCCGAGGTCGTGAAGCGCTGCCTCGAGCGCCTCGGGCAAGAAGGTGCTTTTGATGGTACCCTTTTCGGAGACAGCCGTTCTCTCCGCTTTGTCGGCATCGAGCATCCCAGCGGCCGCGATACAACGCATTTCCTCGCGACCGACAGCCAAGCACCCCTGACCCGCGAGCGATTGCGGTGTCGATCGAATCCCCCGAAGCCACCATGACGGAAACCAAATTCGTTTCTCTCCATCGCCGCGAAGACCCCGTGCGGCGCGCTCAAGCAACCTCGTTTCGGAGATAACCATGCTACGAAGCATTCTTCTGCTCTGCGTGCTGGCAATCCCACTTACGGCACCGAACGCCTCCGCTCAGGGCGCTCCTCCCGGCGCGTCTGCACCGGCAGTCGGCGCAGTCGACCCTGCGGTGATTCAGGCCCTGAAGGACATGGGTGCGTTCCTGCAGACATTGAAGCGCTTTGGTGTTTCGACCGAACTGACCGGAGAGCGCGTGCTGGCCGATGGTCAAAAGCTGCAACACACGGCGACGGCCGATATGGACGTCCAGCGTCCGAACAAGGTGCGCGTCCTTATGCATAGCGCCCGGTCCGAACGTGTCCTCGTCTACGACGGCAAGATGGTCACACTCCAGGCGCCGGCGCTGAAGTATTACTCGACGGTTGAGTTCTCCGGCACGATCGGCGAACTGATCGACCAGTTGGAGCAGAAGTATGGCGTGCAACTCCCCTTGTCGGATCTCTTCCTCTGGGGTACACCGGCCGCGCCGCTCGACAAGATCGTTTCCGCGATGAATGCCGGCCAGGATTTCGTGGGCGACGATCTTTGTGACCACTACGCCTTTCGCCAGACGAACATCGATTGGCAAATCTGGATTACCGTCGGGAGCAAGCCGTTGCCACGCAAGATCGTGGTCACCAACCGTGCTGACGAGGCGCGTCCGCAGTCGGTTGCCCTGATCGACTGGGACCTCAAACCCAACTTCAAGGACGCGGTTTTCAAGTTCACGCCGCCCAAGGGGTCTACGAAGATCGAGATCGTTCCAGTGAAGGCAAAGTAGAGGAGCGTCAACATGAAGAGATCATTCGGCAAATGGCTTCCGGCGTCGTTGGCTATCGGGGTTCTCGCGAGCTTCGCCATGAGTCCCTATGCTGATGCGGCTCGTGGCGGTG
>Ga0207688_10001315_pt1 | contig 12902 bp, 13 predicted proteins | sample KBSMiscanthusM4_FD_184296 | JGI IMG/M metagenome (GOLD analysis project Ga0207688, IMG submission 184296) | Miscanthus rhizosphere microbial communities from Kellogg Biological Station, Michigan, USA - M4 (SPAdes) (version 2) | ecosystem: Host-associated > Plants > Roots > Rhizosphere ...
CAGGCCGTCGCCCAAGTTTCGCGCCGTCTGGACGTCCTACCCACAACGCGCATTGTTAATAACAACAAATAACAATGCGCCTCACCGTATTTGGCACCGCCCCGGCCGGTCATTGGGCAACCGCCCGCGACGCGCCGGAGACGCGATCAGCGGCCCGCGAAGACCGCCGGCGGGTTAGCCAGATACATGTTTGGATGTTGCAGAACCGTACAAGATTCGCGTTACAAAGTCGATCGAAATTGCGCGCCGGACGGCGCGATCGTGGTGCGGCCAAGGCTATTGCCGGTCCGGCAATCCCTCGCCGACCCCTACGCTTCCACCACCACGTAGTCGTTCTCGACGCTGACCGGCACGGTCTCGGCCACATAGGGCCCGGCCACCAGCCGTGTGCCCGGCTGCACCGAGACGGTATAGGGACGCGCACGCACGCGGGTGGGATCGCACCAGGACTGGCCGGTGCGGATGTCGAACTCCCAGCCGTGCCAGGGGCAGCGGATGATCTCGCCCGGGCGGGAGTAGCGGTAGTTGCCCGGCCCGTCCGATTCCACGAGGCCGGTCTGCCTGCCTTGGCACAGGCTGCCGCCGCGATGCGGACAGCGGTTGTTGAGCGCGAAGAACTCGCCGCCAAGATTGAACACCACGATGGCGCGCCCGTTCACCTGCGCGAGCCGGCGGGTGCCGGGCGGAATGTCGCCGACCGCGGCGACCACATGCTTGGCCATGGTTCTAGCCGGCTTTGGCCATCAATCGAACCGGTAGAGCGCCTTGGCGTTGCCGCTGTAGATCTTGTTGCGGCGCTCCTCGCTCAGGCTCGGCGGCAGCGCGAGAAACGGATCGTCGAAATCCCAGTGCGGATAGTCGCTGGCGAACAGGATCTTGTCCCAGCCGATCCACTCCATCACGTCGATCACATGGTCGGGGTCTTCGGCCTCTTCCATCGGCTGGGTCGACACCCAGAAGTGCTCGCGCAGGTATTCCGACGGCGCGCGCTTGAGATGCGGGACCTCGTCCTTCATCCGCTTCCAGTTCTGGTCGAGCCGCCAGCCGAGCGCGGGGATCCAGGCAAAGCCCGCTTCGATCAGCACGATCTTGAGCTCGGGAAAGCGCTCGAACACCCCCTCCACGATCAGGCTCGCGACCGACGCCTGCAGCGAGGCCGAGTGCTCGGTGATCTCCTCGATGTAGAACGACGGCCAGCCGGTGCTGCTCATCGGGCGGCCGCTGGAGCCGAAGACGTGCACGCCGATGGGAAGCCCGGCCTCGACCGCCGCCTCGAAGATCGGCCAGTAGCGGCGCTTGCCGAGCAGCTCGCTGGTGCGGCTCAGGAACAGCACGTGGGCGAAGCGGCGATCGCCGGCACGCTTGCGAATTTCCGCGCACGACATTTCGCTGTTCTCATAGGGAATGACGACCGAGGCCTTGAGCCTCGGATCGCGCCGGTTCCAGCCTTCGAGCTGGTACTCGTTGGCGGCGAACGCCATGGCGGCGCTGAGCTCGTCGTTCTGCTCGCCCTGCCCGGTCGGCGACAGCGGATTCATGACGCCCCATTCGATCCCGTAGAAGTCGAGATGCTGCTGGCGCATGAAGTCGAGATCGCTTGCCGGCAATCCGCCGCCGGGCGGCCAGGAGTCGCGCCGCGACGCCAGCGGCTGGCTCTTCGGATAGGGAAAGCCCTTGACGTAGCCGTGACGCTGACGCTGCCCGTAGGTCTGCAGATAGTCCCACCAGCGATTGCTGAGATAGGGACGCAGGTCCTCGAGCGAGCTCTTGGGATGGATGTCGCAGTCGAAAATGCCGACGCGCGCCTTGGCCCCGAGCTGTGGCTGCCTCACCTCGATGTTCATTGCGGGTGCTCCTTCAAAGCGTGCGCCGGCGAAAGCCCGCTCCAGCCGCGATTCCCGGCATTCGAAAGCGCATGAACTCCCTGGAACTAACTGCTCCGGAGGCGATCATAGGTCGCCAGCGGATTCTCCACCAGGATTTTGCGATGGAGCGCGGCGGGAATTCCCGCCGGCACAGTCTCATCGCCGTCGAACTGCCAGTGCGGATAGTCCGACGCATAGAGCAGTATAGCATCGGAACGCAGATGATCGATTACCCGTTCCACCTGGTCGGGATCGCCCGGTGCGTCGAATGGTTGGATGGTAAGGCGGACGTGGTCGCGAACGATCTCGGCCGGCGAGCGGTCGACCCACGGCACCTCCGAGCGCACCCCGCGCCAGAACTTGGAGAACCGCCAGAGAAAGCCGGGAAGCCAGGTCACGCCGGATTCCAGCAGCACCACCTTGAGGCCGGGATACTTGGCGAACACCCCTTCGCAAACCAGGCTCGCCACCTGCGACTGAAACGCTTGGGTGTGACTGGCATAATCCTCGATGTAGTAGCTCGGCCAACCCAGCGACGTGATGGAATGGCGGTAGCTCGAGCCGGCATGGATGCCGAGCGGCAGGCCGTGGCGTTCCGCGGCGGCGTAGATCGGCCACAGGTGGCGGCGGCCGAGCGGCGTCTCCTGCATCGCGAGCACGAGGATCTGCACGAAACGCCGGTCCTTGGCGCAACGCTCGATCTCATCGACCGCGTACTCGGTGTTCTGCATCGGCACCACGATCGACGCCCGCAGGCGCGGGTCGCGATCGAGCCATTCCTTGACCACCCAGTCGTTGAGCGCACGCGTGAAGGCCGCGGCCATGTCCTCGCTGAACAGCAGGCCCACCCCGTAGAGGCAATTGCAGATGGCGATGCCGGCCTGCCATCGGTCGCAGACCTGGGCGGTGAGTTCCGACGCCGCGGTGGCGGCCCGGCCGTGCTGGCCGCGCCATTGCGCGCGCGCGGTGAGCGGCGCATTGGGCGGATAGGTGACGGTCTCGAGCGAGTTGATGCCGCGCTCCTCCACGGTCTCGCGCCAGAAGTCGTCGAGATAGGGCAACAGCGCCTTCATGTCAGGCACGGTCGGATGCACGTCGCAGTCGATGGCGTGAAGCGGGCCGGTCATGGATGCCTCGCTGCTGGTGTCTCAGCTCGCGCCGAATTCATTCGGCAGATACTCTTCAGCGTCCCGGTTCCGCAATGCGCGAACCCTCGCGGCACACCCTCTGACGCGAACCTCGGAATCAAAAAGACACTAGCAACTTTATGATGCTGGTGCGGTCTTTGGATTTGAAGTTCCCAGACGAGCGCGTGGCGACAATCATAGGAACTTCAAATCCACTGCACTAGTAGGGCGTGGAACCGGCGACGCGCAGCGGCCGCGTCATGCGTGGCAGCCAGTTTCGTCGACAATCGCGCCCCAGGGGCACTCCTCGGTTATCCGTTGCCGCCGATGCTTCTCGAGGGTAACCTTGCAATGAAGCACAGCAGAAAATCCGGCAAGAACAAGCAAACGCAGCAATTGCGGACGAGCAACAAGACGTGATGCCGGTTACGCAAAAAATCATATCGGCGCATGAATAGTGAGGGAGTGCGATGCTCCTTACCACCGCAAGCGATCGCTCGCTGTCTCCAAGCCTGGAACCTTCAACCGAGCCGGCGATGGTGCAGCTCAAGCACAAGCGGGCGAGCGTGAATGGAGTGAATCTCCACTACGTGACCGTAGGCAATGGGCCCGCCGTTCTTTGTCTTCACGGGTGGCCGCAGAACCACCGCGAGTTCCTGCCATTCTTCGAGACCTGCTCGAACAGCTACCGATTCATCGCACCAGACCTGCGGGGATACGCCGACAGCGACAAGCCCTACACCGATTACATGCCTGCGACGATCGCGCAGGACATGCTCGAGCTCGCGGACGTCGAGGGAGCCGGCCGTTTTCACATTCTCAGCCACGACCTGGGCGGCCCGCCCTCGGTCGCCCTCGCCTACATGGCCGGCGAACGTGCGCTGTCACTGGCAACCATCGAGACGCCGTTCTTCGGCCTGGACTATCCCGGTTATAACGACCCGCGGGTCGCCTATTGGCATCTCGGCATGCACGCCAACATGGATATCGCCCGCTTCCTCATTGAAGGGCGCGAGGAGCAGTATCTTCGGCATTTCTTCCGGGATTTCGCCTACAACCCGAGCGCAATTCCCGAGGAGGACGTTCAGCAGTACGCCATGCAAATGAAGCAGCCTGGCAACCTGCGGGCGAGCCTCAACCACTACGGCTTCATCCCTGAGAAGTCGGCGCAACTTGCGGAGTTCGCGAAGAATAAGCTGACCATCCCGGTCATGGCTTGGGGCGGGCGATCTTCCTTCGCATCGCACTGCATCGACAGCGCCAGATCGATGGCGCCTCACGCCGAAGGTGGGGTCATCGAGGAATGTGGGCATTGGGTGTTTGAGGAAAAGACCGACTTCATCGTGGAGCAGCTCCGCCCCTTCTGGGCCAAGGCCCACGCTTCATGAACGCGGTCATACGGTCAGGGACTGCTGCAAGCGGGCAGGCGTTCAGGATCAAGCGCGTCGACCATACCGGCTTCACGGTGTCCTCGCTGGAGAACTCGTTGGCCTTCTGGGTCGATGTCCTGGGCTTCAGGCACCTGTACACCTGGGCCTTCGAAACGACGCCGTTCATCGAGGAGCTGGTCGGCGTGCCAGGTGCGGCCCTGCGGATCGCGATGGTCGAGGGGCCGGGCCACATGATCGAGCTGCTCGAATATACCTCACCTGGCGGCCGGCAGACCTACAAGCCACGGTCATGCGACGTGGGGTCTGTCCATCTAGGCTTCTATGTCGAGAACATGGACGCGCTGCTCGCACGGGTCGCAAGCGCCGGCTGGCAGCCGGTCGGCAATGTGCAGACCGTCGAGTCCGGCGAGCGCGCAGGGCTTCGCCTGATCTACCTGCGAGACCCCGATGGGATCACGATTGAGTTCCTCCAGCTTCCCGAGGACGCGCCGAAGCAGACGACGTAGCACGGTGTCGTGCAGGCCGACGTGACAGCGGAGGTCCACCCGGTTCAAGACCAGACCAGAAAGGATGAGCGATGACTATCTCCCGATTGTTGGCCGGCCTGACTGTTGCACTTGCCACAACGGCCGCCTCAGCGCAGGACGCCAGCCCTAAGCTTCCGGATTACGCGAAGACACTCACCGAACTGTCCGCTGTCCAGCCGACCGGCGGTGCGGGTGGATCCGGCTATGCCAAGGTCCAGGTGGTCACAATCCTGGGCGATGCGTCCAAGGCGGGACCCTATGCCCAGTTGCTCAAGGTCGGGGCCAATGCGCAGATCGCGGCGCACCATCATGCTGGTGACCGGGTCGGGACCGTGCTCAAGGGCACTTGGCACTTCGGGTATGGCACGCAGTTCGACAAGGCCAAGCTGAAGACGCTGCCCGTCGGTTCAGTCTACACCGAACCCTCGAATGGGGCGCACTTCGCGATGACCGGCAACGAGCCCGTGATCGTCCTGATCACCGGTAACGGTCCCACCGACACGGTGTACGAAAATCCGGCCGACGATCCGACGACAGGACAAGGCCGGCAGTAAGCCGGGGGCGGCCGGTCGCTGGACCAACTCGAATCGATACAGGTGGGCGGGGAGCCGAGGCCGAGGCGAAGCTGTTCGTCGCGCGCATCTCGCTGCCCCATGTCGCCGTGCTGCCTTTGCTGCGGTCATGATGCCGAGGTGGAGTGAGCTGCGAAGCATGGAGTCGAGAACTTCGTATGGTCCTGGTCGGAATCGTTATCGCCGTTGGTCGGCGACTTATGTTGGAGACCTGTCATGATTGACCTCAAGGGCAAGGCAGCGATCGTGACGGGTGCGAGTTCCGGTATCGGACGGGCGGCCGCAAAGCTGTTTGCTCGCGCCGGCGCCAAGGTCGTCGTCGCCGCTCGTCGCAAGGCGGAATTGGACTCCCTTGTCCGTGAAATTGCCGACCAGGGAGGCAGTGCCCTCGCCGTCGCGGGTGACGTCAGCGACGAGGCGTTTGCCAAAGAGCTGGTGGAGCGTGCGGAGGAGAGTTACGGCCACCTCGATGTCGCCTTCAACAACGCCGGCATACTCGGAGAGAAGGGACCGACCACGGGCATTTCACTCGAAGGCTGGAACGAGGCGCTCAAGGTCAATCTGACGAGCGCGTTCCTCGCCGCCAAGCATCAGATCCCGGCCATGCTGAAGCAAGGCAAAGGCTCGATCATCTTCACCAGCACGTTTGTCGGCTACACCGTTGGTTTCCCCAATGTCGCGGCCTATGCGGCGAGCAAATCCGGGCTGATCGGTCTGACGCAGGTCCTCGCCGCGGAATACGGGCCGCAGAACATCCGGGTCAACGCGATCCTTCCCGGCGCCGTCGAGACGGCCATGTATGAAGTCGCGAACGAGACCGCCGAGGAGAAAGCCTATCTCACGAACCTGCATGCGCTGAAGCGCATTGCGTCACCGGATGAGCTGGCGCAGGCGGCGCTCTATCTCGCCTCTGATGCGTCAAGTTTCCAATCCGGGACCGCCATGCTGGTGGACGGCGGTCTGTCTATCACGCGAACCTGAGAGGTCGTCGCGGGAGACAACGCATGCGAACTGCAAGTTGGGCAGGTCGGTTTTTCGCGTTAAGCAGCGGTTTTTGAACGTCCGCTTTCCCGGCGCTTCTGGCGGCAAGCGGCCATGATTGGTTTTCGAGCACAGACCTGACCTAATCCGCCTTGATGTTGGCGGCCTTGGCGATCTCCGCCCAGCGCGCGATCTCCTTGCGCATCCAGGCATCGAGCTCCTGCGGCGTGTTCCCAAGGGGGAAGATGCCGAGATTGCGGACCTTGTCGGCGAACTCCGGCGAGTTCACCACGGCGCGAATATCGGCCGACAACTTGTCGAGCACCGGCGCGGGCACGCCCGCCGGGGCGACAAGGGCGTTGAACGCAATGACGTCGAAGCCCGGATAGGTCTCGGCGATCGTCGGCACGTCAGGCGCATCGCCGAGACGCTGCGCGCCGGCGCCGGCGATCAGCTTGAGATCGCCGGACGCGACGTAGCGCTTGGCCGAGTGCCAGATGTCGAACATCAGCGGCACGCGCCCCGCGATCACGTCGGTCAAGGCCGGCGCGCTGCCGTTGTAGTTGATGTGGGTCATGTTGATGCCGGCGCGCTGCTTGAGCATCTCACCGGCGAGGTGCCCCACGCCGCGCGGTCCCGGCGAGGTGAAATTGAGCGGCTCGGGGCTTTTCTTCGCGACCTCGACCAGCTTCGGAATGGTCTCGGCGGGAAACGCTTTGTTAGCCACGAGCGCCACCGGCTGGGTGGCCACCATGCTCACGGCGGCGAAATCCTTTTCGGTGTCGTAAGGCAGCTTTTGCCCGATCGCCGGATTGATCAGCAGGGAATTGGTGGCGACGAGCATGGTGTAGCCGTCGGCCGGCGACTTGGCGACGGCCGCGGTCGCCACGATCGTGCCGGCGCCCGGGCGGTTCTCGATCACCACCGACTGGCCGTTCCAGCGCGCCGTTAGGAAATCGGCAAGGATGCGCGCCACCACGTCGGTCGGGCCGCCGGCCGCGAACGGCACCAGCAGCTTTACCGGTCGGGTCGGAAACTCGGCCGTCGCCTGCGCGGAGGCGGCGCCGACGGCGGTCCCGAGCAACAAGAGTGCCAGCGTGATGATCTTCATTGCTTTCACTGCATGCCATGCGTGCCGGCAAACTGTAGCAGCGGCCATGAGGCGGGCAAGGCCGCGAAGCGCCAGTCGCAGCGTCAATATCGCCAGCACTTGCCAACGTACTCAGGAGCCCGGCGTTCGGTGACGACCCGGCGATCGCGACGCTCGCCCGCGCCGCCCAAAAAAAAGCCCCGGCACGAGCCGGGGCGGAGGGGGGTCGAGACTCTAACGGGCAATCACATGCGATAGAGGATCTGGTCGGTCCAGAAGCGCTCGAGGCGCTGCAGCGACTTGTTGAGGGTGGCGAACTCGTCCGAATTGATGCCGCCGACCTGGGTCACCGTGCCAATGTGCTTCTGGTAAAGCATATCCACGATGTCGCGCACTTCGCGGCCCTTGTCGGTGAGCTTGATGCGCACCGAGCGGCGGTCGACGCGCGAGCGCTGGTGATCGAGATACCCCATCTCCACGAGCTTCTTGAGATTGTAGGAGACGTTGGAGCCGAGGTAGTAGCCGCGCGTGCGCAGCTCACCCGCGGTGAGATCCTTCTCGCCGATGTTGTAGAGGAGCAGCGCCTGCACCGAATTGATATCGGCGCGCCCGCGGCGATCGAATTCGTCCTTGATGACTTCGAGGAGACGGCGATGCAGCCGCTCAACCAGAGTCAAGGTTTCGAGATAGAGCGAACGGGTGGGATCGAAGCGCCCTGCACGCTCGGTGGGCTCCATCACTTTTGCGACTGCTTGGATCATGACGCTTTCCTATCGGTTGTCGTTCTTATGATCGCGAGGCCCTGTGCCCCCGCTCGACGTCCAACCTACGCCCGGGGGTCTAAAATCGGCTTAAGTAACACGATAAAGAGAAGGTTTATTTGGAACGGTGAACGATCGATTGACGCCGTAATGACGGGCACTTCTCGCACTTCCGTAACGTCTCGTTCACGATGCCGAGCATCGGACGTGCGGAGCACGGCAGGTTTTTCAGGGCCCGCGCAGGTAGCGAATGATGCCGGAAAAATCGACGCTGCCGTCTTCGCTATCGACGAAGCGCTCGTACACCGCGGCCGCACCGGCGCCGAGCGGCGTCGTGGCGCGGGTGGCGCGCGCGGCGGCTTGCGCCAGCTTCAGGTCCTTGAGCATCATCGCCGCCGAGAAGCCCGCCTGATAGTCGCGGTTCGCGGGCGAGGTCGGCACCGGCCCGGGCACCGGGCAATAGCTCGTCATCGACCAGCATTGGCCCGACGACTTCGACGCGATGTCGAACAGCCGCTGCGCATCGAGGCCGAGCTTCTCCGCCAGCAGGAACGCTTCCGAAACCACGATCATCGATGCGCCGAGGATCATGTTGTTGCAGATCTTCGCCGCCTGACCGGTGCCGGGACCGCCGGCATGGACGATGGTCTTGCCCATGTTCTCCAGCACCGGGCTTGCGCGCCCGAAGGCTTCATCGGAGCCGCCGACCATGAAGGTCAGCGTCGCCGCCTCGGCGCCGGCCACGCCGCCGGACACCGGCGCGTCGACCATGAGAAGTCCCCTGCCCTCGGCGGCCTGCGCCACCGCCCGGGTGGTTTCCACGTCGATGGTCGAGGAATCGATGAGGAGCGTCGCCGGCGCGACATGGGCAAGCACGCCGCCGTCGCCGAGATAGACGTCGCGGACGTGCTCGCCCGCCGGCAGCATCGTGATCACGACCTCGGCGTCCTTGCACGCCTCCTCCACCGCATTCGACCGGGTGCCGCCGCTCGCCGTCAATCGCTCGCTTGCGTCCACGTTCAGGTCGAAGCCCGCAACCGCGTGCCCGGCCTTGAGCAGATTCTGTGCCATCGGCAGGCCCATATTGCCGAGCCCGATGAAGCCGATCCTTGCCATGACGCTCTCCACCCCGGTTGCTGTCGTTCGAGCGCGTTCCGGTTACATTGACTCGATCTGTGCTGAGACGCGCTCTGGAGTCCTTTGCGTGGTCGCATTTTCTGCGGAAAACCGGAAGTCCACTTTTCCGGAAAATGCTCTGGGACTCACGCCGGCTGTTCGCGTGCGGCCATCAGCGCGAGCCACAGATACACGCCGAGCAGCACCGTTTCTATCGCGACCACCCACATGTGGCCGCCGTAGATCTGGGGAAACAGGATCTCCACCGCGGCCATGGAGATGATGGAGGTGAGCCAGACCACCGCGCCCCACGGCGCCGCCAACCACAATCCCACGCCCGCAACCGGATCGATCACCGCAAAGAACACCGTCGCGGCCTGATACGGGCTCCCATAGGAATCGAAACCGGACGGAAACGGCGCCCCGAACCCGCACACGATCGCCCAGTGATAGAGGCCCTTGGCGAGCGACAGTACGGCCATGGCGCGCAGGAACAGGACGAGCCGCCGGGACCATTGCCTGGCCTCGGCTTCGTCGTCGCCGGCATGGACGGGCTCGAGCGTCTGCGGCTGATCGGCATTCGTCATGGCAGTTCGAGTTCCCGCGCCAGCGGCGCAAAATAGCGTTCCACGTCGGCCGCGGCCACGTCCGCCAGCGCCGATGGTCTCCAGCGCGGCGCCTGGTCCTTGTCGATCAGCAAAGCCCGGATCCCTTCGTAGAAGTCGTGTCCACGCACGACGCGCGACACTATGCGGAACTCGGTGCGCATGCATTCGGCAAAATCGAGCGTCGCGCCGCGCCGCATCTGCTCAAGCACGAGTTTGAGGCTCGTGGGGGATTTTGTGCGCATCAAGGCGGTGGTGGCCGCTGCGAACGCCGCATGTGCCCCATTCCGGCCTGCCTCGGCGTCGAGGACGGCGAGAATGTGTTCGACCTCGGCGCCGATGAACAGCCGATCGATCGCGGCCTGGTGGGCCACCACCGCGGCGCCGCCCGCCGGCTGTTCGAAGGCGCCGAGGATCGCATCGACCGACACCGCGCCACACAAGGCGTCGACCAGGTCGGGGAACCGGGACGAGGCGATGCGGTGGGTGGCTATCCCAGCCTCGACCCCGTCCGCGGCATTGAGCCGCTCGCCGGTGAGGGCACAATAGGTGCCGAGTTCTCCCGGCAACCGCGGCAGGAACCAGGTGCCTCCGACGTCGGGAAAGAAGCCGATGCTCACCTCCGGCATGGCGAAGGTGAACTTGTCGCCGGCGACCCGGTGGGAGCCGTGGACCGAGACGCCGACGCCGCCGCCCATGACGATGCCGTCGATGAGCGCGACATAAGGTTTGCGGTAGCGTTTGATGCGGGCATTGAGCGCGTATTCCTCGCGGAAATATTCGAGCGCGTCGTCATAGCGCCCGGCCTTCCCGGAATCGTAGAGCGCCCGCAGATCTCCGCCGGCCGAGAACGCGCGCCCGCCGCTGGCGGTGACGATCACCCGCGTGATCGCGGGATCGTCCTCCCATTGCGCGAGCTGCTGCGTGAGCGCGCGCACCATGGCGAGCGAGACCGCATTGAGCGCTTGCGGCCGATTGAGCGTGACGAGGCCCGCCGCGCCGCGGCGTTCGAACAGGATGTCGGCACCGTCTGCGCGCTCTGCCGTCACGCGGCCGCCCACAGATAGACCAGCGTAGCCGCAATGCCGAATGCGCTGCGCCCGGCATGCAGGCGTCCCCAGTGCTCGACCGATGCGCGCGTGTCGCTCTGCGCGGCGTCGGGCGCCGTCGCCTTCAGCCGCCGATTGACCGGCATGATGACGAAGATGGTCCATGGCCACGGCGCGAGGATGAGGAGCGCGCCCAGAAGCCACCGCCAGTCATGGCTCAAGAAGAACGCGATGACGCCAAGGGCGCACGCCACCAGGGCAAGACCCGCCTGCATGACCGAGGCGCTGTCGTAGCTGCGCTTCCACTGGGCGAGCATCGCCCGATCGTCGAGCACGAGCCGCGCCGGCTGCTCGGCGACGTTGACATAGATTGCAGCGCCGGCAAACGCGGCGGCCGCGATCAAAGCAAGCTGGCCGACGATCATGTCCGGTGCCCGCTCAATTTCCCAACATGTCCCGGCTGACGATCACCCGCATCACCTCGTTGGTTCCTTCGAGGATCTGGTGCACGCGCAGGTCCCGCAGAACACGCTCGATGGGATGATCGCGCAGATAGCCGTAGCCGCCGTGGAGCTGCAGACAGCCATTGACCACGTCGAAGCCGGTATCGGTCGCCAGCCGCTTGGCCATGGCCGCAAGCCTGGTGGCGTTGGGATCACCCAGATCGAGCGCCGCGGCCGCGCGATGCAGCATCAGCCGCGCCGCCTCGATCGCGGTCGCATAGTCGGCGATGCGGAAACCGAGCGCCTGAAAATCCGCCAGCCGCGTGCCGAACTGCTTTCTTTCCTTCATGTAGGTGACGGTGCGGTCGAGACAGAATTGCGCGCCCCCAAGCGAGCAGGCCGCGATGTTGAGACGGCCGCCGTCGAGCGCGCGCATGGCAATCTTGAAGCCCTGTCCCTCGGCGCCGATGCGGTTCGCAACCGGGATGCGGCAGCCCTCCAATATGACCATCGCGGTCGGCTGCGAGTGCCATCCGAGCTTTTTCTCCTTGGCGCCGAAGGAGAGCCCGGGCGTGCCATTCTCGACCAGGAAACAGGAGATGCCACGAGGGCCGCCTTCGCCCGTCCGCGCCATGACGATATAGACGTCGGAACGGCCGCCGCCCGAGATGAACGCCTTGTTGCCGTCGAGCACGTAGTGGTCGTTCTCGCGCACCGCGCGGGTTTTCAGGCTCGCGGCATCCGACCCGGAGTCGGGCTCGGTCAGGCAGTAGCTGGCGAACTTCGCCATGCTGCAAAGATCGGGCAGCAGGCGCTCTCGCAGCTCGCCTTCGCCATAGGCGTCGATCATCCATGCGACCATGTTGTGAATCGAGATATACGCGGCGGTCGACGGACAGCCCTGCGCCAACTCCTCGAAGATCAGCGCCGCGTCGAGCCGGGAGAGCGCCGAGCCGCCGAGGTCGGCGGAGACATAGATGCCGCCGAAGCCGAGCGCCGCGGCCTGGCGCAGCGCGTCCGCCGGGAACACTTCCTCCTCGTCCCACTGGCGGGCCAACGGCATCATCTCGCCATGGGCAAAGGCGCGGGCGGTGTCCTTGATGGCGCGCTGCTGCTCGCTGAGCTCGAAATCCATGGGGGCGACCGATAGTGCGGGCATCCGCGGCCGTCAATCGCGCGGTCGTCCGCCCGGACCCGGCCAGGGCGCGCGATTCACTGATCCTCGCGCCGGTTCTCGATCTGGGCCTCGCGCAGATCGAGCTCACGCTCGATCCGCCGCCGCGCCTCGTCCTTGAGCTTGCCGCTGCGGAAGAGATCGTTGACGTGCTGCCGCTCGGTCTCGATCAGCAGGAGCTCGATATCGCAGTGCAGCTCG